>Ga0265314_10004209_pt1 | contig 13498 bp, 15 predicted proteins | sample 4126metaG_FD_203106 | JGI IMG/M metagenome (GOLD analysis project Ga0265314, IMG submission 203106) | Rhizosphere microbial communities from Carex aquatilis grown in University of Washington, Seatle, WA, United States - 4-1-26 metaG | ecosystem: Host-associated > Plants > Roots > Rhizosphere >... | reverse complement strand
GCCCGGCGGCTGGCCGGGTGGCCGGTCATGACCAGGGGTAGCGTTATCGAGGGGCGGGCGAGACCCGTTGCCGCCCGCACGCTACCAACGCTGAGGCATCAGCCGGAACCTCCCGGGCCAGCCTCTCGCGTGCTCGTCTGGGAGGTGCGTCCAGCTCAGCTGCGGTGCTGCCGCGCGGGGCTGCCATAACTGCGCGGTAAGGGGCTCAGATGGCTACGGATACCCGTGGCGAGAATGTGCGGGTGGCGGTGCTGGGGACCGGCATCATGGGCTCGGCGATGGCCCGCAATCTGGTTTCCGCCGGGCTGCGCACCACGGTCTGGGACCGGTCGGCTACGGCGACCTCGCCGCTGTCCGATGCCGGAGCGCTGGTGAAGGCGTCGCCGGCGGAGGCGGCCCGGGATGCGCACGTCGTGATCACGATGCTGCCTACGGCCGACGTGGTTAACTCGGTGATCTTCGCTGGCGGCGTCGTGGAGGCGCTGGCTCAGGGCGCGGTGTGGGCGCAAATGGGCACGATCGGCCTTACGGCAACCACCGAGATCGGCCGCCGGCTCGCTCAGCTGCGGCCCGATGTCCTGTTCGTGGACGCCCCGGTATCGGGCAGCAAGGGCCCTGCCGAGGCCGGCCAGCTGCTCATCCTGGCGTCCGGCCCGCCTGCAGCGGCTGCGGCAGTGCGCCCGGTGTTCTCGGCGACCGGCCGCAAGACCGTGTGGCTGGGCGAGGCCGGCCAGGGCAGCCGGATGAAGCTGGTCGTCAACGCCTACATGTCCATCTTGATCGAGGGCGTGGCTGAAGCACTGGAACTGGCTGGGCGGCTGGGCATCGATGACGCCAAGCTGGCCGAGGCCATCGAGGGCGGCCCGCTGGACGCACCGATCGCGGACGCCAAGCTGCACAAAATGGAGCGGGGCGATTTCGCACCCGAGTTCCCGCTGGAGTGGGCGCTCAAGGACGTGGACCTGGCGATCGCGGCCGCCGGCGATGGCGAGCTGCCGCTCCTGGCCGCGCTGTCCCGCCAGTGGCGCGCAGCTGTTGACGCCGGCCACGGCCGAGAAGACATCAGCGCCGCCCGCCTAGCACTCGGCGGCCACCAGCAGCCTTAATTGATCCCCCGGCCCGCAGCCCAGCCCGGGGCACACTAGCCTGGCGGCCCTGGTCGCCGGCCGTGACGCTGTGCCGCGCGATCACCCGCTCCCACGGCATTAACTCCGCGAAGGAGAGCCAGAACGCGAACCAGAACTGGCCTACCTGCGCGCGGCTAGATGAGCGCCCGGCGGGGCATTCAGCCGCAAATATTCGGCAGGTTACGGGTAATCGAGGATCCGATCACTATCCTGCGGTGTGGAGCACGTCCTGATCCCGGTCAGGACGGTGGGCGCGCTACGGATCGTGGCGTAGCGTGCCTTCGGCGCGCGTCATCCGTTGCGGGCATCGTTCTTCGCCGGGCCTGTGGCGGCCCCGGCCCGTTGTCGGTGACTGCCGGCGAAGTTCAGGTGCTGGCTGCCCCGGTCCCCGCGTGGCCGCCAGACTTCAGGCGTGCAAGCTCACATCTGGGGTGGCTAGGGGTCAGGCGCGCGGATTAGAGGCGGCCGTCGTGGTCAGAGTGTCGCGGTAGGGCTCCAGGACGGAGGAGGCATGCGCTGGTCGGAGATGGAAAGCGCCCAGCCGCGGCTGGCCCGGGTCGGGCGGGACCGCTTGCTGGCGCCCGGTGTCGTGCTGGTGGCGACGATCCGGCGCGACGGCACGCCCCGGGTCAGCCCGGTAGAGCCGCTCGTGACCGGCGGCGACTTGTGGCTGAGCATGCTCTGGCAGTCGGCCAAGGCCGCCGACTTGCTGCGCGATCCGCGCATCCTGGTCCATAGCGTCGTCACCAGCCGGGATGGCGGTGCGGGGGAATTCAAGGTCCGCGGCACGGCGCGCGCCGAGCACGACCCGCAGGTGCAGCTGCGTTACGCCCAGGCGGTGACTGCGGCCCTTGGGTGGAGCCCGACGCCTGGCCGGTTCCACCTTTTCGCGGTCGACATCGGCGAGGTGACCTTTATCCGCTACGACGATTCCACCGGGGACCAGCATGTCGCGATGTGGCCCGCGGGCCGCGAGTTCATCCGCCGGGGCGACTCCGCGACGAGCGTCGGCGACCCCGAGCCCGTGCGCGACATCCTCACGAGCGAGTAGGAGCCCGGTCCCGCGGCGGACCGGGCTTGCGGGAGGGCTAGCTGGAGTCCCGTCACGGAATCAAACCACACTCCGGGCCGCGAGCAGCGGGAGGTACAGAGGCGGCCCTCGCGCGTCATGCGGCAGATGGATCGCCTCGCGGTCAGTGACCGACGCTCGCCCGAGCGAAGCGCACAATGCCGCCGTTCTGCCCGGCCATCGAGGCTAGGGGGCGTCGCCGCTGATAGATGCAGAACTGGATGATCTGTGATCGTCGCGCACAGCCCGGCGCTCGCACATGCCGGTGAGCGCCGCAGGCGCGACCATGGCGATGGTCGATCGAAACCCCGAGCCGCGTGCCGGCTTCAGCGCCGGTCAGAGGCGGTCCAGCGGGAGACCGCTGATGTCGACCGGCCCGGCAACGAGGACGTGGCGAACGAAGACGAACCCGAGCGCGGGTTGTCCGGCGGCGAGTTGTTCGCTGAGATACTCGAGATGAAGCTGAGGCGTCTCTAGCAACTCCTGGTATGTGCCGGCGTCAAAGGGAGTGAACTCGTCCTGCGGCGGCGTCGAGCGGACCTTCTCGCCGGGCCGGCTGTTCAGCCAGTGAGAACGGCTGTCGTAGACGACGGCCGGCTGCTGAGCGATGCGCTGCACTGGTATCCGTACGACCCGTCGCTCTAGCAGACGTGAGTACGGAACGCCCAGACGCTTGCGGGCATGGATCAGATGGACCGGGTCCAGGGCGGCAAGGTTGACCGTGTCACCCCACGCAACTCCCAGGTGCGGTACTTGCCATTGCAGGACCGACTCTCGCCCGGCCCACTTGGAACGCTCTCGGTCGTAGACATCCGGGTGCGCGGCACGCAGGGCGTTCAAGGGGAGCAAGCTGGTCCCGCGGAAGTCGTCAGAACACAGGTGGTAGGCGAAAGGCACGATGCATCATCCCAGCGATTGAGCGCTCATGACACTTCCGGTGCGGAAGTCGCCTGCATCTTCATGCAAGCTCGTCAACCGCGAACACGTGGCTGCGGCGGTCATCCATGAGCGCGATGCCCGGTATTCGGCTAGGTGGGCCAGCCGCCAGGTACGTGAACGACCATCTGTATCACGCCGTGACGCCCGCAGACGTGAACGGGAACCCCTGGGTCTTCGACCACGATTTCTTCCTGCTGGTCAACATGGCCGTCGGCGGCACCGCCTCGGTCCGGCCGGACATCTCGGCGACCTTCCCCCAGGCGATGCTGATCGACTACATCCGGATCTACGCGCCAGCGGCAGCGCCCGCCTAACGCCGGCGGCTTGCGCCGCGCCTGTGATCATCTCGGGGCGCGTCCACGCAATCACGTGCACGCGGCGAAGGTGGCCTCGGCGAGGTGTAGGCGGGCCCCATACCCACGCTATCCAGTAATGGCCTTAGGAATTCGGGGCTGGCGATGATGTTCTGGAGCTGCTGGATCTCCTAGTGCGCTTGTTCGGCGGTTAGCCGGCTGTCCTGCTACTGGCCGACGGCCGCGAGTGCCTCGTCCGCGACTTCGCGGAGCGGCCGCGTGGCATCGACGATGACGGCACCGAAGCGCCGGTAGCTCTCCTCAAAGCCGTCATGCCAGCCGATGATCATCGCGAGTTCCTCTGGTGCCTTGCCGTAGTCGCCGGCCCGGGCGGCGAGCCGCCGTTCGATCGTGGGGACGTCAGCGACCAGGGCCACCACCCGGTCGAACAGGTGCCACACCTCCGCCTCCCCGAGCGCGCTCCCGCATAGGAAGACCGGCCGGCCGCACCGCGCCGCCGCACGGCTCAGCACGCTGACCCGCCGCGCGTTCAGCACCCAGTCGTGCGCCCGGTACCAGGCATGGATGTCGAATCCCGGATCGCCGCGCGGGATGACCTCGGCCACTCCGGTCGGCCGGCTGACCCAGTCCGCGTACCCGTCCTCGTCAACGCCGCGCGCCAGGCAGCCGCGCGCCCGGAGCTCACCGAGCAGCGCCGACTTGCCCGTGCCGGATACGCCGGTGACGAAGCAGAGACCCATCGTCCGCCATTGTCCGCCGCCGGAACCCGCGATTCACCTCAATTACCGGCTGACTCGGCGCGGCCGACAGCCCGGAAAGCATGCCCGGGAGCGGGAGCGATGGTTGTGACCGCGAGCCGGTTACCGGCGGCCTGCTGCCACAACCATTCGCCCGGCGTTATCGCCTGACCGTCGCCCTGCTCGCCGTATGGGCGAGTGCCCAGTTGACCACCCGGTCGGCCACGTCATCGGTGGTCGCGGCGAGGAAGTGGTCGGCGGGCGGCACCGTCTGCTGCTCGTAGGCGACCCACTCGGCGGTGAGCGGATCGATCACGTCGGCGCCGAACCACGCGTCTCTTCCGGCGACTACGACCAGCTTCGGTCGGGGATCGGTCGCGATCGCCGGTTGCGCCGGCGGACGGAACGGCGAGGCTGGCGAGATGAACTGCGGGACAGCCAGGGCCGGCGCGATCAGCGCCCAGCCCACGACGGCCGGGTGGATGATCGCGGCGGCCACCGCCGCGCCGAACGAGTAGCCGATCAGGACGACGGGGCCATCGCACGCCTCGATCTGAGCCACCGTGTCCGCTTGAGCGACCGACTCCTTGACGGACGAGAAGTCGAACCGGTGCGGCACGACCGGGGTGGCCAGCAAGCGGTCGTATATCGCGCTGATGACACGGTTGTCCTGACCCCCGCCGTGAGCGAAGTAAGGGGGCAGCAGAACGGCATGAGCCATGGCAGTGTCCATACTCAGACGGGGAGCACTTCGCCGGTCGGTGCGACGGGGGCGAACTTCTTGGCGGTGTCGAAGCCCATTATCTTGCCTAGGGTGCCGCCGAGCATCTTGGCCCGCTCGTCGGCGGGCACGTCGAACATCTGCTCGGAGATGACGGCCTGGCTGCCAAGGAAGGTGCCCTCAGCGTGCGGGTAGTCGTTGCCCCAGTAGATGGTGTCCACCCCGGTGATGTGCCGGGCCTGCACCGCCATCCGGTCGTCGGCGAACTGGACGCGGATGTTGCGCTTGACGTACTCGCTCGGCTTCAGGTCATAGGGCCAGCGCTCGTTGATCAGGAATAGCTGGCCGAACAGGTTCTGCTCCGACCAGGGCTTTCCTTCCTGGAGGTACCCCATCCACCATTCGGAGTCCTGCCCGGTGCCGGTGCGCCAGCCCTTGTCCATCATGGACATGAAGTGGGCCAGCCAGCCCGCGTTGTACTCGATGGTGTTCCAGAGTAGGTTCGGGTGCCGGTCGCAGGCGCCGGAGGCGATCAGCTCGGAGATGATCCGCATCGGCACCGCGCCGGAGGAGTTGCCCCCGCCCATCGTGCGCGCCGCCAGGGTGGCGTTGCTCAGCTCCTTGTTCTTCCCCATCGCCATCGCGGTCAGGATGCCCTTGACCGCGTCGCCGGTGATCGAGTTGCCGGTCTTGGTGTTCGCCCCGCCGGCCGCCAGGTGGAAGAAGATCGGCAGGCCGTTGGCCTCCGCGGCCGCCCACAGCGGCTCGTACTCATCGGAGTGGTAGGGCAGCGGCTGCGGGTGCTCGGGCAGGAACAGGCCCCGCAGGCCCAGGTTCACGGCCCGCTCGATCTCCTTGACCGCGTCCCCGATGTCGGTGGTGGGGATCGCCGCCAGGGGGCGCATCCGGTCCGAGTACGGCCCGTACGTCTCGGCCACCCAGTCGTTGTACACCCGGGCGTGGGCCAGGGCCACCTCGTGATCGTCGGTGTAGGTCGCGAACAGCGCGAAGTTGGAGAACAGCACCGTCGCGTCCACGCCGTCGCGGTCCATGTCCCGCAGGATCCCGTCCGGCATCCAGTCCGGCGTCGGGCCGCTGTGCTGCCGGTACCGCGAGACCGTCCAGCCCTCATACCCGGGGGCGTGCACGGTGCGGAACACCGTGTGGCCGCCGGGCACCAGCGGCTCTTCCAGCTCGAACTCCGTCTGCGTCAGCGCCTTGTCGCGCAGGTCCTTAGGCAGCCGCTCGGTGAACAGGTCCATCGGCTCCACCACATGACTGTCACCTGAGACAACGAACTCTTGGGTCATACCGGCTCCCACCGATCTACTGTGCCTGCCTTGACTGAACCTTCAGTGTCAAAGATGACACTTGAGTACCATAAATCTACGCCTCCCGACCGCGACCGTCAACGCTCACCGGCCGCCGAGTTGCCGCCAGCGGCCCGGCGTCATCCAGGTGTACTCCAGGTAGTGACCGAGCAGCTCGCGCGTGTCGAGGTAGAGGAACTTCAGTTCTTCGCCGCTTGCTCCCTCGAACACGACCGGGTAGGGCTGCTCGTCGACGCGGCGACGGAAGTCAGCCCAGTCGTCAACCCGGGCGCAGCTGTGGTGGAACCTCGGCGCGTCGCCGTCCGGCAGCCAGGTGCTGAAGACCGGGACCGCCTCGGTGACCGGCTCGATGAACTCGTACTGCAGGTCGTCCACCCAGATGAACGCCATCTTGAGCGTCTGGCTCTTGCGGCCCTCCCCCGTCAGTACCTCGGTCGTCGCCGCGAACGTGGCCACGCTGCGGGCGTCGGCCCGGGCGGTGAACTCCGCGACCGCCTTGTCCAAGTTCCGCGTCACGTACGCGTTCTGGTAGTGCCGTCCTTCAAGCATGAGCAGACCCCTTCAGCGAGTGTTGCTGTCCAGCGCCTTGTCTCATAATAGGTAGTTAATTTTATTAACAGACCTATTGTGAGCGTCAAGGGATGCGACGTAGGGAGAGAGAATGGGCAAGACGCTGCTTAGCGCGGTGGTCCTCGGCACCGGCGCCGGCTGCCAGACGCACGTGCCCGCCCTGCGGGGAGCCGGCTTCGACGTCGCCGCACTGGTGGGCCGCGATGCGGCCCGGACGGCTGAGCGCGCGGCGCGCGTCGGCGTACCCCGTGCCTTCACCTCGCTGACCGACGCGCTGACCCGCACGCAGGTCGATGCGGTGGTCGTGGCGACGCCCCCGAACACCCACGCTGAACTGGTCCTCGAGGCCGTCGCCGCCGGAAAGCACGTGGTGTGCGAGAAACCGTTCGCGCGGGACAAGAACGAGGCCCTGGCGATGCTGGCCGCGGCCGAGGAGGCCGGTGTCGTCCACCTGGTCGGCCAGCGGCAGATCCTGAAGCGATCGGCTCCAGACGGCAGCCTGCAGATCGTGGAGCACCGCGTTCAGGGATTCGACCTAGGGCGGCCGGAATGACGGCCATCGCCAAGCCGGTCAGAAAGGACGTTGCCCGAAACCGGGGCCTGCTTATGCAGTCGGCCGAGGAGTTGTTCGCCGAGCGGGGCACTGAGGTAACTCTGGAAGAGATCGCACGCCACGCCGGCGTGGGGGTAGCGACGGCCTACCGCCACTTCGCGAGCAAGTCAGCCATCGTCGAGGCGATGCTGGAGAGCCGGATCGGAAAGTTCCTCGCCGTCCTCCACGAATGCGAGTCGATCGCCGATCCGCGAGAAGCGTTCGAGACCTATCTCTACCGAATCTGCGAACTGCAGGCCACGGACCGCGGCATGCGTGAAGCGATTTCCGCAAACCACGGGATAGACAAAGTCCCCGAGTTCCGTAACCGGGGAAAGCCGCTATTCGAGCGACTTTTCAACCGAGCCAAACAGGCCGGCGCATTCCGGCCTGAATGTGAACTAAGCGACATTGTCGTCGCGTTCTGGATGATCGGCAAGGTCAGCGACGCAACGGACCGAATCTCTCCCGAGCAATGGCGCCGTCAGCTGACCCTCCTGCTCGATGGGCTGCGGGCCGAGGCAATGCCGCGCCAAACGCCGACCACGCCGGCGCTGTCGATGGAGCAGATCGAGACCATCATGGCGACCATCTGACGCTGACATTCCGGTGGCGGGATCATCGGTCACCGCCAGGCTTACGGCCGATGCCAGCCAGCATCATGACCATCGCCGGCGCGGACGGTTCCTGCGCCCCCGGCCTCGGCTGCGCGCCTTCCGGAACTCCACCAGGCCACTCGGTAACAGGGAGGAGACCGGGCGGCACTAGTTCGAAATCGCCGAAGTAAGCGGCGATCTCGGCCGGCGGACGGCCGCTCAGGACGGTGCGGGCACCGTAGGCGGACTCGACGCCCTCCCGCGCCGTGAGATTGCTGTCGTCAAGGCACCCGGCGGAGAGCACCAGGTAACTCCCGGGGGCCATCCGCTTCCTGATCGCGGCGACGAGAGCGTCCGCGTCGGCGTCGGCCAGAAAATGCAGCATGCTCGCGAACAGGACGCACACCGGCTCCGACAGGTCGATTATCCCGCTCAGTTCCAGGGCGGAAAGGATCGCCCTGTGTTCCCGCGCGTCTGCGCTGATCACGGTGATGAGCTCATCGGTTGCCAGCAGCGCGCGAGTGTGGCTCACCACGACCGGGTCGTTGTCCACATAAGCTACCCGGGCTTCGGGGATGGCCTCCCGCGCGCACTCATGGACGTTCGGCGATGTCGGAAGGCCCGCGCCGATGTCCACATATTGACCGATCCCCTGGCCAGCCACGTACCGTACGGCAGCAGTCAGAAATGCCCTATTGGCTTTGGCGGCCCTGGCCGCGTCAGGCATCGCGCGCATGAGTTGCTCCGCAGCGTGCCGGTCAGCGGCAGAGTGGTGTTTCCCCCCGAGCAGATAGTCATAAATCCGCGCGGCGTTTGGCTTGGTCGGGTCGAAGCCCTGAACCCGTGTGGCCTCTTCAGATTCTGCTGAATCGCCAGTCACTGTCGCCGCTCCAGATTCGCGGCTACGCCGGCCGCGCCTCGTCATTGCGCCAGAAGGCGAATATACCCCCATGAAACCGGCGGCCGACTGGGTTACGTCCGGACCGTTAACCGGTCTCGAGGGCCAGCAAGTCTCTGATGGCAGGCAGCACGGCCGCCCAGCGGCTTACTGAGTGCCGCGTCACTTCCCGGTCTTGAGCACTCTGATCATGGCGCTGCGCTCGGCGGCGGTGACGCCCAGGCCGTACTTCGCCTTGATGTTGATCTGGGTCTCGACGTACCAGGTCCGGTTCGCCGGGGGGAGCCACTGGGCAGCGTCCTTGTCCGACTTGACCTCGTTGTCGCGGGTGTCCACGGCCCGCAGTTCGGTCACGTCGATGGCGAACGACTCGCGCTTGGACGACGACCAGGTGCAGGCCCCCACCTTCCAGGCATCGCCCAGGGCGACGACGTGGTCTGCCTGGATGGCAGTGGTGTCCGGGCCGTGCTTGAGCGTGATGGCAGTCCCGGTGTACTCGTTGTGCAGGGTGCCGGTCATGTACGACTCGGACTTGCCCGCCGGGATGTGCGCGCCGGAAGAGTCCAGCTCGATCACGTAGTAGCGCAGGCTCAGGCTCTTGCCGTCCAGCGTATGCCCGGACGAGACGTCGGACGGCTCATTGTCCGGGAACTTGCTGCGGGCGTACCCCGCGCAGATGCCGACCGTCCTGAGGTGGGACAGCTTGACCGCCTCGGTGTACGCGGTGGGATTCGGGTAGCCGTGGACGGTCACGGTCACTGCGCGAGCTGAGCCCGACGCCGCGACGGCAGCCGCGAGGGCGAGGGAGACGGCGGCGACAGCCAGCCGCGTGACCTTTACCCAGGGGCTCCTCGGGGACATTGTTCAGCTCCGTTATCACATCGGCGGTTGCCCGCCTGGTCTGGACATCGTACGCGGTCATAGTCGATGGCAGGTGCTGGCCAGGGACGGAAGCAGCCTCGCCGTCCCTGACAAGCCATCGGCACACGAGGGACACGCCGCTGGCGAGCCCCGTTTCTACGGCTTCGCCATGGCCAGGCAGATCCGCGATGCGAGCGGCGCCCGGCAGCTGATCGCCCACGGCACCTTGTACAAGGCACTGGCCCGCCTCGAACAGGCAGGCCTGCTCACCAGTTCCTGGGAGGATCCCGGCCCGGCCGAGGCCGAAGGCCGGCCACGCCGGCGCCTGTACCGGGTCACGCCCAGCGCCGAGCAGGCGGTCCTGCGCAGCATCGGGCAGCGCGCCAGCACCGCCCCGCGCCCGGGTCTGGGGCTGGCCCCGGCATGACATAGCTCGAGGCGGCATCTGCTCGCGTGGTGGCGCGCTGGACGCGCATGTACACCGCGGGCCTGCCAGCCCCGGTCCGCGACCGCCGCCGTGAGGAGATCGGCGCTGACGTGCACGGGCAGCTCTCCGACGCCCGATCCCGCCGCGAGCGCCCAGCCACGACGGCGGCGGCGATGATGAGCCGGCTAATCCGTGGGGCAGGACTAGGCATGGCCGACCTGGCTGCTGATGGCCGCCAGGAAGGTGAGCGCATCGCGGGCGGCGGCGACGTCGTGGGTGCGGATGTAGTCCGCGCCCTGCCAGGCGGCGAAGATCTCCGCGGCGAGCGCCGCAGGCCCGGACCCGGTGACGTCCCTGCCGGTGAGCGCGCGCAGGAACGACTTGCGCGACGGCGAAACCAGGACCGGAACGCCGAAGGTGTCCTTCAGCTCCCGGATCCCCGCCAGGGCCGCCAGCGACGGACCGGGCGTTCTGCCCAGGAAGTAGCCCAGCCCCGGATCGATGACGAGCCGGTCCCTGCCGATCCCGGCCGCCTGCAGCGCGGCCAGCCGCCTGGCGAAGAACCGGTACATCCCCTCACGGACCGCTGCCTGGTCGGTCGCCGCTTCGGTGGCGACCCCGTCCTCTTGCACGGCATGCATGACGACCAGCCGGCACTGCGATGCCGCCAGGACCGGGTAAAGGCCCGGGTCGCCGAACCCGTGGATGTCGTTGAGCCAGGCCGCGCCAGCCGAGACGGCGAACCGCAGCGTCTGGGTCCGGAACGAGTCCACCGAGACAGCGGTCCCGTCCGCGGTGAGAGCCTTCAGGACCGGGGCCAACCGCCGCCGCTCCTCCGCGACCGAGACCGGTACGGAGCCCGGGTGGCTGGCCGCGGGTCCCAGCTCGACGACGTCGGCGCCGTCCGCGCGCAGCCTGCGGGCGCGCGCAACCGCGGCCGCGGGGTCCAGGTAGCGGCCGCCGTCGGAGAACGAATCCGCGGTCATGTTGACGATCCCGACGATGCGGGGGTTTCCCGCCGGAAGCAGCGGGGCGGACCGGGTGACTGGACTGCACATGCGCGTGCTCCCGCAGACGGCATCAGGTGCTCGCCCAGGCGCACGGCTGTCCCGGCAGTATCCGGGAGGCCGCTCCCCGGTGGTGCTCCACCCGAACGCCAGTCACGGCCCGCCACCACCATACGACGCCGGCCACGAGCCCGTCTCTGGCCGCCGCCACAGAGCGAGCCCAAGGGACACTGTCGGCGCGCGACATGACCGCGGCGCGCGGGCGGGCTTGCCTTCCCGCTCACTACCCGGCCTCATCCGCCCTGCGAGGTGCCAAACCAGGCCCGCCACGGCACCACAACCACCGGTGCGGCACTAGACTGCTGCCGTCCCAGCGGGCGTATACGGGCTCTGAGGATGCCAGCATGAGCGTGTTCGCCTTCCTTACGGCGGCGTGCCGACGGGCGCGCGCCGCCCTTGCGGCCGCCGTCCTGCTGACCGGGGCGTGCTCCTCCCCCGTGGCGTCCCCCTCCGCGCACGGCACGGACGCCGCGAGTACCCGTGCGAGCGCGTTGCCGACGGTCGGCCCGTCGGCCGCGACGCTGCCCGACCTGCCCTATGCCGCGCTCGACCCCGCCGAGCAGCTGGACCTGTACCTGCCCGCGGCCGGGGCGCACCCGGCGCCGCTGCTGATCTGGATCCACGGCGGCGGCTGGCACACCGGCGACAAGAGCCAGGTCACTGGATTCGCCGGGCCTTCGGTCAAGGCGCCGCCGCCAGGGCCGTGCCGCGACATCGTCGAGGTGCAGGTGCCCGACCTCGCTGAGTTGCTGGCCAAGGGCTACGCGGTGGCGGCGGTGAACTACCGGCTGACCCGGGACCCGGTGGCGGCCGCCCAGGACGCCAAGGCCGCGGTGCGCTTCCTGCGCGCGAACGCGCAGCGCTTCCGCCTGGATCCGGACCGGTTCGCGGCCTGGGGCGACTCGGCCGGCGGTTACTCGGCGCTGATCCTGGCCGTCACGGCGGGCCGGCACACCGTCTTCGACGACCCGCGCCTGGGTCACGCGGGCGTATCCGCCGCGGTGCAGGCCGTGGTCGACGACTTCGGGGCCAGCGAGTTGACCGACCTGCCCGGCCCGCACACTGCGGCCGAAGACCCGTTCCCGTACATCGCGAGCGCGAAGCCCGGCTCGATCCCGCCGTTTCGCATCGCGCACGGCGACGCCGACTGCGTGGTGCCCGTGCAGCACTCCCGCGACCTGCTGACGGCCCTGACGAAGGCGGGGGCGGCGGCAACGCTGACGGTGCTGCCGGGTGCGGGCCACGAGGACCCAGCGTTCATGCGCACGCAGTGGGAGCCGACGCTCGCGTTCCTCGACCGCGTCTTCCGCATGTGACCGCGCTCTAGACCTATCCAGTCACCACAGGCAGACGCGGGGCTGCAGCGCGCAGGGCTGGCTTCACTTTTGCGTCTTGATCTTTCAGATCGTCAGCTCGGCCGTGCGCTGCGACCCCGGTGATTCGCCCTAGTCCAGCAGTCAGATACCGTCACTGCACGTCAGTCCCGCTGATCCGTCGCTTGTAGGAGGAGGGTGTCTCCCCGCAGTGCCTGGCGAAGGATCGGGCGAACGCCCCGGCGTCGTCGAAACCGACGGCGAGTGAGACCTCGAGGACGTTACGGTCTGGCTGGGCCAGGAGGGCCATGGCACGAAGTACGCGGGCGCGTAGCAGGTAGCTTCGCCACGACATGCCCAAGTGGGTGCTGAACATGCGGCGCAGTGTTCGTTCAGAAACCCCGATCGCGTGTGTCACGTCGCTGACCGTGACGTGGTCGAGGTGAGCGTGGGTGTAATCGGTGGCCGCGGTCACAACTGGATCGGCCGAGGCGGGCAGATGCAACGGTCTTTCGTCATCCAGTGCTCTTGCGACCACATGGCCGAGCGCCTGAAAGAACGAGTCTGCTTCTGCCCCCGACTCAGCACGCCACATCGGCCATCGCGCCGAGTAGAGCATCATCTCGCGAAGGAGCGCCGAGACGGCGATGATCCGAACCCGGTCGTCGGCCACCGGAACGAGACCTGGCTCGAAGAGCACCGCAAGGGTCTGCGCGCCAGCGTGCAGCGTCGTCTGATGATGCGGCCCGCCGGGATCCATGCCGCCTGGTGCGGTGGCAGCAGGTAGTGGCCAGCCCCTGTGCTGACCTCTACCGTCCCGCGGCATGCGTACTCGATCTCGTGCACGTCGTGAAAGTGCCAGCCGGTGACTAGCCGCTCGCCGCCGTACATGAGGCTGCCCCCGGCCCAGGACCTGTTCTCCCGCAGGTTCACAAA
>Ga0265314_10004206_pt1 | contig 13503 bp, 13 predicted proteins | sample 4126metaG_FD_203106 | JGI IMG/M metagenome (GOLD analysis project Ga0265314, IMG submission 203106) | Rhizosphere microbial communities from Carex aquatilis grown in University of Washington, Seatle, WA, United States - 4-1-26 metaG | ecosystem: Host-associated > Plants > Roots > Rhizosphere >... | reverse complement strand
AAGGGGCATCGCCCATCGTCCTGGGCGAAAGCACCAATACCGCGCAGACCTACGGCTATGACTCGGTGACGGCCATGCAGGAGACGAAAGTCACCCTGTGCCGCATCGAGAAGTTCCAGGCGTAAGGAGGAGAACGATCATGGCCCGCATGAAATTCCTCTGCGACGGCGAACGCTGCATCCACTGCAGCGGCTGCGTCACCGCCTGCAAGAACGAGCACGAGGTGCCCTGGGGCATCAATCGCCGCCGCGTCGTGACGCTCAACGACGGCAAACCGGGGCAGAAATCCCTGTCGGTGGCCTGCATGCACTGTTCCGACGCGCCGTGCATGGCGGTCTGCCCGGTGGATTGCTTCTACCAGACCAATGACGGCATCGTGCTGCACAACAAGGATCTGTGCATCGGCTGCGGCTATTGCTTCTACGCCTGTCCGTTCGGTGCGCCGCAATACCCCTCCACCGGCAATTTCGGCGGGCGCGGCAAGATGGACAAGTGCACCTTCTGCGCCGGCGGCCCCGAGGCCGACCATTCCAAGGCGGAGCTGGAGAAGTACGGCCGCAACCGCATCGCCGAGGGCAAGCTGCCGCTCTGCGCCGAGATGTGCGCCACCAAGGCCCTGCTGGCCGGTGACGGCGACATGGTCTCCACCATCTACCGCGAGCGCGTCATGGCGCGGGGCTTCGGCTCGGGCGCGGCGGGCTGGGGCCAGGCCTATGGCGAGCAGCGCCGCGAGCGGGCCCGCGAAGGCGCCGGTGCTCCGGCCAAGGACAAATAGCCATGCGCCCGCACGCCATGGCCGCCGCCCTGATGGCCCTCCTCGCCCTTGCCGGCTGCAAGGGCGAGGAAATGGGCCGCCAGATCAAGCTGGACAAGGGGACCTATGCCGGCCCCCGCGACGGCGAGATCGACCCGTCCACCCGGCAGGCGCTGCAACAGCGGATCGCCAGCCAGAATGACGGCATCGCGCGGCTGACCATCAATGGCGTCATTCCCACAGGTGAAGCGACCCCTTCGGGCCGCATCACCGGGCAAAAATTCTGAAGGGGAGGCATCGCATGAGCCGAACCATCCTCGCCGTTCTGCTGCTGGTTCTCGGCCTCGGCATGGCCGGTTTCGGAAAAATCGGACCCGTCCGGGCCGCCAGCTACGACGGCGACATCCCCACCGCCGCCCAGTCCGACCGCATCACCTCGCCCGATTCCTGGCGCGCCATCCGTCAGGGAGAGGCCGGTTATATCGGCGGGCAGCCCGTGGCGCGCGGCGTGCTGATCCAGTCGGAGGGCGAAATCTGGCGCAACTTCCGCAACGGCAAGCTGGCGATCTATGCCGGCTGGCTGCTGGTCGGCGTCAGCGCGGCCATCGCCGCCTTCTACTTCATCCGCGGCAAGATCATGATGGAGGGTGGTCCCTCGGGAACCTTCATCCTGCGCTTCACCAAAATGGAACGCATCGGCCACTGGCTGACCGCCGGCTCGTTCCTGGTGCTGGCGGTGACGGGCCTGAACATCCTGTTCGGCCGCTGGATCATCGAGCCCTGGCTGGGCAAGACCTTATTCTCTTGGATAACCTGGGCCGGCAAGTGGCTACACAACATCGCCGGCTTCGTCTTCATCGCCGGGCTGGTGATGATCTTCTTCCTGTGGGCGCGGGACAATTTGTGGGACCGCTATGACTGGGGCTGGATCAAGGGCGGCGGCGGCCTGTTGAAGAAAGGCGTTCACCCCCCCGCCGCCAAGTTCAATTTCGGCCAGAAGACCCAGTTCTGGATGGTCATCCTGGTGGGCGCCCTGGTGTCGTCGACGGGGCTCAACCTGCTGTTCCCCTTCACCATGGGCGACATCCACGTCATGCAGGTGATGCAGCTGATTCACGCCGCCCTGGCGGTGGTGATGGTGCTGTTCATCCTGGGGCACATCTATATCGGCACCGTCGGCATGGAAGGCGCCTCCACCGCCGTGACCACCGGCTATGTGGACCGCGAATGGGCGCGCACCCACCACGCCGTCTGGGTCGAGGAAGCGGAAAAGAGCGCACCGAAGGCGGCGGAGTAACGGGACGGACTGGCCCTCAGCCCTTGGGCTTGTGCCGGGTCAGATCATCCGGCCACAGGGCGCTGGGATTAAGCTCGGCCCGGCCCGGCTCCGGCGCGCTCAAGGGCTCGCACGGCACCATGGACTTCAGCGCGCGGGCGGCCAGTTGCTGGTAGGCCTCGGTGCCACGGGTCTTGCGCGCCACTTCCTCGTCGGACAGTTCGCGCAGCACCTTGGCGGGCAGACCGGCCACCAGGGTGCGGGGCGGAATCTTGAAGCCGGCCGGCACGAAGGCCATGGCGGCGATGATCGCCTCCTCTCCCACTTCCGCGCCGTCATAGATGGACGACGCCATGCCCACCAGGGCGTTGCGGCGAATGCGGCAGCCGTGCACCACGGCGGCGTGGCCGATATGGCCGTAATCCTCGACCACCGTGTGGAAGCCGGGCGTGCCGTGCAGGATGCAATTGTCCTGGATGTTGACGCCGGCCCCAATGATCACGCTGGAGAAATCGGCGCGCAGGCTCGCACCCGGCCCGATGAAGCAGCCGGGGCCGATGCGGACGTCGCCGATCAGCACGGCGGTGGGATGGACGTAAGCGGTGGGGTCGACCACCGGCACCATTCCCTCGAACGCGTAGCAAAGGCCGGTCATGGCATCCTCCGATGGGCTTCGAACACGGCACGCACCGCGTCGGGAATGGGAACCGGGCGCTGGCTGGCCCGGTCGACGAAGACGTGAATCCAATGGCCCTCGGCGGCGGCCTCGTCGCAGCCGTCCTCGAACAGCGCCAGGCCATAGCGGGCGCTGGTGCGGCCCATGTGGTCGATGCGGATGCCCGCCACCACCGGCGTGGGATAGGAAAGCGGCTTCAAGAAGCGGCAGGACGACTCGGCGGCGAAGGTGATCACCGGCGCGGTCATCAGATCGAGCCCACAAGGCCCGGTCAGGAACTTGACCACGATGTGCTCGAAGAAGCGTTGATAAACCACGTTATTGAGGTGGCCGAACATATCGTTGTCCGACCACCGGGTCTGAATCTCGACACGAAAGGGATAATCGGCCTGCCGCGAAATTTCCCTCTTGTGACTCATTGCGCCGTCCAGCCCCCGTCCATGGGCAGGGCGATGCCGGTCATATTGGCGGCGGCGGGCGAACACAGGAACACCGCCAGCTCGCCGATCTGTTCCGGCGTGGTGAATTTCTTCGACGGCTGCTTCTCGGTCAGCAGATCGCGCCCCGCCTGCTCGACAGCCACGCCCTGGGCCTCGGCACGGGCATCGATCTGCTTTTGCACCAGGGGCGTCAGCACCCAGCCGGGACAGATGGCGTTGCAGGTGACATCGATCTCGGCGGTTTCCAGCCCGACCACCTTGGTCAGGCCGACCACGCCGTGCTTGGCGGCGATGTAGGCCGCCTTGTTGACCGAAGCCACCAGCCCGTGCACCGAGGCGACGTTGACGATCCGGCCCCAGCCGCGCGCCTTCATGCCCGGCAGGGCGGCACGGATGCCCTGGAACACCGCCGTCAGATTGATGGCGATCACCGCATCCCAGCGCTCCAGCGGAAACTCCTCCACCGGCGCCACATGCTGGATGCCGGCGTTGTTGACCAGGATGTCGAGGCCGCCCAGGCGGCCTTCCGCATCGCGCACCAGCTCACCCGCCCCATCGGACCTGGACAGATCGGCGCCGTTATAGAGCACGGTAACGCCGAATTCCCTGGCGAGACCGGCGCGCAACGCCTCGATTTCCGCCGCGTCGCCGAAGCCGTTGAGCATGACCGAGACACCTTGCGCCGCCAGGGCGCGGGCGATGCCGAGGCCGATACCGCTGGTGGACCCTGTGACCAGGGCTCGCTTGCCGTTCAACATGCCGATTCCTCCGCTCCCTATGGTCTTACCAAGCCGCAAAGCGGTAAACAAGTACCGATTTACCGTTTGAAAAACGCCTCGGCTCCCATCTTTACCGCCTGCTTGCGGGTGATGGCCTCCTGGGCACGGGCGATCTCGCCCTGCAGTTCAAGGATGTAGTCCTTCAATTCCTCGATGGACATGGGATCGAGGTTCCTCAGCGTCTTGGCCTTCTTGCGCGGTTCCAAATCGTCGGCGTCCATGGGGAGATCCTCTCTTGCCACATCTAATGGAACGTACCAGATTGGGCCGTCCACCGACAGAAGAGAGGCCCGACGGATGCTGCCCGAGACCATGACCTGCATCGAGATTTCCACCCCCGGCGCGCCCGAGGTGCTGAAGCCCGCCACCCGGCCGGTGCCGGTTCCCAAGGCCGGTGAAGTCCTGATCAAGGTGGCGGCGGCGGGCATCAACCGCCCCGACGTGCTCCAGCGCCAGGGGGCCTATCCCGCCCCGCCCGGCGCCTCGGACCTGCCCGGCCTGGAAGTAGCGGGAATTGTCGCCGCCCTGGGCGACGGGGTCACCTCGCCCGCCCTCGGCGCCCAGGTCTGCGCCCTGGCCCCCGGCGGCGGCTATGCCGAATACTGCACGGTGGATGCACGCCACTGCCTGGCCCTGCCCAAGGGCTACGACATGATCCGCGCCGCCGCCCTGCCCGAGACCTTCTTCACCGTCTGGCACAACGTGGTGGAGCGCGGAGCGCTGAAGGCCGGCGAACGCTTCCTGGTCCATGGCGGAGCCGGCGGCATCGGCACCACCGCCATCCAGCTGGCCAAGGCGCTGGGCGCTACCGTGTTCGCCACCGCCAACGGCGAGGCGAAGTGCAAGGCCTGCCGCGACCTGGGCGCCGACGTGGCCATCGACTATTCCGCCGCCGACTTCGTCGAGGTGATCAAGGCCGAGACCAAGGGCAAGGGCATCGACGTCATCCTCGACATGGTGGGCGGCGACTACATCGCCCGCAACATCAAGAGCCTGGCCGCCGACGGGCGTCTGGTCTCCATCGCCTTCCTGCGTGGCAGCAGCGCCGAGATCAACCTGATGCCGGTGATGCTGAAGCGCCTGACGCTCACCGGCTCGACGCTCCGCCCGCAATCCAACGACGCCAAGGCGCGCATGGCCGGCGGTCTGGCGGAAACCGTGTGGCCGCTGCTCGACCAGGGCCGGATCGCACCCTTGATTCACGCCGTTTTCCCCCTGGCCGAGGCCGCCAAGGCCCACGCCCTGATGGAAAGCAACAGCCATATGGGCAAGATCGTGCTGCAGGTTTGACCAAAGCCACATTCGCACCTATAACTACCTCTGCGTACTCGCCGGAGTGTCGCCATCCGCGATCTGACCCCATGCGGTCTCGCGGGTAATTCGTGAAAAGCGTTGCGGGGGTTGGACCCGCCCCGTCCCAGGCGGACGGAGGGGGACAACGCCGCGTCAGGAGGTTTAATGGCTCTGCCGCTCATGCCCAAGGCGACCGCCGTTTGGCTGGTCGAGAACACCGCTCTCTCCTTCGAGCAGATCGCCGATTTCTGCGGCCTGCATCCGCTCGAAGTCCAGGCCATCGCCGATGGCGAAGTGGCCGCCGGCATCGTCGGTCTTGATCCCGTCGCCAACGGCCAGCTGACCCGCGCCGAGCTCGAGCGCTGCGAGGCCAATCCCGACGGCAGCCTGAAGCTGACCATCACCGACATTCCCCAGCCGCGCGCCAAGCCCAAGGGCGCCCGCTACACCCCCGTCTCCAAGCGTCAGGACCGTCCCGACGCCATCGCCTGGATCATCAAGCACCATCCGGAACTGTCGGATGCCGCCATCTCCAAGCTGGTCGGCACCACCAAGCCGACCATCCAGTCGGTGCGCGACAAGACCCACTGGAACGCCGCCAACATCAAGCCGCGCAACCCGGTCACCCTGGGCATGTGCACCGAGGCCGAACTGGAGAAGGTGGTGGTGCTGTCCGGGCGTTCGCGCCCCGTCATCCACGACGACGAGCCGGCCCGCCACGATGACGGCCCGGCCGAGGATTGAGTCCTCCCCGCAGGGAAGAATACGAAACGCCCGCCCTCATCGGCGGGCGTTTTGCTATTTGGAATCCTTGGCGGCCGGCTTCCTGGCGTTGGTCTCGCTGCCATCGTCGAAGATGTTGAACAGATTGCGCAGGAATCCGGGGGTCAGCGCCGACAGCGGATTGACCACCACCGACGGGTCGTCGGTCGGCCCCTTCATGGAGTAGTTGAAGGCGATGATGCCGCCGCCCTTCTCGCCGCCGGTGATCAGCCAGCCCAGGACCGGGATATTGCCCAGCACCGAATTCAGCGCATAGGCCGGCACCACGGTGCCCTCCATGGCCATGCGGGACTTGTCCAGGTCGATCTGGCCCTTGGCGGTGATGCCCAGCGCCGGCCCCCAGGCCCGCACGTCGCGCACCTCGACCAGCCCTTCCGTCATGGTGAACGGCGCCTCCAGGGACGAGAAGCTGACGCCCTCGCCCTGCAGCACGTCGAGAATGCCGGCCAGCGCCGCCACGGTCAGCAGGCGGGCCAGCACCGGAGCGTTGCGGACATGATAGTCGGTCACCTTGATGACGCCGCTATAGGGCTGTTCCGGGCGGGAATCGTCGATATGGCCGTCGATGGACAGGTTGCCGCCCATCAGATCGCCATAGATGTCGAAGACCCGCATGGTCGCACCGGCGTCATCGGAGCCGATGGTGAAATTACGCTGCCTGGCACCGCCGGGCTGGACCGTGGCGGTAAAGCTCTTGCCGCCTCCCAGGCCGCCCTTGACGTGAACGCTCTGCCACTCCTGGGCATCACGGGTCAGGGTGGCGGTGGCATTGCTCAACGCCCCCTGGCCCGACATCCATATGGATTTGGCGGTGGCGGAGACGGTCATGGGCGGCGGCTTGTCGGCATCGTCCTTCTTCTTGCCCGCCTTGGCGTCCTCGTCACGGGCCAGCACCGGTTCGGCGTCGAAGGCGGCGCCTTTGAAGACGACGTCCAGCCCCGCCTTGCCGGGCCGGATGGTGATGGAGCCCTCACCGTCGGTGCGCAGGTAGCGCACTTTGGAGAAATCGACCTTGCGCGCCGCCCCGTCGGGGCCGAAGGCCACCGAACCGGCCGCGTCCAGGTCGCCGGCCTTGACGGCGAAGCGCGGTACCGAGGCGACGAGCTTGCGATCCAGCTTGACCAGCACATCGGCGCTGCCGGGCTTGCCCTCGGGCTTGCTCCACCCCAGGCCGGGAAGGGCCATTTGGGCGGTGGTCAGGTCCACCTTGGCATCGATCTCTGCCTTGCCGCCGTCGGAGAAGGTGGCGGTGACCTCCGCCCCCACCGGGCCGGCGGTGAAAGGCGCCACGAAGGGCACGCCGTCGAGGCCCAGCAGCTTGCGCTGCTCCTCGGTGACCTCGGGCGCCTTGAGGAAATAGCGCGAGCGGAAGGGCTGGCCCTTGGAAAAATTCTCGCGCCAGGCCAGATGGCCGGGAATGCCGGCCAGCACCACCGGCCCGGTGGCGTCCAGCCCCTTGGCGTCCACGTCCAGTTCCAGCGTGCCGTCCGACAGGTCGAGACCCATCATCACCTTGGGAATGACCACCTTCTTGACGGTGGCGTTGGCCTTGATGCCCACGTCGTCCAGGCGCAGCGTCTTCAGCAGCGGAAATTTGAGGCGCACCTTGGCGACGGCGTCGCCGCTCACCTTGCCGGGCTCGATACCCAGCGCCTGGGCATAGCGCAGCGGCGGATTGTCGATCAGCTTCAGGGCATCGGTGGCGGGGCCGGCGATCACCAGTTCGATGTCGGCGAACTGGTCCTCCTTATCCAACCCCGTGAAGACGATGGTGCCTTCCTTGAGACGCAGGCCGTAGACCTCGCCCCCCGTCAGGGCGATGCGGAACGACGAGGCGTCGAAGGTGCACACCGCCGCCGTGTTGCGGGCCTGGGGCATGGGGTGGAGATAGTCCACGGTAACGCCCTCGGGACGGATCTCGCCGCCCAGGTGGTCGATGACCACGTCGTCGAAGCGGCCCGAGGGCGAGCGGGCCGAAAGCGTGATGGTCGCCTCGCGTACCACACCCTTGGACAGATTGGGAATTACCCAATCGCGGGCGTTCTGGGCGAGGCCGTTGGGCCACAGGTCGTGAACCTGATCCACGGGCACATCGCGCAGACCGCCCTCGGCCTTGATGGAGGTTTCGCCGCCCAGCCCGTCCACCACCGCCGCCAGCACGAAGGTGGGGCCACCCAGATCGAGGCGAACCTCGGACAGGTTCAGGCGGGTCATGCCCTGGCCCAGTTCACCGCGCAGCGTCGCCGAGGCCACCTGATGCACGGTATTGAACGGCGCCGGCAGATCGAGGCGCCCGGCACCGCCCGACAGGTCGAAGGTCAACGTCTCCAGCCCGCCGCCGCCGTTCAGGCGCGCCCGCACGCTGCCGGCCAGGGGCATGTCGATCACCCCCAGATGGATGGCCGGGCCGCCGAAACGGGCCAGCACCGCCGGACGAATTCCCTCCAGGCGAAACTCGGCGTCGGCGGCGCCATCGGCCTTGGCATAGGCGGCCTCCACCGACACCTCGCCCACCTCGCCGGCCAGATCCAGGGGAATGCGCCCCTTGGCCTGAAGGCCGGAGGGAACACGGCGGATGGTCAGGTCGGCCCCCGGGGCATGCCAGCTTATGCCCAGCGCCCGGTCGTCGACCATGAGGTCGGCGCCCCGGATGCTGAAGGATTGCAGCGACCGCCCCGGCTTGGACGGATCGGGATCGCCCAGCAGAGCGTCCTTGATGCGGGCGATCACCAGCCCGGCATCGTCGCCGCCGCCTTCGGGCATGCCGAACTGGAAGTGCCCCGACGCATCGCGGACCAGAGCGAGACGGGGGCCGTTCAGGCGGATGGAATTGGGAGCGACGACACCGCGCAACAGCGCCCGTCCACTCAGCGACAAGGCCATGTCGGGCACCGCCACCACCGGAACGTCGTTTCCGGCCAGATAGGCCCGCACGTTGCGCACATGGATTTCCAGCATGCGATCGTCATCGCCGCGCTGCAGCAGCGTGGCGTCGAGCCGGACGAACAGCGATCCGTCCCGCGCGGTCAGCGCATCTTCGATGTAGGGGGTCAGGAATTCGAGCGAAATCGGGCCGTGGGACAGTCGCCACGCCGCCAGGGGCACAACAAGCAACAGCCCCACCAGAACGGCCCCAAGAAGCTGGAACAGACTCCTAACGGTGCCGTGAACCACTCGCCGTCATCTCCATGCCCGCTTGACCCTTGATCCCGTATTCCGCAGTGTGAAGCAACCACAACATTTGGGGTCGCACAAGGTGAGTTTTCCCCTCGATCAACGTTTCTTCCCCGGTGTTGCCGATCCGTCCCGCGTCGAGGTCGGATTGGCCCGCTGGCGGGAAGCCGCCGATGCCCAGGACGACGCCGAACTGGCGGCCTTCATGCGAACCCTGCCGGGCCAGGACGGGATCGGCGGCCTGTTGCGCGGCGTCTTCGCCAATTCGCCCTTCCTGACCCTGTGCCTGGAAAAGGAGCCCGCCTTCCTGCGCCATGCGCTGGAGGTGGGACCGGATGCGGCGCTGGATGCGCTGATTGCCGATCTGAAGGCCGATCTGGGCACCGAAACCGACTTCAACCGCCTGATGCGGAACCTGCGCGTCGCCAAGCGCCGCTGTTCGCTGCTGGCCGCCCTGGCCGATCTGGGCGGCGCATGGCCGCTGGAGAAGGTCACCGGCTCCCTGGCCCTGATGGCGGAAACCGCCATCCGTCTGGGCCTCGCCTTCCTGCTGCGCCGCGAGGCCGAGCGCGGCAATCTGCTTTTGCCCCATCCCGAGGAGCCGGAAAAAGGCTGCGGCGTCATCGTGCTCGGCATGGGCAAGCTGGGCGCCCGCGAGCTGAACTATTCCAGCGATATCGACCTGATCGTCTTCTACGACCACGAAAAGCTGGTCTATACCGGCAAGCGCTCCATCCAGGAATGCATCATCGCGCTTACCAAGGAACTGGTGCGCGTCCTCGACGAGCGCACCGCCGACGGCTACGTCTTCCGCACCGATCTGCGGCTGCGCCCCGATCCCGGCTCGACGCCGCCCGCCGTGGCCCTGGTGGCGGCCGAGGCCTATTACGAGGGCTTCGGCCAGAACTGGGAACGCGCCGCCATGATCAAGGCCCGGCTGGTGGCCGGCGACGAGGAGACGGGGGCCGCCTTCATCCGCTTCCTGCGTCCCTTCATCTGGCGCAAGTCCCTGGACTTCGCCGCCATCCAGGATATCCATTCCATCAAGCGCCAGATCAACGCCCACAAGGGCGGGCGCTCCATCGCCGTGGCCGGGCACAACGTCAAGCTGGGGCGCGGCGGCATTCGCGAGATCGAATTCTTCGCCCAGACCCAGCAGTTGATCTGGGGCGGCCGCCAGCCGGAGATGCGGGTGTCGGGGACCATGGCGGCGCTGGACGCCCTGGCCGCCGCCGGCCACGTCACCCCCGAGGTGGTCGCGGACATGGCCGCCGCCTACCGCTATCTGCGCACCCTCGAACACCGCCTGCAGATGGTCGACGACAAGCAGACCCAGACCCTGCCCCCCAACCCGCAAATACTGGCCGAGATCGCCGCCTTCATGGGAGCGGCGGACATGGACGCCTTCTCGGCCGACCTGACCCGCCACCTGCAGACCGTCGAGCACCACTATGCCGGCCTGTTCGAGGACGCGCCGCCGCTGGGCGCCGGCGGCAATCTGGTCTTCACCGGCGGCGAGAACGACCCCGAGACTGTGCACACCATCACCGAGATGGGCTTTGCCAACGCCGACGCGGTGTGCTCGACCATTCGCGGCTGGCATCACGGACGGGTGCGGGCCACCCGCTCGACCCGGGCGCGCGAGTTGCTTACCGAGTTGACGCCGGCCCTGCTGTCGGCCCTGGCCACCACCACGGCGCCCGACGACGCCTTCATGCGCTTCGACGAGTTCCTGACCCGCCTGCCGGCCGGGGTGCCGCTGTTCTCGCTGTTCTACGCCAACCCCTCCCTGCTGGAACTGGTGGCGGAGATCATGGGCGACGCGCCCCTGCTGGCCGAGCATCTGGCGCGGCACACCACCACGCTCGATTCCGTGCTGCAGGCCAATTTCTTCGAGCCCCTGCCGCCCCAGGACGTTCTCGAGGCCGAACTGGCCAAGGCGCTGTCCGAGGCCGACGACTTCCAACTGGTCCTCGACGTGACACGACGCTGGGCCAACGACCGCAAGTTCCAGGTGGGCGTGCTGACGCTCCGCAACGTGGTCGAGGCCGGTGAGGCGGCCGGCGCGCTTTCCGACGTGGCCGGGGCCATCCTCCGCCAGTTGGGAGCCAAGGTGGAGGAGGAATTCGCCCGCGCCCACGGCCATGTGCCGGGCGGGGCCTGGGTGATCCTCGCCATGGGCAAGGCCGGGGGGCGCGAGATGTCGGCCACCTCGGACCTGGACCTGATCCTGGTCTACGACTGCCCGGAGGATACGGAGGAATCCGACGGCTCGCGGCCGCTGGCTCCCGCCGTGTGGTTCTCCCGCCTTACCCAGCGCATGGTCAACGCGCTGACCGCCAAGACCGGCGAGGGCACGCTGTACGAGGTGGACATGCGCCTGCGGCCCTCGGGCAATTCCGGGCCCATCGCGTCCAGTTTGGAAGCCTTCCGCCGCTATCAGGAGGAAGCGGCCTGGACCTGGGAGCACATGGCCCTGACCCGCGCCCGCGTGGTGGCCGGCGACCCGGCCCTGGCCGAACGGGTGAACGCCATCATCCGCCGGACCCTGACCAGGCCCCGCGACCGGGCCAAACTGCTGCTCGACGTGGCCGACATGCGCGAGCGCATGGCCAAGGAGCACAAGGCCGGCAGCCTGTGGGAAGTAAAGCACCTGCGCGGCGGGCTGGTGGACATCGAGTTCACCGCCCAGTACCTGCAACTGGCCCATGGCCCCGACCATCCGGAGATGCTCGACAGCAATACCGCCCAGGCCTTGGACAAGGCCGCCGGAGCCGGAGTGCTGGAGCGGGCCGACTGCACCACCCTGACCGAGGCCCTGCGGCTGTGGTCGGCGGTGCAGACCGTGCTGCGCCAGACCATCGCCGGCGGCTTCGACGAGCATACAGCGCCGCGCGGCCTCAAGGACGTGCTGGTGCGGGCCGCCGGAATGACCGATTTCAAGAGCCTCACCGACCGCATGGAAGACTGTGCCGCGAGCGCCCACGAGGTGTTCCGCCGCCTGATCGACCGACCCGCCGCCGAAATGAAGGAACAGGAGACAGCACAATGACCACCGCCCCCGGCACCACCAGCGTCGGCACGCCCGCCCCCGGCTTCGCCATGGAATGCGACGACGGCAAGGCCGCCCTGACCGATTACCGGGGCAAGGTCCTGGTGCTGTACTTCTATCCCAAGGACGACACCTCGGGCTGCACCTCCGAGGCCAAGGCCTTCCGCGACCTCCATGCCGAGTATCAGGCGGCGGGGGTCGAAGTGCTCGGCGTGTCCAAGGACTCGGTCGCCAGCCACGCCAAGTTCCGCGCCAAGCACGAGTTGCCCTTCCGCCTGGGCTCCGATCCCGACGGCGCGGTGTGCGAGACCTATGGCGTGTGGAAGAAGAAGAGCATGTATGGCCGCGAATACATGGGTATCGAGCGCTCCACCTTCCTGATCGACAGAGACGGCGTGCTGCGTGCCGAATGGCGCAAGGTCAAGGTCACCGGCCACGCCGAGGCGGTGCTGAAGGCGGCCAAGGGGCTGTGACCACCCTCTCCCAAGCCGCCTGCGCCGTCCTGTCCGCCGCCGAACCGGCGGAGAAGTGCCGCCTGACCCGAATCTTCGCCGCCGACTGGCGCGAGGGGCGCATCACCGAGGTGGGCGACACCCTGCCGCCGGCCCGCCCGGCACGCCCCCTCCGGCCGCAACTGCTGCCGCCCAAGGAGATGCCGCGCCGCTCCTATGGCGGCGACCGGGGGCGCATCGGCCTGATCCATGCCCTGGCCCATATCGAGCTCAACGCCATCGATCTCGGCTGGGATATCATCGCCCGCTTCACCCACGAGAGCCTGCCCCGCGACTTCGCCTCCGACTGGGTGCGGGTGGCGCTCGACGAGGTGGAGCATTTCGAGATGCTGGAGCGCCTGCTGGCTAGCCTGGGCGCCGCCTACGGCGACCTTCCCGCCCATGACGGGTTGTGGCAGGCGGCCGAGAAGACCGCCGACGACATCCTGGCCCGGCTGGTAGTGGTGCCTATGACCCTGGAGGCACGCGGCGTCGACACCACGCCGCCCACCATGGACAAGCTGGCAAAAAATGGCGACGCCCTGACTCCCCCGGCCCTGGACGTCATCTACCACGACGAAATCCGCCACGTGGCGGCGGGGGTGCGCTGGTTCACCTTCGTGGCCGAAAGGCGCGGCCTCGATCCCAGGGCCGCCTATCTCCAGTACATGGCCCAGCACTACCCGGCCGGGCTGAAGCCGCCCTTCAACCATGAAGGCCGCGCCCAAGCGGCCTTTCCCCGCGACTGGTACGAGGAAATGGCGCGAAGATAGGCAAAAAAAGGG
>Ga0265314_10004205_pt1 | contig 13509 bp, 6 predicted proteins | sample 4126metaG_FD_203106 | JGI IMG/M metagenome (GOLD analysis project Ga0265314, IMG submission 203106) | Rhizosphere microbial communities from Carex aquatilis grown in University of Washington, Seatle, WA, United States - 4-1-26 metaG | ecosystem: Host-associated > Plants > Roots > Rhizosphere >... | reverse complement strand
CTGATACAGCCAGAGAACGTGCGCACATATTCCAGTCGCTGAACAATCTCTTTTCAACTGGCCCTTGGGCAATGATCTGAGGGTCGCGGTGCCGTCGATCGCAGGAAATACGCGCATAAGTATTTCGAACCGAATCTACCGGGCCTTCAAGCGTCTGTATAAAACTGTCCTGGATGGTGACCAGAAGGCCGGTCAATCCGTCATCCTTATTATTTCGGATAGAGCTTTTAACTATATGCTGAACAACAACATCGAGGTCAGGAATGATTGAGGGGGTCTGACGGCTTCGGTAATACAGCCGATAAAGTTGGCGCACGTGTAAGCTTTCGGGCACATTCGGTGATCCTTCACGCAGCAACATTCGTATGTTCATTTCATTGCCAATCGAGGAGCCATGTTCAAAGGATTTTCCAGGGTCTGGACCCCAGTTCTGCGCGTCAATCAGATCGGGAGAAAGCCCATATCGGTTCATCTTGCGGGCGAGCGCTTGGTCCTTTTCCGGGGTCAAGACGGCAAGGTCGGGGCGCTTCTAGACCGCTGTCCTCACCGTGGAGCTGCCCTATCGCAGGGGCGGGTGACTTCGGAAGGCCGGATCGAATGCGCCTTCCATGGTTGGCAGTTCGACAGACAGGGGCATGCATGCCACGTCCCCCTCAATCCGGATGCGAAGCTCCCCCTCTTGTCGGCGCGGGCACTACCCGTCCGTGAGATTGGCGATCTCGTTTGGGTCTATACCGCGCCCGAGGCGCAGGAAGTCCCGGAGCCTATGGTCCCTGATGGCTTAGTGAGCCCGGACCTGTCTCGCACCTATGTCCAACGCCTGTGGCGGTGCCATTGGACCAGGGCAATGGAGAACATGCTGGACAGCCCCCATCTCCCCTTCGTGCACCGTCGAACTATCGGCAAGCAGCTTCGCCATCGAATGACTCCGTCGTCCCGGATGGAGATCACCTGGGAGGATACCTCTTATGGTGGCCGGGCCGAGGCCAGGATGGATGGTCAAGACGGGGGCGCAGTTCTTGAGTACTTCAAGCCCAACATCATGGTCTTGAATATCCCGGTCCCGGGAAAGCATCTGAGGATTCACGCGCTGGTCGTTCCGGAGAGGCCCGGCCATACGCACCTAATCATCTGCCAGTCGAGGGACTTCGCCCGCTGGCAGGTCTGGAATCCAATTTTCTACTGGATGAACAAGCGGATTGCTGACGAGGACAAGAACGTTGTCGAGTCAGGCGGGGTGGAGGAGGTGCCGCCAGCGGTAACTGAGTGTTCAGTCCCGTCGGACAGAGCGACGTTGCAATTCCGGAAATACTACTACGAGGAGTTGCGGACCTCTGGAGGCTAACCGCTATCAATGTCCGCTTCTGGCGCGAAGCGGACATTGGGGTGACCGGGCCTGAATGACCGGTTTCGGGTGTAAACCGGACATTGCCCATGGGCCCATTCAAGGTGCGAATCGTCGCAAAAACGGTGACCGTTTCAGTCCCTTTTCCTGATGGTATTTTCGTTGGTATCCCCCTTTGCCTCTCTAGAAATATCCGAGGTAATTCAAAAGGGTAGGGGTTGATTTGGGTGACGTCCCTGGCACCAGCACCCTATTCGCCAATGTTCGTAGGTGTTCGGGCGAGTTCAAATTTCCCAATCAATCCTTGGGCGCCCAATGGTCAGCGACCGGTATACCTGTTGGCCGCGCCGGGCGTCGGCAGGTCGGTGGTCATCGCCGCGCCGGCGGCATGTGCTTTTGCCAGCGCGCCTGTGAGAGTGATGCCGCTGCCGGAGATCGGCGCGCCCGCCGTGTGCGCCAGCCGCAGCGGGGTGGTGATGGTGAGGCGGGCGCCGCCACGGCCGCCGCCTGCGGCGGCGACCAATGCCGTCTCCTGACTGGCGCCGCTATCGATGGTGATGGTCTGGCCTGGGGCAAAGCCTCCTGCTCCCGCGACAGGGATTACCGTGGCGCCCGCCTCTGCCGCGGCGCTGGCATGCGTGGCACCGGCCTTGCCAATGCTGGCAATGGTCGCGGTTTCCATGTTCGCACCACTGTCAACCATCACCGTCTGCCCGGCGGCGAAGCCCGCGACGCTGGCGACCTTTATAATGGTCTCTCCGGCGGAGGCGCCTTCGGGCAGGCTGGTGGCCGGCTGCGCCAGGAAATCAGCGCAATTGCTGTCTGTGTCGTGACCGTCGGGAAAACGGCCAATGCTGCGGCTGGGCGCGCCCGGCGCGGCGGCGGCTGCGGCCGTGGCGGCAGCGCCCGGACCGGAACCGGCGCCGGGCACGATGGCGATGCACCCGCCCATGCCTTGCACGCCTTCCAGCGTCGCCAGTTCCGGGCTTGTGATGGAGCCGCTGGCGCTGGAGCTGCTCTGTTGTGAGCCCCAGACCAGGGCATCGGCCACGATTTTGCCGCTGGCATCCATCAGCGCCAGCGCGCCGCCCTTGATGGAAAGCATGCCGCCGAACCATTTGTTGGGTGCTGGCCCCTGGTAACCGGCCAATCCCGGCCGGGCGTTGGTGACAGCGGCGCCGTAAGCATGCGTTTGGGCGAGCGGGCGGTCGAGGGCAAGACCGCTGCCCAGCGCCTGCACCGCATCGCCGCTGAGATGCGGGAATTTTGTGGCCGGCGCAAAGCTGATCCCGGTCCCAACATCGGAGACATCGATACCGGCTGTGTGGTCGAGCCTGAGCGGGGCGGCGAGGGTGACGCCTCCCATTCCTACGGCAACAACCTTCGCGGTTTCCTTGTGCGCGCCGGCGCCGATGATCAGCGTGTCGCCCGCCAGGATGTCGGCGCTGGCGGCCAGCTTGAGGCTGCCGGCGCCCGCGCCGGCGTTCGCCGTCAGTGTGGTCTGCGTCGCCGCCTTGCCCACGGCGGTGACGGTGGCTTCCTCATAGCGACCGCCAAGGTCGATACCAATCTTCTGGCCGACCTCGAAACCCGCTGCGCTGGCGATTTTGATGTTGATCGAACCGGCCGGGATGGCCAGCCATGGACCGGTTGAGACCGGGATGAAGACCGTGGTCATGGCGGCAGCCGCTGTGCCGACATTCGTGATGCTGCGGCGCTCGCCCTCGATACCGATCTGCTGGCCCGCCGCCAAGCCGTCGGTGCTGCGCACATGGATCGTGGTCGCACCCGCGCGCGCCGGAGCCGCCAGGCCGGAAGCGGAAAGGCCCAGCAGATAATAGGCGCCGGGGGCGAGCGTCGTAGCTTTGGGAATTGTGGCCAGAGTGACCCCCGCCCACTGGATCGGGGTGTAGGCCAGGCGCCAGCCGGAAATGTCCACAGCGGTCGGCGCGGCGTTGTACAATTCAATAAACTGATCGGTGGCGTTGCCGCCGCTGGCGAAACGGACTTCGTTGATTTTGATGGCGGGGGCGCTGCGCACTCGCTGGCTGACGGTGTCCGACTGCGCCGGTCCGACGTTCGACTTCCAGCTGGCGCTGGCGGTGAGGAAGCCCGCGCCGCTGGCGGGCGCAGTGATATGGAAGGTCGTTCGCGTCTGTGCACCGGGCGCCAGCGGTTCCGAAAGACCCGGCGGCGTGGAAGCCTTCCAGCCTTTGGGCAGGGACAGGCTCAGCCTTACGCCGGAAATCGGCGCGCCACCGGTGTTGGTGAAGCTGGCGGTGACGTCCTGGCTCTTTCCCGGCGTGAAGCTCGTGAGCCGCGACAGGCTAAGACGCTGCACGTCATAACGTGCCGCCACGATGTTGGCCTGGACTGCGTCGGTGGTGGCTTGCGACGGGTATCCGCTGGTCATCACCCCTTCATAGAAGGTGCCCGAAGAGCCATTGCCATTGTCGCCGCCGGTGCCCAATTCGATGGCGCCCTGCTTGTGCATGGGAAAATAAGCGCTGTTCTCCCGCGAACCGGGGCGCACGCCGCTGTAAAAGGTCGTCAGCCCGCCCGCCTGGGCGTTGCCGCCGCGCAGATCCCATTTGTTGCCGCCGCCGCCATCCATGACGGCGGTGACGAAGCGCCAGGAATCGATGCTGGGATCGCCGGCGTTCTGCCTGGCGTTGTAGCCGGAGAAGAGCCCGGCCTCGAGATCAGACATGATCCAGGGGCCGCTGCCCGCGCCGGTGCCCCAGCCCAGGGCGTTGCCGAAATAGACGGTCTCCATCGTGCCGGTGCCGACGGCGCGGCTGTTGGTGGAGGAGTTACCATAATCGAAGCAGCAGCCGCTGTCGTAATGGGTGCCGTCCACGACATAATAGATGCCTTCCGGCTCGTCGCCCACCGCGATGCCAACCGCGCCATTGTTGCGGAAGCCCATGCCCGGCATGATGAAGACGCCATAGGCCTTGTGGCCGCCCGCGATGGTGACCGGCGCCATGTCGGCGATGGGCTGAGTATCGAAGGCGCCTTTGGAAGGTCCGGGGTAAAGCGCTCCGGGCGCCGCCTGCAGCAGATCGTTGCCCCTGCCCGACTGGTCGTAAATGCGGGTGATGACGCAAAGCGTATTCACGCAGAAACGGTCTTGCGCCGCGGCGTCCGCAACGCCCTCCGCATTCACCTTGATGTCCAGCAGCTTGTTGTCGGATGGCCGCTTCACCTGATACAGCGCACCTTTATAGCCAGCGTAAAGCGCACGGGTGGTGCTGTGAGCGGTGATGCAAGGGGTGCCGTCTGCGCCATAGATATCGCAAGGGCCTTGCGGCCGGGTGGCGACCGTCGCGGCGTTGGTCAGCGAAGCGCCGGCCAGGGTGAGCGCCAGCGGCAAGAAGACAGTTGCCGCCATTCTACCGCTCCGGATGAAGGAGCGGCCGCACCGGTTTTTCATTGGAAATTCCCACCCTTTATTTTCCCACGCTATCGGATCATCCTGCCCGCCACAATATGTCAGACAAATGCGTGCGGGGACTATGATGCGAGTCGAAGAGGAGGGCGTCTTGTTAGAACGAAACACTCGGAATGAAGCATGTGGGGCTAATCGGGCCTCGCGGCGACAGGTCATTCAGCAGATCGCCGCCGGGGCCTTCATCGCATGTTCTCCGGCAACAGCGGCCATGGCGCAGAACGCCACCCATCCCACCACTCAGGAAGAATTCCTTCGCCTGTTGAAGACAGTTTCCAACTGGAATCGCTGGGGCGCCGAAGACCAGATGGGCGCAGTGAACCTGATCACGCCGGCCCGCCGCCGCCGCGCGCTGACGCTGGCGCGGGAAGGCGTTCCAGTTTCGATGGCGCACAATGCGGAGTTCGAACCCGGCCCCGACAATACCACGCCGGTGGTCAGCAAGATGACCGGCACCGGCACGGCGGCGCCCGCTATCGGTCCCGCCAATACCGGCGACAGCTTTTTCATGGCCTATCACGGCTATGCCCATACCCACATGGATAGCTTCTGCCACTTCCTCTACGACGGCAAAATGTACAACGGCTACTCTAAGGACGAAGTCACCGACAAGGGTGCCGCCAAGAACAGCATCATCAATTTCAAGAACGGCATCATGACACGCGGCGTCCTGATGGACATGGCGCGCTACCGGGGCGTCGACTGGCTGGAGCCGGGCACGGCGATCTATCCCGAAGACCTCAGCGGCTGGGAAAAGCAGGCAGGCGTGAAGGTCGGCGCCGGCGACGCGGTATTGATACGCACCGGGCGCTGGGCGCGCCGGGCCGCGAAGGGCGCCTGGAATGTCGGACAGGTGGGACTCGCCGGCCTTCACATGAGCTGTGCCGAATGGCTTCACGCCCGTGATGTCGCGGTGTTGGGCGGGGATGGAGCCCAGGACGCCTTGCCGAGCAATCTGGGGCGTCTGCAGCCGGTTCACACCCTCTGCCTTTATGCGATGGGCGTGCCGATCTTCGACAACCTGGAGCTTGAGGCCGTGGCGACGGAAGCCGCGAAGCGGCGTCGCTGGGAGTTCCTGGTCACGGCGGCGCCGGCGGCGGTGCCTGGCGCCACCGGTTCGGTCCTCAATCCCATCGCGACCTTCTAGCAGGGCCGGGCCGTCAGAGGTCTCTGTCGTTCCGCACGGATTCCGATGGCAACGAGGCCACCGGAATGATATTGCAATGCAATAAGAATCGCTGCTGGCCTTTGCTCCCATAGCGCGTTCGTTGCCACAAAAAGGCGCCGCTGCTATTGTCTGACAAATATAAAACGCCGTTTCGCCTTGGGTTGGGCTGGCGCATACCGCAATTGGGCACTCCGATGGCATTCCTGGCATTGGCTTCCTGGCCTCGCTTCCGTTCAGTGCTGATTCTCGTGGCCCTGAGCCTGGCTGGTGTCGTGATTGCGATGCACCATCTCAGGGCGCAAGCGGCGGATGGCAAAGCCGCCTCGCTGCAGGCTTCCTTCGCCGCCACCGCCCGGCCCTTTCTCGAACAGAACTGCGCAGGCTGCCACAAGGGCGACGCCGCTATAGCGGGCCTGCGGGTGGATCAGCTGACCGGCGCCATGGACGAACAGCAGATGGAGACCTGGGAACGGGTCTATCGCCGCGTCGCCAACGGCACCATGCCGCCGGCCAACACCCACCAGCCGTCTTCCGCCGATCGTCTGGAGATGACGGCGTGGATGGATCATGCCCTGGAATATGCCCGAACCCGCCCGACGCCGAAGAACGGTCTGGTGCGCCGGCTCACCGTGATGCAATACAAGAACACGCTGCGCCAACTGTTGATGCTGGACGACGACGTCGGCGAAATCCTGCCGCCCGACGCGGTGTCGAAGGAGGGCTTTCTCAACAATCAGGAACGGCTGGAGCTGTCGCCCCAGCTTACCGAAGATTATTTTGAGGTCGCCGACCGCGCCCTTAGCCGCGTGATCACCGATCCTAAAGAGAAGCCGACAATCGAGAATTTCCGTGTCGATCTGGGGGCCGGCATCAACCGCGACCCGATCAAGGAGCGGTTGATCCTTAGCCCTGCCAGCTTCCTACTAGAGCCCGAGAACTTCACCGTGACCCAGCTGGTCCCGAAGAAGCCATTTGCGTTCAAGCCGTTCGCGATGACCACAAAGCTGCGCTTCGTCGAAGGCTATGTTGGCAACGCCACGGTGCGTGGCTGGAAGGACTATGACAGCATTTATCACACCGTGTTCGCCGATTTTCGCGGCAGCAACGGTTACCCGAAGGGCAGGGCGTGGGACTCGGTGCCGGAAGGGCTGCTGTTGCGCCCGGCGATTCCTAGCGAAAACGCCAATGGTGGGGAAACCAACGGCCCCAAGGCGAACTTCAAGATCGCTCTGCGCGAGCTTCCCGATGACGGGCGTTTCCGGGTCACCGTCACCGCGGCTCGGTACAATGACGGGTTGCTGCTGGACAAGGGCGCGACGGCGCGGCCCGGCGCCGGCGATGCCATCACAGTCACCGATGCCAACCCGATGGCGACCATCAAGCAGGCCGGTGTTTATCAGGTGGACGTCTATCGGCAGCCGGATGCGCCCTTGCCAGCTCCGGATGCGTCGAGACTCGCGGAAGGACTGGTCGGCGACTGGAATTTTGAAGATTCATCCTGGAAGCTGACGGGAGAAACCGTCCGTGTGGCGACGCCTTTTGGCCATGGCATTCATTTTGGCGTCGAAACTGACAAGGTCGCGGTGCCCTATGCCGACGCGCTGAATGTCGGAACCGGCGAGTTCACCGTTACCGGCTGGATCAAGGTCGGCAACCGGGCCGCGGGTATCATCAGTTCCAAGGGCGAGGCCGGTCCGGGATGGGTGGTCGAATCCAACATCGGCGGCGGCATCCAATTCCTTTCTTACGGGCCCGACGGCAAGAGCAACGGCATTGTGGTGAGCAACAACGGCGTGCTGCTCAACAGCTGGCAGCACTTCGCCGTAACCGTGGGCCGCGGCGCCGGCCAGACCAGACTTTATGTGGACGGCGTGCTGGTGGGGCGTGGCACCACGGGGCCGGCGGACATTGGCTACAAGGGCGACACGCTGATCGGCGCCAGCCCGGGCCAGGAGTCCTATCTGAACGAACTCGATGATTTCCGCTTCTACCGCCGCGCCCTCGGCGCGGGTGAGATTCGGGCCCTGGCCACACCCAAGGTCGAACTGCCCAAGCCGACACCGCGCTTCGGGCGCACCCCGGAAGCGCCCGCGCCGGAAGTGAAACTTGATGTCGGCAATCGCCAGTTCACCGGCGGACTGCAGCAGCCGGCCTTCCTGGTGCTGCGCCTGGAAGCGGGCAGTTATCCTGTGAAAGCTGCCATTGGCACGATGAGCCGGGCCGCCCAGATCGTGCTGACGCCGCTCGAGAAGACGAACGGCAACTATCAGCGCTTCGCCGCCTACGAGAAGCGTACGCCGAAGATCGGGCTCTATATGGGTTTCAGGCGTGATTGCGGCGACACCATGATCCAGGTCGGCAAGCCCCAGGACGTCGCGGGCACAAACCTGCAGCGCTTTGTTTTTGAAGGCGCCTTGCGTAATTACCCCAATCCCGACGTCAACCCCGCCACCAACGTCAATTACATTGCCGGCATCCGCCAAATCGGCGTGCGCAGCGAATATACCGACGGGCGCGACATGCCGCGGCTGCTGATCCGCGCGGTGGAATTCGAGGGGCCTTATTACGACCAGTGGCCGACAGCGGCTTACAAGAACATATTCGGCGTGACCGGCAGCGAAGCCACCCAGGCCCGCAAGATTATCCGGCGCTTTGCCACGCAAGCTTTCCGCCGGCCGATCACGCCGGGCGAAGAAGAAACGCTTTACGGCATCTACCGTGCTTCGGCCGCCAGGGGCCGCGGCTTCCGCGATAGCGTCAAGGATGCGCTGTTGGTGACGCTGACCACGCCGCAATTCCTATTCCTGGTTGAGAAAAGCGCGACGCCCGCCGCTGAGCCGCTGGACGGCTATGAGCTGGCGTCGAAACTTTCCTATTTCCTGTGGAATGGGCCGCCGGATCAGCGCCTGCTTCAACTGGCGGCGGCAGGGACGCTGCGCGGCCAGCTCAATGCCGAAGTCAAGCGCATGCTGGCGGACGCCAAATTCTCGGGCTTCCTCGGCGAGTTCGTGCCGCAATGGCTGAACCTGGACAAATTCCAGGTGCTGGAACCGGACCGGCGCCAGTTTCCCGATCTCACCCACGCCACGCGCGCGCAACTGGCGCAGGAGCCGGTGGAATATATGCGCTATCTGGTGGCCCATAATTTGCCCGCCAGCAATCTGGTCAAATCCGATTTCGTCGTCATGAATGAAGCGGTGGCCGGCTATTACGGACTGGGCGACAAGGTTGGCAGCGGCTTCCAGTTCGTCGCCATCAAGCCGGACCGTCCCGACCTGGGCGGCCTCATGACCGACGCGGCGGTACTTTCCGGCCTATCGGACGGTCGCGAATCCAACCCTGTGCGGCGCGGCGCCTGGCTGGCGCGCAAGATCATCGCCGAGCCGCCGCCCAATCCGCCGCCGAACGTTCCCCCGCTGCCCGAAGACAGCAAGGGCCTGACCCTGCGCCAGCGGATCGAGCAGCACCGTAGCGCGCCCGCCTGCCGCTCCTGCCACAGCAGGATAGATCCCTGGGGCATTGCGTTGGAGGGATATGATGCCGGCGGACGGCTGAAAAAGACTGCCGCCGATGCCAAAAGCACCTTGCCTGACGGAACCGAAGTCGGGGGCATGAACGATCTGAAGCAGTATCTTGCCGGTCCCCGCATGGACCAAGTCGCCTTCAGCATCCTGAAGCACCTGACCACCTATGCCGCTGGACGCAGCCTCTCCTATGCGGAACTGGATTACCTCAAACGCGATGGCCTTAAGCTGAAGAAAAACGGCTATCGCCTGCAGGACATGATCGAATACGTTACCGCCAGCCCAATGTTTCTCGAAAAGTAGCCACGCCGTCCGGGAGGACAGTCCGATGAGCAGCTTCAGACTTGACCGCCGCGCCTTTCTCAACGGCGTTGGAGGCATGGCCCTGGCACTGCCCGCGCTCGACGCCATGGGCGCCGAGGTTGAAAATGACATCCCGAAACGGTTCTGCGCGATCTACACGGCCAACGGCATGTCCATGCCCCGCGCCGAGCACGGCATTCCAGAATGGAGCTGGTTTCCGCGCCAAGGCGATAATGGCGAGCTTATTTACGGCAAGTCCACCGAGCCACTTCTGCCGTTCCGCGATCAGATTAGTTTCCTGGGCGGCCTGTACCACGTCAACGGCCCTAAGAACGATCCGCATATCTGTTCGGACATGTGGCTGACCGGCGCCCCGCTGCAAAGCCCCAAGCCCGGTAGCTTCAACACGGCGGGTGTAGACCAGGTGATCGCGGAGCATACCAAGAAATATTGCCGCCAGCCCTCGCTCGCCTTGTCGATCGACGCCGGCACCGGCTACCTTTCCCGCACGGCGACCATTTCCTATGCCCTGGATGGGAGCCCGGTGCCGGCTGAGAACAATCCGCGCCGCATCTTCAACCGCCTGTTCCGCGCCGATGCCGGCGCGAATGGCGCCGAGCATGAAGACCTGCAGCGCCGCATCAAGCTGGTTGACGCGGTGGCCGGCTCGGCCAGGGCACTGGACCAGAAGCTCGGCCAGACCGACCGCGCGCGCATGGACCAGTACATGACCTCATTGAACGAAATCGAAACCCGCCTGGCCGCCAGCGATCGCTGGATCGATATACCCCTCAAGAAGCAGGACTATTCTCAGCTCAACCTTGACGCCAGCAATGACGGCGACCCGGCGGAGTTCTACAAGACGATGTATGAGCTGATCGCGCTGGCCTTTGACGCGGACATCACCCGGACAGTGACCTTCATGCTGAACCGCGAGGACGGCATGGGCATCAGCGACACCTTCCCGATCCGCCTGGGCCTCTCCACCACCCACCACCGGCTGTCGCACGCCACGGACAAGGACGGGCAACTGGATTTTTCACGCTACGATTTGTTCCTGAGCCAGCAGTTGGGACACTTCCTGCAGAAGCTGACGGATTACAAGGACAAGAGCGGCACTGTGCTGGACAACACGATCGTGATGTTCGGCAGCGGCGCCAGCACAACGCATAATGTCCATAACATTCCGACCCTGATCGCCGGCGGCGGCGCCATGCGCATAAAGCACGGCGCTTACTGGAAGGAGGGCGACAAGGAGACCCGGATGACCAATGTGCACCTCAGCATCCTGCGGAGCATGGGCATTGAAGAGTCGTCTTTCTCCGACAGCACCGGTACGCTCTCAAACTCGATTTTTGATGTCTGAGCCATGACGGACGGAGCATGAGAAAATCGCTGCTGCTTGCATGTGCCGCCATGCTGGCAGCTGCGCCGGCGGGCGCGAAGCCCTGGGTGCGCGGCTATGTGGTCGCCCAATACGAGCCTGCGTTTTTCTTCGGGGCCAAGGCGGGCACCAGCGCGCCGGGCAGCGACTGTCCCAAGGGTGCCAACCCGGACAATAACTATGACATCGTCCTACAGACACCATTCCGAAGCGCCGCCGAGGCCCATGCCTTGAACCGGCCGGTGAGCGAGACGGGCAGGGACCCGATCGTGATGATGGACAGCGCGCTTTCTCATCGCGGCTTCCGCGCCGACATCGAGACCTACATCAATCCTTTCGCCGCGCCCGACCCGGGCTTCCAGGAAGTGACCGGCAAGATCGCCGAGGGGTTCGATCTCGACAACAATCCAAGGACGGGCGGGTTTACCAGCCCCGAGGGACGGCAAGGCATCGACAATGCCTTCTACCGGGTCATGGGCTGCGGCCTGTCCTATCGCGGGGTGGCATATCAGGGATATCTCAGCAATCGCGGCAACGACAAGATGCTGGACGGACTTTACACCATGGTGGTGCGGATCTCCGGCAACCGGAATCCGCTGAATGACAGCGATGCGAAGGTCGAGATCGGCTATTCGCCAGATCCGGTGGTGAAGGACGGTCAGGGCAATGCGACGGCCGACTATTCCTTCCGCCTCGCGAGATCGGCGCAATACACGGCGATGAAGGCCACCATCCGGCGCGGCGTGGTGGAGACGCAGCAGGTCGATGAACTGCGCATACCCGCCTTTGCCTGGTACGAGACCAATCGCGGCGAGGTGCTGTTCCGCAAAGGCCGTGTGCGACTGACGATGCAACCGGATGGCAGCCTGTCGGGTCTGCTGGGCGGCTATCGTGACTGGCGCGACATTTATGCGAAGGACACGTTCAACGTGCCCTCTGGAGGCCAGTCCCGCGAGACCACCTATTATCAGAACCAGATCGGTTTCTATTATTCCCTGAGACGTAACGCCGACGGACTGCCTGATTCAAGGACGGGGCAGAACACCGGCATCTCCGCCGCCTATCGATTTATTGGGCGGCCAGCCTTTGTGGTTGACCCGTCGAGCCCTGTGGCGATCAACCAGCCGGTGCCTGACGACAAGGCGGACCGTGAGCGCGCCGCGTTCTGGCAGGCTGTCACCACGAGCCTCATTTCTCCCACGCCACAGCGCCGACGCGGCCCTGCGATTCCTCTGGCGCCTCCCAGAACCGCGCAAGCCAGCGGGCAGTAGGTAACGTATCAAGCTGAGATTATCAGGGAGGAGCTTTTGTCATCGCGCAATTCGGCCCGTCGTCACGTCTCGCGATTCCTGATTTTGGCCACGCTGCTTGTTGCGGCGGGGCCGATAGCCACCGCCGCCCCGCAGGCCAAAGTCAAGTTCGCGGAAACGCTGTTCGGAACGCTTTCTGACGACACGAAGGTAAGTCAGTTCACCATGACCAATGCGTCTGGTGCCAGCGTCACCATAATGTCGCTGGGGGCGGCGGTCCTTTCCATCAAGGTGCCTGACCGCAAAGGCCAGATGGCTGATGTGGTCCTTGGTTATGATACCCCGGCCGACTACAAGACAAATAATTCGCCCATGTATGGCCTGACGATCGGCCGCTATGCCAACAGGATCGCCGGCACTGAGATCGTGATCGGCGGCAAGACGTTCCACCTGGTCGCGCCAGCTGGCCGCGGCGGAGCGCCTGCCACATCCGTCATGCATGGCGGTCCGGACGGCTTTTCCAACCGCCTCTGGAAGCCAACCAGAGTACATACAAGCGAAGGTGATGGCTTGCGGTTTACCATCGTCAGCCCCGACGGTGATCAAGGATATCCTGGAAAGTTGACCACCTCGATCACCTACATCTGGACGAATGACGATCGGTTGATCCTGGATTATGCCGCGGCCACCACCAAACCAACGGTACTGAACCTCACCAACCATAGTTATTTCAACCTGGCCGGCGCCGGCCATGGCGATGTGTTGAACCAGCTGCTGAAGATCGATGCCGACTTCTTCACGTTCGCCCTGCCCAACAACAATCCCACCGGCGAAATCCGGGCGGTGAAGGGAACGCCTTTCGATTTCAGTGCCGCCAAGCCGATCGGTCAGGATATCGAGGCAGATGATCCGCAGATGAAGGCCAACCGCGGCTATAATCAGAATTATGTGCTGCGTCGCTCACTTGTCCCCGGCGAATTGGCGGAGGCGGCTGTGCTAAGCGATCCGCCTTCGGGTCGCACGCTGACCGTTTCCACGACCGAACCCGGCCTATTTCTCTATACAGCCAACTTCATCAGCACGA
>Ga0265314_10004203_pt1 | contig 13513 bp, 11 predicted proteins | sample 4126metaG_FD_203106 | JGI IMG/M metagenome (GOLD analysis project Ga0265314, IMG submission 203106) | Rhizosphere microbial communities from Carex aquatilis grown in University of Washington, Seatle, WA, United States - 4-1-26 metaG | ecosystem: Host-associated > Plants > Roots > Rhizosphere >... | reverse complement strand
TGTTTTGACACAAATCGATGCAAAATCACATTATGATTTATGGCTTTATCAAGCAATTATCACATCACTGAAAGCAGGATTTATTCAAAATGCGTTAGAATTGCACAAATTGTTACACAGCCCCGTTTATAAAACATTAGCCGCCATTTTTATTGCAGATTACTCGCCTGCTACAGCAAATGAATTATTGACAAGCAGTGAGCAATTTTTAGATGGACAAACTACTGCGGCTGAAAAGGCAATTGTAGCGAGTCGTTTGGTTGAATATTATGGAAAACTGAAAAATACCGCGAAAACGGAAGCGTTAATTGCCGTAACTAAAGATGTCCTCGACAGTTTGCCTGCATCACCTGAAAAAGACGACTTGTTACATATCGTTACTACGCAATATACGCACGGTTTTCAAATCCAAGCGGCGAGTAATTTGCTAACAGCCATTCAATCGCCAACGCTTAAAACACGTTTGAATATTGAAATTAACCAACTTGCCGATGTCGGCGGACTCTTGAAATGAGATTTTTATGAAAAAAAATGTGCTGTTGATAAGTTTATTTACGGGAATTTGTTTTTCTGCCCATGCCGATGAAGCGGTAAAAAATGCGTATATGATTGAAAAATTCGATCACAACGGTGATCATGTCGTGACACAAGAAGAATTTTTAGAATCTGCTGCTCAACGCTTTAAAACAATGGATATTGATGGCGACCATGCCATTGAACAGACCGAATTTTTACAACGCTACGCAGAACATTCACATCCAACAACAACCGATTCTGGCTCGGAAGTTGGACAACGGGTTTTCGACAAATTAGACGAAAACCACGATGCAAAAATTAGCGAACAAGAATACAATCAATCGCGCTTAAAGTGGTTTACAGAAGCCGATAAAGATAACGACCAAAAAATTGAATTGGGTAGATAACCGTTCAGTCACCTACCCGATAATTTAAAATCTTAACTGACTTTGCACAAAGAAGTAATCGCTGTCCGTGCCGGGTACAGTTGTACCACTACTCGTTACGCCCTGTTTAGCAAATTGACCTTTAAACAAGCGATACCAACCAGCTTCAAAGTTCAAACTGGAGTTAAAGTTATAGCGACTGGTAAGACCAAGTTGATTACCAACAAAACTACCGCTGGATTTAGTTGGATTTAAAATCAGCGTGCCTGCCGATGAACAAGCAGAACCACCCCAGCAATCGCTTGCCGATGCTAACCAAATCAAACGTTGCTGCACCGTAACCGACAAATCGGTGCGTGGTGCAAAATTGAATTTGTAGCCCGGTGAGTTAATGTTACTGCGTTGGAAACCAGAATAAATTCCAGTCGGGCCAAAATCTACGTCACTTGCTGGATAAAGAGGGTCAAAACGTGAATCTTGGGTGCTAGTTTTGCTTGGGTTTTTACTACCGCTGGCATAGTCATATTCCAACATAAATCTTGGAGACCACGGTATATCGAAACTATAACCAATTTCAGCATGTTCAGACCATGCTTCGTGTTGCTGATCTTGCGTTGATGTCGTGTTGTATTTGACTGTACCAAACTGCCCCATTCCCTCAGCTTGGAAATCAAAGTGTCCTTTGCTTGGCTTAATGTAAAAACGCGCGCCCGGTGTGAAATAACGGCGTTTGCGCGTAGGGTTATTGTAGCTGTCTGCTTCATTTAAGTTATAAAGATAAAGCTCGCTATTAACTCCCATGAATAGGTTGTACCCTTCCAAAATGCCACCAGAAAATACGGTGCTTGTCGCTTCCTGATCAAAGCGTGTTGTATCATTTGAAATGGCAACGGCTGTGCTTGGAAAATGAACAACGGGCATCGTTACAAAACCATTAAATGTCCATTTGTCCTGTTCCAGAACTCGTAACCGTAGACCTGTAAAACTATTAACCGTATTTCGGTAAATAGGTCTTGCCACTAGTCGGCGACTACCAAGATCCATTGTTTGCCGTCCCACTTTTGCTTCTACACCGATGTTGCTTGCAAAAACATCTTTATCTGCCCAAGAAACATACGTTTGAACAAAATCAGCAGTGTCTACCATGTTATTATTAACACCGTTTACAACGCCATTAACATGAGTTCCTACATTATCCAGTGCGCGAGAATCCATCACCTCAGTAGCCACACGAAAGTTGCCTAACTTGGCTTGCAACCAAAGAGATGTCTGCAATGCAACTTGTTGGCTGACCCCTGCACTGCTAGATCTAAATACGTCGTCAATGCTCTCGTAGCGTGTACGTTGTTCAACACCCGCAGAAAGCCACTCTGGTAAATTTAACGTGTCGTGCAAATTCCAAACCGGTTTTTCATACTTATTGCCTAGCAACGCATCATCCATTTGTGAATTATAAGCATTCATGGGTGCTTTAGCATAACTTTGAGGCTTGTCTGCATCTGCAATAACGTTGTTGCTCAAGCAAAAGCTAATAGCAACAGTCGACTTAAGTACATGACCAATAATCGTTTTTTTAGTAATTGATTTTTTTTGTATCATCGAACACCTTAAAATTGTTAAAAACTCGCTGTCATCTACAAGCGTTGTCGGCAAAACTGTCGAAGTTTAAAATTATTACATAATTGTTACATAATAATTATCCACATTTTCATTTTTTTCCTTTTATCAATGCCAACAAACTTTTCAATAAAACCAATGGTGTTGGAGGACAACCGCTAATTGTCATATCAACAGGAATGACATTGCTTACCGCGCCACAACTCGCATACGACACACCAAATTCGCCGCCACATGCTGCACAATCACCCATCGCAATCACCCATTTCGGATTTGGCGTAGCATCATAAGTACGCAATAACGCGGTTTGCATGTGCCGAGAAACCACGCCTGTGACCAATAAAACATCGGCGTGACGGGGTGATGCCACAAAATGAATCCCGAATCGTTCCACGTCATAAAACGGATTACTTAGCGCATGAATTTCCAATTCACAGCCGTTACACGAGCCTGCGTCAACTTGGCGAATCGCTAAACTGCCTGAAAAACGTTGGTCAATATGGCGTTTTATTTCAATACCAAGAATTTCTAATTCAGCATCGTAAGGCGTTTTATGATTTTCCGTGACAACGCCAGTGGTAAAAATTTTCTTAAATAGATTTAACATCGTCGTCGCCTATAAATCGCTACCAGAATAAGAACAATTGAATGATTTATTGCACACTGGAAAATCAGGCACGATGTTGTTCAATACGGCTTTTTCGAGTGCTTCCCAATTCAGTTGACTGGGATCACGCGGATAAAAACGCGCAATCGTATTGTTTTTATCAAAGCGAACGTAACTGATGATTTCACCGCGCCAGCCTTCCACTACACCTAAACCATAACTGCCTGCTTTAGGTGTTTGCCACGTTGCGACTAAATCGCCTTCTGGCAAGGCTTCTAAATGTTCAATAAATTGTTCAATAAGTTTTAACGAAGCATTGACTTCTTTATAACGAACCCAAAAACGCGAAGCAATATCGCCTTGGTCTTCAAATGCGACTTTGACTTTTACTACGTCGTAAGGCGCGTAAGGCGCATCGCGGCGCACATCAAAATCTTGCCCACTTGAACGTCCCACAAAACCAAGTGTGCCAAAATGTGCCGCCGTTTCGGGTGATAAATAACCTGCGGTATAAAGTCTGTCTTCAAGCGACGAATTTAAATCAATTGCTGGGATTAAATTGGACAATTCAACGCGTAATTGTTCAATATCGGTGAGCATAAATTTACTCGCCGCTTCGGTAACTTCCACCGCTACGCCACCAGGAATAATTTTATCCATTAAAGCGCGATGCCCGAACAATTCGTAATTAGTGCGACACCATAGTTCTTTGAGTCGCATCATTTGCATAAAGGCGAACGTAAACGCTACGTCATTACAAATCGCGCCGATGTCACCGAGATGATTGGCAATACGTTCGCGTTCGGCAAAAATGCCACGAATTAACGCCGCTCGCTTTGGGATTTCAACTTCTGCGGCTTGTTCCATTGCCATACAAGCCGCCCAAGCATGTGCAACGCTCGTATCACCTGAAACGCGCCCCGCCAATTTTGCTAACCCTTCTGGTGTGCGACCTTCAGCAATTTTTTCGGTTCCTTTGTGAACATAGCCTAAACGCTCTTCTAAATTTAAAATCAACTCGCCCACCGCTTGAAAACGAAAATGTCCCGGTTCAATAATGCCCGCATGAACAGGTCCAACAGGAATTTCATAAACACCTACGCCGTGTGACTGCACAAAATGATACCCCGTATCAGGTGGCGTAATGTCAGCTGGCGAACCATGAACTGAAAAATTGTGTCGCAGCGGATAATCGTGTTTGCCCCATGCTTTATGGCGTGTCCAACAGCGTGGGTCAGGATGATTCAAAAAATCAATGCCAAACATATCATGCATGTGGCGTTCACTGCGATTTGCTGCCGCATAAACGCTGGCTTGCGAAGGCAATTCAGGTTTTGAAACGTTAATGGTGGTACGAAGCAAAATATAATCGCCCGATTTTTCAAAACAAGTGTGAACATAAAATTGATCTTCAACCTGTTCTGCCCAACCTGCCGCCCAACGACATTTATTTTCTGCGGCTAATTCGGCGAAACGATGCCAATGTTTATCGTCGAGTTGCCACAATTCGATGGCAGGCGAAATTTCTGTCGATTTAATGAAAATTCCCGCTTCGTCTAAATGCGATAAAAATTCTTTTTTCCAACTCATAACGCACTCCCTGAAATTAACTGCGTCGCTTGACTAAACCAATCGCTTAAAAAACTCGGAATCGCTAAACCTAGCCATAACGCAAACCCTAAATGCACCATCACAGGAATTAAATTAGCTTTAATTGCATTTTGACCTTCGGGTTTTTCGCCAAAAACCATTGGTTGAATGTGACGAAATAGCCCTGCAAAGGCAATCCCAATCCCTAACAATAACAACGGTGTAAGCCATGGATAACTGTGCATTGTCGCGAGTAACACCAAAAATTCGCTGGTGAAAACACCAAACGGTGGAAAGCCAGCAATAGCCACTGTGCCAATCAATAATCCCCAACCGACTTTGGGTTGCGTTTTAATTAAGCCGCGAATTTGGCTCATTTTCTGAGTGCCAGTAATTTGCGCCGCATGTCCGACAGTCACGAAAATGGCAGATTTAACAAGTGAGTGAACGGTCATGTGCAGTAATGCGGCAAAAGTTGCCAACGCGCCACCCATTCCAAACGCAAAGGTCATTAAGCCCATGTGTTCAATCGAGGAATAACTGAATAAACGTTTAATATCTTTTTGACGATGTAAAAATAACGCGGCGACTAAAAATGAAACTAAGCCAAACCCCATCATTAAATAACCGGCAATGTGCGTTTGCGTCGCGCCATCGACAAGCATTTTATTTCGCACGACGGCATATAGCGCATCATTCAATAATAAGCCCGATAATACCGCTGACATCGGCGTTGGACCTTCAGAATGCGCGTCCGGCAACCAATTGTGTAACGGCACTAAACCGATTTTTGTGCCGTAACCAATCAATAAAAATACAAAAGCAATTTCCAAAATATCAGGATTCAATTGCGTCGCATGTTCATGCAAAACTGACCACAATAACGCATTGCCACTATCCCCAATTTGCGAGGCGGCGTAATAAAGTAAAATTGTGCCAAACAACGCCTGTGCGATACCAACGCCGCACAAAATAAAATACTTCCAAGCTGCTTCAATCGATTCTGGCGTGCGGTATAAACTGACTAACAGAACGGTTGCTAAGGTTGCGCCTTCCATCGATACCCACATAATGCCCATGTTATTGGTCGTTAAAACCAAATACATGGCGAGCATAAAACCTTGGTACATCGAATAATAAAGTTTTAGGCGTTTATCCGTAAGTTTGCCAATTTCCTTTTCGTGCGCCATATATGGCGCAGAAAATAACGACGTGGTGAAACCCACAAACGCCGTCAATACAATCAAATACACATTAAATGAATCAATCAAAAACGCTTTACCACCGGATAAAATTGTCCCTTGATTAAAAACAGTGATTGCCAGCCAAATCGTAATCAACAAACTCACGCCGTTAATGCGCGTATTAAGTGTGCCAATATCGTCTTTGTGTCCGGTAAGCGCGAAAAAAATAATTCCTGCCGCCGACAACAGTAATAACAAATAAACGGCAATCATTTATCCACCTCATGTAATTTGTTCATCAAATCAACATCGAGTGAATCAATGCTGGTGCGAATATGTAAAAAGAAAATGCCGAATAAAATCGCTGCCACTAATACGTCAAATGCAACACCAAGTTCAACCACCATTGGCATTCCGTTCGTAGCAACAATCGCCGCAAAAAACAAACCGTTTTCAATCGACATAAATCCCACAACGTGCGCGACGGCTTGACGGTGTGAAATCATAAGCATTAAACCCAACAATACGACAGACAAACTCACCGCCAGCGCGTTAAGCATAATCATCGACGAGGTGTGAATAATTGGTTGCAAAACGTAATAACTAAACACCATTAAACTCGCACCGCTTAACATTACCGCCGTATTATTTTTCAAGGCTTCCACGTCACGGTGCATATTCATAGCAAGCACTTGTTTATGCAGCATCCACGGAATAAAAACGACTTTCAGCGCAAACGTTAGCACTGCCGAAATATACAAATGTGGATTATCTAAACTGTAAGCGGCAAGCGACGTGGTGAGCGTCAACAACAGCCCTTGCACCGCAAATACAAAAATCAGCCGTAATAATCGCCCTTGTCCGAGCATTAAAAACGAAGTCAAACCCACCAATGCCGACATCGATAAAATTGCTTGAGTGTAAAAATCTTGAGATTCAATGTTCATCGTGTGGACTCCAAAATGATGTGACTGAGCATTCCGAGCAAGCCGAGTAAATAAGCAAAACCGAGATATTCTTGTACGCGGAATAAACGCATTTTGGCAACAGCGGTTTCAGCGAAGGCTAAGAAGATGCAAAGAAAAATAAGTTTTCCGACAATCACCAGCAAGCCATAACCCAATGCAGATAAACCGAAACTTTCGGCAATGCCCCAAGGGAAAAAGATGTTGGCAATCAATACACCATACAACATGAATTTAAGCTGGCTTGCCCATTCAATTAACGCTAAATGCCGACCGCTGTATTCTAAAATCATCGCTTCGTGAATCATGGTCAGTTCTAAATGCGTGGTCGGATTGTCTACAGGAATTCGTCCTGTTTCCGCGATTGCCACCAAAATCAACGCAAATAATGCAAAGACAAACGATGGACGTAAAATCAGCCCTTCATTCAAAACGTGTCCAATTGCACCCGATAAATTTGTCGTCGATGCAGTCATCGTCAGCGTAAAAACCGCCATGAGCATCGCAGGTTCGGCAAGTGACGAAATAGTCATTTCACGCGATGAACCCATGCCGCCAAATGCCGTGCCAATATCTAACCCCGCCAATGCGATAAAAAATCTTGCAAAGGCAAAAAATCCAACCAATACAATTACGTCCGCACTGGCAGAAGTCGGCAAATCAACGGCAATCAACGGCACAACCGTTGCGGCTAAAACCATCGACGAAAAAATAATGTACGGGGCTAAACAAAATAACCACGACGCATCCTCAGAAATAACAGGTTGTTTGCGTGTTAATTTGAGTAAATCCCGATACGGTTGTAACAACGAAGGAGCTTTGCGATTTTGCAATCGACATTTACAAAATTTTAGAAAACCCGCCAATAACGGCGCGAGCGCGACAAACAATACTGTTTGTAATATAGCAATTAACCAGTTCATCAGCTCACCACCCACAATAGAAGAATTAACGTTGCCAACGAATAACCCAAATATGTTCGGATATTACCCGTTTGAATACGTCCAACCTGTTTTGCCACACGATTTACACCGCGTTCAACGGGCTGATAAAGTCGAACCCAACTGTGATCTTGAATATGCAACGTGTAACGCACTTCGGCGACATTCATCGTCGTATGTTCACGCATGGTTTTTTCAATTTTTTCGTCAATCAAAAATACGGGCGAGAAAATGCGACGCAATGGCATAGTGAATGCGCTAGAAGTATATTGCATACGCGGTGTTAAACCGCCAAAGCCACAATCCCAAGTAGGTGCAATGCGCGTGACAGTCGAAGGATTACGACGTAACACCCAAAAACATACGCCAGCGGCAATTAACGCCCCAATTAAAACTAACGGCGCAGAATACGAGGCTTGTTGAGCGGAAACCGGCGCGAGCCATAAACCCGATAATTCGCCTTGCGGTGGCAATGTCGAACCTAATAATTGTTGCGCGACATTGTTAATTAAATTCAACATGACGTTGGGAAAAATGCCGAAGAAAAAACATAACCCTGCCAACAAAGCAGGTGCGGCAAGCATGCCTTTATCTTCAATTTCTTTAGCTTTTTCAGCGTGACGCGAACGCGGCACGCCTAAGAAAATTAAACCAAACACTTTTACAAAACACGCCGCTGCTAATGCGGCAGTCAATGCTAACGCGGCCGCAGAAACGGGAATTAAACTGCGTAACACGCCGTTATCTAAAACATCAACTTGCAATGCCGTTTGAAAGGCGAGCCATTCTGAAACAAAACCATTAAATAATGGCAATGACGAAATACTCATACAACCAATTAAAAACAACACGCTGGTTTTTGGCATGCGTTTAATCAAACCGCCCAACATATCAATGTTTAATTCGTGGGTTTGATGATGAATCATCCCCGCGCCTAAAAAGAGTAAATTTTTAAACAATGCGTGATTAAAAGCGTGAAATAGCGCGGCGAGTAATCCTAATGCGGCAAGTTCTTGATGATCGTTGGCGAGAAAAATCATGCTCAAGCCTAAAACCATCACAATCACGCCAATATTTTCAACGGAACTGTAAGCGAGCAAACGTTTTAAATTTTGTTGCATCATCGCGTATAAAATGCCGCCCAACGCTGACACCGTGCCGACAACGAGCAATACCACGCCCCATTCCCAATGCACTTCGGGTAATAAGTCGAAACAAAAACGAATCAAGCCATACAACGCCACTTTGAGCATGACACCACTCATCAACGCTGAAATATGCGACGGCGCAACAGGATGCGCTTCAGGCAACCAAACATGAATTGGGACTAAACCTGCTTTCATGCCAAAACCAAGCAATGCCAACACAAATGCAATACTCATCCATGTTGTTGATAATGTTGACGCACGCAGCGCATCGAATGTGAAACCATCCGCAAAACTCGCTACAACACCAAATGCGAGAATAATAAATAACGCGCCCACTTCCGCCATGAGCAAATACAAAAATGCAGCACGTCTATTTGCCGCATTTTCATGTTGAAAGGCCACCAGAAAATAACTCGCCACCGACATCAATTCCCAGGCAATCATGAACATGAACGCATCGTCAGCCAATAAAACAAGCAACATCCCTGCGATAAATAAGCCTGTAAATAAACTTAAAACAGCAAAATTCTGAGCATTTTTTTGTTCGTGGTGCGTGTAATGCGGCGCATAAAAACTCACCGCAAACACCGCAATACCAATAACCAAATAAAAGAATGCCGATAAACTGTCAAAATGAACATGCCACGGTAGCCACGGCAAACCTAAATTAAGCGTATCAAGGCGAATTTCTGGATTAACTAATTCGCCCAACCCCGCAAAAATCGCCATCGCCCCTGATGCCCCTAACGACCAAAACACCCATTGTTTATTCACATCGGATTTATACAAATGCGCTAACGCAATGCCCCCCGATGCAAAACTTAGCAACACCGCGCTGTAAGCTAAAAATAAAATCATATTCGTGCCTAAATAGGTTTAAGACGACGTGCAGCTAAAGGATGATCAGAAAATGTTTCATGAGAGTCCAAACCTTGGAATTCGCAATGTCCACCTTGTGCTTCATAGTCATGTTGAAATTCATGGAAAAATTCCATTACAGTATGGTCAATTAACGTCACCTCACTTTTGTCAAAAACGAGCTTTTTGCCATTTTCGATATTGGCTAACGCTTCTTTCAATGCCATGAAATTAGAAAAAATTGCCGAGCCTTGAATATGGATTAAAATCGAACCGTCAGATTGAACAGATTGAGTGAAATGAATTTTAAATAAATTGTTAGGTTTTGCGCCGTTCATCAGATGAATAGCAAGTTTAACTAAAATGCCAAATGCAACACCGACCAATAAATCCGTTGCAATCACGCAGATAATCGTTGCAACGAAAATGAATAATTGTTCTTTACCAATTCCCATCACGTTAGCAAATTCGCGCGGCGAAGCAAGGCGGAAACCAGTGAACACCAGTAAAGAAGCTAATGCCGCTAAAGGAATGCTGTGAATTAACTGCGGGAAAAAAACCACGAAGACCAATAAAAATGTACCGTGGAAAAAGTTTGCCCATTGGGTTTTTGCGCCGTTGTTGACGTTCGCACTGCTCCGCACAATTTCGGCAATCATAGGCAAACCACCGATTGAACCTGCTACTAAATTGCCCACCCCAACAGCGGTTAAATCTTTGTTTAAATTAGAATGGCGTTTGTATGGATCGAGTTTATCGACAGCCATTGCACTCAATAAACTTTCTAAACTACCCACTAACGCAATCGCTACCACGGCTTCCCAAAATTCTAACGTGGCAATTTTGCCGAAATCCGGAAAATAAAAACTGGAGGTGAAATTATCAGAAATCGCGACTAAAAATTTAGGACCAACTTCTGCATTTGCGGCATGTTCAGGGGTGAGCAAATAAACATGTTGATGTTCTAATTCAAAATAATGGGCAAAAAACATCCCCATTAACACCACGACAAGTGGTGCTGGAATCATTTTTAACGTTTTGTTTTGAATCAATGACCAGATAATGAGAATCACCAATCCGGTAAAACCGATAATGGCAATTTCTAAATTCAAATTTGCAAAACTATGTGGAACTTGTGCAATGGTTGAAATGAGACTGCCTTTTTCTGGTGTCACACCTAATACAACGTGGATTTGCTTTGCCATAATAATAATACCAATCGCAGCAAGCATTCCGTGAACAACAGAAGCGGGGAAAAACGAACTCAAACGTCCCGCTTTAAATACACCGAGTAAAATTTGAATAACGCTAGCGACCACGATTGCGGCAAGGGCGTAACGATAACCTGCCATCGCATCCCCTTCACCAAGCCCTTGAACTGCGTCATAAACAACGACGATTAAGCCCGCAGCAGGTCCGTTAATGGTCATGAATGAGCCATTGCATCGTGAAACGAGCATACCACCAATGATAGCTGTAATAATCCCCGCAGAGGGGGGAAAGCCAGAAGCCATTGAAATGCCTAAGCATAACGGCAAGGCGATTAAAAATACTAAAAATCCTGACAATAAATCACTGCGCCAGTAGGCTTTTAAGCCCGCTAAACCCGTTGTTGGTAAAGAAGATGACACTGCAGCGCTCATAAAAACCCCATTAACACTCAAACAATTAAAAATAAATACGTTAATTTTATATAGGGCAATTAACGTGCCATACGAACTTATTTCGACAATAGATTGAATATTAAAAAGTTTTTAAAACTTTATCGTTGTTTTTAAAATGTAAAAATGGGGGAAAAACACCGGCACGGTTGTTTTGCACCGATTACATTTCAATGTGATGGGCGATATTGTGCATCGTGCAAATTAGCGTCACCCCTGCACCAATGAGCATAATTTGTTGTAAGGATGTTTTTATATCGGTACGTTTATGTAGCGAGGGGATTAAATCTGCCACGGCGATATAAATAAAACTCGATGCCGCTAGTGCTAAAAAATACGGCAAACTGTCGCGCAATGAATCCAGACTGAAATACGCCAATACACCGCCAAACACGGTCGTCAAACTCGCTAACACGTTATAAAAAAGGGCTTTGCGTTGCGAATAACCGCTTTGCAATAAAATGGCAAAGTCGCCAACTTCTTGCGGAATTTCATGGGTTGCCACCGCTAAACTGGTCACAATACCCAGTTGTTCATCCATTAAAAACGCGGCACCAATTAACACACCATCCACAAAATTGTGAATACCATCGCCCAAAATGATAAACGCGCCTGCCGTTTTCGCACCGTGCGTGTGTGAATGTCCGTGATTGTGCGCGTGTTCAGGATGTTGATGTTCTTCATCGCCATGCGCTTCACATTCGCCAAAATGGCAATGTCGCCAAATCAATAATTTTTCCAATACAAAAAATCCCAAAATGCCTGCCAAAATTGTGCCGGATAATGTTTGGATTTGTTCAGGTTTAGCGTGTTCAAAGGCTTCGGGAATTAAGCCCCAAAATGCGACGGCAAGTAACGCGCCGATGGCAAAACTGATGCCGTGAGGCAAAACTTTACGGCGATTTTTTTCAGATAAAAGTAGAAAAACACCCGCCGCAAGCACGCTTAATACGCCGCCCACCGCGGTAAAAATAATGATTAAAAGCAATAATGGCATTAACTTCTCCAAATCAACGTTGCCATACGTCCTGTTTGATTATCACGGCGATAAGAATAAAAACGTTCTGTGTCGGTCATGGTGCAAAATTCGCCGCCAAAAATTTGTGTAACACCCAAACTGGCTAATTCAATTCGTGCCAATTGGTAAATATCCCCCAGCCATTTATTTTCATGGGCTTTAAATGCGGATTCATAATTTACCGATTTTTTCAAAAATGTATCGCGTACATCGTCACCCACTTCAAAACAATCTGCACCAATCGCTGCACCGAGCCAGACAATTAAATCTTTTGTTTTTAAAGCCTCAACAGCATTACTAATAATGCCAGTTGCTAAACCACGCCAACCAGCGTGAATTGCCGCGATTTGTGTCCCATCGCTCGAACACATCAACACAGGCAAACAATCTGCTGTCATGACGGCACAAACCACGTTTTTTTGATGGGTATAACTGGCATCCGCTTTGGATAAAATCAAATCAGCGGATGCGTCAATAACCGCATTACTGTGAATTTGTTCGAGCCAAAATGGTTCAGTTGGTAAATTCAATTCTGTTTTGAGCAATTGGCGATTTTCTAAAACAGTTTCTAAATCATCGCCAACATGCGTGGCGAGATTAAAACTGCCAAACGGTGATGAACTCACACCACCAATGCGTAACGTCATAGCGGCATGAACATTTGCTGGCGCGTTCCAATTGGGGAATAAAAATTTATTGCGCGGCATCGTTTTCCGCCAACGCTGCAAGTAAATTCACCATATCGTCAGGCAACGGTTGTTCCCATTCTAAATATTCGCCTGTTGTCGGATGGACTAAACCTAATTTCGCGGCGTGCAGAGCTTGACGTTTAAAACTGCGTAAAACACTTTCGAGTCTCTCACTACAATCCGCCGGTAATTGAAACCGTCCGCTATAAAGCGGATCGCCAATCAAAGGAAAACGAATGTGTGCCATGTGAACGCGAATTTGATGCGTGCGACCCGTTTCGAGTTTGACTTGAATGTGCGTGTGGCGTTTGAAACGTTCAATAACGCGATAAT
>Ga0265314_10004201_pt1 | contig 13515 bp, 8 predicted proteins | sample 4126metaG_FD_203106 | JGI IMG/M metagenome (GOLD analysis project Ga0265314, IMG submission 203106) | Rhizosphere microbial communities from Carex aquatilis grown in University of Washington, Seatle, WA, United States - 4-1-26 metaG | ecosystem: Host-associated > Plants > Roots > Rhizosphere >... | reverse complement strand
TCTTGTACATCTCGACCGATTCCTGGCGCTGCTTGATCATCTTCTGCAGCAGGCTCAGCACCTCGGCGTCGCCCAGCGCCGGTTTGCCGGAGCCACGCGCCTCGATGTCGGCGTTCTTCAGCGAGGAATTGACCATGCGCAGCGTCGATACCGCGCGTTCGTTGTGGGCCTTCATCGCCTCTTTCAAGGCGTTATTGATGTCGTCGCGGATCACAATGTTGCCCTTCTGAAATAGCCGACCCCCTCCTCATTCCTCCCCCTTTCAGGGGGAGGAAGGTCGTGCGCCGCCGCTTCTCCCTCCCCCTGAAAGGGGGAGGGTCGGGGTGGGGGTCAAACGTCCACAGCAGTCCTTGCCATCCAATACATAATACGCAACTAAGAGGCCATGACCCAGCCCGCAGGACCTTTTGCCGGAACCATTCCGGATGCTTCGGCTAGCGCTTCGGCCAGTTCTTGGATCGAGCCCAAACCCACCGCCCTTCTGGTGCTGGCCGACGGCACCGTTCTGGAGGGTTTTGGCCTGGGCGCCACCGGCACCGCGGTCGGCGAGGTCTGCTTCAATACCGCCATGACCGGCTATGAGGAGATCCTCACCGATCCCTCCTATGCCGGGCAGCTCATCACCTTCACCTTCCCGCACATCGGCAACGTCGGTACCAACGAAGAAGACATCGAGACCGTCAACATGGCGGCGACGCCGGGGGCGCGCGGGGTCATCCTGCACTCGGCCATCACGCAGCCGTCGAACTACCGCGCCACCAAGCACCTCGACCAATGGCTGAAGGCGCGCGGCATCATCGGGCTTGCCGGCATCGACACGCGCGCGCTCACCGCGTTGATCCGCGAGAAAGGCATGCCCAACGCCGTCATCGCGCATGCGCCGGACGGCAAATTCGACCTCGACGCGCTGAAGAAGGAAGCCGCGGCGTGGCCGGGCCTGGTCGGCATGGACCTGGTGCCGATGGTGACGAGCGGCCAGCGCTTCACCTGGGACGAGACCGAGTGGCGCTGGGGCGAGGGCTTCGGCCGCCAGAGCAACCCGGAATTCCACGTGGTCGCGGTCGACTACGGCATCAAGCGCAACATCCTGCGCCTGCTCGCCGGCTCCGGCTGCAAGGTGACGGTGGTGCCGGCCAAGACCTCGGCCGAGGACATCATGGCGCTGAAGCCGGACGGCGTCTTCTTATCCAATGGGCCAGGAGACCCGGCGGCAACCGGCGAGTACGCGGTGCCGGTCATCAAGACGTTGATCGACACCGGCACGCCGACCTTCGGCATCTGCCTCGGCCATAAGATGCTCGGCATCGCGGTGGGCGGCACGACCAAGAAGATGCATCAGGGGCATCACGGCGCCAATCATCCGGTCAAGGACCTCACCACCGGCAAGGTGGAGATCACCTCGATGAACCACGGCTTCGCGGTGGACAAGGATTCGCTGCCGGGCAACGTCGAGCAGACGCATGTGTCGCTGTTCGACGGCTCCAACTGCGGCATCGCGCTCAAGGACAGACCGGTGTTCTCGGTGCAGTACCACCCGGAGGCGTCGCCTGGGCCGCGCGACAGCCATTATCTGTTCACGCGCTTCGTCGACATGATGCGGCAGAAGAAAGACGGCACAAAGCGCAAGAGTGCCTGAACCCGACGGCTCCGCAGGCGTTAGTGAGGGATGTCAAAACCCCTCATCTTCGTGTTCAAGGACGACGGCCGCGTACCGAACAATCCGACGCTGCCGGCGCTGCTGTACAAGGCGGCGATCGACTTGCGCGGCACCTCCCGCCCGGAAGCGGCAATCGAGAAGGCGTTCAAGGCGAACGGCTGGGGCCACAATATGTGGCGTGACGGCATTTTCGACTACGTGCACTACCACTCGATGATCCACGAGGCGCTCGGCATCGCGCGCGGTCGCGCCCACGTACGGCTCGGCGGCGACGCGGGCGAGGAGGTCGAACTTGCGGCCGGCGACGTCGTCGTGCTGCCGGCCGGCACCGGGCATCACTGCCTAAGCGCGAGCGAGGACTTCCACGTGGTCGGCGCCTATCCGCCCGAGGGCACCTACAATCTCTGCCGCGGCAGCAACCCGGCCGACCGCGACAAGGCGCTCGTCACCATCCCGCAGGTGCCGCTGCCGAAGACCGATCCGGTGAACGGCGGCAGCGAGCCGCTGCCGCAGCTGTGGCGCGCGGCGGGCGGACGTTGACACCCAACGGGTTACGGCATACGTTGCGCCATGATCCGGAATGTCCGGCATCGTGGCTTGCGACTGCTGCATGAACGGAGAGACGCGTCGCGTGTTCATGCAGCGCACCGCAATCGAATTGCTCGCATTCTTTCATATTTGGAAATGGCCCGGCAACCTCGCGATATGAACTTTGCGGGGCTGCGGCTGCATCCCCTCACGGGGGACCTGAGCGGTTACTGAAGCGTTTCGGTTTCCGGCAATTGGCGCATTATCTTCCGCTTCGAAGGCAGCCACGTGACGGATGTGGATCTGGTCGACTATCACTGAGGTGAACTCATGCCGATGCTCAATCCGCCGCACCCCGGCGAAGGTCTGAAAGAGGAGATGCTCGTACCCCTCGGCCTGACCGTGACCGAGACCGCGAAAGCCCTCGGCATCAGCCGTAAGACCTTGTCCGAAATCATCAACGGCAAGTCACCGATTACGCCCGACATCGCGGTGCGGCTCGAGCGCGCCTTCACCAATCCGCCCGCCGACATGTGGCTGCGCCTGCAGGCGGCTTACGATCTACGCCGTGCAGAGCAAAGGCTGAAGAAGACCGCGGTGCGTCGCTTGTGGAAGCCCACGGCCGAACGCCGCCGGCGCGTCGCGTAAATGACCAACTGGATCAGCTTCTACGACCTGCGGCATTCGCTCATCTATGTGAATACGCGGCATCGCGACGTGCACTACCGGCGCATCGCCGAGGACCTGCGCGCATTGGTGCCTTCGCCGACCGCTGCGCTGATGGACTACGGCTGCGGCGAAGCGACCTCGGCCGACCACCTCGCCGCCGCCAGCGGCCATCTCACCATGGTGGAAGCCGCGCCCAACGTGCTCGCCGCGCTCAAGGCGCGCTACGGCGACAACCGCAAGATCTCCGTGATCACACCCGAGGAAGCCAAGGCGAAGCCGGCGAACTCCTTCGACCTCATCGTGCTGCATTCGGTGGCCCAGTATCTTTCGGCTGAGGAGCTCGACGGCCTGCTCGCGCAATTCCGCCGGCTGCTCAAGCCGAACGGGCTGCTCGTCGTCGGCGACATCGTGCCGCCGCGCTATGCAGCGCCGGCGGCGGCACTGTCGCTCCTGCAGTTCGCCGGGCGGCACGGCTTCCTCGTCGCGGCGGTGCGCGGGCTGATCCGCATCCTCGTCTCGGATTATCTGCGGCTGAAAAGCAAAGTCGGCCTGTCGCATTACACAGAAGTACAGATGCTCGGCAAACTCAGGGTTGCCGGTTATGAGGCGAAACGCGCGGCACGCAACATCGGCCATAACCAGTGGCGCATGACGTTTCTGGCAAAGCCGGCCAAAGGCGTGGCGCGGCGGCGCGCGAAAGAAAAAAATTAAAGCCGACTCCGTTCGATTTCGCCCGTCATTGCGAGCGAAAGCGAAGCAATCCAAATCTATGAAGAAAATTCTGGATTGCTTCGTCGCCCTTTCGGGGCTCCTCGCAATGACATGTACTAATCCCAGCCGCCGGGCACGCGGCCGGCGGGATTGGCGATGCGGCCGCCTTCGCGCTTGAGCGCTCCGATGCGGCGCATCTCGTCGTCGCTCAGCGTGAAGTCGAACACCTTGAAATTATCGGCGATGCGCTGCGGATTCGACGAGAACGGAATCGCCGCGACGTCCTGTTGCATGAGCCAGCGCAAGGCGACCTGCGCGACGGTCCGCCCGCGCGCCGACGCGATCTCATTCAGCACGGGATCGTCGAACAGCCTTCCGCGCCCGAGCGGACAATGGGCGACGAAGACGAGACCATGCCGGCGCGCCGCGGCGATGAGCTTCGTCTGCTCGAGATAAGGATGGTACTCGGCCTGCAGCACGGCAAGCGGCTCCGGGCAGAGCGCGACCGCCTCGTCGAGCAGCGCCGTGGTGAAATTGGCGACGCCGATAGCGCGCGCGAGGCCCTCGCGCTTGGCGCGGGCGAGCGCCGGCATGTATTCGCGCACCGCGATCTGCGGATTGGGCCAGTGCACCAGCAAGAGGTCGACATAATCGACCTTGAGCGCGGCGAGGCTCTCGTCCACCGAGCGGGCGAAATCGTCGGCCTTAAGGTTTTCGTGGCTGACTTTGGTGGTGAGGAAAATCTCGGCGCGCGGCAGGCCGCACGCGCGCATCGCCTCGCCGACCGCCGGCTCGGTGCCGTATTTGCGCGCGGTGTCGATATGACGATAGCCGGCATCGAGCGCCGCCAGCATGGTCGCGGCGGACAGCCCGCCGGTCAGCGGCGAGGTGCCGAAGCCGATACGCGGAATGGCGCCGGTGTCGTTGACGAAGGAAAGAGTGGGAGAAACGGGCACGCGGGTCTTGCCGATCAGGATGCGAATGGGCGCGCACTATAATACGGCCGTACCGCATCCCTGTGGATAAGTTCTGGCTATGCGCCGGCCGCGCGGTTCCCCTTCCCACCCCGCCGATTCTGGTCTAAAGCACCGCTCGCGCGCAGGGCTTACGCCCTCAGCGCGGTCCGGGGGAGCGCGCGAGCGCGCGGCCAGCAAAAGTGGGCACCGGTTTTGCGTCCGGCCGCGCGCGCCTTTTAAATGCATAGCGCGCTTTCCGGGCGGCTGACCGGTTCCCACTCAGCCTGAAAGCGCGCGGTGCGCGCCCTTTTTTTGTGCCGATCGTCCGGAGTTTCATGCCCAAACGTACCGACATCACATCGATCCTGATCATCGGCGCCGGCCCGATCGTCATCGGCCAGGCCTGCGAGTTCGATTATTCCGGCACGCAGGCCGTCAAGGCTCTGAAAGAAGAGGGCTACCGGGTCATCCTGGTGAACTCCAATCCGGCGACGATCATGACCGATCCCGATCTCGCCGACGCCACCTATATCGAGCCGATCACGCCGGAGATCGTCGCCAAGATCATCGAGAAGGAGCGCCCCGACGCGCTGCTGCCGACCATGGGCGGGCAGACCGCGCTCAACTGCGCGCTCTCCTTGCGCAAGATGGGCACGCTGGAGAAATTCGGCGTGGAGATGATCGGCGCCACCGCCGACGCCATCGACAAGGCCGAGGACCGCGAGCTGTTCCGCGAGGCCATGACCAAGATCGGCCTGCCGACGCCGCGCTCGCATCAGATCAAGACGCTGGTGCAGGCGCTGGAAGCGCTCGAGGACATCGGCCTGCCGGCCATCATCCGCCCGTCCTTCACCATGGGCGGCACCGGCGGCGGCATCGCCTACAACAAATCGGAGTTCATCGAGATCGTCGAGGGCGGCATCGACGCCTCGCCCACCAGCGAAGTGCTGATCGAAGAATCGGTACTCGGCTGGAAAGAGTTCGAGATGGAGGTGGTGCGCGACAAAAAAGATAACTGCATCATCATCTGCTCGATCGAGAACGTCGACCCCATGGGCGTGCACACCGGCGACTCGATCACCATCGCGCCGGCGCTGACGCTCACCGACAAGGAATACCAGATCCTGCGCGACGCCTCGATCGCCGTGCTGCGCGAGATCGGCGTCGAGACCGGCGGCTCCAACGTGCAGTTCGCCATCAACCCGGCGGACGGACGTCTCGTCGTCATCGAAATGAACCCGCGCGTGTCGCGCTCCTCGGCGCTGGCGTCGAAGGCGACCGGGTTCCCCATCGCCAAGGTCGCGGCCAAGCTCGCCGTCGGCTACACGCTCGACGAAATCGCCAACGACATCACCGGCGGCGCCACGCCCGCCTCGTTCGAGCCGACCATCGACTACGTGGTCACCAAGATTCCGCGCTTCGCCTTCGAGAAATTCCCCGGCGCCTCGACCACGCTCACCACCTCGATGAAGTCGGTGGGCGAGGCCATGGCCATCGGCCGCTCGTTCCAGGAATCCTTGCAGAAGGCGCTGCGCTCGCTGGAGACCGGCCTCACCGGCTTGGATGAGATCAGAATCGAGGGCTACGACGAGACGAAGAGCGTCGAAGACGCCGACAACAAAGCGGCCATCCGCGCCGCGCTCGGTACGCCGACGCCCGACCGGCTGCTGAAAGTCGCGCAGGCCATGCGGCTCGGCGCGAGCGACGAGCTGATCCACAACGCCTGCCGCATCGACCCGTGGTTCCTCAGCGAAATCCGCGGAATCGTCGAGACCGAGGCGCAGATCAAGACGCGCGGCCTGCCGCCGACCGCCGGCGCCTTCCGCCGGCTGAAGGCGATGGGCTTCTCCGACACCCGCCTCGCCAAGCTGACCGGTTCCAACGCCGCCGACGTCAAAACAAAACGTCGCGACCTCGGCGTACGTCCGGTGTTCAAGCGCATCGACACCTGCGCCGCCGAATTCGCTTCGCCCACGGCCTATATGTACTCGACCTATGAGACGCCGTTCGCCGGCCAAGATGGAAAGAATGTGGCCGACGAGGCGCGGCCATCGGACAAAAAGAAGGTCGTCATCCTCGGTGGCGGACCGAACCGCATCGGCCAGGGCATCGAGTTCGACTATTGCTGCTGCCACGCCGCCTTCGCGCTGAAGGAGGTCGGCTACGAGACCATCATGGTCAACTGCAATCCGGAGACGGTGTCGACCGACTACGACACCTCGGACCGGCTCTATTTCGAGCCGCTCACGCCGGAGGACGTGCTGGAGATCATCGACACCGAGCGCATGAACGGCACGCTGCACGGCGTGATCGTGCAGTTCGGCGGGCAGACGCCGCTCAAGCTCGCCGAGCATCTGGAGCGTGCCAACGTGCCGATCCTCGGCACCTCGCCCGACATGATCGACCTTGCCGAGGACCGCGACCGCTTCAAGACGCTGCTCGACAAGCTCAAGGTGCGCCAGCCGCAGAATGGCATCGCCGACTCGCCGCATGCGGCGCGCGCCATCGCCGAGCAGATCGGCTATCCGATCGTCATCCGTCCGTCTTACGTGCTCGGTGGGCGCGCCATGGAGATCGTGCGCGACAACGCCCAGCTCGAGCGCTACATCGCGCGGCTGTCCGGCGACCTCGACCGCCCGTCCGAACTGGTGGTGTCGAAGAAGAGCCCGCTGCTGATCGACCGCTATTTGTCCGACGCGACCGAGGTCGACGTCGACTGCCTCGCCGACGGCAAGGACACCTTCATTGCCGGCATCATGGAGCACATCGAGGAGGCCGGCATCCACTCAGGCGATAGCGCCTGCGCGCTCCCGCCCTACTCGCTCTCACCCGAGATCATCGCGGAACTGGAGCGGCAGACGCGCGAGCTGGCGCTGGCGCTCAATGTCGGCGGCCTGATGAACGTGCAATACGCCATCAAGGACGGCGAAATCTACGTGCTGGAAGTGAACCCGCGCGCCTCGCGCACGGTGCCCTTCGTCGCCAAGGTGATCGGCCTGCCGGTGGCCAAGATCGCCTCGCGCGTCATGGCCGGCGAAAGCCTGGCCAGCTTCAACCTGAAGCCGATGACCTACCGCCACCGGGCGGTGAAGGAAGCGGTATTCCCCTTCGCCCGCTTCCCCGGGGTCGACACCGTGCTCGGCCCGGAGATGAAGTCGACCGGCGAAGTCATGGGCATCGACTCCTCCTTCGAGATCGCCTTCGCCAAGAGCCAGATCGGCGGCGGAACCACGCTGCCGCGCTCGGGAACGGTGTTCGTCTCGGTCAAGGACGCCGACAAGCCGCGCATCCTGCCGGCGATCAAGCTACTGGCTTCGCTCGGCTTCAAGATCATCGCTACGTCCGGTACCCAACGTTACCTGGCGGAACAGGGGGTGGAGGCCACCCGGGTGTTCAAGGTGCTGGAAGGCCGCCCGCACGTGGTCGACGCCATCAAAAACGGGGGGGTCCAGCTCCTGTTCAACACCACGGAGGGGTCGGCGGCACTCAACGACAGCCGGTCGCTGCGCCACGCCGCCCTCTTGCATAAAGTGCCGTACTACACCACTCTTTCAGGAGCCGTCGCCGCGGCGCAGGGCATCAAAGCCTATCTCGGGGGCGACCTCGAGGTGCGGGCGCTGCAGAGCTATTTCAGCAGGCGGGCCTGAGGACTGCTCCGGCAGTCCGAAACCAAAGGCGACGGCGCGAGTTAGGCCGGGAAGTCCACGGCTGCGGGTCCAGCGTCTTGCTGGCCGCGGTCGGGATTTTTTTCGGAACGGCGCTCGTTAAAAGACTCCGGTCCGCGGGACACCGTGGCCGGAGTCGAATTGCGAGTGGATGCGAACGAGGAAGAAAGGGGCTTGGCGGCGCTGAAGGCGCGTTGCAACTTATTCGAGCGCCCGCCAGGAGGAGAAGAACGATGGACAAGATCCCGATGACGGCTGCCGGCTATTCCACGCTGGAAGCCGAGCTCAAGCACCGCCAGTCGGTGGAGCGCCCGCGCATCATCCAGCAGATCACCGAGGCGCGCACGCACGGCGACCTGTCGGAGAACGCGGAGTACCACGCCGCCAAGGAGCAGCAGTCGCTCAACGAGGGCGCCATCGACGAGCTCCAGGACAAGCTCGCGCGCGCCGAGGTCATCGATGTGTCGAAGCTGTCTGGCGACACCATTACGTTCGGCGCCACCGTGACGCTGGTCGACGAGGACACCGACGAGAAGAAGGTGTGGCAGCTCGTCGGCGAGCCGGAAGCCAATGCCAAGGAAGGCCGCATCTCGATCACCTCGCCGCTGGCGCGCGCGCTGATCGGCAAGGCCAAGGGCGCCACCGTCGAGGTGAACACGCCCGGCGGCGCCAAGGGCTACGAGATCAAGAAGGTGGAGTGGCGCTGACCGAGCGAACAAATACGCGTGAATGAAATGCCCGGCGCAAGGCCGGGCATTTTTTATGACGCATTTGTTGGATAGCGGACGCCGGCATGGCGTTGCGTGATCGCCCATAATACTATTTTTAGTTGCTTTTTATAGATCGTTATCCTAAGGTTGCATTAAAGCACTTTGCTCGCGGTCGCTGGTCCGCGCTGTGCGCTGACCTCCAACGATCGCTTGCATTCTAACCAAAATGCCAGCTCAGGGGGGACAGCATGCAAGCCATCGCACGCGCGTGGGCATTTGCAATTGCCGCTACCATTTCGGCCGGATTGTCGCTCCCGACGCCAAGCGTCGCGCAAGTGCCCGCAAACCGTCCCCATATCATCGGCGGCTTCGTCGTCGCGACGATGCTGACCGCGCGCGAACGCGTCAAACGGATCAGATTGCCCGACGCCGCGGTGTTCGCATTCCGCTCCACCGATCCCAACACACCGGTCGGCTCGGCTATCACCGACTTGAGCGGGCGCTTCCTGATCAAGGTGCCGATGAGCGGGACCTTCATGCTGTGCGCGGAAGCCAAAGGCTTCACCCGCCTCTGCGGCAACAAAACTTTCACGCTGGCCGGCGCGCCGTCTTATTCCTACGGCGAATTCGATCTGCCGGCACCGACCGATTCCGACACAACCGCCATCGCCTATGGCACCGTCGCATTGCAGGACGGCCGCGTGCCGCGCGGTTTTGATCCGGCCGTCGACGTCAACGCCTATGCAAGTGTCGAACTGAACGTGAACAAGTCCGTCCGCTACAAGGCCTATGTCAACAATTTCGGCGAATACGTCGTCCCGCGCATCCCGATCAAGGAAGACTTCATCCTGCGCGCGCAGATCGACAAGCAGACCGCCGAAACCGGCACGGCCGGCCCGCAGGCCCTCGCCGTGCTGCAGGCTCGGCACGCCTACGAGTTCGACCTTGTGTTGCTGAACTCGGCGCCCCGGCTGCGCGCCATGAGCGCCATGCAGAACGGCAAGCCGGTGCAGATCGCGGCGCCGGGCAGCACGGTCACCCTGCACGCCATCTCCGACGATCCCGACGGCGACAAGCTGACCTACCGTTGGCTGTTACCGGACGGCAAAGTCCATGGACCGACCGCCGAATCGTCCGTGCAATGGACGATCCCCAACAAGGCCGGCAGCTATATCGCATCGGTATCGATCGCCGACGAGCGTGGCGGCTACACGCGCAGCGGCATCACCGTAACCGCCGGCACACGCGGGGTATTCTTCAGCGGCACGGTCACCCAGACCGGCGGCGCGCCGATCGAAGGTGCGCAGATCGACGTCAATGGCCGGCTGACCACCACCAATGCCAAGGGGTGGTTTAATTTCTCCGTGCCTGTCGACGACAAATACGTTCTCAACATCCGCAGTCCGGGTGTGCAGTTGCCGAACACGCCGGGCTACGGCACCGCGTCGTTCGTCTACACGATGGCGGTTGTCGACGGGCACTGGACGCTGCGTCGCGCCGAAGTCACGACCAAGGATCCGAAACAGCCTATCGTGCTGCAGCAGAAGCGCGACGAACGCGACTGCATTGGGCCGGTGGCGAGCCGGATCGACTGGTCGCAATACCTCAAGCCCGGTCTGTTCGAGTGGCAGGATCAACGCGGCAACGCCCGCTCGCTGGGCGATGTCGGCGCCATCGACCCCAAAGCCGTCAGCAATGTAATGCGGTTGCTCACGCGCATCAATCCGACGCTGGCGTCGACACTGGCGATGGCGACCAAGGTGCGCGATCAAATCGAGCCCGAGAAAGTGCCGTGCACGCCGGGCATTAAAGTCGAGATTCCAGCGCATGCACTGATCGACCCCACCACCAATCTGGAGCCGAGCGGCAACGTGCAGGTTTCGCTGTCGACCGTGTCGCTGAATGCCTCGCAGATGCCGGGCGATTTCACCGTGCAGATTAGCGGCGGCAAGCTCGCCAGCATGGAAAGTGTCGGTGCCGGCAGCATCGAAATCGGCGCCGGCACGGCGCGCTACAATCTCAAGGCCGGCGTCCCCGCCACCGTGACGATCCCGGTCGACGGCACACAGCTCGCGGGCAATGCCGCGCTGCCGGCGAAAGTCCCCTTCCTCTATTACGACGAGCGCGACGGCATCTGGCGCCAGGACGGGACGATGGACCTGGACGTCACCGGCACCGCGTACAAAAAGAGCGTCACACATTTCTCGACCATGAACGCCGACATCCTCAAGCAGGGCGAGTCCTGCGTCGCGGTCGAGTACGATCACGCTTCGCTATCGGCTCCCTTCGACGTCGAAGTGGTGATGCAGCCGTCGAAAGCCAATCCGGGCGTATTCCAGGTGCGGACGCTGCACGTCGATGCAGACAATAACGTCATCTACAATCTGCCCAACCAGACCGACATCGTGTTGACGCCGATCGTGCAAGGCCAGTTGCCCGACGGCAGCAACGGGCCGAAACCGGCCGGCGTTTTCGTGGTCAACACCGGCGGCGCACAGACTTCGAACACCAAGCCGCCCACGCCCAATGCGGACGGCAGCTATTACGCGGAACTCAACGGCAGCCCGATCGGCCCCTGCGCGTCGCGCGTGACGCTGAAGAATCTCGATCCGGTCGCCTTGCACAGCCCCGATGAATTTCTGCAAGGGCTGTCGCTGCAGTCGTCCAATATCAACGAGACCAGCGGCACGGTCGCCACCGCAATCGACCAGGGCACCGTGGACTACTACAAATACGCCGACCCAGTGCCGCTGCGCGGTTCGTTCAACGCATTCAAGCAGCAGAATAAGTTCGGCCAGCCGGCTGGCTCGAGCGGTGGCCTGACCGAGCTGGAGGTCGTGGCGCATTATGCCAATGGCGGCGATCTCGGCTTTGGCCGCGACATGCACTGCCGGCGCAACATCGGAACTGACAACCAGTACGACTATGCCTGCTACGTGACCAACTTCGGCCAGCCGCCGGCGTTTCTCCCCGACCAACAGGACGCGGAGAACGTGGTCACGCCGGGCGTGACGCCCGATGCGACGGTGGCGATGGAATATTCGCGCGTCGAGCTGGCGGCGCCGAACGATTTCCCCGATTCCACGCGGGCAGTGAAATTTTACGTCTACGACACCAACAATCCCAACAACCCGCCGCTGCGCAAAGCCGACCTCGACGGCCACGGCGCGCGGCCAGTGCCGCAGCTCTGCGTCATCTGCCACGGCGGCACCACGGCCTCGTCGCCAGCCGATGCAGGGAACCCGTCCGGACCGACCAAAGGCGCGTTCGCCAATCGCAACGATATCCTGCTGATGGGATCGAACTTCCTCGCGTTCGATCTGCATTTCTTCAAATTTCCCTCAGCCGAGCCGAGCAGCAACCCAACCGTGCAGGCCGCCTTCAAGAGCCTCAATGTCGACATCGTGAAAGGCGTGGATTCGGCCAACGGGACGGGTGCCGCCATTGTCGATTTCATCGACAATGCGCTTTATGCCGGCGGCAGCGCGGTTCAGCTCGACGACAAAGTCGTGCCCGGCTGGGATAGCGGCAACGCCAATTCGCCGCAGAACCGGCTGTATCGCGATGTATTTGCGCGCGCGTGCCGCACTTGCCACACCGCGAAGCCCTATACGGCGCAACCGTTCCAGACCAAAGCGGATTTCGACGCGCAGGTCACCGCTATCCAGAATCTGGCCTGCAATCGCAAGGTGATGCCGCACGCGCAGCGCACCAACGATCTGTTCTGGCAGAGCCTCAACCCGAACATGCCGGCCTATCTGCAGATTTATCTGCAGGCCTTGCCGAACTGGGACTCCACTCCTGATCAGCAGTGCGGGCAGCTCTTCCAGGGCGGCGTGGTTGTGACGTCGCTGTTTGCGGGAACGGTCTTCCCGATCCTGTCAGGGAACTGCTCGACCTGCCACGGCGTCGTAGGGCTGGCGAACTTTGCGGTCGGCGGCATCGCCAACACTTACAATCTGCTGCTCACCGCCTCGACCAAGCCGGGCGCGGGCTCGCCGAAATACATCGTGCCCAACAATACGGGCACCAGCTGGCTCTACCATCGCATCACCGCCCCGCCGGCCACGCGCATGCCGCCGCCTCCGGCCGCCGATCTGGTCACCGACGATACCAACGGCAATTCGGTGGTGGATGCGACCGACATCGCCAACTGGATCAATTTGGGGGCGCCCGGACCGTAACGGCATCGGGGCGAGAGCGCGGACGTCGCATCGCGGCGTCCGCGCTCTCATTCAATCGAGCACGACACGGCGCCGGTCGCGGCGCGCGCACATGCCTACCCCTCCAGCGGCACCATCGCCGCGTCCTTGGACTGGCGCAGTGTCAGCGAGGTCTTCACGTTGCGCACGTTGGGCGCCGTGGTGAGCTTCTCGACGAAGGCCTGGAAGGTCTTCAGGTCGGGCGCGACGCATTTCAGGACGAAGTCGATCTCGCCCGACAGCATCCAGCATTCGCGCACCAGCGGCTGCGCCCGCACGAACTCCTCGAAGGCGACGAGGTCGGCTTCCGCCTGGCTCGCCAGATGCACCATCGCGAAGACCGCGACCTCGTAGCCGAGCTTCTTCTCGTCGAGCAGCGCGCGGTAGCCCTTGATGTAGCCAGCCTCCTCCAGCGCG
>Ga0265314_10004195_pt1 | contig 13530 bp, 11 predicted proteins | sample 4126metaG_FD_203106 | JGI IMG/M metagenome (GOLD analysis project Ga0265314, IMG submission 203106) | Rhizosphere microbial communities from Carex aquatilis grown in University of Washington, Seatle, WA, United States - 4-1-26 metaG | ecosystem: Host-associated > Plants > Roots > Rhizosphere >... | reverse complement strand
TCGCAGGTTTCGGAGGGTCGATGGATTGATTGAGTTCTTCGTCCGATATGTTTGGAACTATGGGTGTCTGCCCATTGGGAAGTACGATACCACCGCGATAGTAGCGGAACCCATGTTCCCCAAGCACTTTAAGGACACGCTCTCTTCGTTTTGTATAATCGGAAAGAGCATCATGTCCAAAAGCGTTTGGCTCGGTTTCGATGGGTGGAAGATCCATAAACTCTTCTATTACGGTTCCGATAATAGCGAGGATGTCTACATTCGGATCTTGTGCGGCACCGGCCAGCCATACCTTCCATTTGGTTTCATGTGGGAGATCCGGTGGAGGTCCTGGCATCCCGACAGCTTTGAGAAATGCCTCTATAGTTCGATGCGAGCCTGAAGCTCGCACGATCTCACTCACAACAGCGCAAACAGCCATAGGTAGACGCATGATTCAGATGATAACATATCGGATGACGCACAATCCAGTAGAGGCCGGAAACTTGAAGCCGCGGAGCCTCCGAGAGTATGAGCCCCCGCCTCCGATCAGATTCCATTTATGCCGCCGACCTCCGCCGCTGACGCCGCCATCCATGCGTTTTCCACGCAAATTGCTCACACAGGAAATAACAATGCCAAATGTAATCGTCGTCATCGGAGCCGGTCAGATCGGCCAAGCCATCGCACGGCGGGTCGGCGTCGGGAAGCAAGTCCTGCTGGCCGATATGCGCCCGGAGAACGCTGCGGCGGCGGAAGTCCTGGGCAATGCCGGATAAATGGGGTGGCCCCCGCTGGCACCCGTAACCGAATCACAGACGTTAGTTTCCCATCGAGTGGTATCGATGACGACCGGAAAACAGCAACGAGGTAGAGCGAGAGAGCCGATAGTTGCCGATGAAACCCACTGGACGAACGAACACGTCAATCCGCCACGAGCGCGCAGACTTTGGAAGTTTCATGGCCTTCGTCTTTAGGTCCCAGTACCAAGCGTCCATGGTGTCCGTGGTAAAAATGGCTCGATGCGTCTTGGAGTCAATGACGCTCAAGCACGAGTTGGGATCAGGGTGGCCGCCTTCACCTACATGGACGGTCAGATGGAGGCTGTCGTATCCGCCAGTCAAGGAAAAGTGCGGTGCAGGCGATGATTCCAGCGATGTCGAAGTTGAGCGCAACCAAGCTGTCCACGCCGGGTCAAGGGTCTCGCGCGCCTCGGGCCACGATGCGCCATTCTGGCAATCCTCGCCAAGGAAGCCGGGCTGATTTTGCAGTAGCCAAGCCAAATAAACGTCGAGGTGCCCATCCCTATCCCATATTTCTGCAACGAGCGCCAGCGTCGGGTCATCGGTTGGTTTGCCCTTGTCGTACCACTGCATTAGCCCTTTGCGAGGATTTGACCAACCGAGGCGATAGAGAAGTAAATATTGGAGCGCGCACCAGTAACCTAGAGATTGACAATGGGCTTCGTCAGGCGTCGCCCTCGGTGCGGCGGGGATCAGCTGACCGGTCTTAGGCGATGCGAGGGTGTGAAAGACGCCGGGCAGCCCCCAGAACCATCCAGCTTGTCCTCCTAGTTGAAACTCCTCGCCCCCAAATTGATGTGATCGGCAGCGCCGCACGACATAGCTTTCGCCAATCGTGAAAGCTGCTTCTTCATTGGCTCTACTCACTCGATCCTCCTGTATTACCAAGAGCGACGCGGCCGGAAGTGCAACCGAAAGATCCGTTTGGTGACCGACCAGTTATGGTATTTCAAACCTTCTGAAGACAAGTACGAAAGGAGTAGTTATGTCATCCGAGCCCAAAACATTCACGCGTGAAGAATTTTACAACGAAGTTTGGTCCGCACCGATGGTGAAACTCGCCAATAAGTTCGGGTTCTCGGACGTTGGCCTCGCCAAACTTTGTAAAAAGCACCAAATCCCGAGACCGCCGAGAGGCTACTGGGCAAAACTTGAGTTCGGCAAGGCTCCGCCAAAGCCACCTCTTCCTGAATGTGCAGATCCCGCACTTGCCCAGATCGACCTGAATGTGGCACCAGTCGAAGAGCAGCAAAAGCGTGAACAAGACGCAAAGCGCGCCAAACAGTCCACCGTAGTTTACGATGCCGAAATAACGGAGCTACTTAACAGGGCAAAAGCTCTCCCCAAGATTGAAATGCCAGACGCTCTCCGCTCGCCGCACCCGCTAGTAAAGATCACCCAGCAAGGATTCAAAGAGGTGTTGGCTTCCAATTATCACCATAGCGACCCCCTGTATCGTCCGAGCCTGGCAAATGATCGGCATCCTCTCTCCGTCGAGGTCGGCAAAGAAAGCATTCAGCGGGCGCTTCTGTTCTTCGACACTTTGATCAAGACGCTCGAAAGAATCGGCTGCACAGTGGCGGTTCACGAGCAGCAATACCCGAGTTCTTACAAGGCGCGAAATCAAACCTCTGTCAAATTCGCCAACGCCGAAGTAGTCGTCCTTCGATTGAGGGAGCGTTATCGAATAGTAAAGGATTCAAAACAGGACTCCTGGCACAGAAGCGACTTTGTGCCTACGGGGCTATTTGTCCTAGATGAAGGCCCGGCGCTAATCAGATCCCGAGAATTTGGGCAGGATGAAAAGGACCGTCGAATTGAGGACTCAATCAACAAGATAATCATTCGCATTCTTGAGCTTGCGGGCCGGGAGCGCATAAAGCTTCAAGTAAGACAGCGCCAGCGAGAGATTCAGGAAAGGCAGGAGGCTGAAAGGAAGGCCGCTGAAGCAGAAATTCAGCGGCAGCGGGCTGAACTCAAGAAACGCTATGACGAAGAAAAGGCTCGGGTTGAACGGCTATTTTATGAGGCGGATTGTTGGAGAAAGACACAGAACCTGCGAGGCTACATACAAGCTGTTGCCGAACTGGCGGGAAAAATGCGTGGTCCGATTGAGCTTGGAAGCGATATGGCCAAGTGGGTTTCTTGGGCGAATTTGCAGGCTGATCGACTTGATCCATTGCTGCCGAGCCCGCCGTCAGTGCTGGACGAAGGCCTGTGAGTAGTTGAAGAAATGACGGAAATTGTCGGGCATTCGCGCTTAACACAAAGACACCGGATGTGAGGCTGCTCCGCGCCCGACTTTCTATGCTGCCGACCACCGCCGATGTCGCCGCGATTCTTCTTCGCGTTCTCGGCGCCACTTACGCAAGATCGCTTCTTCCCTACGATTCAGAGGACGATCGCCAGCGAAAAGCAGTGATTTCCGAGCCGTGTACTCGTCAAAGAGCAGGATGTCGAAAACGATGGTCCGTTCACGATTGGCTACAACGGAATGCAGGCGTCCAGTGATTACCAACCATTCATCGTTCGGGTAAATGCGGCGAGCAAGCGCCTGGACAAACGGTGCCATCCAATGGCATAGACCGAAAGGTCGGTAGTAGGAAAGGCTCTTCCGGCCGCCAATGGGGTTGTCACAGTAGTAATCTGAACTGCATAAGCATGACGGACAGTCGCCGTGTCGCCACTTCAAGAATTGCCGACCATTGTGGTACTGGTAGTTCATAATGTCGCAGTACCGGCGCATTTCTTTGTCGAGTTCGGCTTGTACGACCACATCGTCGAGGTGGGGCCGGACCAGGCGTTTCCAGTGGCGGGCGAAGTTGAATTGAATGGGATTGCGGCGTGTTGGATTCATGAATGGTGTCCTTGAGATGTGCGGACCAAGGCCATGACCGCCTCACGAATGTGCAGAGGCAGGGAAGGCCAAGACGCAATGATTTCGCTGAGGTAAGGTTCTGGAACGGCGTGCTCAACCATTAACGCATCACCGTTACGGCCAGCATCCCGTTGTGCCGCCATTGTGCCGGTCGACCTGCCGACTTCTTCACGGACTGTTACTGATTGTTGCCGAGTTTTGTCTACTGAAGCGTGTGCAAGCGATTGCTGGTTGCCGCGTTCTGGTGTTGGCGTGCCGAGATTTTCATTCGATTTGCATACTCTTGTAAGTCCTGAATTTGTCGTAGCGAGGGGTTCAAATCCCTCCTTGCCCACCATTTATTAAAAAAACAGTATCATCCTCAACGCCGGATGCTTTCTGGCGCATCGGTTGCGTTTGATTAATACAGCCGCAAATTCAGCGTCTTTTTTGCGCAGATTGAGTAACGATTTCACTCCGAACTCGATCTCAACGGACGCTGCTTCAATCAGGATCATCGTGCGGCAAGGAGCCAAATGTGCGGCAATCCAGACAGCGCGACGCGTCATCGTTGATCAAATTACGGTTGTATGTCACAGGATCGACAGTCAACTCAGTCCGGGCGATGGAAAATCTTCGGGACATCTGCAAAAAGTACTTTGCTGGCCGCTATTCCCTCGAAGTCATCGACCTGCTGATCAATCCAAAACTGGCGCGCAATGATCAGATTTTCGCGGTGCCCACGCTCATCCGCAAGACTCCCGAACCCGTTAAACGAGTGATCGGCGATTTGTCGGATGAAAAGCGGGTTCTCGCTCACTTGGCCGTGGTGGAATGACCACGGTCGAAACGATGGCTCGCGATTTTTCATTAACCCCACGCCAGCCCATGAATGATATGCCGTTCTGAGGCCCTCTCCGCGACGGGTTGCGCTCAGCCGAAAAAACTTCCACGACAATGATCCTTCTATTCACAGGCGCTGCGATGCTGTGTTCGGCAGGAAATGATCTGTGCCCGTTTCGTCCTTATTACGAGCCTCTTGCGGGAAAAAATCTCAATTGGCTTCGCAATCGCAATGAGTTCGCAGAGCTCCTTGCGACGATCGACCGTTTTGTCGATTGTTTTGTTGAACTCATTGAATGGAGAGCAGGTGCCACATGTTAATTAATCTTGTCGTTGCTCTGATTGTGCTCGGAATTCTGTTGTGGCTGGTCAACAACTACATTCCGATGGATGGAAAGATCAAGCAGCTGGTGAATATTGTTGTCGTTGTCGGCGCCGTGTTGTGGTGCTTGCAGGCGTTCGGAATAGTGGGGCTGGGCGGGCCTTTCATGAGCCTGGTCATCGGCCTGGTAGTCCTTGGCGTGCTGCTCTGGGCCATCAACAGTTTCATTCCGATGGACGACAAAATTAAAACCATCGTGAATGTACTGGTGGTTCTCGTCGCTGTTCTCGCCGTGCTGCAGGCGTTTGGCGTGATCACTGCGTTCCCGGTGGGTCATAGCCTGTAATCGAACAAAAAGATCGTGTTCAATAAAAGTCCCCTCCGCACCCACCGGAGGGGACTTCGTCCTTCAGGATAGAACTTCCACCACCACGCCCTGGCCGACAGTGCGGCTGCCTTCACGGATGGCGAACCGCAACTCCTTCTGCAGCGCGATGGGTTTGTCGCTGTCGAGCTGCACTTCCATCGTCACACGATCACCCGGCATCACCGCATTGCCGCTTTCAGCCTTCTCGTTCGCCACGTTCAGAACCTCGCCCGTGACGCCCGCGGTGCGGAAGAAAAACTGCGGCTTGAAGTGCGGCATAAACGCCGTGTGCCGCCCGCCCTCGTCCGCAGTGAGCACATACACTTCCGCGCGGAAATGCGTGCGCGGGTGCACGCTGCCCGGCGCGGCGACCACCTGACCGCGCCGAACTTGCTCGCGATCCACGCCGCGCAGCAGCAATCCGACATTCTGCCCGGCCTCTGCCGACGTCTGCGGCTGATTGAAGGACTCGATTCCGGTGCAAACCGTGCCGAGCGCCTCCTGGCTCAAACCGACGACTTCGACTTTGTCGCCGAGACCCACGCGGCCCTGATGGATCAGACCTGTGACCACCGTGCCCCGCCCTTCGACCGAGTACACGCCCTCGATAAAGAGCTGGAAGGGCTTGTCTACCGGCCTTTTCGGCAACGGGATCGTGCGATCCAGCGCTTCGAGCAGATCCCAGATCGGCTTCGCAGCCTTCGGGTCCTGGGGATTCTCGATCGCCGCTTTCGCACTGCCGCGGATGACGGCCACGTTGGCTCCGTCATAGCCGTAATGCGTCAGCATCGCGCGAACTTCCGCTTCGACCAGGTCGACGAGCTCCGGCTCGGCGACGAGATCCACGCGATTGAGGAAGACGACCATGACAGGCACGCCGACCTGCTTCGCGAGCAGCAGGTGTTCGCGAGTCTGCGGCATGGGGCCCTCATCGGCTGCGACGACCAGGATCGCGCCGTCCATCTGCGCGGCGCCGACGATCATGTTCTTCACATAATCGGCGTGGCCGGGGCAATCGACGTGCGCGTAGCTGCGCACACGCGAATCGTACTTCGTGTGCGAAACAATCACGGTCACGACCTTGTGCTTGTCGCGCTTCACGCCGCCGGCGGTGATCTGCTGGTACGTGCGCGGCTTGGCGAGGCCGTGCGGGACAAGCACGTTCACGATCGCGGTCGTCAGCGAAGACTTTCCGTGATCGATGTGCCCGATGGTGCCGACGTTGACGATCGGTTTCTTCGTTTCGTTTTGATTCGTATTCATCTTGGAACTCCATTTCATTCGTCAGAAAATTCAGACAAAAACGCCCGCGCCGCCGCGGAACCAATCCGCGGCGTGAAAAAATGACAGCAGCGCTGCCGCCCGGAAATTCCGGAGGACTCAGCGCGTCAGCGTGTGATGGAAGAAGTCAGTGCGTGTTAACGCGCTGCCGGAGTCCGTTGCGGCGAAGGGATGGATTCCGGTTCGTCGCGACCGGGCAAGGTCGTGCCTTGCCCTGTCACTCTCCCGGGAAATCCCATTTTCAATGCGCGGTGCGCGTGCCGAACGAACATGCGAAAACACTCCTCTATGAGTACTTACTTAACCCTTCGAATTGCTGCGCGTCAACCCGTCGCGACTTTTTTTGCGCTCCGGTCGCGATAAAGTGATTTCATGAAAGTGATCGTCGTCCCCATCGGCAGTTCCGGCGATGTTCATCCGTTGCTGGGGCTCGCGTTGGAATTGCGCGATCGCGGGCATGAGATCGTTGTGGTCACGAACGGTCATTTCGAGCCGCTCGCGCGAAAAAACGGATTGGCGTTCGAGGCACTCGGCACGGCCGAAGAGTATCACGAAGCGATCAACGATCCGGACCTCTGGCATCCGACGAAAGGTACGAAAAAGGCCCTCGAATGGTCGATGGCGCGATTGCTGCGGCCGTCGTACCTGATCATTCAAAAACACTATGTACCCGGCGAAACCATGCTGGTCGGCGCAACGCTCAGTCTTGGCGCGCGCGTCGCTCACGACAAACTCGGCGCGCCACTGGTCACGACGCAGTTGCAGCCGCTCTCGATCTACAGCGGCGTCAAGCCCGCGCGTTATCCCGCGATTCCCGCCTGGGCGCCGAATTGGCTGGTCCGGCTGATGTACAAATTCGGCGAGCGCTTCGTGATCGACCCGATCGTCAAACCGCCGCTCAACGACTTCAGAAGGAAGCACGGTCTTCCGCCAGTGACGAGCAGCATTTTTGCCGAATATCTGAATTCGCCGCAGTTGGTGCTCGGTCTTTTTCCCGAATGGTTTGCCGAGCCGCCGTCCGACTGGCCGCCGCAAGTCCGATGTACAGGCTTTCCGCTCTACGATGAGAAGGGCGTCACCGCGCTCGATCCGCAGCTGGATGCATTTCTCAACGAAGGCACGCCGCCGATTGCGTTCACGCCGGGTTCGGCCATGCGGCACGGCTTGCCGTTTTTCACGGCTGCCGCTGAGGCCTGCCGCACGATCGGCCGGCGCGGACTGCTGCTGACGCGTTATCCCGAAAACATTCCGGCGGAACTTCCGTCGGGAGTGCGCCATTTTTCCTACGCGCCGTTCAGCCAGGTGCTGCCGCGTTGCGCGGCGCTGGTCCATCACGGCGGAATTGGAACGATGGCGCAGGGTTTTGCGGCAGGAATTCCGCAACTGATCATGCCGATGGCGCATGACCAGCCTGACAACGCGGGCCGCATCGAGCGGCTCGGCGCGGGGCTCAGCATTCCGCCGAAGAAATTCAAAGGGCCGGCGGTCGCGGCGATATTGCGCGAACTGCTCGAAAAACCGTCGTATTCCGAACGCTCGAAAGAGCTCGCGAAAAAAATCGCCGCCGATCATCCGATCAAGAACGCTTGCGATCACATTGAAGCGCTCGCGCGAAAACTTGGCGTGTTGAAGGAAGGCGCGTTGCGTTAGCGCGCCGCGTTGGGCTGCTCGTCGGTGCGAAACGGGAATGCAGGCAGGCCGTCTTTGTTTTTCAAATTGAACCGCGCGAGCGCATGCCAGCCAAACCGGACAAATTTCGGTTCTTTGATTTCCGGAGCTGAAACGTCGACGGTGTTTTCCCCTGTGATCTTCGCCTGGGCCTTCACGTATTTCAGCCGACCACCCTCCATTTTTCCGTCCGAGAGTTCAAACCAGTTCGGATCTTTTCCATCGCTCGTCGTTAGACCTCCGCCGGCGTATTTGAATGAAATGATGACTTTCCCATCGCTGATTTTCTGAGATTCATAAATCGGACCGAAGACCGTGCGCTCAGGACGACCGTACGTTTTGACCAACGCGATATCGGCAAGCCGTCGAGCGACCAGCGGCCGGCCGGTCGGATGCGGATTGCTGCTTCCAGCGAGGGGCCAGCCGATCGCAGGATCGATGCGCTCGGCGAAATCTTTGTTCGGAGTGCCATCGTAAATATCGTTGCTCGGAGCGAGGCCCGTGTTGGGAACGCTGCCGAAAATTTTCAGCTCGCCTTCCCAGACGCCGAGCATTCCGCCGGCGTACGTCGTTGGCGCGATCTGCGCGATGAAAAACGGAAGCTCGGGCCGGTTCCACAACGCACGCCAACTCTCGATCAAGTGCCGCAGGTCGTCGCCGTACTTCGGATTGCGGCCGTCGTCCTCGCCCTGGTACCAGATCACGCCGCGCAGTGCGATCGGAATCATTCCGCGCATGCGCACCCAATAAAGGAGGCCGGCTTTGTGTGTAATCTTCTCGATCTTTTCGCCTTCGACGAGTTTGGCGCCGATTTCCGGCATCGGTGTCCAGTCGGCCGCGGTCGATCCGCCGCAGTTCGCCTGGATCAAGCCGATGGGAACATTCAGTTCCTGGAAGAGCTTGGCTCCGAAATGAAACGCGACTTCCGAAAAAGCGCGGCGGCCTTTGCTCGGTCCGAGCGAATCGCCCGCGGCCATGATCGACTTGTGCGAACAGACGAGCCAGTCGCTCGTGTCGTCCAGTCCTTCCTTGCGCGGAAAATCGCCGGATGAATTGAACAGGCGAATCTGCGGCAGATCCGCACTCTTGACCGCCGCTTCGTCGACCGGGCGGCCCATATTGGATTGGCCGGAGCAGAGCCAGACTTCGCCGAGCAGCACGTCAGTGAACTGCACCGTATTCTTGCCGCTGACACTGAGCGCGTACTCTTTTCCATCGGCCTTCATCGAGGGCAATTCCACGCGCCAGGTGCCGTCAGCGCCGGCTGTTTCGCTGCGCGATTGCCCGGCGAGCGTCACCGTGATTTTCTCGCCGGCGTCGGCCCAACCCCAGAGAACGATCGGCTGTTCCTGTTGCAGAACCATGTGGCTCGAAAAAATCTTCGCGAGTCGAACCTCGGCGCGAGCCAACGGCGAGAAGAGAAGCGCCAGGCACAGCAGCATTCGTGGAAGCTTGCAAATCGGCATAGTGGCGGCGCTCCTCGTGGAATGCGCGATCTCATTCCATAAGGTAGTAGTCGCCAAAAGCATCGGAAAACCCGACAATGACTTCCGGGTTTACGACGGGGTCACTTCTTCGAGTTTTTAAACTTCGCAGCCACGTTTGCTTTCGACGTGCCGGTCACCGCGACGTCCGCGACGTAGAACGTGTCGCTGAGCTGAATCGTCACCGGCAGCGTCATGGAAAGCGGATCGTTCGACGCGGGATTCAGCGCCCAGGGCGTTGTCCACGATCCGTGCAGCAGTTTGATGGAATACTTTACGTCTCCGCCGAGGAATTCGACTTTCTTCGTCGTCTTGTTGCGCTTGCTGGGCTTGAACTTGAACGACGCGAGGACATCGGTCGATTTCGCGAGACCTTTCGCATCGAGATTCAGCGACCATGCCACGCCGTTGAGATTGATCCCCAGCGTTTTTCCTGTCGGATCGAAAAGCGCGGCAACGCCGGGGATGACGCCTTGAATTGACGCGGTGTCGTGCGCGACGATGTTGAATTTCACGAGCCCCTGTAATTTCGAGACGCTCATCGGAAACGGAGCCGACGTGGATCCGCCGCTGCCGCCGCCGGTTCCTCCCGTGCCGCCCGTGCCTCCGGTTCCGCCAGTTCCACCTGTGCCGCCTGTTCCTCCAGTGCCACCCGTTCCGCCGCTGGACGCGTTGACCGTGACCGTCACGCTCCCGCTCGCCGTCAGCGTCCCGTCTGAAACTGTTACGTGCGCGCTGTACGTTCCCGCCGCCGCGTAGCTGTGCGACGGCGTCGCGGTCGAGCCATTCGAACCGTCGCCAAAATCCCAGGTGTATGTCAGCGTGTCTCCGTCGGCGTCGGTCGCGGAGACGCTAAATCCCGTGCTTTGTCCGGCGACAGCTGGATTGGGCGAGTAACTCGGCCCCGAGCCAATGACCGGCGCGTGAGCGACCGAAAATTCGTACGCGCCGATATCGAGCGCGCCGGAATTTGGGCGCGTCGTCGAGGCGAAATCATTGACGTATTCGGTGCCCGGAACGCCGGAGTGCGACGCGCCGGTTCCATCGTTGTAAGTGGGCGATGCAGTGCCGACATCGATGCAGGCAGCGCCGGCGACGAGATTGAAATTCCGGTTCGCCGCGTCGGAGATGCCTGGACTCGCACTCTTGACGGTTCCCGTTACGCCCGCCGGAACGCTCGCGGTATTCTGCATCCAGTTTGTCGCGCCAGTGATCGCGTTTGAGCCGGACATGAGAATCACGTCGCTGCCGAGGAAAATATTGTTGGTGAAAACTCCGCTTGCGCCCGTCGCGTTGATGCTGATGAAATTGATACGCGAATCAAGCGTGTAGAACGTGTTGTTGATCGCGTAGAGCGTTCCGGTGTGCGACCCGCCGCCGTCCTGGCCGAACTGAATAAATCGCGTGTGGTTCCACACCGCGTCGCGCACTTTGCAGATCACAATATTTCCAATCATCACAGCGTTGCTGTTTGCCGTGTCCGTGGTCCCGGCGGAATCGACGAGGCCGATCTCGCCATCCTGGGAATTCGCAATCGTGTTGTAGAGCAGCTCGGTGTAATGACCGCGCGATTTGAAATTCTGTCCATACAGCGAATCGTGAATATAGCAGTAGCGGACCGTCGTTTTGTTTCCGTTGAGATAAAAATTGTGGCTGAATCCGGAATAGCTGCTCGTGCCGTTGTACGCGACTTCGCATGATTCCACGAGCAACCCATCGTTGCTGTCCGACTGCATGCCCATGTCGCAATAGGTGATCTTGCAGTTTCGGATCTGCGTGTTTGTCGTGGTCGAGCCAAAGGTTGTCACGCGGATTCCCGAACCGTTGTTGCCGTTACGCCCGTTAATAAATTCAATGTTGTCGATGACGATATTGCTCGCTTCGACCTGGAACACCGCGCGCGGACTGGGCAGGGAGCCGTCGATATTGAAACCGGTCCCGTCGAACACCGGCCGCGTCGCGCCCACTCCTTTAATAGTGATGGGATTGGCGAGCGTTCCCGCTGTTTTCCAGCGCACGACTTCGTTGTACGTTCCGGAATTGATCTGAACCGTGTCGCCGGGCGCGAGCGTAATGGAGCCCAGCAGCCCGTTGACAGTCGTGTACGTTTGGCCAGGCCCAACGACATACGTCGTTGCGGCTCGCGCATTCGATGCAAGCGCACAGGCAATCCATGCGAATAAAAATCCTGCTCGCAGTAATTTCCAGGCGATGCGTCCGGTGTGCGTCGTTTTCATGCGCGTCATTCCCCCCGAGTTGGTCGATCGCGCGGCGTCGTGCCAAAAACTAAATTTCTGCCTTTGGCATTTCCAATCGCCAGGGCAGTCGCAGCATCTGCGGCGGCAATGCCGGATTTTCCAATCGCTCCAGCATGCGGCGTCCGGCCATGCGGCCCATTTCGGTCCAGTCTTCCGCAATGCGCCAGGCGTTTCGTCCCAGTTCGGTTCCGTTGTCGGGGCCCGACGTCACGCAGAGCGGGAACTGGCGTGTTTCGCGGCCTTGCGAGCGCAGAAATTCCGCGAGCGCCGGGAGGCTTCCGGTTGCTTCGCAAAACGCGGCCGTCGGCGGTAGAGGCAGCGAGAACAGATGCTGCAGAATTGCCTCGGGCGAACTCCAGCCCGGATGCGGCGGCTGGAAAAAAAGGTCTTCCGGCGGAGCGATTCCGGCGCTTTGAAATCCGCGCCGCACGCCCGCAAGCCGCTCGAGCGAATTCTGATCGGGGCACATGACCGGATTGATATTGCGAACCCCGTGGCCGAAAAACGCGATGCGCCGGTGGCCCAGTTCGATCAATTTGCGCGTGACCTCGAACGCGCTTTGTTCGCACTGCTGAACGACGTAATCGGTCGGCGCTTCGGATTCGAAATGGAATTCGACGCCGATGATCGGAATGCCCGCGCGCAGTAACCGCACGAAATACTCCGGGTTCATGATGTTCACGACGATCAGCCCGTCGACGGAGCGCGCGGCGATTTCTTCGGGCGAGATAAGCGTGCCGAGTTTCGCGTTGCGCACGCCCATGACGGTGACCGAATAGTCCGCGGCGATCAGCGTCTCCTGGATTCCTGTCAGAATCGAACCGTAGAACGGATCGGAGAGGGGCTGGTTCGCGTCCTGGCTGCAGAGCACGCCGATGCATTGCGTTTTCTTGCGTTCCGCGCGTTCGGCGATGAACGTGCCTTTGCCCTGATGCCGGTCGAGCACGCCTTCGCGCACCAGATCGTTGAGCGCGCGCGCCACGGTGACGCGGCTGACGTTGAATTCGCGCGCCAGTTCCATCTCGGTTGGAATCGCGGTGCCGGCGGGCAATTCACGGTGGCGCTCGAGGATGATCGCGCGCACCCATTCGTGCTTTTTCGTGCCGGCGGCCGGCGTCTGGTTCGTCTTCGAAGCCATTATTTCGCTTTCAATGCGCGTTCGATGTACAGCATTTTCGGAGGCGTCGTGCCGCCGGCTTCGATCTCAAACGTAAACGGCAGCGAGGCAACTTCTTTCGTCACTGTTTTCGTTTCGCCATAAACCACGCCCTGGCCGTTGTACTGATTGCGCTTCGCCGGAGCGGTCGCTTCCTGATAAGCGTACGTCACGCTCAGTGTGGTGCCCGCCGGAATTTTGTTGTCCGACGTCGCCACTGTTACGACATTTTTTCCATTGTAGAGAAAGGGAAGCGCGCCACGGTTGTGTTCGACGACCGCGTCGACTGCGAATTTGCTGAGCGTGCCGGAGAATTCGACTTTTACCCACACGTCGTAGCGCTGGCGAACTTGCGCGCTGATGTCGCCGGCCGCCGCGGTCACCCACGATTTTCCGCCATCGGGCGAGATCGATATTTTTCCGTCGCCGCCATCGAAAGCCGCATCGATCTTTGCCGAGGCATACGCATAGGGCAGATTGAGTTTGAAAATCGCCACCGCCGGGCCGGACGC
>Ga0265314_10004191_pt1 | contig 13539 bp, 12 predicted proteins | sample 4126metaG_FD_203106 | JGI IMG/M metagenome (GOLD analysis project Ga0265314, IMG submission 203106) | Rhizosphere microbial communities from Carex aquatilis grown in University of Washington, Seatle, WA, United States - 4-1-26 metaG | ecosystem: Host-associated > Plants > Roots > Rhizosphere >... | reverse complement strand
TGGTCGGCGCATCGCCGATGGTGTGAAGTTCCTCCAGCGCCTCGATCATTGCGGACTCAGTGACAACGCACGGAATCGTCCGCATGCGGAGCATTTGCTCCACAGCATAGAGTGCGGTGCGATCGATTCCCTCCACGAATGCGAGATAGAGCGTCTGCTGGAGACGGAGGTAATGGACCGGCAGCATATGCCCGTTTTCAAGCAATGCCAGCGGGAGGAGCGATGCGCATTGCCGGAACTCGCGCGCGCTCTCCAGTGGATAAACCGAGCAACCCCATTGAGCCGCCAGCCCCGAGGTGATGTCTTGTTCGGAAACGGCTTGAATCTCCTGCAAAAACTTCCCGATCCTCCCGTTTCCCCTTGCTCGCTGCAATTCCAGAGCCTGCTTCAACTGCGCATCGCTAATCATCCCGCGCGAGAGCAGCAGCAGCCCAATAGGTATGCGGTGCGATTTTCGCTGGCTGCTTTCCGGGACGGCAAGCAACTGCTCAAACGCCTCCTGTACCGCATTCTCGAAGCAGTCCGGACTGCAATACCAGCGCCCCTGCAGGAAAATCCTTTCCGACTTGGCTTTGCCAAACGGCCACAGGACTCTGCGGTGGTAGCACACGGGGTTTTCGCACTTCTGAACCATCTCTCGAAAAGAACCGAAGCGGCTGGAAAGCCAGCTCAACTTTGCCGAGAAAGTAGATTGCCCGGAAGCATATTTGCGCTCGATCACTCTCATGCTCTCAAGGATTCAATTCTCTGCTGCGGACTCAGGATCTCCGTGATGCGCAAACCATAATTTCCATCCACAATGACGACTTCGCCTAGCGCAACCATACGCCCCCCAATTAGCAGTTCCACCGGTTCCTCCACTCGGCGATTCAAAGTAACGGCAACACCGGCGTGAAGTTCCAACACTTCGCGCAGTAGCATTTGCCTTTGCCCGAATCGAATCGTGGCGTCCAGGGCCACGTCCAGCAGCAATTCCAGGTTGGTTGTCCGCGTGTCCGGCGGCGCGGGCGTCGGTTCAGCGCTGGGCGTCTTTGGCGCCTCCGCCTTTTTAGCGGACTGAAAGCTGCCAAGCAGTTCCGACGTCACAACGAGCACCAGCCGAATCGGCGGAAACTTTTCGGACGCGATTCGGATGCCCATGCGGCTGGCGTTCGTCCAGGAAGGCGTCTCCCCGCCAGTGTGCTTGATCGTTACGTCGCCGCCCGCTGCGCCTTTGAGGCCTGTAGAGACCATGCCAACCACCTGGCGCACCAACTCTTCGTATCCTTCGCGCCGTCCCTGATCGAATGGCACTGCGGGATCGGGCGGTTCGGACATTAGCACTTGCGCCAGCGGCAGCGCGCAGGATTCGCTCGAAAGGATTGCCATTTCCCCCTGGAGGGCATTCGAGGTTGAAAACCGCATCCAAACGCCGGGTTTATCTTTTGAAAGTTCTTCTTCCGAAAAATTAAGGTCGGAGGTAGGTTCAACGGTCACCGGGAATCCGGCCACCTGCCCCAGGACGCTTCGAAAGCAGTCGACCCAGAGGCCCTGGAGAACGGCAAATTTCGCATCGACAGGAGTGGCAGTGTCAACAGTCACGAAACCGCCTTCTGCGAATCAGGAATAATCGAATTCCGTTGCAGTATTTGCGCACCGCGAACATTCCCGCACGCGACGGGAAAGCCGAGAAACATTTCTTTTCCGGCAACCAGCAGAGTAGCAGGCTTCTCTACCGGATGGGAGAGCGGTAAAACATGCCCGGGCTGCAAATCCGTCAAATCGCGCACGCGGATATGGACGGTCGGGAGCCGGAAATCAGTCGCAAACTCGCTGTCGAGCATCCGCTCGCGAAGCTGATTTGTTTGCACTGGAGAATTCACGTGTTTGTAATAGGAAGATTGTTGCGTCAGCTTTCGAAACAATGCGTTCGAAGCGACCGCGGGCAGCGTCACATTCAGCATGCCACGCGCATCCGGCATCTTGATTTCGAAACTGAGAGCGAGACTCCGCTCATTGGGCGACATCAGGATGGGCGCCTGGGAAACCTGCTGCCTTTGGTCAAATTCGAATTGCACATCCAAAACCGGTGCCCAGGAAGCTTGCAGTTCCCGGACAATAATTCGAACTACGGATTCCAAAATCTGCTCCTCGATTTCAGTCAGATCGCGCACCTCGACCGCTCCGCTTCCTGGCCCTCCGAGAACCAAATCCATAACCGGGAAGGCGAGGGTCAGGTCCATCTGCATAACAGCCAACGCATCGAGAGGCATGAGTCGAATCGAACAAAGGTACGTCAATTCGGGCAGTCGCGAGAGAACTTCGGAATAGTTCAACTGCTCAACGGAGACCAGGTTCACTTCGAACGCTACCCTGAGATATTTGCGAAAAAAGATCGACGTCGATGCCGCGGAAAGACTCATCCACACCGTGCGCGGGACGGGATATCGATTTGGGGCAAGATCGACGCTAGCCCATCATGGCGCCGGAGAAAATTAGAGGCTGCGCGGATTGCCGCACAATGATCGGCGATCAGTGCTCGGCGGCAGCCGGTTTTTCCGCGTTTGGCTCAGCAGGAGCGGTGCCTTCCTTGTTGTCCTTGTTGTCCTTGTTGTCTTTGCTTTCTTTCTCAACGGCGGGGTCTGCAGCTTTCTTATCCAGGTACTGGACAATCAGAGAAATCCTCCGGTTGGAGGGGTCCTGGGGAGTATCGGGTTTGCGAAGCCGTTGATCGGCGAAGCCCCGATCTTGCATTATTTGATCGTCGCGAATGCCGTGTTGTTGCATCAATCTGCGGGCTGCATTGGCGCGATCCACGGAAAGTTCCCAATTCCCGTAGGTGCTTCCCTTCACATACGGTTTCGAATCGGTATGCCCTTCGATGGCAATTTTGTTCGGCAGGCTGCCTAGCTCTTTGGCAAGCAGGGTCAGGATTTCCTGTCCGTCTGCGCTTGGGACCGCATTCCCACTGTTGAAAAACAAACTCTTCCCTGATTCCAGCAGCTCGATGCGCAGGCCCTCCGAAGTGATGGTCATTTCGATTTGATTTTTCATCTCATCGAAATGGGGAACCTGGCGCATGGTCTTCTGCAGTTCTTCCTTCAGTTGTGCCATGTTGTCCTTAGAAACAGAAAAACTCTCGCCGGCCCCCTGCATGTCGCTCCCAATTTTTGTCGATTTCCCGGTGGGGTCCTTGAAATAGCCACCAACAGCCACTTGAATTTGTTTGCTGCTGTTCATCAGCCACAAGACGATGAACAAAGCCATCATGGCTGTGACGAGATCGGCATAGGCAACTTTCCACGCGCCGCCGTGATGGCCACCGTGGCCGCCCTTCTTCTTAATAATGATGATGGGTGGCTTTGCACTCAAGTGAAATCCTTTGACTGCTAGGCAGCGGCAGCAGCTTCCGACTTCCCGGACTTATCTTTGCAGTACGTTTCCGCTTCCTGGAACGAGGGCCTGATATGCGACGGGATTGCCCTGCGCCCGATTTCGACCGCCACACCAGGATTGATTCCCTTCAGCAAGGCGATGAGCATCACACGGAGGACGTGGTAGTACGCATGCTCGTCCTCTGCCACTTTGCCCATATTCGCAGCCAGTGGGCCAATCAATCCGTAACACAACAAAATGCCAAGAAAAGTTCCCACCAGCGCCGCCGCCACTTTTTTTCCGATCTCCTCCGGTGGGCCACCCAGCGCGCCCATAGTGATGACCACGCCGAGAACGGCAGCGACAATGCCCAGTCCGGGCAGCGAATCGGCCATGGTGGAGAGAGCGCCAACGGGTTGCGTCGCCCCGTGGTGGTGGATGTCCATGTCGGTTTCCATCATCTGGTCGGCGTCAAACGGCTCGATCCCGCCTCCGGCCGCCATGCGCAGGGAATCGCACACAAAGGCTGTGGCGTGGTGATCTTTCAGGAATTTTGGGTACTTGGAAAAGATTGCACTCTTGTCCGGCGCGTCGCTATCCCCTTCGAGAGACATCAACCCATCCTTGCGCGCCCGAGTGAACAGCTCGTACATCATTTTCAAAGTGTCCAGATATTTCTGCTTGTTGAAAGGCGATCCTCCGAAAGCTCCTCCAATGCCCGCGCCAATGGCCTTCAGGATGTGCAGTGGATTTGCGATCAAGACCGTGCCTATCGCAGCGCCCAAGATGATAATCAGCTCTGCGGGCTGCATCAGCACCTTCATGTTGCCGTGTTCCATCAAGTACCCGGCAACCACGCAGCCGAACACCACCACAATCCCTATGATCGAGAACATTGCTGGCCCATCCTCCTAATGCCTTCGCCAATCAATCGAGTACAGTAACTCTATTTCCACCAGACGCAATACTTTGGGTGAGAGATTGTTCCGCTCGTTCGACTAGGTCCTCCACCGTGTCGCCATCCATGCATCCCGCTCCTCCAAAAGCGGCGCTGATGGGAATACTGTCTCCCCACCATTCAATTTCCGATTGAGCAACCATACTTCTGATCCGCTCAGCCACCTTGATGACTTCAAACTCCTTGCAATCCATGAGGACGGTCAGAAACTGATTTTGGTACCAGCAACCCACGATGTCCGACGGGCGCAGGCTGTTCGCCACGGTTTGCGCAACCACGCGAAGTATGGCAGGGACAATGGCTGGTCCACGCGTCGAGTGAAGATGATCCAACTGGTCCGCTTCGATGATCATGATCCCGAAGGGCACTTTCCGTTCGGCGAAGGATTCCAGGTTTTCACTGAGGCGTCCTTCCATATAAGTCCGATTCGGAACTCCGGTAATATCGTCCAGCAGACCGAGCTCCGCCACGGCGGTTTGCCGCCGCGTTCGCTCCAATGCCGTGATGCTCCTTTCGAAACATTCCGCAGCGCCAATAATAGCTCCTCGTTCGTTTCGAATCGGAATCGTTTGAAGCATAATCGGCAGCCGGTATCCCTCCTTGTGAAGAATCGCAACGTTGACGTTGGTGGATTTCCCGTCCCGGAACACAGCACTAAGAGGATCGGTGGGATCCACATCGATCCCCTTCTTAATTTCCGAACTGGTGGCAAGCAGATGGTCTCGCAAGAAGTGACCGACAACGTCCTGGCGCAGATATCCGGTTATTTCCTCGGCACCATTGTTCCAAAAAGTGATCTTTCGATTGCGGTCCACCAGGTAGACGCCGGTTGGCAGGCTCAAGAGGATGGATCGGTAGATTTCAGAGTTATCGAAGTCAGACATGCGATGGCTCCAAAAGGAGTCATCGGTCAAATCGGCAGCAAGTTTAGCCAGCGAGGAGAGCAAAAAGCGGGGATCGTATAGATTGGGAGAGGGTTACCTGTTGAATGGCCTAATTCTATGCCTTCACGCCTTTCGAATACTTACGTTTCGACTCGGTGTCTGGCGATTCCCAAAGCCGGACTCCGCCAGTAAAGGCCGTCGAATTGTCCCCCAGCCGGGTGCCCGGCGGCAATTCATTCAACAGCTTGGAGTTGCCACCGCCAAGGACCACATGATCGGCTTCCAAAGAATTTTTGAGTAATTCAACCACTTCGAAGACCTTCTTGCGCCACTTTTTCTTTCCGAGGCGCTTCAACCCACGAATTCCCAGGTAATCCTCATACGTGAGACCCTTTTTGTAGGGCAGATGCGCAAGTTCCATGGGCTCGAGGATTCCATCCACGATCATGGCCGAGCCTAAGCCGGTGCCCAGCCCGAGGAACAGCATTCGACCGCCGCGATATATCCCGAGAGCCTGCATGGCCGCGTCATTTACAATTTTCACTGGCCGCGTGAACGCCTTTTTGAAGTCGAATCCCATCCATCCGCCACCCAAATTGTGCGGCTCGCTCAATGGATGCCCATGAACGACCGGCCCCGGATAGCCGATCGAGACCGCATCGTATTTCCAACCTTTGGAAACTTCCAAGACATCCTTGACCATCTTTTTTGCGGTCATCTTCGGCCCAGAGGGGATCTTGACGGATTCCTTCTGACCGGTGAGGCGCACTTTCACGTTCGTACCGCCCACGTCGATTACCAATATATTTTGGCGTTCGCTCATGATATTCCCCAAATGTGAGATTGCTCAGCGTTGTTTCTGTTCAAGTTCTGCCCACCGTGCATAAAGAGTGTCGATTGTCTTTTGCGCGTCCTCCAACTGAATGCATGTCTCCCGCAGTAGCGTCGCATCGCTGGTGACTGCCGGGTCTTCGAGCGCAGAACGTTTCACGTCCACCAGTTTTTCCGCTTCAGCGATGCGTTCCTCGATCGTCGAAAGTTCCCTCGCTTCCATATAGGAGAGCTTCTTTTTTCCACCTGCCGGCTGCGAAGCCACAACTGCCGCGGCCGAACTCTTCGGTCCGCTGCTCAGGTTCGGATTCGTCTGGCGCGGACGCTGCCACGCGTCCCATTGCGAATAATCGGCAAAACGCTCTGCTCCGCCCAAGCCATCGAGACCGAGCACGATCGTTGAGATGCGGTCTAGCATGTACCGATCGTGGGTGACCAACACCAGCGCGCCAGGATATTCGAGCAGGCTCTCTTCTAATATTTCCAGCGTGGGGATGTCCAGATCGTTCGTCGGCTCGTCCAGCAGCAGGACGTCCGCAGGCTGAAGCATGAGCTGCGCGATCAGAACGCGAGCGCGTTCTCCGCCGGAAAGTTTTCCCACGGGTTGGCTCAAGTGCTCGGGATCGAAAAGGAATCGGGTCGCCCACGAGGCAACGTGAATCACGCGATCCTGATAGATCACGGAATCGCTGTCGGGCGCAAGCGCGCGACGCAGGCTGATGTCCGGGTCCAATACCCGGTTCTGATCAAAATACACGATGCGCAAAGAATCGGCCTTGCGAATCTCGCCGCGCGTGGGCTCAATATCGCCTCGAAGCAGGCGGAGCAGCGTAGTCTTCCCGCTGCCGTTCGGGCCCACAAGTCCGACGCGCATTCCGGATGTGACCGCGAAATGAATGCCATCGAACAGTGTGCGTCCGCCGATGGAGTACATAAGGTCTTCGAGTTGAATAAGGCGCTTGGTTTGGCGCTCGGTTGCGGAAAAATCGATTCTGGCGCTGGTGGTACGAGTTCTGGCGTTCAAGTCCGCCAACTCGCCGATCATTTCATTGGCGGTTCCAATGCGCGCTTTCGATTTCGTGGTTCTGGCTTTGGGCCCCCGCCGCAGCCATTCGATTTCCGTGTGCACGCGATTTTCAAGCGATTCCTGCCGCTTGCGTTGCGCGTGCAGGTACTCCTCCTTGGCCTCCAGAAAAGTACTGTAGTTTCCGCTGACACGCAGGAATCCGTTCTCGTAGCTGCGCGCAAGCTCTACAACGGAGGTCGCGACGTTTTCGAGGAAATAACGGTCGTGGCTGACTACGACACATGCGAATGGCGCGTCCTGCAAAAGATTTTCGAGCCAGTTGATTCCTGCCAGATCCAGATGGTTGGTGGGTTCGTCCAGCAGCAGGACGTCCGGCCCTTGAACAAGTCCTTCCACAATGGCCAGGCGTTTGCGCCAGCCGCCCGAGAGAGCGCTGGTCGGAGTATCGAGGTCGATGAAACTGGCGCGCCCCAGCGTCTCAGCGGCACGAGAGGCTCGCTCCGATTCGGGCACCTTAGCGCGTTCGAACGCAGCCTCGATGACCGACCGGATTGTCGCACCCGGAGCAAATTCCGAAATCTGCGCGACGCAACTCATCCGTGTGCGCTTGCGGACCGCCACTTCCCCGGTATCGGGCTGAACGTGGCCATACAGGATCTCCAGCAGGGTGGACTTGCCCGACCCGTTCGGCCCGATCAGCCCAACGCGCTCGCCTTCGGAAACGGTGAACGAAATGTCCTGGAATAATGGCTCGGCGCCGTATCGCTTGGAAAGACCCTGTGCAGTAATAATCGGTGGCAAATGACTCGGTTTTCTCCCGCGTTAAGTTTACCGTGAAGGGGATTCAGGAGCAAAACAAGGAAGGTATGCGACTAGAACCAGCCGCTGCGGTAGGCGATCCACCAACTCAATACGCCAAGAGGAATTGATGCTCCGAGCCCCCACCAGAACGGCAGCGCCAAATCTGCCATTAAACCCAACACAGTCCATATGGTCCAAAACATCTTTCGTTGCATTTAACCATTGTAGACCGAAAGAAGTAGGCTCGGGCTTCAACGGACCAGATGAGTAACGCCCCTATTTATAATTAGCTGGAAAGACTGCTAGTCCGGTTACTTCTGCTGAATCGATTCCAGATACGTTATCAGGTTCTTCAAACGCACGTTGCCGAAATCCTGGTCTTCCTCAATCTGGTGAAAGATCGGGCCCCAGACCGGCATTTCGCGTGAACCATGCGGGAGTAACGAGGGTTCGTTGCCGGAAATGATCCTGCGTGCACGCTCCTCCGGAAATTTTCCGCCATTGCGCCTTGCCAGAATAGTTAAATCCGCCACTGTCGCCTTCAAACTGGGGGCAACCGGACCGCTGCCCTTGCCATCCAGCCCGTGACACGCGGCGCAGTGAGCGCGGAACAAATCAGGCCCTCTCACCGAGAAGATCAACTGCTCGTATGCTTTTTGTGCCGAAGGCTTTGCCTGAGCCCAGGCAGACGCACCGGGAAGCAAAGCGAAACCCAAGGCAAACACCAAAGCAAAACGCGACCCCACGTAAACTCTCATTTAGACACCCTCAAGGCAATCAAGTTTAGAAGCAAGAACTGCTCTGACTCACCTGCTTCAAATGAGCTGCATGTCTTATATCTTAGTGCCTGAGGTGATGTCCACCGCCCCAATGAGCCATAAAGAGAATGCTGATCAGGAGCATCGCCATAAAGAGATAGTCTTGTCGGACCATGACGCCCTCCTCTTACCTGTATTTAATCTGACAACAGGTTAGCTTCTTGCGGGAAATATAGATGTGCTGTTGGGAACACCCGGCTGTGACGGGGATCACAGTAGCACAGGTTTCAACCTGTGCGCTTTTGGTGTGCTTTTTGGTCTTTTCTTGGCCTACTCTCGCCCTGCACTTGAATCTAAAGTCATTCGCACCCACCCAAACCAAGAAAGGCTGAAGTGCCCTCCCTACAAACCGGATCGCATGTCGGTCGATTGCCCGCCCGCCGCAGGGACATAGCACTTCACGGCGTAATCCATGACCATGCGGTCAGCGTTAAATCGCCAGCCAAGCGTTCGGATGGTTCGCTTCATACGCTTGATCCAGCCGCGCGGCAGACCATCACGGTCACGTTGGTAGAATAGAGGAATCACCTCTTCCCGGAGGACGCTGTACAAATCCTCGCCGTCCCGCGTGTCGTGAACATCCATGTTGGTGTGCGTCCTGCCGGTCCCAATTGCGAACCCATTAAGCCCGTCGTACGCCTCCGCCCACCACCCGTCCAGAATCGAGAGATTGAGGCCCCCGTTTAAGACGACTTTCTGCCCGCTCGTGCCTGAAGCTTCGAGTGGCCTGCGGGGATTATTTAACCAGACGTCGACCCCTTGCACCAAATGGCGTCCCACGTTGATGTCATAGTCCTCGACAAACACCAATTTGTTCGAAAATTTCTTGTCCTGCATGAGTTGGGCGATTTCTTGCAGAACTTGCTTACCGGGTGTGTCGTGAGGATGCGCCTTCCCCGCAAAAACGAATTGCACCGGGCGTTTCGGGTCGTTCACCATCGAGCCAATCAGCTCAATGTCCTTCAGGATCAGGTTGGCCCTCTTGTAAGTGGCGAACGCCGCGCAAATCCGATCGTCAGCGCATCCGGACTCAGAACCTTGCCAAGGCTTTGCAGGACTTTGCTCGATTCTCCTCGGCGTTCAGCTTGTTCCACCGCGCGCAGACGGACGAAATCCAGCAGCCGCGATTTCAAACTGAGGTGCGTTTCCCAAAGTTCGCCGTCATCCACATTTTCTATGCCTTCCCAGATTTGGGGCTCACCGCTATGCTCATGCCAACCGGCCCCCAAGTGACGGTCATAGAGACGGAACATTTGCGGGGCCAGCCAAGTGGGTACATGCACTCCATTGGTGATGTGCCGAATGGGCACTGATTCCTCCGGTTTCCCAGGGTACAAACCCATCCACATCGACCGGGACACCTCGCCGTGCAGAGCAGAAACGGCGTTGGCGCGCCGTGACAGCTTTAGCCCGACCACGGTCATGCAAAAATCTTCATTCGGATTACTGGGATTTTCGCGCCCCAGCGACATAAGCCTGTCGTGGGATAGTCCCAGCGAATCGCGGAGCGGACCCAAGTGCTCTTCCATAAGGCCGGCATCGAAGCGGTCGTGCCCTGCAGGCACCGGGGTATGCGTCGTAAAGGACACCTCGCGGGAGACTCGTGGCACCGCCTGATCGAAATTAATGCCCTCTTCCTCCATCCGGCTGCGAATCGCTTCGAGAACCGCAAATCCGCTGTGTCCTTCATTGAGATGGAGAACGCCCGGAGTAATGCCCATGGCGCGCAAGGCGCGGAAGCCGCCCACACCCAGCAGCAACTCCTGGCGAATTCGAACGCGCCCGTCGCCGCCGTATAGCCTCGATGTGAGTTCCCGGTCCTCTGGCGCATTCCCTTCCACGTTCGAATCCAGAAGCAACAAATCGATGCGCCCCACTTTCATGCGCCAGACCTTCGCTCGTATCGCTCCGCTCCGCGTTTCGATTTGCACATTGACCGGCTCGCCCTTGGCCGAGATCGCCGGTTCCATGGGCAGCATATTAACGTCGGTCGGTATGTATTCCTCGTGCTGCCAGCCATTCTTGTCCAGATACTGTCGAAAATATCCCTGGCCGTAAAACAAACCGATCCCCACCAAAGGAATTCCCAAGTCCGAAGCGCTCTTGACGTGATCTCCCGCGAGTATTCCCAAACCACCGGAATAGATGGGCACCGACTCATGCAGTCCAAACTCAGCGGAAAAATAAGCAACGGGACGAGGACGCAGCACCCCCGCGTGGCGCGCTCCCCAAGTCCGGTCTGCGGCCAGATATTCCCGCTGGCGGCGGTAGGCGTAGTTGATCCGCCCGTGGAGCACCAGTTCCCGCGCGCGCTGCTCAATTTTTGCCAATGGCATTTCCGCCAGAAGCGCAATGGGATTGTGATTAAGCTGCCTCCAGCGCAATGGATCGAGTTCGCGAAACAACCCGGTCGTATCATTATCCCAACTCCACCACATATTCCGCGCCAGCGACCACAGCCTCTCCTGAATTGGAGCGACGAAACGATCCAGGGCTCGCGCCTCACTGACCACCGGCGCGAGCTGTGCCGCAGCCTCCATCAACATTCTGATTTCATCTTCTTGAAAATTCCGGGCCGCGAGAGTTTGAACGACAAGGACGCCTTGCAGAACGCCGCGATCGATAAACGGGACACCGAGGAACGATTGGTACGCCTCTTCGCCGGCTTCGAGGAAATACTTGAAACGCGGATGGTTCTTGGCATGTTCCACGGCAACCGGCTGAACCTGCTCGGCAACCAGGCCTGCCAGGCCCTCATTCACAGCCATGCGGAGCGTGCCAACGCATTTGGGACTCAGTCCTAGCGTCGCGGCAAGGATCAGGTTGCTTCGGTCCGGTTCGAGCAGGTACGCCGAACAAACGTCGGTCTTAAACCGCTTGGCGATCAGGGCCACTACGTTAGTCAGCGTTTCCGCCGGTTTACCGCCCTCTTTCGCAAGCGTCGCGATCTCTTCGAGGGTCAATACATAGGACGCACCTAACGGCGGGAGTGGCTGTATATCGCTCATGTTGCCTTCTTTATTTTGCTGCGATTCGGAATTCAATGGCCCCATTTCAAATTTTCCCCGTTCCCCGTTCCATCAAGTCAAGACCGATAGCGATGTATTCACAGTGTTTTCGATAATTTTCGTTTCCAGCGGCTCAGAAAGGCACACCCAACACTAAGGCGACCCTTCCAACAGGAAACCGACGCCCTTACTTTGACAAGGGCGTGCCGTAAAGTCTAATCGACAAAATTTATGCCGGGCATAACACGCGGTTGGGATGGCGATTTCGGGTACTATTGGGAATCTCGCTGCATGCAAGAAGATGATTCATAAATTCGATGCCGTAGTCATTGGTGCGGGCGCCGCCGGACTCCTCTGTGCGATTGAGGCCGGCAAGCGCGGACGCCGTGTGGCCATCCTTGAACGCAGTGAGCGCTCCGGCAAAAAGATTCTGATTTCCGGCGGTGGTCGGTGCAACTTCACCAATATTCATTGCACAGCGGAGAACTTCCTCTCCGCCAACGCGCATTTCGCCAAGTCCGCGCTGGCCCGCTACACTCCGGCGGATTTCATTGCCCTCGTGGAGAAACATCGCATCCCGTACCACGAGAAAACACTAGGCCAACTCTTCTGCGACCGTTCCGCCCAGGACATCGTGGATATGCTCGAAGTCGAAAGCAAGTCCGCGGGTGTGCAAGCCTTCCTGAATACAAATATTCAAGAGGTCTCGCGAACAACGGAATTCATAGTGCGTACCGAATCGAATGAATTCCGCGCACCCGCACTTCTGGTTGCGACGGGGGGACTCTCCATCCCCAAAATGGGGGCAACAGCATTCGGCTACGACCTGGCACGCCGGTTCGGATTGAAAATTCAGGAAACGCGGCCTGCGTTGGTGCCGCTCTTACTCACAGAAGATGACCGAAAGCAGTATTGCGATTTGGCGGGAGTATCGGCAGAGGTCAACGTATCCACCCACGATTTGTATACGGGCTCGCCACGAACGTTTCGCGAAAAAATGCTGATCACTCACCGGGGCCTAAGCGGACCGGCGATTCTGCAAATCTCTTCGTATTGGAAAAAAGACAAATCGATCAGCGTCGATCTAGCGCCTAAACATGATGTCACTACCGCCATTCGGGAGGCACAGGTCAGAAATATGGCCACCGCCCGTTCGGCATTTCAAGGAGTCTTGCCCAAGCGATTTGCGATACGCTGGCTCGATTTGCATGCCCCTGAGGCATGGAACAATCCGGCGCTCGCAAAATTAGAACAACAAGTGCATGAATGGGTTCTCGAACCCCCCGGAACGGAAGGCTATGAAAAAGCTGAAGTAACTGGCGGAGGCGTGGATACCGAGGAGCTATCCAGCAAGACGATGGAATGCAAAAAAGTTCCGGGATTATATTTCATCGGCGAGGTGGTGGATGTGACCGGCCAACTGGGCGGCTTCAACTTTCAATGGGCGTGGGCCTCGGGTGCCGCGGCCGGACAAAGTTTATAAATGCTCATCAGAAGGTGTACTTCAGCGCGGCCTGCATGAGGCGGGGCGGCGCCGCCTTCACGACCTGGCCAAACAATTTCGTATTGCTGTAATCGCCATTGACCGATGCGGGCCCGAAAAATTGCGGGTGATTGAACGTGTTGAAGGTTTCCAGCCGGAATTGCAGCGCCTTGGATTCCGAAATGCGAAACGACTTCAGCAACGCGAGATCGAAGTTGAAGGATCCCGGTCCATAGAAAAAACGGCGTGGGGCGCTGCCCGGAGTTCCCGGCGCGTTCGCGGTAAAAAGCAAAGTGTTGAAATATTGCAGATTGCTTTGCGGATTATGATTCAGGTTTAGAGAGCCGGACGTAAAATCGGGCCGGTCCAGGCTGT
>Ga0265314_10004189_pt1 | contig 13541 bp, 10 predicted proteins | sample 4126metaG_FD_203106 | JGI IMG/M metagenome (GOLD analysis project Ga0265314, IMG submission 203106) | Rhizosphere microbial communities from Carex aquatilis grown in University of Washington, Seatle, WA, United States - 4-1-26 metaG | ecosystem: Host-associated > Plants > Roots > Rhizosphere >... | reverse complement strand
GATCTGCAGGATGGGCAAGCAGCATGGCCCGCGCCCGCTCGCGGCCGAGCAGCTCGATGCTCAGGGAAATGTCCATGGTGATGGGCTTGCCGATGAGATGCCTTTCGACCTCGTCCCAGTCATCCCAGGCACCGATGTGACTGGTGATGAAGCGCAGGCTTGGCACACGATCGAGAACGCGCAAGATCCGCACCGGATCCGCGCGGCGCTCGCGCGGGAAGGCAAAGTCGAAGCCCGTGTGGCAGACCACGAACAACCCAAGGCTGTCGAGAGCGCGGTAGAGTGGAAACAGCGCCTCGTCGTCGATGTCGAAGTCCTGATAGTAGGGATGAATCTTGATGCCAAGCAGGCCCGCTTCCGCCACCTGGTGCGCTTGCCCCACGGGATCCAGCGCTTTCGGATGGATAGACGGCAAGGGCACGATGCGCGGCGAGGCGATCTCTTTCGACCATTTCAAGATCGGATCGAACTGTTCCGGCTTGGTCGCAATGGAGCAAAGCACCGACGTGCGAATGCCCGCGAGATCCATGGAACCGAGCAGGGCGGAAACCGTCCCGTCGAGAAATGCCTTGATTGCACCGCCATGTTCGAGATGGCGAATGGCCCGCGCCGCGATGGCATCCGGAAAGGCGTGGGCGTGGAAGTCGATGATGCCTGTCATTCCAAGAGGCTAGCTAAGGCCGGCAATAGAGCAAGGCACCGTAGTCGCGCTGGCCGACGGCGAGAGCGAGTCCATCCGGCGCGAATGCGACCGACCACGGAAGGTAGTCGAAGCCCTTCTGCAGGGATACTTTCTGCTGCACCAGCACCACATTGACCGATGAGCTGCCGAAGAAGTCGCCGAGCCCGGCGGCCAGGTACTTCCCGTCCGGTGTGTAGGCAAGCGAGTAGGTTGAGATCGTTCCAAGGTCCGAACCCACGATCAGCGGCGAGCCCAGCCGAACGATGTTGGACTTCGTGGTGATATCCCACAGGCTGACTTCTCCGGAATCGAAGCCGATGGCCAGGGTGGTGCCGTCGGGAGAGAACGCCATCTTGTTGATGGTGCCGGGCATGGTGACCTGGGCCTTCGACGGTGCAGCTTGCGACACGTCCATCAGGGTTACCGTGCTCACGTAATCGCCGGCGTCCCCGGTGAGGGTGGCCGCGGAGGCGACCCACATCGCCGCCGCGTAGTCCCCAGGAAACATCGCCATGGGCCAGTCGTCATAGTCGTACTTGACCAGGCGGACAATCTGCTGCGTGCCGAGATCCCATACCGCCAGCTGATTCTGATACGGGCGCGAATCCGCCGAATAGACGACCGCCAAGTGCCCGCCGTCGGTGGTGAACTGGAGACGCTCGGCCGCATAGACCTTCGTCAGCGCGTCTGGCGGGAGTGTCCATGTCGTGGCGGGAGCGCCATACTGAATGGACGCCGCGAGATCGTAGACCTTCACCAGACTGGTGCTGTCCCCCACGGCGACGTACTTCCCGTCCCAGGAAATAGTGCCATACACGCTGTTGGTGCCTGAAAACACCAGGCCGTTCGAAGACGCAGCCAATCCCGCAGCGGAGACATTCCACACTTTCGCGCGGCCGTCCTCGCCAAAGCTGATCAGGATGTTGCCGTCGGGCGAGAAGGAAAGTTGGCGAATACCCCAATCCTGCGCCTTGCCCGCGCTGTCCGTCTTCGAGTGGGTATAGGACGTGCAGTTCGCCAGCACGTTCATGGTCGTGGCCGGAGCATCGCCTGGCTGGTCTGGACCGAGATCCGGCCTCGCCGGCAGATCCGGACTCGCAGGGAAATCGGCCGCGCCGGCATCGGTCTTCGTGTCGGCCGGGGCAACGCGGTCCGGAGCGGTCGCATCGCTACCGACGGGCGGCACATCGGCAAGGGTTGATGGTCCGTCCACAACTGGAGGTTGGGCATCCTCGCCTGTCGGGGCATCGCCACCCGGGCCATCCACAACGACGCCATCGACCGGCGAGAGCACGCTGCCGTCGGGGACGCCGGCATCGGATCCGCAGGGATCCGTGGCCGGAGACAAAACAATCGATACTGGAGCGGTGGTCTGGCCGGCCTTCACGGCAACCGACGTGGCATTCCCTCTTGCGAGCACGCAACCGTTGGCATCGATCACTTCGACGCTGACGGTCGCGCTGCCGTTGCTGCCAGAGGGCAAGTAGATCCCGAGCTTGCCCGAGGGATCTTGCGAAGAAGGAACGGTCTGTTCCGTCGGCGGGCCGCTGTCGAGCGTGACCGTCACTTTCACGTTCGAGCCAGGCAGCGCATAACTCCCGAGCGGCGCATCCACGGCGACCAGTGGGCGTTCGTCGGTGGACCCACAGGCTGGCAAAAGGGCCAAGGTGGCAAGGAACAGGGTTCCAGCCGCCGCTTGATGGAATCGGCTAAGCAAATCGTGATGGATCATGGTGTCTCCTCGCGTGCGCATAGACGATGGCTACTGGGGACAGTAGTAGCCAGCAAGACAGTTGTTGTTGGACTTCTTCGAAAAGACCCCGCCAACCGCCAGCCCAGTGACGGTCCCGGCAACCACGACAGCTGCCACCACGCCCCAGAACCAGCCACGCTTGTAGAGTGGCGTCGGCTCGGGCGCGGGCGCGGACGCCGGTTGCTGCACATAGACTGCCGGCTGTGGCTGCGCCACGGGCGGGGCCGCCACGGGCAAGGGCTGAGGCGCCGGCCTGGCCGCCTCCACCGCCGCGGCGTTCTGCCTTTGCAGATCCTCCATCTCCTTAATGTAGCCCTCGACCTCGGCATGCTCGTCGGCCGGCATGTCCTTGGCCTTGCGCAGGTATTCGCGGAAGCTGGAGATCGCGCGATCGGGCTCCTGCAGATTCTGATAGCAGCGCCCGATGTTGCGCAGGTAGGTTGGGTGAAGCTTCTCGGCGTAGAGCTTGGTGTAGATATCGAGGGCTTCCTTGTAGCTGCCGGCCGCATACGCCTCCCGCGCCTGCATCTCGCGGGGATCCTTTTTCTCGCCCTTCTCTTTCGCAGCCTTATCTTTCGCGGCATGGGCCGATGTGGGCACGATGCCGATGGTGACGAGCGAAACCGCCAGCAGGATGGCGAAGATGGAGCGGAAAAAGTTCTTGCCGCTTCGGTGATGATGATTCGTTGCAAGCGATGTCATGGGTCCCCTCTGGTCGCCAAGCAGTCTGGGCGATCCCCCAGCGCCGCGCAATTAGAACAGCTCCGGCCGACTCAGTCCACTGCTATGCGGCCGAGACGCTACCGACGACGCTGGTAGGCCACAATCTCGGACTGCGGACAGTTGCAGATGGTCAGTCGGTCGGTCGCGGTCCGGTGGATAACTTGCCAGGCCGGATTGTCGCGCAAAGAGGGCAGCCACGTGGGAAAGGTGGACAAGATGCGAACGCCAAGCACCTCGCGCTCGCGGCCGGGTTCACGGTGCAGATGGCGATGGTCGTTGAGCCCGACCAAGTCGACGATACGGCGATCGGCGAAGTAACGAGCGGCGCCGGCATCGGTCACGGCGATGGGTTCATCCGCGGGCGTGTGGTCGCGCAACCACTTGGCCATGGCCACGTTCAGCTCTTCGATGTTCTGACAGTTCCATGCGAACAGGTTGGCGCTTCTGCGCAAGGCGGCCGGCAAGTCGACGAGCGATCCTAGCACCAGAACCGCGACGCCAAGGGCATACGCCGGAGCCCACGCGCGCCGGCGCCCCCGCCAAGCCCACCCGACCGCGACGCCCGCGCCTACCACGACGGTCACCAGCAAGAGCGCGTGCCCGGGCAGAAGGTAGCGCTGCCAGTAGAACGGCCAAGGCTCTGCAATAAGTTGCGAAGCCGCGACCGCGAGAAGAAACAGCACAGGGAAGACCGCGGCCAAACCTGCCACCAGCCCGCGACGGAAAAGCACAACGACGCCAATCCCCCACAGCCCCAAGCCAGTTCCGCGCGCGAACCACGGCCAAGACGGAAGCACCTGCGTGAAGAGGGTCAAAAGGTTGCGCGCGAAGAAAGCCTGCCGGCTCGCGAATTTTGCGTAGAACGTGCTTGGCAGCGGATAGCCGGACACGAGCAGACAGTAGAGCATCCATCCGCCCACGAATGCGGCGGTGGGCGCCAGCATCTGCAGTCGCGCACGCGTGGGCGAGCGTGCTTGATGCAAGCGCCACTCGACCACCCCAAGCACGAGCAAGGTCAAGATCGCCAGCTCGGGCCTGGACAGCGGCGCCAGGGCGGCAAGAAGCGACGCCATGCCGTAGCGTTCGGACGCGAGTTCTGCCAGCGTCCACAAGGCGAGCGCGCTGGCTAGCATGACTTCCATGCCCGAGACCTGGGCAAATGCCAGCGCGGGATCAGCCGCGATGGCCAGACCGGCGGCCAACTCGGCGGCCAAACCGAACTTCAAGCTACGCACCAGGCGAGCCGCACCAAGACTGGCGCCGACCGCCGCCAGGACGGAGGTGAGCTTCGCTGGAATCACGACGCTGATGCCGAAAAGCCGTGCGGCCCAGCTCGCCGGCACGAGCAGCACCGCCCACAGTGGACTCGACGATCCGGTTTCGAGTTGCCCGGGGTTGAAGGCAAATCCGTGCAGTCCCGCAAGGCTGCGCGCATAGACCAAGTGAATCCAGGCGTCGTCGAGCGGCACCCCCACCAGCGCCGCACCGGTCCCCGGCGCACGATCGAACAAGAAGCAGAAAGCAATCGCCAGATGCGCGGCGAGAAAGATCAGCGCCAGCTTCACGAGCGACATGGGCAATTCCCTACCCGCATTGCGGGAAGATTTCTACCATGGCCGGCGAACAATCAGCGGATGGCCGTGCCTTGCCGGGGATTACGGGAAAACCCCTCCGTCGGGCGCTGGACAAGATGATGCGTAGATGCTGTAGGGAGCAAACCAATAGATGGAGGAGTAGTCGGGTGTCCCGGAGCTTACTCTGAATACGTAGTACCCGTTCTTCTTCGTGATGGCCGCGCCACAAGTGACTACTGCACCATTCACGCTGACTGTGCGATTTCCGATATTGCTGCAATTCCAGCCTTGGATGTCATCGCAGGTGGCCACGCAGAAGCTATCGGTGCTGGTAGCCCCTGGTGGGTGGCCTTGCGAAGAACCTGCACCAAAGAAGATGCTGCAATTGCCGGCCGGCTGGGTGTCGGCCGTACCAGGGCCACTGTCCCGCGGCAGATCCGGTGCAACATCCTGTGCCTGGTCCGGCGCCACGTCCGGTCCAACGTCGGGTATTACATCCAGTCCAAGATCCGGACCAACATCACGTCCCGCATCGGGTCCGAAGTCACGTCCCGCATCGGGTGCCATATCCGATCCCACCTCCGGTCCCGATGGCGGCTCTGCACCTTGCGATTCAGGACCGGACTCGGGGCTGGGCACCTTGTCGACCGGCACATCGGCGGGCGGAGGCGAGGCATCGGCAGCGTCCGCTGGAATAAGGACATCCGCGATCTTGGTGTCCTTGTTGCCGGGGCCTGTGTCGGCGGTATCCGGTGGAACATCGGGCAGAGGCGGTGAAACATCGGGGCCAGCGTCTGGCTTGACGATCGGCGTTTCCTCGTTGAAAGGCAGATCGGGGCTAGGATTGTCGACCGTGTCGTCCTTGGCATCATCGCGCAAAGGCGAATTCGGGTCATCCGAGCAGGTCGAGTTGGCCGCACATTTCTGCACTGCCAGCGGCTTCGTCAGGCTCACGCACCCGACAACCAGCAGCCCGGGCAAGAGCAGTGCCGACAAAAAAACAAAGTTACGACTCCCAACCAAATCTCGGTCTGAGAATTCCATAGATGTCTATTGTCGGGCAACGGGCCAGTTTTGTGAAGTGATCACGGTGTTTTTGCGATTCCTTGCCACACCCGTACGTGGCTGGCGTCACAAGCAGCTTCCACCCGCGGATTCGCGACGCGCACCTTCGGCGTCACTTTGACGTGCAGTTCCAAAGAATCTCTGATACCCTAAATATCTGCGGGTCTAGCCGTGATCGGAAAACATATTAATAATTACGAAGTCGTCTCGCTGCTTGGCGAAGGCGGAATGGGGACGGTCTATCTCGCCCTGCACCCGATCATGGGGCGGAAGGCCGCCATCAAGGTCTTGAAGCCGGAGTTGGCCCGCGACGAATCGCTGGTCATGCGCTTCTTCAACGAAGCCCGCGCGGCCAACGCCATCCGCCACCCCAACATCATCGACATCATCGACGTGGGCCTGTTGCCCGAAGACAACGTGCCCTACATGTTGATGGAGTTCCTCGAAGGCGAAAGCCTGGCCACCCGGCTTGAGCGCTCTCGGCCGCTGGAACTGAGCGCCGCCGTGGAGATCGCCTTTCAAACCGCCTCCGCGCTGGCGGCGGCACACAGCAAAGGCATCGTCCACCGCGACCTCAAGCCCGACAATCTCTTCCTGGTGCCCGACGAGATGGTGGGCACCGGCGAACGCGTGAAGGTGCTCGATTTCGGTATCGCGAAACTACGCGACGACATGCGCGGCAGCTCGATGAAGACCCGCACCGGCGCCATCATGGGCACGGCCGCGTACATGTCACCCGAGCAGTGCCAGGGCATGATCGAGAAACTCGACCATCGCACCGACGTCTACGCGCTCGGCATCATCCTCTACGAAATGCTGTGCGGTGCCCCGCCCTTCCTCAGCGAAGGCTTCGGCGACATCATCATCATGCACGTGATGAAAGAGCCGGTGCCGCCGCAGCAGAAGAATCCGGCGGTGACAGACGACGTGAGCGCGGCGATTCTACGTGCACTGGCCAAGAGTCCGGACGACCGTTTCCAGTCGATGCACGAATTCCAGGCTGCCTTGCGCAGCCACACCACGACCCACAGCACTCCCATGCAGGGCGTGCCGTCGGTTGGCACCACCGCGATTCTGAACGAGCAACCCGAATCGCGCTGGCGTCGATCGGGCGCGGCCTTCGACGAAACCATGGCAACCCCCGCCCCAGTCTCGCTGAGACCGGGATCGGTTCCCCCCGGCTCGCCGCGAACCGCACCTGGCGAATGGCCAGGCGCGCCGGTTTCGGGAAGACCGGGATCGGTTCCGCCTTCGCATGTCTCGACCGTGGTCGAGCCCGTCACCAGCCCCAAGCAGACCACCACCTTCCGCACCGCCACGGGTGAAGTCGCCGACGTCTCGTTCACTTCGACCAGCAAGCGTCGGACCGTCATTGCGGTCGGCTCCATCGTCGGACTCGCCGCCGTGGGATTGACCATCACCTTGCTGGTTACCCGCCCGTCGCCTCAAGCAGCGCCGCCTGCTCAACCAGCGGCCAGGGCGCCCGAGCCCGAGCCCGAACCTGCGGCCCCCGCGGCACAACCCGAACGAGCTCCCAGGTTCGAACCACCCCCGCCACCGGCGCCCACCGCCGAGCCGATACCCTTCCCCGCCGAAGAAACCAAGCAGCACAAGAAGGGAAGCCCCGGCAGGCCAAGAAAAGGTGTAGAGAAACCTAGCGAGAAGGTGGCTGGAAAGCCCGAAAAGCCTGCTCCACCCGAGTTGCCGCCGCCCTCGACAGCGGGTGGCAAGAACACCGAGCGCTGGTAGCCCAAGCACGGGACTGCGCATTCCGCGCGTGGCGCGTGGAAGACTCGCCGGCCTAACGCGCACACTGAACAGGGCGTGTCCGTTCGCGCCAGCAGCGCAGCCGCAGCCACCCTTAATCCGACAAACTTGGTCTGTTTTATATGGCGACCAGGTGCCTGATTCTGGTACCATTATGATACTAGGTACTGAAATGCCGACGATGTCAGTCCTCAATAGGGCTTCCGCACGCCAGGATCCGGACTGGGCACTGGTCGAGCGCGCGCGGGCCAGGGATGGAGTGGCTTTCGAGGAACTGATCGCTCGTCACGAGGACAAGCTCTCCCGCCTCACCACGCGCTTCTTCAGCACCGATATGGACCGCCAGGAGGTTCTTCAGTCCGCCCTGCTATCGGCGTGGCGCAACCTGCCCACCTTCGAAGGCCGGTCCTGGTTCGGAAGTTGGATCTTCCGGGTCACCACCAACGCCGCTCTCATGCACCTGCGCGGGCAAAGGCGCCGCCCAGAGATTTCGGTGGACGATGTCGACCCCCTGACCAGGAACGGTGCCGGGGACAGCCTCCATCCCATGCTTGGCGGATGCTTCGGATCGTCCCAGCGGCCCGACGAGCGCATGCAGAGCCAGGAGTTGCGCCATCGCTTGCAGTTGGCGGTCGATGCACTGCCCGAAAGACTGCGCACGGTTTTTTGCCTCCGCCACGTGGACGGCCTGTCCACGGAAGACACCGCCAAGGCGCTCGGTCTCTCGACGGTTGCGGTGCGGGCCCGGCTCCACCGCGCCAGGGCCACCCTGCGCCACACGATGAGCGACTACGCCTGACGTGTATTCACGTCACGCCCTTGCTTTGCCACGCGCCGCTCTTCCAGCGCCAGGCATTGACCAAGGCACGGGTCCACTCGTCCACGGCCATGCCGAGCCAGATACCGATCACGCCCCAGCCCGCCCCGAATGCCAGCGCAAAGGCCGAGCCGATGCCCACGGTCCACATCAGCGTCGACCCCACGATGGCGGGAAAGCGCGAATCGCCGGCGGCGCGCAGCGAGAAGGTGATGGCGATGTTCGCGGACTTGGCGGGCTGAACCAAGACGTCAATCCAGAGCAGTAGCGCACCCAGGGCCACGATGCCGGTGTCGCGCGAGAAGAGCCCCAGCAGCCAGTGCCCGGAGGCGGCGAGCGCCAGCGAACTCGCCAAGGAAAGACCAGCGCCCCAGGCCACCGCGGCCTTGAGGCGGCGGTGGGCGGTTGCAAAATCTCGAGCGCCCACCAGATGCGAAACCAGGATCTGCGCACCGAAGCCCAGGCCATAGCTGAAGAGGACGGGAAGATTGGCCAAGTTGGCGGCATACACGCGGGCCGTGAGAGCGAACTTGCCGAGGCGAACGACCTGGCTGGCCAGCGCCACTTGATACAGCTGGTAGGCGACGGGCTCGGCCGCCGAGGGCAACCCGATGCGCACGAGATGGCGCAGAATGCGCTTCCAGCCCAAGGCCAGCAACAACCACGAGGGATGAAAACCTAGTCGACGCACGACCAGGGCCAAGGTTGCGATGCTGACGATTCCCCACGACAGGATGGTGGCGACAGCGACCCCTTGCACGCCCAAGCAGGGAAGTCCGAAAAGCCGCCCAACGAGAACCAGGTTGAAGAGCACATTCAGCCCCACGATGGCGATAGAAACGCCCAGATTCCACCGCGTGAGTCCGCGCGCCGCGAGCAGATTGGTCAGACCGGCGATGAGCGCGCGGCCCACGAACCCCGCGCCGATGATGCGCAAGAATTCCACGGAATAGCCTGCGATCTGGCCGCGCAATCCGAGCACGTACACGACCCACGGCGACGACAGGCTGAGCAGCGCCCCAAGCACGAGCCCACCGCAGGCGAGCAGAGAAACCATGAGCGTGAAAGTCGCGTCCGCGTGCCGTGGTCGCCGCGCCCCCAGGTACTGTCCAGCAACCCCTGCCCCGGCCTGCCCCAAGGCATTGAGCATGGTCTGCAAAAGCACGAACACCGGCAACGTGGCGCCCACGCCGGCCGCGGCGTCGTCGGAAACGCGCGAAAGAAACCACGCATCGATGATGGGCCCCGAGATGCCCACCGCCAGGGTGATCATCACCGGCCACGAGATGGACAGCAGCGACTGCTCGTGAACCGCGACCGGTCGTGGTGTGGCGGGGTCAGCCGGCCGATCGAAGGTGCGACCGGCGGCGACGGGCTCGTGGGACATGGACTTCGTGGTACTCCTTCTTGCCCCAATGAACGTCAGGGGTATGGCTCGGGTTGAGGCGCCCTGGGTGAAAATGCGAATCGCACGCCGCGGTTGTAGCTCTCGGGCTTGGTGCTGGAATGCCCCTCGCCCTCGACCCTGCGGAACTCGTAGGCCAGGCCTGGGTAGGCCCGCTCGCGCAGGCGGGCGTCGAAGCGCTTGACTCCGTCGAGGATCATCGCGGGCTCTTTCTCGGCGTAGGTCATGAACAGGCGCGCGCCCAGGGGCTGGCCGCTGCGATGAAACTCCTCTTCGAAGCCGAGCAGCCAATCCTCGGCCCATTGGGCGGCCGGGCTGGGTGCGATGTACGCGGCGAACAGCCCCGGCCGCGCCATCATCGCGTAGAGCGTGAACAAACCACCCAGCGAGCTGCCCGCCAGCGCGCGGTACGCGGGATCCCCGCGGTATTCGCGCTCGACGAGCGGAATGATCTCATGTTCGATGACAGACAGAAACTCCTGCGCATGCCCGCTGGGGCCGTCGTAGTTCGCGCCTTGGTATTTGGCTGGAACCGGCGTGAGATCCCAGCGGCGCAAGCGACCGTAGTCGGGGCGCTCGCCTGGGTACCCGATTCCGACGACGATGAGCTCGGGAATGGCCTTGTCGACAACGAGACCGCCGTAGAGTCCTCTGACCAGGTTGAAGTCCCAATAGCCGTCGCACAGGTAGAGCACGGGATAACGGCGCTCTGGATCTTCCTCGAAGGAGTCGGGCAAGCCGACGTAGAGTTGATAGGCGCGCCCATTCGCGGCGCGCGGCAACACGCGCACCTCGCTGCCAGGCACGGTCTGGCGCGGAAAAGGTCCGCGCGAAGGGGTGTCGGTTTCCTGCGACGAACAGCCGATGGGGGAATTCGCGCACCCGGTGACCAGCGCGATGGCGCCGCAAACGGTGCGCCACCGGCGCTGGCGACACCGGCGCGCGGAGATCCCCAAAATATCGTGGTCTTTCGCTTCCGGCTGTGGGGGTCTGGACTGCACTCGCATCATCCAGATCATCCGTCTAGCACGTCCTGGGTTGGCCTGCTTCACGACCGGGCCAGCACCGCCAAGCAACTGTATTTTCCCAAGAGAAAGGGTATCCTCGCGCCATGGGCGACGGAGAGAAAAGCCGTCGAGCGCTCGACGAAACCATCCTGGTCAAGGGCTCGTCTACCGGCGAAGCAGGTTCGATTGCCGACGGGCTTGCGGGCACGCAATTGCAGCACTTTGCTCTCGTGCGCTTGCTCGGCCGCGGTGGCATGGGCGCGGTCTACTACGGCACCGACCTCTCCCTGGATCGCCCCGTCGCCATCAAGGTGCTGGCCCTCGATGTCGGGCTCGATCCCGAAATCGTCGATCGTTTCGTGCGCGAGGCGCGCTCCCAGGCCCGCCTGCGCCACCCCAATGTCGCGCAGATCTTTTTCATCGGCGAAGATCGTGGGTTCCATTTCTTCGTCATGGAGTATCTCGAAGGGCCGGGCCTGGATGCGCTGCTTGCCAAGGGCACGCCCCTGCCGGTAGCCGATGCCCTGGATTACACCCTGGCGGCGGCGCGCGGCCTGCGCGCGGCCCTGGCGCACGGATTTGTCCACCGCGATATCAAGCCCTCGAACCTCATGCTCGACCACGAGTCGGGAATCAAGATCCTCGACTTCGGCCTGGTCAAGAGCATGCACGGCGATGCCCAGCTCACGCGCGACGGCGCCATCATCGGATCGCCGCTCTACATGTCGCCCGAGCAGGGGCGCGGCCAGGCGGCGGATCACCGCTCGGACATCTATTCGCTCGGCTGCTCGCTTTTCCACATGCTGTGCGGACGACCGCCTTTCAATGGACCGTCGCCGGTCGGCATCATCACCATGCACGTCACGGATCGCGCGCCAGCCGTACGCGACCTCAATCCGCAAGTGCCGCTTGGGGTGGCCCGCATCGTCGAGCGCATGATGTCCAAGAAGCCCGACGATCGCTTCGCCGACTACGACGAACTCATCGCCGCGCTGGAAGCCGCCCGCGCGCCCCGCCGCGAGCTGGGCGGCATGGGCGCGCGCGGGATCGCGCTCGGTATCGACAGCCTGCTGCTGCTTGTCGCAGCCTACTTCCTTCATTGGCTGGTGCTGCCGCTCGCCCTGGTCTACTTCGTGCTCTGCCACCGGCTGCTCGGGCAGACCCCGGGCAAATGGCTGCTCGGCATCCGCGTCGAGAGCGTCACCGGTGGGCGCATCACCTGGAAGGCCGCGCTGATCCGATTCGCCGCCTTGGCCTGGGGGCCGCTGGCGTGGGCCCTGCTGGCCGGGTTCGTCTACACCTTGCACGGCGACGAACACGTGTCTTTCCGTCCGTCCAGCCTGACCCTGTCGCAGCTCGCGGTGCCCATCGTCTACATCGCGCTGGCTACCACCATTCTGGTCGGCTACCTGGCCGGCTTCCTGCTGGTGGCCTTCCATCCAAAGCGCCAGGCTCTGCACGATCTGCTGGCCAAAACCGTGGTCTACATCAAATCCCGCGCACCCGCTGGCGAGGTGGTCCAAGCCGTCAGGACCACCACCGGCATCACCCTATCGAGGCACCGGTAACGTGACGATTGAAGCCGCTGGCCTGAACGAATCCTCTACAAGCACTGCTCGAGCGTGAGGCTTTCGGTGGAGCCGTCGGGCTTGGTCAGCGTGGCCTCTCCACAAAGAGCCATGAAGGCCAGGGTCTCGGTCTTGCTCACATTCGGCCCGGACGAGAAGGTCGTGGTCACGCTTCCACCCGTCGGGTAGCAACAAGCCGTGTTGCCGTACGCGACGTCGTTGAAGGTCGTCGTGCTGGTAAAGTGGGCCAGGTTGTGCTCGACCACGACCGAGCCAGTGACCACGCGCCCTGGTCCCGTCCCGGTGACGTTGATGCCGCCGGGCCCGGTCGAAACCGTGTGGTCCCAGCGAAGCAACGAATCCGCCTCGCCGGTCAGGTGGCTACCGCTGATGACGAGCGTGCGGCTCGCCGCACAGCCGGACGCGCCGCAGGCGAGGATCACGCCGCCATTGCTCGGCGCAGGCACGACCGTGCTGTCCCAGCCCGTGCCGGCTCCGAAGGTGTTGTGCGTGATGGCCTTGGAATTGCCCTTGAGCCCGGTCCAGGTGCGCGTGTTGCCATCGGCCGTGGTCGTTCTGGTCAAGGTGCAGTTGGCCACCTGATTATCCATGAACGGCGAACTCGAATCACAACTCGCGCCGTAGTTCAGGATGAAGGAGCCACTCCACACCGACGAAGCGGTCTTGCCACTGTTCAAGGTCACCGAACAGCTCACGGGCGTGTACGCGTAAGGATCGGCCGCGGGACCGCTCCAAGGCGGATTCAATTGCGCGCCGGTGCACGTCCAGGTGGCAGCCCACGCCGACCGCACCGGATTGACCTGGTTCCACAGCCAGGCCGTCGCAGTCGGCCGCTCGCGCGGCATGGGGCCGAGACCGAGGGCCGACGGGCTTTCCGTATTGTTGAGCGCGCCGCTGACCGTGCTCACCGCGACCTCGGAGCCACTCAGTTCGTCTCGCTCCGTAGCGGGGCACCCGGTAAGCGTGCTCACGCCGAGTCCGACGACCGACACGAGAAAGAGCAGATTCCAACTTCTCATCGTTGCCTCCAACTGATTGCGACATCCAGACGACTGGATCCGCGCGATCCAGACACCGCAGCGGCGCAAGTCTGAAAGACTATTGTGCCCCCGGAGGGCAGTCCCGGCAACTTGGGGCTTTGGTGCGCTCAGCCCGCGAG
>Ga0265314_10004188_pt1 | contig 13541 bp, 11 predicted proteins | sample 4126metaG_FD_203106 | JGI IMG/M metagenome (GOLD analysis project Ga0265314, IMG submission 203106) | Rhizosphere microbial communities from Carex aquatilis grown in University of Washington, Seatle, WA, United States - 4-1-26 metaG | ecosystem: Host-associated > Plants > Roots > Rhizosphere >... | reverse complement strand
GAAGCGATGCGCAACGGCCCCGTATCGTACGTCTGCGCGACGCCGAAATAGGCCAGGTTCAGATCTGGATCGTAGCTGCCCGCAACCCACGACGACGCCCCGCTTCGCTTCTCCGTAGGGAGTCCGTTCCAGGTATTTCCTCCTGGCTCATCCGGCAGCGGAATAGTCCGGAAGCGCCAGGCTTCGATACCGGTTTCTGCATCCAGCGCGATGATGAAGTTGCCGCCCGGTTGCTGGCCGACGGTGCCGATCATGACTTTTCCCTTCGCCACAAGCGGCCCCCCGGTTAACCCCATTCCGGTTTTCGAATCTCCCAGCGTTTTGTCCCAGATGAGCTTTCCGGTCTTCACATCCAGCGCCAGCAGATGTACGTCTGACGTGGCGGCGTAGATTCTATTGCCGTATATCGCGATATCCTTCTTCACCGCCGGGCGCGCGCCTTCCGGCAAAGTCCGCTGGAAGTGCCACAGCAAGTCGCCGGTAGCTGCATCCAGCGCTTCCACGATATCGCCGTAACCTTGAACGAACAGAACCCCGTCATGCACCAGCGGAGTCGCCGTGTTCGGACCCGGCGGCAGCGACCAGCTCCATGCCAGGCGCAGGTTCTTCACATTGGCCCGATCGATTTGTTTGAGCGGGCTGTAGCCTTGGGCGTCGTAGGTGCGTCTCCACGTCAGCCATTCGCCGGCGGGAGGTTTGGCGAGCAGAGCGTCGGTGACGGGCGTGATACGGTCCAGCAGCGTGTTGGGCGCGGGCGAGTTCGGAAGTGCAATACCAGGAGTGAGACCACCGCCTGCTCCTCCCCGGCGATCGGCTGCGCCGGGAAATCGCAACGCAGAGAGAGCGGCAGCAGTCGAGGGTAGTTCGCGCACGCCGGGCGTCAGGCCGTTCGATTGCAGAATGTAGGCGGTGATGGCGGCATACGCACGGGCGTTCAGCGAGCCGGGCGCATCCGGCGGCATCTTGGTGCTGATGTACGTGAAAAGTTGGTCGATCGGTTGCCCGTTCCACTTCTGGCCGAAGGCCGCGCCCCGCAGCGGTGGAGCGAATTGTCCGTCGTCAAGGTAGCGGCCGTGGCATTGGAAGCACGCGCGATCATAGGCCGTCTTGCCTTCGGCCGACTGGCCCGCGGTGAATTCCGCCGCAGTGGTTTGCACCTGAGCGAATACCGGTCCGTAAAATCCGAGAAGCATCAACATCAGCCCCGGGCTGCACTTGCGTTTCAGCGTCATCTTCATCACCTCTACCGACGTTGTTCCGGGCCATTTACCCGGCGCCGAAGTCTCCGTCTATTCTATCTCCTGATTCGGCGAGTCGGGATCATCCAGTATGATCGATGCTACATGACCGATCTTAAGAACCAGTTCGGCGAGATCGATATCTACTGGTTCGATCAACTCCTGCGCGGCCGCATCACGCCCGGGATGCGGATCCTCGATACCGGATGCGGGTCCGGCCGCAACCTGGTTTACCTGCTGAGGGAGAGTTTTGAAGTGTTTGGCGTGGATTCGGATCCACGGGCGCTTAATGCAACACGTCACCTCGCCGCATCCATCGCACCAAATCTCCCGGCACAGAACTTTCGTTTGGAAACGATCGAAGCCATGTCCTTTGAGGACGCCTTCGCCGACGTTGTGGTGAGTAGCGCCGTACTCCACTTTGCCCGTAACGATCAACACTTTCAAGCCATGCTCCACAGCACCTGGCGGGTTTTGAAACCGGGCGGGCTTCTCTTTTGCCGTCTGGCCTCTTCCATTGGAATGGAGAACCAAGTCCAACGTATCGCTGGGCGCCGCTTCCGGTTACCCGATGGATCCGAACGTTACCTGGTCGATGAGGCATTTCTGCTCGATCTCACCGAACAGTTGGGCGGCCAATTGGGCGATCCTCTGAAAACCACGGTGGTACAGAGTCAACGGTGCATGACAACGTGGATCCTGCGGAAAAGCTAAAGAGTCCAAACGAACGAGCATGTTGCTTTTCGACCGGCCAGCCGATAGTACCTAGGGCGGCTCCATAGAACCTTTGATTGCCTTAGAACTACACAGAAATACTGAGTTCGCGTAGGCTAAAACCCTACAGTCAGTCGGTCATTCCCCTGATCGATTCTCCAGCTTCCCCTCCCTATCATTTAACTAAGACCAGGCCGATAGAGGACTGGAGCTATCTATGAAGCGAGGCAAAACACCGTCAGAATCCCGCAGGCGCAGATCCTCAGGCAACATCATCGTGGAAAGCGTGTTCACGATGCTACCGACCTTTGCCATGATTCTGATGTTTGTGGACATGAGCCTGATGCTCTTTCGCCGGAGTACGTTACAGAACGCGGTGCGCGAAGGCTGCCGGTATGCGGTTACGTTCCAGACGGCGCCATCGACGGGGCAGGATGCCTCCATTGAGGCTGTGGTGCAAAGGTATGCGCTGAACTTCGTGACGACAAGCGATAGCCCTCAGCACATTTTTGTGAACTATTACGCTCCGACCAATCTGAATACTGCCATCGTCAGCGGCGGAAATGTCCCCGGCAATGTCGTAGAGGTTTCGGTACAAAACATTTCTTTCTCCTGGATCGCGCCCCTGAGCGGCAGTTTTGGTGGGGCGATTCCGATGTTAGGCAGTAACACCCCGATCTCGATCGCGGTTTACTCCTCGGACATCTTGGGCGGCTACCCAGTCGGGGTTAATTCTGTGGCCCGATGAGGTGAGCATGAACATCAGCCAGAGGATAGTCAGAATGACAACCGTCAAAATGAGCCGGCTTCTTGCATGGAGCCGCCGGAGGCAAAGCGGGCAGGAACTCATCGAGTTCGGGTTGCTGCTGACCGTAATGGTTCCCCTGCTCCTGGGTACTTTTGTCACCGGTATCAGTCTGGTCCGAGGTATCCAGACCAACCAGATGGATCGCGATATTGCGGACATGTACATCCACGGAGCAGACTTTTCGACCTATTCGATGCAGCAAGTGGCGCAGCGCCTGGCGCGAGGGCTGAACTTGCAGATCGGGTCATCCTTCTCCAACAACGTGCAAAGCAATACCGGCAACACCGGAGACGGGTTGGTGACTTTAAGCAAGGTTATGTGGGTTGGGACCACTGCCGAGCCGAACTGTGCGGCAGTGGGAGCGGCGAATTGCACAAATCACGACAGTTTCGTTTTCATGGAACGCATTCAGTTCGGGAACGGAACCCTCAGTACCCAGGCTCCCAGTTCGCTAGGAAATCCTGGCGCTGCAGTGAGCATCACCTCTGCCGGAATTGTGCAGAATTACGTGACCGACTCCAATGCGGCGCTCCCCGCCGCCTCCCAGACCATGATGCAGGGTCTGTGGCAGGTGTCGGGAGGGGGGCGCACTCCTCTCGCCGACGGTCGCGTTGTCTTTGTGGCAGAAACCTACATTCAAGCTATGAATTTCAACCTCGGTATCTATCAAAGCAGCGGCGTGTTCGCAAGGTACTTCTTCTAGGAGCAAGCTTATGGCGAGTCAAAGAAGGCGTTTAGCACAAAAAGGCGTTTCCTTGATTGTGGGCACGGCGTCCATGGTCTTACTGATTCCGAGCGCCGGCTTGTCCGTTGACGCCGCATTACTCTACTACACCAAAACCCGGCTGCAGGGCGCGGTCGACGGTGCCGCGCTGGGTGCGGCGCGAGCTTTGTCGTTAGGCTCTACTCCTGCGCTGCAGACGAGTCTCGCCAAGCAGGACGCGGTCAACTGGTTTTACGCCAATTTCCCCACCACCCTATGGGGAACCTCCAACACTCAGATGGACCAAAGCATGGTCACGGTGGCCGACGATCCCAACAATCCTCGTCTGCGGAACGTGTCGGTTAGCGCCAACACCACGGTACCAACCATTTTCATGCGGTGGTTCAACATGAATAGCACCCTTGTGGCCGCCACGGGAACAGCTTCGCGACGCGATGTAGTAGCGATGATGGTCATTGACCGCTCCGGGTCCATGAATAACAACAACGGGTGCTCGAACATGCGTTCTGCGGCGAAGCTGTTCACGGGTCAGTTCGCGGCAGGACGCGACCAGATCGGGATGGTGGAGTTCGGCGACACGGCCTGGGTTGACTCGTCGCCCACAACCAATTTCCAGACCGTGCTGGGCTACAATGCCGGATCGTCCTCCGGCAATGGTTTGATCGACACGATCAATTGCAACGACAACACCGGAACGGCGCAGGCAATTTCGCTTGGTTACAACGAATTGTACAAGACGGCTCTTCCGGGTGCTTTCAACTTCATGATGTTCTTCACAGACGGAATCCCGAATACGGTGACGGTGAATCTCAAGACCGTGATGCTGTCGTCAAGCAGTTGCAAGGATAGCAACGGAACGGCAATCTCCAGCGGCGGTAACATGTCCTCACACCCCCGCGCGTGGACACCCGGCTGGGCATTTACCGGATACTACACGCCGAGCATACCAGCCGGCCCGATCGGCGCCGTCGCCGCGGACGATCCGTCAGGTTCCGGAAGCTACGGTGTCCGCAACTATATGGGCACATCCCAGAGCAGCAACGGTCACGGAACCATCAGCAGCGGCAACGCACCTGGCTGTTCGTTTCCGAGTAACGAATCGAACTTTGTCAATGATTTTCAAAAGCTTCCACCCACCGATGCCTGGGGCAACGCGCTCGTCAACGCTTCGTACAATCCGCTAACAGTAGATGGTAGTGGAAATGTTGTGCTGAGCTCCGCCGCGCAGACCCAGTCCTGCTGCACTGCGCTGACGGGGAACAATCTTACGTTCCACCTCGCGGCCCGCAATGCCGCCGATAACGCCGCGTTTCAGGCCAGAAGCAACGCCACTCTCGCAGCCACTATTTTTGGGATCGGATTGGGCGGAACCTCGGCGGCGCCGCCGGGCTACGATTTCATGCAAAGAATCACCAATGATCCTAATGGCGATCTATACAACAGTCCGGCGCTTTATCCCGCTTGCAGCTCGGAGCCCTTGTGCGTCACTCATTCCGACCAGCCGCAAGGGGTGTTCATCTTCTCCAGCGATCCAACCAAGTTGCAGCAGGCGTTCCTCGACATGGCGTCGCAAATCCTGCGTTTGGCGAAGTAATCATGAGACTTCACGCTCTCGGATTCATTCTCGCGCTCTTGTTGATCCACCCGGCGTGGGCTGAAGAAAAAAGTCCAGCATGGCTGACCGTTGCGCAACATCCGTCGCTCCAGTATCGGTTCGTCTGCCTAAACAAGGAATCTCAAAGGGTCGTGTGGCGGAACGGGTATCCGGGCGCGGTGACTCTGAAGGCCCAGATGAAAAGCTACACCTACGAGGGGATGGAAGACGTCCGGATCGAGCCCGGCGGCACCACCAACACCGACCTCGACACTCTCAATTGTGGGAATTTTCAGGTCTCCGTTATCCGATTTTCCATGGCAGCGCCGCCACCGCCGCCTCCTCCAAGCGCAGACGCCAAAGCCCCAGCCCAGCCAGCGGCTCCTCCCCCGCCCCCGGCGCCGATTCTAGCGAGGTTCGAGGTTCAAACCGAACCGACACCCGAGATCACCATGGAGGCGCTAGCGTCTATCACCATTGGAATGAACCAAGCCGAAGTGCGCCAGAAGTTAGGCGATCCGCTCTCGAAGATGTCGATCCCCGATGAACAGGGCTTCATCGAGACGTATCGATACCAGGTGACCAAAGGCCGGCCGGGCGTCGTCAAGTTCACCAACGGAATCGTCGCTGGGATTATCCCTCCGCGGAACTGAATGAGTCCTGAAGTCGTACTGCGTTTGTGCGTGCTAATCCCGCTTATCTATGCTGGACTGCACGCGCTGACCGATCCCGCGAGCTCCATCCGCGTGGCGAACAAGCTCATGGCGGAAGCTCATCGGATCGAGGCGAATGTCCTGCTGGGTGATCTTTTCGCCGAACCGGCGCCGATCCCCGATAGCCGCATGAGCCGCGCCTGGTTGCGCTTCGCCGGACTGGCGATGATGACTGCCTGCCTGCTCCGTCTATCCTCGCTCTAACTACACTCGCTCTAACGCCACGGCCATCCCCTGGCCCACACCCACGCACATGGCAGCGATCGCCCGGCGAGCGCCCGTGCGCTTGAGATGCATCGCCGACGTGAGCACCAGGCGAGCCCCGCTCATTCCCAGCGGATGGCCGAGAGCGATGGCTCCGCCGTTAGGGTTCACTTTTTCGCTGTCGTCCGGCAGGCCGAATGCGCGGGTGCAAGCCAGCGCCTGCGCCGCGAAGGCTTCGTTCAGCTCCAGAAAGTCGACGTCGTCCATCTTGAGGTTCAAGCGCGCCAGCAGCTTCTGGACCGCGGGAATGGGCCCGATCCCCATATAGTTCGGATCGACTCCGGCCGCGGAGGCGCCCACGAATCGCGCGATCGGCGTCAGGCCGAATTTCGCGGCAGCTTGCTCGGACGCGACGAACATCGCGACCGCGCCGTCATTGATCCCCGACGCATTGCCCGCCGTGACCGTACCGCCCTTGCGAAACGGCGTCGGCAATTTGGCCAGGCCTTCGAGCGTGGTATCGGCGCGCGGGTGCTCATCATCACTGATCACGGCCGCCGGGGCGGCCGACCCCTTTTTTCCCGGAATTGCCACCGGCTCGATTTCTTCCGCAAATACTCCCGCGGCTTTGGCCTTCGCGGCCTTTTGCTGCGAAGCCAGTGCAAAGCGGTCCTGCGACGCGCGGTCGACATTGTACTTTTCAGCGACGTTCTCCGCGGTCTCGGCCATCGAAATCGTGCCGTACTTTTGCTCGATCAACGGATTGACGAAGCGCCAGCCCAGCGTCGTGTCAAAAATCTCCGGATCGCGAGAAAAGGCGGCGGACGGCTTGGGCATCACCCACGGCGATCGGCTCATACTCTCGACACCACCGGCAATCGCCAGCGACATTTCGCCCATCCCAATTCCGCGAGCGGCTACAGCAACCGCCTCCATACTGGAGGCGCACAGGCGGTTCACGGTCACGCCCGGAACGCTCATGGGGAGATCGGCCAGCAACAACGCCATGCGCGCGATATTGCGATTGTCTTCGCCGGCCTGATTGACGCAGCCGTAGTAAACCTCGTCAATCGACTCCCAGTCGCTGCTTGCAAACCGCCGTTTGAGAGTTACCAGCGGATGCGCGGCCAGATCGTCGGCGCGGACCGTGGCCAGCGCTCCTCCGTAGCGACCGATGGGCGTGCGGACACCTTGGCAAATATAGGCGGTGGGCATGTATCTATATTTTACGGGGTGACACTTGGGCCAGCAGGCACGCGGGCTCTTCGAGCCACTGCATAGACCTCGCTAAACTCCGCGCCGAACAGGAAAATCTGCGCCGAGTAGTACACCCACAGCAAGAAGATCACCACGGATCCGGCTGCGCCAAACGGGGTGCTGGTGGTGGTGTGCCCCAGATACAGTCCGATCAGGGCTTTTCCAGTCGAGAACAGAACCGCGGTGATCGCGGCCCCGGTCCACACATCCCGCCAAGCCACCCAGGAATCCGGCAGGATGCGATAGAGCAATCCGAATAAGACCGTCACTAAGATCAGGGACGCCACGAAATTGGCGGTTTGTAAGAGGAATTCGGTCGCGGGCAGAGACTCCGGCATGAGTTTGCCGGCGGCTGAGGTGATCGCGTCGGTCAACAGCGAGACCAACAGCAGCACGCCGACGATCATCACTGCCAGGAAAGAGATCAGGCGCTTGATGAAGAACTGTTTGATGTAGCCGCGCTCCGGAGGCGGAACCTCCCAAACCAGGTTCAGGGCGTCCTGCAGCGCGCCGAATGCGACAGTGGCGCCATAAGCCAGAGAAAGCACACCGGCGATGGTCGCAAACGAACCCCCGCTGCCCCCGCGATCCAAGACCTCACCGATGAAGCGGGCCCCCCCTGAGCCGAGCATCTGTGCGGACCAGGAGATCACCTCCGTGCGCGCGGCGCTCCGGCCGATGACCATTCCTGCGGCCGCCACCACCAAGTAGAGCGCCGGGGCCAATGACAGCAGCGCATAGAAAGCCAGTGCCGCGGAAAGCAAAGAGGTGTTGTGCTTTAGGCAGCGTGCGAAGGTGTCCCGGAACAACCCGGCCGTGGTGCGAAGTGTTCGCGACAATCTATGACCATCATGACGCAAACGAGGGACTGCCTACGAATTTCCGCGACCGCAACCCATGAAAAGGCGGATTCCATTGAGCGCGGAAGTTCGCGGGCTGTCCCAGTTTGCGAAAGAATCAGGAAAACCCAAACAGGCGCATCGCGTTTTCCTTCAAGATCAGCGGCCGGACCTCGTCTTTAATATTGATCGCCGTGAAGTCCGCCATCCAGCGATCCGGAGTAATTAGCGGATAATCCGAGCCGAACAGCATCTTCTTCTTGAGCAGGGTGTTGGCGTACTGAATCAGTACCGGCGAGAAGTATTTCGGCGACCATCCCGAAAGATCGATGTACACCTGCGGCTTGTGCAGGCAAACCGAGATCGCCTCATCCTGCCAAGGGAATGAAGGATGCGCCAGGATGATCGGCATGTCCGGGAAATCGACCGCGACGTCGTCCATATCCATCGGATTGCCGTACTTCAGCCGAACACCGCCGCCGCCCGGCATGTTCGTCCCGATCCCGCTGTGCCCGGTGTGAAAGATGACCGGCAGTTTGGCCTCGTTCACCACTTCGTAAAACGGATACGCGGCTTTGTCGTTCGCGTGGAACTCCTGCAGCGGCGGATGCAGCTTGAACCCGCGAATTCCTCCTGCCTTAATCAGCCGGCGCGCCTCGTCCACGGCGTCTTTTCCGCGCATCGGATTCACGCTGGCGAAGGCGATCATGAAGTCGCTGTTCTCCGCGGCGAATGCGGCCACTTCCTCGTTGGGCACGGGAGGACGCCCCGTGAGCTTCTCATCCACCGAAAACACGACGCATCCGATGTTGCGGGAACGATAGTATTCGGCCAGATCCTTACGGCTGTAAGAAACCCCGCTGTTGCCGAAGTATTTGCGCGCGGCATCCCCGGCGGCGTTATCGGCAACTTCGGATTCGACGTGCACGTGCGTATCGATGGCGACCAGATTCTGGGTTTTCACTTAAGCACCTTTCTGTGTGGCGGTCTGTATAGCGGTTTGTATTGAGATGACGCGCGCCGAAGGACGCGGCGAGTATAGATCGAGCACCAGCGCGGCCCGATTCTTCAGCACCGCGCCCTGATTGATAGACCCTTTGTCGGTGACCTCGTGGGCGTCGATCGCCGGCGGCTCGGGCATAAGAATCGCGCGGGCGATGCGGTTAGAGCTGCCGGTCGCCTCCGCAGCCAGTTCGTTCAGTAACGCTTGAAACTTCGCGTGAACGGCGGGATGGGCAACCGTCTCGTTGGCCGATGCTGTCGCAGGAAGGTTCGCCAGCTCTCGGCAAGCGTCCATCGCCGGAAACACCAAAATCGTCACGAAATCCCGATCGTGGCCCGCGATGACCGCATCGTGCGCATATGGCGCGCAGTGGCTCAAAAACTTGCCGCGCATCGGCCCCGCGCTGACAAAAGTTCCCGTGGACAGCTTGAAATCCTCCACGATGCGCCCGTCGAATATGAATCCGCGCATGATGTCCTGCGGATCGACAAAACGCAGTGCGTCGCCGATGCGGTAGAACCCTTCATCGTCAAAGGCTAGGCGCGTCAGATCGGGCTGGCGCCAGTAGCCGGGCGTGACACTGGGACTGCGCAGCCGGGCTTCCAACTTATCGCCGACGGGCACCAGTTTCAGTTCCACGCCGGGCGCGGGCAGGCCGACTTCCCCCGCGCGGCGCAAATCTTTTCCGGGAAACAGCGCCGCAGGGCCGGTTTCCGTCGACCCGAGACCGGTGAACATGAGGATGCGCTCGCCACAGGTTTCGACCGCCAGCCGGTCGAGCTCGTCCCACACCGGCTGCAGCAAGCCCGCTCCGGCGTAGTAGAACATTTTGACGCGGCTAAAGAATCGCTCGCGGAAATCGCGGCGCTCGCGCAGGAACGGAATCAGCGCCTCGAACCCCTTGGGCACGTTCAGATACACGTTCGGACCGACGTCGTGCAGATTCCGTACAGAGGCCGCCATTCCCGCAGGCGTCGGACGGCCTTCGTCGATGTAGAACGACCCGCCGTTGTACAAAACGAACCCAACGTCATGATTGCCGCCGAAGGTGTGGTTCCAAGGCAGCCAGTCGCAAATCACCGGCGGTTCGTCGTCCACCCAGCCGAGCACGCCGCGGACGATTTCCTGATTACTGGTAAGCATCCGCTGTGTATTCTCGACGCCTTTGGGAGTACCGGTCGAGCCCGATGTGAACAGGATTTTCGCGACAGTATCGGGCGTGACCAGATCGTGCGCGCGATCCACATCGGCCGTGGCTATGGTCCCGGCGAGTGCCGGAAACGACGTGACGATTTCCGCGTCGGAAGGTTTCACCGCTTCGAGCGCCTTGCGAAAGGGCGCGGCGTCATTCACGAATACCAGGCCCGGCGTGAGCAAGTCGAATATATAACGCAGCTTGCCGAAATCGGAGGAGACCAGCGAGTACGCGGTCGAGATCGGCGCGTAGGGAATGCCGGCGTAATATGCCGCGAAGCCGAGTATGGCATGCTCCAGATCGTTCCCCGAGAGAATCGCGATAGGACGCTCTGAAGAAAGATTGCGATTAAGCAACGCCTGTGCCACATTGCGCGCCGCTGAGCGAAATTGCGCGTACGTGAGGGTGCGCCAATTTCCTGAGCTATCGCGTTGGCCCATAAACACGCGATCCGGAGTCTTCTGTGCCCAGTGGTCCAGCTTGTCTGTCAGCTTCGCCGGATATTTCCCGAGCGCGTGCACCGGGCGCACATAGACCACTCCATTGGCGTCGCGCGTCAGGGTGACGTCGCGCGGTCCGAACCGAACGTCGCGCAGAGGAGTGGACGCCGCGGTCATTTTTCCTTCTGTGCATCCCATGCCGCGAAGGAACTACCTTCGTCGGCCAACTTCTTGAGCAACGGTGCGGGCTCCCACAGATGGCCGTACAGCTTGTGAAACTCTTGCACGCGAGCGTAGACCTTCTTTAGACCCACGGTGTCCGCGTACCACATTGGACCGCCGCGATACCCGGGGAACCCGTAACCGGTGCAATAGATCACGTCGATATCGGCAGCGCGCTGCGCGTGGCCTTCTTCGAGAATGCGCGCGCCTTCGTTGATCATGATGTAGACGCAGCGCTCGATGATCTCTTCGGGAGTGATCGTGCGGCGCGCAATTCCAGCATCGTTCGCGGTCTTCTCGATCAGCGCATGCACTTCCGGATCGGGGATCGGCGCACGACCTTCGTCATAGCGATACCAGCCCATGCCGCGCTTCTGGCCCAAGCGGCCCATCTCGTAAAGTTTATCCAGCACCAGTGGTACGCGCTCGCCTGGTTTGCGCAGGTACGCGTACTCCTGCTTCACGCGATACGCCAGATCGATCCCGCCCATATCGTCCACGGCGAAAATGCCCATGGCCATGCCGAAATCGGTGAGTGCCTTGTCCACCTGTTCCGGCGTGGAACCTTCCTCCACCAGGAATTGGGCCTCGCGCATGTACGGCAGCATCATGCGGTTGCCGACGAAGCCACGGCAGTTCCCCACCACCACGCCCACCTTGCCCAGCCTCTTGGCGATCGCCAGCGAAGTTGCGACCACCTCGTTGCTCGGGTGCTTTCCACGCACGATCTCCACCAGCCGCATCACGTGCGCCGGACTGAAGAAATGCAGGCCGATCACCATGTGCGGACGCGACGTCGCGGCGGCAATCTCGTCGATATCGAGCGTCGACGTATTCGAAGCGAGCACGCAGTCCGGCTTGGCGATCTTGTCGATCTCGCCGAAAATCTGCTTCTTGAGCGGCATGCTCTCGAACACCGCCTCGATAATCAGGTCGGCCTTATCGAATCCGTCGTAAGTCAGCTGCGGATGAATCAGAGCCATCCTCTGGTCCATCACCGCCTGCGAAAAGCGGCCCTTCTTGACGGAGCTGTCGTAGTTCTTGCGAATCCCCGCCATACCCCGGTCGAGCGCGGCCTGCTCGGTTTCCTTGAGCAACACGGAAATTCCGGCGTTGGCGCAAGCCATCGCGATGCCACCGCCCATGGTCCCAGCTCCGATGATGCCGACGTTCGCAATCGGGTAGGTCGCGGTCTCCTTGGGGATTCCGGGAACGCGGGCCACAGCGCGCTCGGCGAAGAAGATATGGATCATCGCCTTGGCTTGATCCCCGGCCAGAACCCGGCGAACGATCTCGCGCTCTTTCTTGCAACCTTGGTCGAAGGGAAGCGTGGTCGCGGCTTCCAGCGCTTCGAGCACCGCTAACGGAGCTGTCTGGTTGCGCCGAATCTTGCCTGCCTGAGCCCGGCCGGCCGCGAAAATCGCGGCGTTCTCCGACGCTGATCCCAGTTTTTGATTTTGCTCGCGTGTTTTTCGAACCGGTTGGCCCGCGATTTCGCCGGCAAAGGCGACCGCGCCAGACAGCAGATCACCGTCTATCACGCGATCGATCAAACCCATCTGCAACGCCTGCGCTGCTTTGATGGGTCGGCCCGAGACGCACATTTCAACGGCCGCTGCGACACCCACCAGGCGCGGCAGACGCTGCGTGCCCTCGGCGCCCGGAATAATCCCCAGATTCACTTCGGGAGCGCCCACCGACGCTTCCGCCGCGGCCACGCGATAATGTCCCGCCATGGCGACCTCGAGGCCGCCCCCTAAAGCCATGCCGTGGATCGCCATGATCACGGGCTTGGCGCAATCCTCGATCCGGGTCAGCAGCGGATGCAGATCGGGTGCCGCAGCCGGATTCCGGGCAGCCTCTTCGAGTTCCTTGATATCGGCGCCGGAAATGAACGTCCGGCCCGCGCATATCAACACTATGGCGCGAACCGAAGTGTCCCGCTCGGCTGTTTCGAGAGCCGTCAGAATGCCTTCGGGCACTCCCGGGCTGAGCGCGTTCACTGGTGGATTGTCGACGGTGATGATAGCTACGCCGTCACGCGTGGAGAGGGCTACGGGCTGAGTCATTGTAAATCTGTTACGCTTTCATACGGCGCAACTTCTGATGATACCCCGCACAGCGGATAGCCGGCCCGTGAGCCCGTCAACCGAGGGCCGACCCAGCCCCGAACCCAAACTTAGATACGCCTGGTGGGTGGTGATCGCCCTGACGGCGGTCTACACCCTTTCTTTTGTCGATCGCACGATTCTAAGCCTGCTGGTCCCGTCCATCAAACGCGATTTAGGCGTGAGCGATACGCAGATCGGCTTGCTGCAAGGCTTGGCGTTCTCGCTGTTCTACACCCTGATGGGCCTGCCGATCGGCCGTATCGCGGATCGCAGCAACCGCCGCAACCTGATCGTCGCCGGAATCCTGATCTGGAGCTTCTTCACCACGATGAGCAGCGTCGCCAAGAGCTTTGCGCTGCTGTTTCTGACGCGCATTGGCGTGGGCGTGGGCGAAGCCAGCCTTTCGCCCGCCGGATATTCGATGCTGTCCGATTATTTCCCCAAGCAAAAACTGGGGACCGCGATCAGCGTCTTTTATA
>Ga0265314_10004187_pt1 | contig 13544 bp, 10 predicted proteins | sample 4126metaG_FD_203106 | JGI IMG/M metagenome (GOLD analysis project Ga0265314, IMG submission 203106) | Rhizosphere microbial communities from Carex aquatilis grown in University of Washington, Seatle, WA, United States - 4-1-26 metaG | ecosystem: Host-associated > Plants > Roots > Rhizosphere >... | reverse complement strand
CGCGCAGCAGGCGAGATCGAGGATGCCGATGCAGATCTGTAGCAGCGTCGACGGGCCGCTCGGCAGCCGCACCGTCCACTCGCTGCGGCCGATCTCGCGTGGCGCGCTCCACACCCAGCCGAGATAGGAGACCAACACCCCCAGCATCACCGCGGCGATGATGCGGTTGGCGGCGACGGGAAGCTGGTCGATCAGACCGGCGGCTTCCGGGTGGTAGGCGATGCCGAGGCCGAGCACCGTGACGTTGCCAAGCCAGAAGGTGAGGCCGGCCACGAAACATATCTTGGCCACCTCGACCGCGGTCAGCCCGTAGAGCGAATAAATGCGGTAGCGCACGGCGCCACCGGTGAAGACGGTGGCGCCGACATTGTGGCCGACGGAATAGCTGGTGAAGCCGGCGAGCGCGGCGATGCGGTACGGTATTTCCGGGTGGCCGATGGTGCGCAGCGCGAACAGATCGTAGAACGTCAGCGTGAAGTAGCCGGCGGCCACGAACAGCGCCGCGGCGGCGATGCGCTTCCACGACGTGCCGCGCATGGCCTTGATGACTTCGTCGACGTTGATGTCGCGCAGCATATGCACCAGCACGACCACCGCGATGGCGATGATGGTGACGCTGAGCAGAACGCCAATGCGATTCCAGCCGATCTTATTCTGAAAGAAGCGCGCCACTGCGCGCAGCCATTCGACCATCGTCCCTCCGGCGCAGCCCCCAGGCGGCTCCCGCAACCTGAACGCCACGCGTGACTTTATCGTTACCCACGCTCGCCGACCCACTAGCAGAAGTCCCTCGGCTGCGCGAGTGGACGGCCCGAGTGGTCTGCCAATGGCCACATGAACCGGCTAGACTGCCGCAAAACCGGTCACGGCCGTATGACAGGCTGGGCCATATCCGGGCTAGCTGGAAAACTAGGCCGCTTCAGGGAGCCAACGCATGACAATAGACCCTTCAGACCCTTCGTTCGCGCGCCGTACCTTGCTGAAAGGGGCAGGACTGGGCCTCGGCGCCAGCCTTCTGGCCTCCGCCGCGCCGGCCGCAACGGAACCTGCGCCGGTCTGGAGTGGGGAATACTGGGCGCAGAAGGGCGGCGTAAAGCTCAACCTGTGGCGCAAGCGTAGCGGCGCTCCCGCCGCCGGGGAGGCGCCACGGCCGGTCGTCTTCCTCGTGCATGGCTCGTCCAACTCGACCCGCTCGAGCTACGACCTCACGGTCCCGGGTAAGGGCGAATATTCGCTGATGAACGTCTTGGCCGGCTTCGGCTACGACGTATGGACCATGGACCACGACGGCTACGGTCGTTCGGGCAGTTCCGGCAATAATTCCGACATCGCCAGCGGCGTGGAGGACCTGCGCGCCGCCATGGTCGTCGTCGAACGCGAGACCGGGCAGCGCAGTGCGCATTTCTACGGCACGTCGTCCGGCGGCATTCGCGCCGGCGCTTTCGCGCAGGCCGACCCCGGCCGGATCGGGCGGCTGGCGCTCTGCGCCTTCACTTACAAGGGCAACGGCGCCGCCGAGATCGAGCGGCGGCAGAAACGCATTGCGGAATTGCGCGCCAGCCCGCGCCGCAAGCGCGACGTCGCCATGATTCGCTCGATTTTCACGCGCGACGGGCACCCGGAATACTACGATCCGGCGATGGTCGAGGCGCTGATCGCCGACGAGATGCCGTTCGGCAACGAAATCCCCAGCGGCACCTATCTCGACATGGCGGCCAACCTGCCGATCGTCGATCCGACCAAGATCCTGTCGCCGGTGCTGATGCTGCGCGGCGAGTTTGACGGCAATTCGACTAACGAGGACCTGCTCGACTTCTACCGGCAACTGCCGAACGGCGACCGGCAGTTCGTCATCCTGCCACAGACCGCGCATAGCTCGGGCTACAGCAAGAACCGCCACCTGCTGTTCTACGCGCTGCACAACTTCTTTGCCGCGCCGACGCCTGTGGGGGCGTAAATTCGGTCATCCCGGGATGCCCGCGCCTTGGAGGGACGATCACATCTTCGCCGTGAAAAATGCGCGCAGGGCCTCGGTCGTCTCCTTCGGCGCCTCGTCCATGAGGTAATGGCCGCTCGGCATCGCTTTGGCGTCGACGATGTTCGCCGCGTAGGCCTTCCAGATGTCGGCCGGACCGGGATTGTGGTTGCGGCCGACGCCGCCGGTCGCGCCCCATAACAGCAGCACCGGACATTCGATCTTGCGGCCGGCCTTGAAGTCCTTGTCGTCGTGCTCGAGATCGATGCCGGCGCCGGCGCGGTAGTCCTCGCAGATGGCATGGATCGTTTCCGGATTGCGGAAGCAGCGCTTGTATTCGGCGAGCGCCTCCGGATCGAAGAACGACAGGCCCTGTTTGGTCTTGGCCAGCTTCTTCTCGATGAACCAATCGGGATCGAAACCCATCATCTTCTCGGGCAACGGCTCCGGCTGAATGTTGAAGAACCAGTGCCAGGAGAAGGTGGCCCACTGTTTGTTGATGTTGTTGTAGACATGATACTGCGGAACGATGTCGAGGATCGCCGCGCGCGTAACCTTCTTCGGATGATCCAGGCACATGCGGTGTAAGACGCGGGCGCCGCGGTCATGCCCGGCGGCGTAGAAGGTATCGTAGCCGAGCGCGGCCATCACCTCGATCTGGTCCTGCGCCATGGCGCGGAACGAGTAACCGGAATGATCCGGCCCGCCGGGCGGCTTCTCCGAATCGCCATAGCCGCGCAGGTCTGTGAGCACGACGGTGAAGTCCTTGGCCAGCGTCGGCGCCACCTTCAGCCAGGAGAGATGGTTGAACGGATTGCCGTGCAGCATCAGCAATGGCGGCCCGCTGCCGCCGGTGACCGTGACGATGCGGGCCCCAGAGGTTTGGATATCCGTTCGTTTAAAGCCGTCGAGCATTGCTGGCACTGCCTTTGTCTTGCCATGCGCAGGCTTGACCCGCGCATCCTCCTCGGACCGGCACGGTGCCCTCCCGCCCAGGCGGCGGCAAGCGGTACCGCCCCCAAATTCGCCCAAAGTTAGCCAAAAAGCCTCATTCCGGCGGGCATTTACCCGGAGCTGGCTTGCCCTAGGCGGCCAGAACAGGGCAACCTAGCGCCCGCCCCCCATGGCCCGGGCGGGGAAATTCGTTGGCGTGCAATTGAACCTGCCCGCCGTCCGAGGCGACCAACCTACGAGCCGATAGACCTGCCGATGCAAACGACTTCGGATGAGGTTCTGATCGCAAGGATCGCAGGTGGCGATCGGCTCGCGATGCAGGTGCTGTTCGCAAGGCATCACGTACGCGTGTACCGCTTCGTACTGCGTCTAGTGCGCAACGAGGCGACGGCCGAGGACCTGATCAGCGAGGTGTTCCTCGACATCTGGCGGCAAGCCGGCAAGTTCGAGGGACGCGCGGCCGTGTCTACCTGGATGCTGAGTATCGCGCGCTTCAAGGCCCTGTCGACCTTGCGCAAACGGCCGGAGGAGGAACTGGACGCGGAGACGGCGGAGCGGATCGAGGATCATGCGGACGATCCGGAAACGACTCTCGCCAAGAAGGACAAGGGCGCGGCGTTGCGGCAATGCCTCTCCGCGCTGTCGGCCGAGCACCGGGAGATCATCGACCTCGTCTACTATCACGAGAAGTCGGTGGAAGAAGCCGCCGCGATCGTCGGCATCCCGGAGGCGACCGTAAAGACGCGCATGTTCTACGCGCGCAAGAAACTGTCGGAGCTCCTGAAGGAGCAGGGAATAGATCGAGGTTGGCCATGACGAATAACAACAACAACGACAGCGAGCTCGACGAGCTGCTGCCGTGGCATGCGGCGGGCACGCTCAGCCGCCGCGACGCTCAACGCGTCGAGGACGCGCTGGGCAAGGATCCCGAGCTCGCCCGCCGCTATTCGCTGGTGCGCGAGGAACTGGGCGAAACCATTCATCTCAACGAATCGCTCGGCGCGCCGTCGGCGCGCGTGATGGAGCAACTGTTCGCCAAGATCGACGCCGAGCCGGCGCGCAAGCCGGCGGTCTCGCTCAATCTCGCGGCGCGCTTCAGTGAGTTTTTCGCCAGCCTGTCGCCCCGCACCTTGGCTTATGCGAGCGGCGCCGCGGTGCTGGCCATCGTGCTACAGGCCGGCATCATCGCCGGCGTGATGCTCAAGGACACGGGCGGCGCGGGCTACGAGACTGCCTCGGCACCGACCACTCCGCCGCCGGGCGAAGGCGCTTTCACGCTGATCCGCTTCGCGCCGCAGGCGACGCAGGACGACGTCACCAAGTTCCTGGAAGCTAATAAACTGTCGATCGCGGCCGGACCAATGACGGGTGGCCTGTATAAAGTGCGGGTCGGAATGACCGGCATCCCGAAAGCCGAGCTCGGTAACCTGGTCAAGAAGCTGCAGGGCGACAAGACGGTCAATTTCATCGCAGTCAGCGAGTAAACCATGCGCATCGTAACCGCCCTCGTCTCTCTCGCCGCGCTCACGGGACTGACGCTGCTGACGAGCGAGGCCGCCGTCGCGCAGAAGGTTATGGGCGGCGGCGCGATCGGCGCCGCGCCGACGCGGGGCAGCGGCGGTGGCGGCTTCAACGGCGGCGGCTTCCGTGGCGGCGGATTGGGCGTCGTCGTGCCCGGCATCCTGATGGGCGTGCCGCAGTACGGCCCCTCACGCAATAACGCGTATATCGACGACGGCAGCGTCAACGACGGTCCGCGCGGCCGCCCGCCGCAGCGCGCCGCCAGCAGCCGCCCGAGCGGTGTACCACCGGCCGGCGAGAACCGCATGCTCCCGGACGAGGTCGTGCTTGAGATCGCCAATTCGGCGAGCCCGCAGAGCATTAGCGCGCTGCAGCGGCGCTTCAATTTGCAGCCGCTGGAGCAGCAGCGCTTCGCGCTCACCGGCACCACCGTCTATCGCTGGCGCATTCCCGACCGCCGCTCGGTCGCCGCCGTGGTGCGGGCGCTGGAAGGCGACCGCGCCGTGGCTTCGGCGCAGCCGAACTATCTTTATACGTTGCAGGAGGACCCCGCGCCGGTGGAGGGCAAAGCGGAAGGCGATCCGGCGCAGTACGAGCTCGCCAAGCTGAAGCTGCCGCAAGCACACGCGCTGGCGAACGGCGACCGCGTCCTGGTGGCGGTGATCGATTCCGCCATCGACGCCTCGCATCCAGAACTCGGCGGCTCCGTCGCGCAAAGCTTCGACGCGCTCGGCACGCCCGCCAAGCCGCACGCGCACGGTACGTCCATCGCCGGGATGATCGCGGCGCACGGGCGGCTGATGGGCGCGGCGCCGCGCGCGCAGCTTCTCGCCGTACGCGCCTTCGATCCGACCGGCACCGGTGCACAGGGCTCCACTTTCGCCATCATGAAGGGCCTCGACTGGGCAGCGGCGAACGGCGCGCGAGTGATCAACATGAGCTTCGCCGGGCCGAGCGATCCGGCCATGCACCGAAGCCTGGAGGCCGCGCACAAGAAGGGAATCGTGCTGGTCGCGGCGGCCGGCAACGCCGGCGCCAAGTCACCGCCGCTTTATCCGGCGGCCGACGCCAATGTGATCGCAGTGAGCGCGACCGACGCCGAGGACAGGATTTTCGAGGCGTCAAATCGCGGCCGTCACATCGCGATCGCCGCACCGGGCGCACAGCTCATGGTGGCGATCCCGGACGGCGGCTATGACATCTCCTCGGGCACGTCGCTTTCATCGGCTGAAATCAGCGGCATCGTGGCGCTGATGCTGGAGCGCAACGCCGCACTGGCCCCCGACCAAGTGCGCGGCCTGTTGCGCTCGACCGCCAGGGATATTGGCCCCAAAGGCCCGGACGCGCTGTTCGGGGCGGGTCTTGCCGACGCCTACGCGGCGGTCGCGGGGGAACCGGCGCCGGCGGTGGCGGTGTCCCCGCAGCCGCAGGCCGAGCGGGTGAGCACCGGCGTACGTTAACGCCCGGTGGCGGCCCCACTTGCGGCGGACGCGCAAAACCGCCATTTGTCCACCGCGAAAACTTTTCCCCGGAGCTTGAATGACCGCGACTGAACGGCTGCAGATGGTGCCCCTGCGCGTCACACGCAACGATGCGATCGCCGACGGCATCCACCTGCTGGAATTCCGCGACGCCGAGGGAAAAGAGCTGCCGCAGTTCTCGGCCGGCGCGCACATCACCATCCGCGTGCCGAACGGCATGTTGCGCAAATATTCGCTGTGCAACGATCCGGCCGAACGCGACCGCTATCAAGTGGCCGTGAAGCGCGAGGTGTCCGGCCGCGGCGGCTCGGCCACGCTGATCGACCGCACCAAGCCGGGTGACGATGTGTACGTCGCGCCGCCGGTCAACGACTTTGCCTTGCCGCAGCGGGCACAGGATTTCCTCTTCATTGCCGGCGGCATCGGCATCACGCCGATCATGGCCATGATCCGGCAGGTGCAGAAGGAGGGCAAACGCTTCCGGCTCTACTACTGCACGCGCTCGCCGGAGACGACTGCCTTCATCGATGAACTGAGCAAGCCCGAATACAAAGACACGGTCGTGATCCATCACGACTATGGCGATCCGACCTGCTCGCTCGACTTGAAGCCGTTTCTCGCCGAGCGCAAAAACCGCGAGCACCTCTATTGCTGCGGCCCGCGTCCGCTGATGGAAGCGGTGCGCGCGATGACCGACCACTGGTCGTCGACCGCGGTGCACTTCGAGGCCTTCAGCGAAGCCGACATCCACAAGGCGACCGACCGGCCGTTCAAGGTGAAGCTCGCCAAGAGCGGCAAGACGCTCGAGGTGCCCGCCGACAAGACCATCATGGAAGTGATGCGCGAGAACGGTTACGAGGTGCCGAGCTCGTGCGAGACGGGCACCTGCGGTACCTGTCGCACCAAGATGCTCGCCGGCGAGGCCGATCACCGCGACCTGGTGCTGGCCGAGCACGAGCGCGGCAACACCATCATGATCTGCGTCTCGCGCGCCAAGGGCGACGAGATCACGCTCGATAAGTGATTTCGGTCATGGCCGGGCTTGTCCCGGCCATCCACGTCTTCGTGTTGGGCCAAAGACGTGGATGCCCGGCACAAGGCCGGGCATGACGGAGCAAGTTTTTCTCGTCACTTCTGGATCGACCTCAAATACGCCGCAGCATCGCGCGCGTCTTCTTCCGTGAATTTGACCTCCGGCATCGCCGGATGCGTCGATGAAATGCCGCGCTCGAGCTTGCGCTCGAAATTGTCGAGATCTAGCTCGCGGCCAAGGGTGCGGAACGGCGGCGCACCGCGTTTGATGTCGGTGCGGCCGACGGCGTGGCACTGGCCGCAGAACTCCTGCAGCAATTGGCGGCCGTGACGCAGCGGCTCCTTCGGCTGCGCAAAGGCGACTCCGGCCAGCAGGCAGGCGAGAAGCGGCAGAATGGCGCGCGCGGCTATCATCCGCGCCTTTCTAGCCGGAACGCGCGCGGCGCGCCACTGGCGGTTGCCACATCGGCACGGCGGCGGCCGCCTGGCCAGTCGGAACGACGTCGCTGCCGGCGGCAAGCTTGAAGAAGCCGACGCGCTCGTCCATGGCGAAAGCTTGGTGTTCCAGCGTCTTGGCGGTGGCGGCGTTCTCCTCGACCAGTGCCGAGTTCTGCTGCGTCACCTCGTCCATCTGCGTCAGAGCCTTGTTCACCTGCTCGATGCCGGTTGCCTGCTCTTTACTGGCGCTGGCGATCTCCGCGACAATCGCCGCCACCTGCTTGATCGATTCGACGATGTCGGTGAGCGCCGTGCCGGCCTTGTTGACGAGGTCGACACCGTCCTTCACCTGATTGTTGGAGTTGGTGATCAGGTCCTTGATGTCCTTGGCCGCCTGCGACGAGCGCTGCGCCAGGCTGCGCACCTCCGAAGCGACGACCGCAAAGCCACGGCCGGCTTCGCCGGCGCGCGCGGCTTCCACCGCGGCATTGAGCGCGAGCAAGTTGGTCTGCCGCGCGATCTCGTCGATCACGCCGATAATGTCGGAAATCTTGCGCGAGGAATCCTCGATGCGCGCCATCGCCGACACCGCCTGGGCGACGACCTGCCCACCTTTATCGGCGACCTGCTGCGTGTTCGCCGCTGAGCTATTGGCGGCCTGCGCGTTGTCGGCATTCTTCTTCACCGTCGCCGCGATCTCCTCCATCGAAGCCGACGTCTCTTCCAGGCTCGCCGCCTGCTCTTCGGTGCGCTGCGACAGGTCGGTGGTGCTGGTGGAAATCTCCGCCGACGCGTTGGTCACCTCGCGCGCGGAGGCTTTGATCTCGGCAATGGTGGCGCCGATGCGGTCCGCCATCGCATTGGCGTCGCTCTTCAGCTGGCCGAACATGCCTTGGTACTCGGCGGTAATACGCTGGCTCAGGTCGCCGTCGGCAAAGGACGCCATGACGCGCGCGAGATCGCCCAGCGCGGCACCGGTGTTGTCGCACAGCGCATTCACCGAATTGGCCAGATTGAGCATGAACTCTTGCTTGCCCTCGGTCGGAATGCGGCGAGCAAAGTCGCCGGCGACGGCCGCCTTGACGATGCCGTCGATCTCCGCCTCGATGGCCTTTTCGGCGGTTTCGTTCTTCCACTCGACGACGACGCCGGCGCGGTTGCCATGACGGTCGACGACCGGCGTGGCGATGTGGCGGAATTTCTGTGTGCCGACGGCGATCTTCGATTCACGCGTCTCGGTCAGCATATCCATCAGCTTGCGCTGATGCAGCGGGTTCTTGTGGAACACGTCCATGTTGACGCCGACAAGCTTGGCGGCATCGAAATTGGGCAGCTCTTTGCGCAGCTCGGACTCGGCTTCGCGCAGCATCTCCTGCAACGTGCCATTCATGTAGATGATGTTGTAATCCGCGTCGGCCACCATCACGTTCGACTTCACCACGTCGAGCGCGGCGCGCACCCGCAGATTGATCACCTTCTCGGCAATCGATTGCTTGAACACCTCGGTTGCTTTGGCGATGTCGCCGACTTCGTCGCTGCGGTCGGCGTAAGGCACGTCGACGATCCGATCGTCGGTGAGCGCGCGCAGCACGCCGGCAAGCTTGCGCAGCGGTACGGTGACGCGCCGCGTGACCAGGAACATCATGCCGGTGACGATTGCGATCGTAAGCGTCAGCAGACCGAGGATGCCGCCAAGAGTCCACAATGCTTGCGTGCGCTGCTCGGCGGCGTAATCCTTGCCGGCCTTAAGCGCCGCCTCTGCCACGCCGAGCAAAGATGCGAGCTTGGTCACGGAATGCTTCGACCATTCGCCGGCCTTCATCTGCACGTTTTGATGATTGGCGATATCCTTGATCAGGCCCCACCGCAATTCGGTAAACTCGCGCCCGAGGTATTCCTGCCTGGCCTTTTCCAACGCAGCCGTAAAATAGGCCGGCATCGTCATGTCGGCGGCGCTGTCTTCCAGGATTTTCCAGGTCGTGGTCACCTTGGTGTCGTTGGCCGCATAGGTCAGCAGGATGTCCTGCGGCACCGGCAGCCCGCTGATGCCGTTGGTGATGATGACGGCGTTGTCGCCGCCGGCGTCGCGCGCCATCCAGGCGAATTGCTTAATATCAAGCAACTGATCGACATAAGAGTCGGCGCGCTTGACCGATTGTCCCAACCGGTCCGAGATCGTGTCGAACAGCTTCAGCATCGCGCCGGTCTCTTTAAAGTATTCGTCGGCGATGCCGGGTGGCCGCTGCGCCAGGGGCTTGTCTAAAGCGTCCATGGAGTCCTTGTGCAGCGTCGTCAGCTTGGCGATTGCGGCGGACAACTGAGTGACCGATTCCTGCTTGCCGGAGAATTCGACTGAATCCACCTTCGCCAAAGCCGCTTTCATCGCCGGCAAATCGGCGTCGCGTACGTCTTTGAGCGCCGACGCGATGAGCGCGCTCGGCTTTTCGGCCTTCAGGTCGCGCGTCGTATAGGAGCGGTCGACACGTAGGTTATGCAATGCCGTGAACAGATCGGCGGACGCGTCGGCGACCACCGCGATCTGTTTCACCGCGGCGAGGCGCGTCCAGGAGTTCCACGCGGCGGCCGCCATGACCGCGATGACCGCGGCCGACAGCAGAGCAATGACCGATTTCAAAAGCGTATTGACTGAAAGTTTGTTGAGCATGTGATCCACTGCTGTTTGAGCGACTTCGGCCTGCAGCCTTGATGCTGCGAGCCCACGTTGCGCCGGCTAGAACTCCTTCCAGTCCGGCTCGTCTTTGATTGCGGTCGCGAGCGCCGCTTGCATGCTGCCGACCGGGCCGCCGGCAGCGGGGGCCGAGGTCGCGCGCTTGACCGCGCCCTGGGCCCGCACCGCGGGCGCAGGTTTCGCTATTTTCGTGGGAGCGGCCGCCTGCGGCGCCTGGACGGTCGGCACGACGTCGCTTCCGGCCGCGAGCTTGAAGAACGAGACGCGCTCGTCCATCGCTTTGGCTTGGTGCTCCAGCGTCTTGGCGGTGGCGGCGTTCTCCTCGACCAGTGCCGAGTTCTGCTGCGTCACCTCGTCCATCTGCGTCAGGGCTTTGTTCACCTGCTCGATGCCGCTCGCCTGCTCAGCGCTGGCGTTGGCGATCTCGGCAACGATCGAGGCGACACTCTTGATCGATTCGACGATTTCATTGAGCGCGGTGCCGGCGCGGTTGACCAGATCGACGCCGTCCTTCACCTGGTCGTTCGAATTGGTGATCAAGTCCTTGATGTCTTTTGCCGCCTGCGACGAGCGCTGCGCCAGGCTGCGCACCTCCGAAGCGACGACCGCAAAGCCCCGGCCGGCTTCGCCGGCGCGCGCGGCTTCCACCGCGGCATTGAGCGCCAGCAGGTTGGTCTGCCGCGCGATCTCGTCGATGACCCCGATGATGTCCGATATCTTGCGCGAAGAGTCTTCGATCTTGGCCATGGCATCGACCGCCTTGGCGACCACCTGACCGCCGCGATCGGCCACCTGCTGCGTGTTCGCCGCCGAGCTATTGGCGGCTTGCGCGTTGTCGGCGTTCTTCTTCACCGTCGCCGCGATTTCCTCCATCGAGGCCGACGTCTCTTCCAGGCTCGCCGCCTGCTCTTCGGTACGCTGCGACAGGTCGGTGGTGCTGGTGGAGATTTCCGCCGACGCGTTGGTCACCTCGCGCGCGGAGGCCTTGATCTCGGCAATGGTCGCCCCGATGCGTTCCGCCGTGACGTTGGCGTTGTCCTTGAGCTCTGCAAAGTTGCCTTCGTAATGCGCCGTGATGCGCCGGGTCATGTCGCCGGCGGCGAGCGCATTCAACATCTGTGTCAGATCGCCGAGCGCCTTGGCGACGTTCTCGCACAGCGAATTGATCGCGGTACCGACGTTGAACACCATGCCGGTCTTGCCGGCGAGATCGACGCGACGCGAGAAGTCGCCGGCCACCGCGGCCTGCACGATGCCGCCGACTGCCACTTCGAATTCCTGCGCCATCTTCTGCAGCACAGCCTGGCGCTCGGCTTCGCTACGCGCTTCGTTGGCCTTCTGCTCGGCCTCCATCGCCTCGACGCGCAACAGGTTTTCCTTGAATCTCTGTGCGGCGCGGGCATTGTCGCCGATCTCGTCGCCGCGATCGGTGAAGGGAATGTCGACCGACTTGTTGCCCTTGGCGAGTTCGGCGAGCACGCCGGAGATGCGGCCGAGCGGCTTGGAGATGCCCCGGCCGATGAGGAAGGCCAACAACAGACCGATTGCCAATGCGGCAACAGCGGCGCCGATAGATATGGATATGGCCCAGCTAACCGTGGCCAAAGTTTCGGAGCGAATCTGGTCGAGCGCTTTCGATTGCGCCGCAGTCAGGGCGACCAGCTGCTCGGCCATCTTCGCCGCCAGCTTAACGCCCATATCATTAATAGCCCTGTTTCTGGCGTCCGTTATGGCTATGGTCTTGGCTACACCGGGAACGTACACTGCAGCCAACTTCTCGAGCTCCAGCGCCCGCGTCCCTTCCGCTTCGCTTTTGATCGAGGCGCACAGGCTCTTGATCGACGCCGGCAGTTTGTTGATGCTGTCCTGTGTGGCCTTTGCGATATTCGGTAGTGGATTGTTGAAATAGACGTTCACGTTAAGACGGGCGGACAGAAGCTGTTCCTGCGCCATGCCGGCGTAGGCCGCAATTGCCATTTCATCCATCATGGCGCTCGATTGCATCAGGTCCGAGAGGAGCTGCTGCATGCGCGCACCAACTGGGCGCATGGTTTTCTCGATGGTTGCTTGGTCTTCTTTCGTTTTTACGACATCATTAAAGCCGGCGACGTATTGTTCGAATGTCGCAATAACGCCGCGCATCATCTCGCGGCGTTCTTCGGAAATGAAAGCCTTCGTTGCCTCGGCGGCGTTTTCTGTGACGATGCGTTGATACTCGCGGACCTGCTTCTCTGCGTCCGGCGATCCGGACTGAGCATACACAAGTACGGCCCGGCGCATTTGGGCGAAATTGCTTTCGACCGCCGCGACGTGTTCATAGGCCTGTGCGATGCCACTCAGTCTCTTCGTATTGTACTCGCTGCTACTGAGACCGAGGTAACTCACCCCCGCTACTACCCCGAGCAGCACCAGGATGCTGGCAAAGCCGGCGGCGACGCGCGCGCCGACTTTCAGGGTGGTGAAGAGGTTGCGAAATCTGGGCATCGGGATTTTCCTCGAAAGGTCAGGCAGCTTGTACGGAGGCAGCAGCGTCGACGTCTTGCACCGACAGCAGGTTCGGCAGGTCGATGAGCGCGATCATGGCGTCGTCGTGGGTGAGCAGGCCGGACAGGAAGTCCGAGGTTACGCCCTCCGCCGTGCGCGGCACGGGTTGAACTTGCGCGGCATCGACCGACACGATGTCGAGCACGCGGTCGCCGATGAGGCCGACCTGGCGGCCTTCGATCTGCACAATGATGACAATGTGCAGCGGCGTCGTTTCCGTCAGGCCTTCGCCGAAGCGGCAGCGCAGGTCGACGATCGGCACAATGGCGCCGCGCAGGTTGAGCACGCCGCGCACATAGTCGGGCTGTTTCGGCAAATGCGTGATGTCCGACCAGCCTTTGATTTCGCGCACCGCCATGATGTCGACGCCGTATTGGTCGTTGCCGATGGCGAAGCTGATGAACTGGATCTGGGCCGGCGCGTCATGAGCGACGCCGCTTCCGCTCCAGGCGGACGGGTTGGCGCCCTTGGCGACGGTAGCCAATGAGGCGGCGATCTGGGTCATGTTCGGGAACTCGGCACTGAAGAGTGACGCGAGGCCGGAACGCACCACGCGGCGACCTATGCTCGCGATGAAGCCCCATAACGAACGGTCGCGCGGATAAACTACCGTTGACCAATGTTGAAATGATTGAGTTCCGCCGCCAACCAGCTTGGCAACTAATGACATTAATGTGGATTATGAAAATGGGCGGCGTTTGGCGTTAATCGGGGGATTTGTCGCGGTGCAATAGACGCGCGCACAATGTGCGACCAGGCGGCAACCAGGCGCGTAACTCTCAAATCAGCGGCTTTAACTTGATACAAAACTGGCCGGCATCACATTCATTTTTTACTATCCATCAAATTTGCCGATGAGCCGTCCGCCAGAGCCGCGGCGCGCACGGGGCCATACCTCGTCGAGCGGCGA
>Ga0265314_10004186_pt1 | contig 13545 bp, 9 predicted proteins | sample 4126metaG_FD_203106 | JGI IMG/M metagenome (GOLD analysis project Ga0265314, IMG submission 203106) | Rhizosphere microbial communities from Carex aquatilis grown in University of Washington, Seatle, WA, United States - 4-1-26 metaG | ecosystem: Host-associated > Plants > Roots > Rhizosphere >... | reverse complement strand
TATCTCAAGCAATCAAACACGGCTCCCGCCTCACCCTGGCGATAGCCGCAACCGCCGCATTGGCATTCCCGCAATCCCTTCCACCGCTCTCATCGAACACCGTGGTATTCGCCTCGGGACTGAATAATCCCCGTGGCATCAAGTTCGGACCGGACGGCGCTCTCTACGTTGCCGAAGGCGGAACCGGCGGAAATCTTTCCACCGTTGGCAAATGTCCGCAGGTCCCCGCGCCAGTTGGGCCGTACACCGGCGGATATACCGGCCGGATCTCCAAACTCGATAGTGCAGGAAATCGCACGACGGTGGTCCTCGCCCTTCCTTCCAGCCAGACCAGCAGCGCACAAGGTGGGGCAACCAGCGGAGTTGCCGATATCGCGTTCGTAGGATCCACCATGTATGCCCTCATCTCCGGCGCCGGCTGCTCCCACGGGGTGGCCAATACCGCCAACGGCGTGATCAAGGTGGACACCAGTAACGGCACGTGGACCCAAATAGCGGATCTGAGCAACTTCGTCAAGAATCATCCCGTCGCCAACCCCTCGCCTGACGATTTCGAACCGGACGGGACCTTTTACAACATGGTCAGTGTGAACGACAAGCTATTCGTCACTGAACCGAATCACGGGGAAATCGACGAAATCAGCATGAATGGCCACATTAAGCGGGTAGTTGATATTTCGGAAACCCACGGGCACATTGTGCCTACGGCACTGGCCTACAATCGCGACCAATTGTACTTCGGCAATCTGTTTCTCTTTCCGGTTAGCGCGGGTTCGGCTAATGTCTATACGTACGGACTCGACAAGACTATCCGGGTGATGGTGCCGCAACTGACCACCGTGATGGGGATCGCGTTCGACGCGCAGGATCGTCTCTACATCCTCGAAATGAGCGCCGGCCAGGATGGACCCGCACCCGGTCAGGGGATGATCCTGCGGCTGGAGTACAACGGTCACCTCACCACTGTCGCCAGCGGCTTCACGTTTCCCACTTCAATGACGTTCTCGCCCGACTGGAGTACGTTATACGTCACCAACCTCGGCTTCGGTTTTCCCGGCGGTGCCGGCCAGGTTGTGGCCGTCACCCTCCCGAACTAGCGATTCCGACGAACTACGCTCCCTGGCGGTCGTGCCATCAAAGGTGATGAAGACCACCGATGGTAGGGCGGGCGCCCACGCCGCGCCGGACCCCCAGGTCCGGCTGGCCAGCCAGGGGGCTCAGCGCGGGTCTGGGGACCCGCCCCACCAACAGCGTCTTCAACCGGTGCTTCCGAACCTGCCGCCAGCCATCTATCTCCTTAAACCTACGTAATTTGCGTCCCCTGTTACCCTTGACGTTAACCGCGCGTCTTAATATAATCGCGACGGGTATGCTGTAGCGCGTCGGTGGACCCTGTAGCCTGCCGGGGCGACCTCTAGGGGGAGGGATGCGAAAAGTACTGAATTGCTGCGCCTTAGCTGTATCGGCGGCATGCGCGGCGTACGGGCAGTCCGCCTCCAACTTCTCCACGCCCGCCGCACAGCGGGCCTTCATCAACCAGTATTGTGCCTATTGCCACAACGACCAGCTCAAGCGCGGCAACATGACCCTTACCGCGCTCGACCTCGAGCACATTGACAAGACGGGCGAGTTGGCAGAAAAAGCAGCGCGCAAAGTGCGCGTTGGGCTGATGCCTCCGCCCGGAATGCCGCGGCCGAATGCACCCACCTTAAAGGCTTTCGCCGCGTCTATTGAAACAGCGCTCGACCAAGCCGCCGCCGCCAATCCTAACCCCGGCCGTCCGGCGCTTCACCGCCTCAATCGCACCGAGTACGCGAATTCCGTGCGAGACCTTCTTGGCGTGCAGGTGGATGTCTCCGCGCTGCTGCCGCCTGACGACATGAGTCACGGCTTCGACAACATGGCCGACGTGCTCACCGTATCGCCCACCCTGATGGAAGGCTACATTCGCGCCGCCGGCCGCATTAGCCGCGAAGCAGTGGGCGATCCCGAAGCGCGCGCCATCACCACCACGTACCAGATTCCCCGCGTAACTGCGCAGGTTCGCCACGTCGATGGCACGCCATTCGGCACCCGCGGTGGACTGGCGATCGTCCACAATTTTCCGGCTGACGGGGACTATGTTTTCAGGATTGGATATTATTACGCCGCCACCGGATCCCTCTTCGGAGTGAATCAGGGTAAGGGCCACCAAGTAGAGATCGCTGTCAATGGCGAGCGCGTGGCGCTGATCGACGTCAATCCTTCGCTCACCCTGGCGAAGGACGGCGTGAAGACCCCACCGATCCATGTGAAAGCCGGCGACCAGCGAATTTCGGCTTCGTTCCTCACCAAAGCGGACGGTCCCATCGAGGACGAATTCGCCATGGTGGAGCAGACTCTGGTCGATGTTAGCGCCGGCGTCGTGCCCGGCATCACTACCCTGCCCCACTTGCATGAACTCTCCATCACCGGTCCGACCAACGTCTCCGGCGTATCGGACACCGCGAGCAGGCTCAAGATTTTCTCCTGCCGGCCGGCCCCCGGTAGCGACGAAGTGCCGTGCGCGCGCAAGATCGTCTCCGCCCTCGCCCGTCAGGCTTACCGCCGCCCGGTTACCGATCGCGATATCGAAGATCTGCTCAACTTCTATCAAACTGGCCGCAATCAGGGCGACTTCGATTCCGGCGTGCGCACCGCCATCCAGGCGGTTCTCGCCAGCCCGGAATTCGTCTTCCGCTTCGAGCGCGTCCCAGCGACCGCCGCGCCCGGATCGAACGTGCGCGTCAGCGATCTCGAACTGGCATCGCGCCTCTCCTATTTCCTTTGGAGCAGCGCGCCCGACGATCAGCTCATCACTGTGGCGTCGCAAGGGAAGCTGAAAGATCAGGCGATACTCCAGCAGCAGGTGCGGCGGATGCTGGCCGACGCCCGCGCCAACGCGCTCTCCACCAAGTTCGCCGATCAGTGGCTGCATTTGCAGAACCTCAACGACGCCAATCCCGACCTGTACCTCTTCCCGAATTTCGACAAGACCCTGTCGCAATCCATGAGGCGCGAGAGCGAACTGCTCTTCGACAACGTGATGCGCGAGGATCGCAGCGTGCTCGACCTTCTGACCGCAGATTACACCTTTGTGGATGAGCGACTGGCGCGGCACTATACGATTCCCAACGTGATGGGCGAACGCTTCCGTAAGGTGCCGGTAACCGACGACAATCGCAAGGGCCTGCTGGGACACGCCGGCATTCTCATGTTGACGTCGACCGCCATTCGCACGTCTCCCGTGCAGCGCGGCAAGTGGGTGATGGAGGTGCTGCTCGGCACTCCGCCGCCTCCCGCGCCGCCGAACGTTCCGGCGCTGCCGGAGAATTCCGAAGGACGGACAGGACACGTGGCAAAACCGGAATCGGTGCGCGAGCGTATGCAACAGCATCGCGCCGACCCGAATTGCGCCAGCTGCCACAAGCTGATGGACCCCATCGGCTTCGCGCTGGAGAATTTCGACGCGGTGGGCGTGTGGCGCACCAACGATTCCGGATTTGCGATCGACGCAGCGGGCAACATGTTCGATGGCGCCAAATTGAACGGACCCGCCAGCCTCCGCCAAGCCATGCTGAATCACTCCGACGCATTCTTGAGCGCGTTCACCGAGAACCTGCTGGCGTATGGACTGGGCCGGGTGATCGATTATCGCGACATGCCGGTGGTTCGCACCATCGACCGCAACGCGGACAAGAACGACCATCGATTTTCGACTTACATCATGGGTATCGTAAACAGCCCGCCGTTCCAAATGCGACGAACGGAAGACCCCGGGCCGGCAAAGACTGAAATGGGCGCGGCCGATCCGCACCAGTGAGGGGACAAACATGCAGTTTGTGACGAAGAGGCATTTATCGCGTCGCGCCGTGTTGCGCGGCGTTGGTGCGGCGCTGTCCTTGCCGCTGCTCGACTCCATGGTGCCGGCCCAGACACCCGTGCGTAAGACGGTGGCAGCATCGTCGCCCACACGGCTGGCGTGCATCGAAATGGTGCACGGCGCCGCCGGCAGCACCGGCGAGGGGACCAATAAACATTACTGGTCGCCCGAGAAAACCGGCAAGGATTTCGAGTTCACTCAAACCCTCAACCCGCTGGAGCCGTTCCGCGACTACGTCACCATCGTCAGCGATACGGACCTGCGTCCTGCTACCGCGTACTCCGCCTCCGAAGAGGGCGCGGACCATTTCCGGTCGAGCGCCGTCTACCTCACGGCGGCCCATCCCAAGATGACCGAGGGCTCCGACTACTACGTCGGCGCGTCGATCGATCAGGTGTACGCCCAGAAGTTCGGACAGGAGACGCCGCTGCCGTCGCTGCAACTCTGCATCGAGATGGTGGACGCCTCGGGCGCCTGCGATTACGGTTATGCCTGCGTTTACGCCGACACCATCAGTTGGGCCGATCCCACCACGCCGCTGCCCATGACGCTCGATCCGCGCATGGTGTTCGAGAATCTCTTCGGCGAAGGCGGCACACCCGCCGAGCGGCAGGCCCGTCAAAAGGTGAATCGCAGCATCCTCGACTGGATTTCGCACGACGTCGCGCGGTTGCAAAAGGATCTTGGACCGAGCGATCGGCATCGCCTCGATTCGTATCTCGATAACGTGCGCGAGATTGAGCGGCGCATCCAGCGCATCGAGAAGTACAACTCCAGTGGCGAAGCGCGCCAGTTGCCGGCCGCCCCGCTCGGTGTGCCCGATTCTTATGAGGAGCACATCAAACTGATGTTCGACCTGCAGGTGCTGGCGTTCATGACGGACACCACCCGCGTCTCGGCGTTCAAGATGAGCCGCGACGTCAGCGGGCGCGTCTTCCCGGAGAGCGGTGTGAAGACTCCGTTCCATCCCTGCTCACACCACGGCGAGAATCCCACGAAACTGGCGGAATTCGCCAAATTGAATCGCTATCACGTCAGCCTGCTGCCTTACTTCTTCGACAAGCTGAAGAACACGCCCGATGGGGACGGCAACCTGCTCGACCATTCCATGATTCTCTACGGCAGTCCCATGGGCGATGGCAATGTGCATAATCACAAGCGCGTGCCGCTGGTCCTGGTGGGCAAAGCAAACGGTAAGATCGCGGGCAACACGCACCTGCGCTGCCCCGACGGTACGCCGATGGCCAACGTCCTCCTGACCATGCTGCAGAAGCTCGGCGTGGAGACGGACAATTTCGGCGACAGCAATCAGGTACTGGCGGTATGATCTCGAAGTTTGTGGTGTGCGGTTTCGCCTTGGCGGCGCTGCTGCCCGCCGCATCGCCGGATGCGCGGGTGGCCGATGCCGCCATGAATGGCGCTCGTGACTCGGTGCGGTCCCTGCTGGCGCAGAAGGCTCCGGTGAGCACTCCGCAGGGCGACGGCATGACGGCGCTTCACTGGGCTGCCTTCCGTGACGATCTGGAACTCACGAAGTTGCTGATCGGCGCAGGCGCCGACGTGAAGGCCGCGACGCGCGACGGCGCGCTTACTCCGCTCTTCCTGGCGTGCACCAACGGCAACGCCGCCATTATCGGCGAACTGCTGAAGGCGGGCGCGGATGCCAACTCGGTGAACGGAAGCGGCACCACCGCGCTGATGACAGCCGCATCGTCGGGCAGCGCGGACGCGGTCAAAGTGCTGCTGGATCACGGCGCCGATGTGAAAGCCAAAGAAAACGCCCACGGTCAGACGGCTCTCATGTTCGCCGCCGCACTCAATCGCACTGCGGTCGTCAAGGTGCTGCTGGAGCACGGGTCGGAAATTGACGTGGCCACGCCTGCGAAACCCGTGGAACGCGTGCGCTTCGATCAGGATGGCAACATCGTCGACACTCCGGCCGCCGGCGGTGGCGGTCGTGGAGGCCGCGGTGGCGGTCGCGGGCGCGGTGGCGCAGCCACAGTCTCGGCGCAGGATGCCGACAAGGCCGATGAAGCCGCCGATGCCGCTGCTGCGGCCCAGGCCGCCAAGTCGGCAACCGAAACCGCGCAAGCCGAGCTCAACGCCCTGAGCCATGCTATCGGACTGCAGTCCGCCGAGTACTTGCTCGCCAAGCCGCGAGCGGTGGCCGGTGACGTGGCGGCACGCGCGCCTCGCCGTGTCGGACCGGAGTTCACAGGCGGAATGAATGCGCTGCTGTATGCCGCTCGGGAAGGCCACTTCGATACCGTCCGCGTGCTGGTGGATGCCGGCGCGAACGTCAACGTGCAAAGCGCCGACAAATTCAGCCCGCTGGTGGAGGCAATCACTAACGCGCACTTCGATCTCGCCATGTACTTGCTGCAGCACGGCGCCGACCCCAACCTCGCCACCATTTCCGGGATGACCGCGCTGTATGCCGTGATCGACTCTCAATGGGCGCCGCACGTCTGGTTCCCGCAGCCCGCCACCGACCAGGAAAAGACTTCTCACCTCCAACTGATGAAGGCACTGATCGACAAAGGCGCCAACGTCAACGCCGCTATCAACGAGAGGATCTGGTTCCGTTCTTATACCAACGACTACACGTGGGTGGACCCCGCCGGCGCCACACCGTTCTGGCGCGCCGCGCAATCGAGCGATACCCCGGCCATGCACCTGCTCATCGAGCATGGCGCCGATCCTAAATTGGCCAGCAAGGCCGGCGATACTCCGCTGCATGCCGCGGCCGGCATCGGCTGGGCGGCAAACTGGACTGTGAACGCGCCGCTGCCGTTAGTTGACGCCGTCAAGTATTGCGTCGAACTCGGCATTGACGTGAACGCCGTCGATAATCGCGGATACACCGCGCTCCACGGCGCCGCTTACCTGGGCAACAACGATATGGTCAAGTTCCTGGTGAGCAAGGGCGCCAAAGCGGATGCCCGCAGCAAGACTGGCGATTCCCCGGCGGACATGGCCAACGGGCCCACCCGCTTCGGCCAGCCGCATCCCGATACTCTAGCGCTGCTTGAAAAACTCGGCGCGCACAATTCGCACAATTGCCGTTCCGACCAATGCGTCGTGCAGGTAGGCGCCGCCATCTATGCCGCTCCCGAATTGACTGCCGCGCAAATGGCGGAGAAGGACAACATGGATCGTCTGGCCGTGGCGCTGGGCTTTTCGTCGGCCGAGTACCTGCCGGATGTGCCCCCTACCGGTAGAGGCGGGCGCGGCGGCAAGTGATCAGTGGGGTCACCGGGAGGCGGGCTGAAGCCCGCCGCAGACTGAAGTCCGCCCCACAACTCATCTGGATACTTCTTCCCGCCGCTCTCCTGGCGCAGGGCTATCTGTCGACGCTCCCGCTCGATCATCCGGCGATCCAGTACGCCTCCGCTCCCCTCGATAATCCCGTCGAGCGTCTTCGGCCTAAGCTGCCCGTTAACCTGCCCGAACTCCTGGCCAGCCTCGACATCAACCAAGACACCCAAGCTCTGGTCTTCTCCAAGACCAGCTTTCAGGGGACGAAGATCGGACCGCGCAATCCGCGCGCCATCTACTTCAACGACGAAGTCGCCGTCGGATGGGTCCCCGGTGGTGACGGGATGGAAGTCGCTGTGTCGGACCCGCGCCAGGGCACGATCTTCTACACCTTCAACACCGCGCCGCCGACGCTCACTCGCCGTGAGGATTGCGTGCACTGCCACCACGGCGCGTCGACCATGGGAGTGCCAGGCATGTTCGTCGGCTCCGTCTTCCCCGATGCCTCAGGCGCTCCCGCGCGGACAGCCGCGATCATCACCGACCATCGGACACCCTTTGCCGACCGTTGGGGCGGCTGGTACGTCACCGCCACTCACGGCGAGCAGCGCGATCGAGCCAATGCCGTTGCGCCCGACCCGGCCGAACCATTAGTGCTCGCCACCGTGGGCCGACAGAATTTGCGCAGCCTGACACGCGAATTCGATGTCACGAAATATCTCGCACAAACTAGCGACATCGTGGCGCTCATGACCTTCGAGCACCAGACGCAGATCGCCAACCTGATCACGCGCCTGGGTTGGGACGTGCGCATGGGTCCCCCGCTCGACGCCGACCTGAAGGCCACGGCGGACTACATGCTGTTCGCAGGCGAAGCTCCCCTGCCCGAGCCCATCGAGGGCGTCTCCACCTTTACCGCCACCTTCCCCCAACGCGGTCCGCGCGACCGCAAGGGCCGCAGCCTGCGCGATTTCGATCTGCGCACTCGTCTGTTCCGCTATCCGCTCAGCTACATGATCTACAGCCGGGCCTTCGACGCTCTGCCCGCAAGCGTGAAGGACCCGCTTTATCGAAAGCTATACGATTCGCTCGCAACCGCGGGGCGGCGCGACATCATCGAGATTCTGCGCGACACCAAATCTTCGTTGCCGTCATATTGGCGGGAGCCGGCGGAGTAGTATCATAGGCGGATGCGCCTAGTTGTCGCACTGTCCTTATTGGCATTCTCCCTGGCGGCCCAGCAACCCCCGGCTCCCGCCGCAAAGCAGCCGCCCGCCAATCCCACCAATCTCAAGGTCCTGAAAACTACGTCGGGCGCCGAGGTGACCCAGATCATGCACACCTTCACAGCGGGGTTGGGAGTGCAGTGCGCCTACTGCCACGTCGCCGGCAATTTTCCCAGCGACGAGAATCCCAAGAAAGAGACCGCGCGGAAGATGATCGCCATGGCGCAGAAGATCAACGCCGAGTTCCCCGATGGCAAGATGCACGTGAGCTGCTACACCTGCCATCGCGGCGAAGCGCAGCCAAAGACCGCGCCGGAACCCAGGCAATAAGCAGGAAACGCTGCTCTTAGTTCCTGTTAGCCTCCAGCGATGTCTGCGCCTGAGTGGCCAACGGCGCATACCCATACCGATCCGCTTGGGCCCGCGCCTTTTGTAACTCCTCGGCGGCGGCGATCTGCTTTCCGCGCGCCAGATCGAGCTGTGCGGCGGCGATGCGGAGAGCGATCGAAGGCTCCGGAATGTCGTTCTTATACGAGGCCATCTTTTGGCCTTCGGCAATCGAACGCTCCGCGCCGGCCAAATCGTGTTCGGAAATCTGCGCGGTGGCGATGCGCGCCCAATCGATGGTGTCGATCATGTTGCGATCCGGCCCCTGGATGAGCGCCGAGAGCTCCTGAACTCCCTTCTTCTTGTCCCCCAGTTCCCGTTCCACCAATGCCTGGCTGATGCGGCAGTGCATGAGCGGCCCCTTCTCGTGAAGCTCCGTATGTAGCGCGCACGACTCCTGGAATGCCGCCTGCGCGGCGGGGAAATCGCGACGCAAGGTAGCTAGTCGTCCGACCAGCACTCTGACGGTTAAGGAAATGCCGGGCCCGGGAATTACTATCACCTCGCTTTCCGGACCGGCATGGAACTGCGACAATGTCGCACTCACCTGCAAGCGCAGCGACAGTCTGCCGGCGCCGGGGATCGCCTATCCCCCGATCACAGTGACGGCGGATGTCTCGGCGGCATCGATTGTCAATCAGGTGTCGGTATCGGGTGGAGGCGCGACCAACACCGCAACGGCGCAGGACTCGGCACTGACCACACCGAATACGGTAAAGCTTACGGTACAGGGAGTGCCGAGCGGAGCCATACAGGTGACCGTGGGCAACACCACCTACACAATGCCTGCGGTGGTCGCGGTGCCGATCGGAGTCCCGACCAACGTATCGGTGAATTACATCTCGGAACTGCCGTCTGCGGGCACGCGGTATCACTTCTTTAGTTGGAGCGATGGCATTGTGACGGCTGACCGCACAGTCACGCTATCGCAGGATACGGTCCTGACGGTGAACTGGGTCACGCAGTATCAGGTCACCACCAGTACTTACCCGGTGAGCGCGGGTACGGTTACGGGGGCCGGTTGGTATAACGCAAACTCGAATGTCGGTGTGACGGCGACGCCCGCCTCCGGCTACGTCTTCACACAGTGGAGCGGCTTCAACGGCGGGACGTCGCCAACCGCTAGTTTCACCGTCACGGGACCGGTACTGGCGGCGGCGAACTTCGTGGTATCGGCGCCGGCCCTGAACTACACCATCGCTTCCAAAGCGGACGGCGCCACCTCTCCGCAGCGCGTTTGGACCCTGACGGTGGCGAACAAAGGCGTCGGCACCGCCGTCGGTGTGAAGATTACGGCCGCGGTTGTCACCCTGCAATCGGGCACCGGTCCGGTAACGGTGGTCACGCCGCTGCCGGTGACGGTGGGCGACATTGCGGCCGGCCAATCGGCTAGCGTTCCCTTGACGCTCAGTTTCCCGGCAACCAGTCCTGCGACCTTCATTTCGCTGAAGCTTACTTTGACGGCGAACGGCGGCGCATATACAACTTCTCAGACCCAGAGTTTCCAGGCTCGGTAAGACAGGAGGATTCATATGAAACGACTTTTCGGACTTCAGACAGCGGCACTACTGATGGCAGTGGCCACTTGCGGGCGTGCGGACATACTGACCAATCCACCAGGACAATTGAATCCCGTCTCGGGCGACCTGGCGGGCTTCGACGGCACCACAGTGACATGGGGAATCAGCCTGTACAACAATACCGGCGATCCCAATGCTACCGATCCGAATCTGGTGAATCCAGCCTGGTGGGTTATTACGGGAGTGAGCGCGGATTACACGTCGACCGGCGCGCCGGGAGAAATTCCGGATGGACCGAATTACTTCACCGACCTGCTCTCGACGTACTTCTTCAACAACTTCTTCCTCAACGGCACGGCACTGGCGCCGGGACAGGATTTGAATCTCGGGTCGCCGGGATCGCCGGTGGACTTGGGTTCGTTTGCCATTTCGCCCACGGCAGATCCCGGGACGATTCCGGCGCAATTGCACATCTCAATCGACGTTTGGGACGCGAACCCATTCGATCCGAATAACACTTCGGCGGTACAACTCCCCAGCTTTCAATTGGACGTCGACACTTCTGTGACGGCGCTGGGTCCGCTTGTTGCTACGCCGGAGCCCGGTCCGCTATGGCAGGCTATAGGGATTGGATTGGTATTGGCTGGGGCGCGCTTTCGGAGGAAGAACACAGAAAAACACGGATAAGACATTAGAATACTTGTCTTATCCGTGTCTCTGTCATTTGACCGGCGTGGCGCGGGCACTCATGCCTGCACCGCCGACACTCGTGTCGGTGCCAACTTACTAATTGCCGCGAGTACTTAGTAGCCTGGCGGCACGTAGCAGGGTGCGGGTATCCAATTGCCGTAGTCGTCATAGTAGCCGCAACCGTAGCCGTTGTTATAGCCGTAGCCAAAGGGGATGCCGATGCCGACGCCAAAGTACGGGCGAGCCCAGAAGCGTCCGCCGTAGTAGTAGCCTCTGCCGGCGTAGAAACGTCCAGCGGAGAAGCCGCCTCCACCGTAGACGCGTCCGCCGCCGTATACTTGGGCGCCTCCGCCATAGGCGCGCGGCGCAGCGTAGCCGCGGGCGCCTCCGGAAAAGCTGCGAGCGCCGCCACCATTGAAGCCTCGGTTGGACGGGGCAGAATAGCTGCGTCCGCCGCCGCCGGAGAACGAACGGCCGGAGAAGCTGCCGCCGGCATGACCGCCGCCAGCATGTCCGCCGCCGTGGCCGCCGCCGCGCTGGGCTAACGCTGCGGTCGGGCCTAACATCAACAGGGCTCCCAGAGCGACCGCGGGCATCGCGGATTTGAAGATTGTCTGCACTGTCCGATTCATAAAACCTCCTACTTCCGACCTTGCATAGTGCATGCTGCTGGCCAATGCCAAGCGGTTGATAACACACGGTCTTTTGCGGGATTGGGCCAATCGAGCTACGGTTGATTACCACCGCTTTCGGTGCTCCTCGGCCACGCCCGGTGCGGGTTGGTACAATTCGGCATGCCCCATGCCCTGCTCCGCTCCGCGGCCCTGGCTATCCTCTCTACTACTATGGCGATCGCCCAAGCACCTGCCACCCTGAAGAAACCGGTGACCGACACGTATCACGGCGTCACCGTGGTCGACAACTATCGTTGGCTCGAGAAGGACTCCGACCCGGAAGTCAAAACCTGGAGCGCGGCGCAGAACCGATATGCGCGCGCTTTTCTGGACGGGCAACCTTCGAGGGCCGCACTGCAAGCTCAACTGGCGAAACTGTACGGGAGTGCGTCGTCCTCGTATTCGGCGCTGCGGTATCGGGGCGGCGTGCTGTTCGCGCTGAAGTCGCAGCCGCCCAAGGAGCAGCCGCTGCTGGTGTGGATGAAGTCGGCGAACGATCCCGGGGGCGAGAAGGTGGTGGTGGACCCGAATCAAATCGACGCCAAGGGCGGGACGGAGATCGATTTCTACGTGCCTTCGCACGACGCTAAACTGGTAGCGGTGTCTCTCTCGCAGGGCGGCAGCGAGCGCGGCGACGTTCACGTGTACGATGCCCTGAACGGTAAGCCGCTGGCCGACGTGATTCCGCACGTGAACAACGGCACGGCGGGCGGCAGTGTCGCGTGGCGGCACGACGGCCAGGGATTCTATTACACGCGCTATCCGCACGAGGGCGAGCATGCCGCCGCCGACCTCGACTTCTATCAGCAGGTCTGGTATCACAAGCTGGGCACGCCGGCGAGCGCCGACACTTACTCGCTGGGCAAGGAGTTCCCGCGCATCGCCGAGATTCAGTTGAGCACGTCAGACGACGGACGCTACGTGCTGGCGCAGATGGCCAATGGCGACGGCGGCGAGTTCGCTCATTATCTGCTGGGGCCGGAGGGCCAGTGGACGCAGATCACGCGCCTGGCCGACTCGGTGACGCAGGCGGCATTCGGCGGCAATGACCGCCTGTGGCTGGTGTCACGGCAGGGCTCGCCGAGGGGAAAGATTCTGCGCATGGCGCTCTCCAATCCGCACCTGGCGAATGCGCCGACCGTGGTGCCGGAGAGTAAATTCGCGGTGGAGGACATCGTCGCCACACCGCATCGACTGTATGTCGTAGATCAGACAGGTGGGCCCGAGGAGGTCCGGGTATTCGATGAGAAAGGCGTGTCGAAGGGGTTGATTCCGCTGGCGCCGTCGTCATCGGTGGGGCAGGTGGTGGGGCTGGAAGCGGACGATGTGCTGGTGCTGTCGGAAACGTATCTGCAGGCGCCGGCATGGTCGCGGTTCGAGGCGGCGACGGGCAAGGTGCAGGCGACGGCGCTGCGCAAGGTGGGGGCGGCGGATTACAGCGACACCGAGGTGGTGCGCGAGTTCGCGGTGTCCAAAGACGGCACGCGGGTGCCGATGAATATTATTCGGCGCAAGGGCACGAAGCTCGACGGCAACAATCCGGTGGTGCTGTACGGTTACGGCGGTTACCAGATCAGTCTTTCGCCGAAGTATAACGTGGCGCTGCGGCCGCTGCTCGACCACGGCTTCATCTATGTGATCGCCAACCTTCGCGGGGGCGGGGAGTATGGCGAGGAGTGGCATCGCGCCGGCATGCTGACGAAGAAGCAGAACGTGTTCGACGACTTCGCGGCGTGCGCGAAGTGGCTGATCGGCCAGAAGTATACCAATGCGAAGCGGCTGGCCATCGAGGGCGGCAGCAACGGCGGACTGCTGATGGGCGCGGCGTTGACTCAACATCCCGAATTGTACGGCGCGGTAGTGGCGCACGTGGGGATTTACGATATGCT
>Ga0265314_10004182_pt1 | contig 13557 bp, 13 predicted proteins | sample 4126metaG_FD_203106 | JGI IMG/M metagenome (GOLD analysis project Ga0265314, IMG submission 203106) | Rhizosphere microbial communities from Carex aquatilis grown in University of Washington, Seatle, WA, United States - 4-1-26 metaG | ecosystem: Host-associated > Plants > Roots > Rhizosphere >... | reverse complement strand
CACCTCGCCATCAAGCGCGAAATCGACGCCATCGGCCGCGCATAAAATCGGCGACACAAGCCTCAGGAGGCCCACAGTTGAAAAAGAGTCGCCTTTCGTTTCTCGACCGCTATCTGACCGGCTGGATTTTTGCCGCCATGGCATTCGGAGTGGCGCTCGGTTGGCTTGCGCCCGGAGTGGTGCCCTTCCTCAACCGCTTCAGCGTCGGCACAACATCTATCCCCATTGCCGCCGGCCTCATCCTCATGATGTATCCGCCCTTCACCCGCGTCCGCTATGAGGAGTTGTACCTGCTCTTCCGCAACAAGCGTATTCTCGGCCTTTCGTTGCTGCAGAACTGGCTCATCGGACCCCTGCTCATGTTCGCGCTCGCCATCATTTTTCTGCGCGGCTATCCGGAGTACATGGCCGGCCTCATCATGATCGGCCTCGCCCGATGCATCGCCATGGTCATTGTGTGGAACGAGCTTGCCAAGGGCGACACTCAATATGCAGCCGGCCTGGTCGCCTTTAATTCGCTCTTCCAGGTTTTCTTTTATTCGGTCTATTCCTGGGTATTCATCACCGTACTGCCAGGTTGGTTCGGACTACGCGGCACAACCGTGAACATCTCGATTCGCGAAATTGCGCAGAGCGTCTTTATCTATCTCGGCATTCCGTTCATCGCCGGATTCCTCACGCGAACCTCGCTGGTAAAGATCAAGGGGCTTGCATGGTACGACCGCAATTTTGTGCCGCGCATCGCTCCCCTCACATTGCTCGCGCTCCTGTTCACCATCGTGGTCATGTTTTCGCTCAAGGGCAGCTACATCGTCCGCTTGCCGCTCGATGTGCTTCGCATTGCCGTGCCGCTGCTCATCTATTTCATCGTCATGTTTCTGGTGTCGTTTTACATGGGCAAAAAAGTGGGTGCCGACTATTCCAAAACCACTACACTCTCATTTACCGCCGCTTCAAACAACTTCGAGCTGGCCATTGCGGTGGCAGTCTCGGTTTTCGGCATCAACTCCGGCGCCGCCTTTGCTGCCGTTATCGGACCGCTGGTTGAAGTACCGGTAATGATCGCGCTGGTCAATCTATCCCTTTATTTTCAGCGCAAGTACTTCCCAGACCCGCAGTCCGCTCAAATCGAAGGCGTTTGCAACCAGCGCTAACTTGCCACCTCGTAAACTAGTCAACCCGTAGACTCTCCCGCTTGTCCCAGCGCCCGCCCTGCTATATTCAAAAAGGAATGGCAACAGCTTCGACCAGAAACTCCGCTGGACAAAACGCTCAGAGCGGATTCGTTTATCTCCCCCTCATCGCCGGATGGCTCGTCCCCGGATTGGGACATTTCCTGCTACGCAAATGGATTCGTGGAGCCCTGCTGGCGGCGTCCGTTATCGGTATGTTCGCGCTTGGCCTTCTGATGAAGGGCAAGATCTATACCGGCGGGCAGGAAATTCTGGACTTGCTGGGCATGGCAGGCGATCTCGGCAATGGGTTGCTTTTCCTGGCCGCTCGCACCTTTGGCTGGGGAGCTGAACACGTGCAGGTGACCACCGCCGACTACGGCACCAAATTCATCGTCGTGGCCGGACTGCTCAATGTCATCGCCGCTGTCGACGCGCACAACCTCCGCACCGGGAGGAAGCCGCTGTGAGCCACCCTTCGCACTTTGCAGCCGTCCTCCTGTTCGCGCTCTTCGCGTCCACGGTATTCGGCATTACACAGCGAGAAACTCCGCAGCGTATGTTCCGCTTCGGCGCATACTGCTTTGCGCTGTTCGTCGGATCAGCCGTTGTGCTCAGCTGGGTAATGTATCTGATCGCGCGATAGAAACAGCCGTCAACTTTCAGCCCTCAGCTTCCAGCTCCATCCTGTGTAAGCGCACCGCCTTGCTAAAGCAGATTTTCAATATTTGTGTTTGTAAACAGCTGCTAACAAGAGCAAGCATTAGCTGAAAGCTAGAAGCTAGAAGCTGTCTTCATCACCGCTCCCACACCGCCGCATCAAACTTGTGCGTGCAGGCATATCCTTCCGCGTTGTAAAGACTGATGGCTTGTTGGTTGGCTTCTGTAACTGTGAGCGAAATTTCCGTTGCGCCCTGCCGCATGAAGTGGAAACCAGCCACGCCCAGCAGCATCCGCGCCAGCCCATGCCGGCGATAAGCCGGATGGACGCACAACTGGGTTATATGCCCGCTCTCCTGGCTTACGCGCGAGCCCAGCACCAACGCCATAAACTCGCGGCTTGTGCGGTGCACAACCACATGCGATACGGGCGCCGAAAATGTGCCGCAGCCCGAGTAGCGCACAATGTTGTTCAGGAAGCGCATCGACCCATGTACCGAGCGGTACTGGTCGTTGATCAAGCTGTCGGGATGATTACGGTACGAATCGCAGATGAGCCGCGCCGCCGGCGCAAGATCCTCGTCGCGCCACGAACGCAGCTCCAGTTCGTTCGGCAGGTTCGATTGCGGCGCGCTCCACAAACCAGCAAGATGCTGCACCATAAACAGCCGGCTGAAAATATCAAAGCCAGCCCGGCGAAATATTTCTGAATGAGTTCCTGTCGCATGCAGCAGCAACTGCGATTCGATGCGATCCACCTGCGGCGAATTGACCAGCAGTTCCAGCAGATGTTTCAGCAGCGTATCTTCAAGCATGTGAGCCTGGTCTGTGTTCTCACGGCCCTGGTCCAGAGCGAACACGTCGCCAATCACAGCCTTTGTTTCTTCGTAAACGCAAAACACGTAGCCGATTACCTGCTCTGCCGCAACCGCCGCAAACCCAGGCAGCATATGGTTGTCCAGATACTGCATGAGCAAACGCGCAGAAGCCCGATAGTCCCACTGCAATCTTTCCTTCCAGATCCGGCCTTCCGCGTCCAGCACGGGACGCAGTTTCGCCGCTGAGAAATGCCTCAGATCCAGGATCTCGCTGGAAGTACTCAATCCCATCCCCTTCTCCAACCTCTTTCGAGCCATATCACTCAAAACAGGATTGCAACAAACTTACCTATCTTGCTCCCACCAGGTACACGTCTAAACCTTGTTCCGGCCAGCTGAATACCTGCTCGTAATGCCGGCCTTCCAGATAGGCCTCCAGGGCGGCTTCCGTGCGCAAATCCACTCCGCCCCGTCCCGTCACTCTGGCTATCAGCAGATGTTGCTCATCGGGTACCCCTGCCTGGTCGTAGTTCACTACTTCGCGATTGCGATAGAACGAGATTCCATATTCAATGTCGCGTCGTACGCGGAATACCGCAATGGTCTCGTTCCCTGGTGCAATCGTCCCAAGCTTCTCTGCAAGCGGCCGTGCGGAGTAAGAACGATCGAGCAATTGAATCACACGCTTGGTGGCCGACACTTCGGGAATTCCGAAAAACGGTCCCACGCCATACAGAAAAAGCAATAAAAGCACCAGCACGGAGCAGGTAGCGATTCGTAGCCTTGCTACGCCGAATCCCTTGATAACGATCACGATGAGAAGTGCCGCGCCTGCGCCCGCCAGTATCGAGGCAATTAAAGCATTAGACGGCGGCACGGTTTTGCCGTGTGCAATAAACCATGGCAACAGAAACACCGTGACCGACATGATGCCGCACAATACTGCATGGCCCAGCAGGATCCAACGATTCAATCCGAACTTGCGGTGACGAAATAGAAAATCGCCCGTCAGAATCGCAATCGGTGGAATGGAAGGCAGAATGTATCCGGGCAGCTTCGACTGTGAGAATGAAAAAAAGACAATCGGGATCGCCGCCCAAAGTACCAGAAATTCAGGAAACGCATCGCCGGGGCGGTTCACACTCGGCGCTCCATTTCTGGAGTGGCGAAGGCGCCATTCGGCAACCGACGTTTGAATGCCATCGACGAGAGCACGGATTGCAATTACAGTCCACGGCATCATCGCCAGGATCACGACCGCAAAGTAGTACCAGAACGGCTGCAAATGCTGATAGCGATCGGTGGCAAACCGCTCCAGATTGTGCTCGAGAAAGAACTCGCGGAAGAAGGTTGGATTCTGTTGCTGCACCGCGATGAACCAGGGCAGAACCATGGCAAAGTAAAGCACAATGCCAGGCCACCAGAACGAACGCCGAATAATTACCCACTCACGGCGCAGCAGCGCAAAGGCAGCGATGATGAGGCCGGCAAGGAACGGAGCCACCGGCCCCTTGGCGAGGGTGGCTAGGCCGGTAAAAAAATAAATATCGTAAAGCCAGAACTTCGAGCCGGTTTCGTACCATGCGTACCAGCCAAGCAGGCCGATTGAAAGAGGCGCTGCCATCTGCATGTCAGTTGAAGCGCCGCGAGAAAAGCTGATAATGCCCACGCACGCGACGGTGATCAGCGCCGCATCCAGGTGCCCGCCGGGACGAAATCGCCGCATGTGCAGGTAGATCAACCCGATCATGACGAACGCAAATGTCGTTGAAGGCAGTCGCGCGCTCCAATCGTGCACACCGAAATCCTGAAACAGGAACATCGCCCGCCAGTAATAGAGGGCTGGTTTCTCAAGCCAGGGAAGGCCAAAAAGATAAGGAGTGATGCAAGCGACGAGGCGTTCTTTAAGCGTGTGAGCAGAGTCGAACCGAACCAGCATTTCATGCGCAATCTGCGCATAACGCGGCTCATCCGCGCCTACCAGCCCCAATCCATCTCCACCCAGAATCGGAGTCAATCCATAGAAGAGGAAGAAAACAGTAAATATTAAAAAGACAGTAGCTTCGCGGACCGTCGCCCAATGTGGCAGTCGCTGGCGCCAGTTTTCGTGCAGTTCCGGTGCAGGTGATTCCACGTTGGTTTCCACTACCAGCAATTCTCCAAGGGGCAAGCCATAGTCATCATCAAGATAGTGCAGTATTGCTTGGAACGTTAAGATTTCCGGCTTGCCGGGCGTGCCCTTCGAACCGTAAACGGCGCGAAGAAGAGTGCTTAAGATTCAACAGGCTAAAGGCTAACAGATTCGACCATGAACTCCCGGAAGACCAGCATAGCCGGCCCCGACCTATTCAAATGCCCGGCTAATCAGATGCTTAGAACCACCACTGGAAATGCCACCGCAACAGCCGGACGCAATTCACCCAGAGTCTGTTCAAGAGCTCGCCCAAGCGGGCCTTCCAGGGTGCATCCAGCCGCATTTCCGTGGCCTCCGCCACCCAGCCGTTCTGCAATGACTGCAACGTTGACTTTGCCCTTGCTGCGCAAACTCACCCGGATGCGCTTCTCAGGCAACTCGCGCAGGAACACAGCCACTTCCACTCCGGCAATGCCCACCCCGAGATTCACAATTCCTTCGCAATCTTCTTCAACCGCGCAGGTGCGCACCATGTCTTGATGCGTGATCCATAACCACGCAAGTCGCCCTTCGCGCTTTAGATTATTCAGCGCCGCTCCCAGCAGCATCACTTTCGAAGTGGTCGCGGAATAGAAAACATCTCTGGCAATGCCTACAGGATCTGCGCCCGCCAGAACCAGTTCCCTTGCCACCTCGAATGTGGACTCCTTTACCGAGCCGTAGGTAAACCCGCCGGTATCGGTAAGCAGAGTGGTATACAGGCAGGACGCCATCTCGGCTGTCACTGTGGCACCTGCTGCCTTCACCAGTCTGTGTACCAACTCACCGACGCTTACTGCGCCATGATCAATCCAGTTCAGTTGTCCGTATGCCCGCCCGGTCAGGTGGTGGTCGATATTGACGAGGTAAAAGCGTTCCAGGCCGCGCAACTGTGCGCGTTCAACTCCGTCGCACTCCAGCAGAATCACGGCGTCGTAAGGACCATGGACGCGCAACGCATGCCGTATGCTCTCTGCGCCCGGCAGCCCACGATAAATAGTCGGAACTCTATCGGCGGTCACCAGATCAGCTCGCTTGCCTAACTGCTCCAGCAGCATGCCCATGGCGAGCATGCTTCCCACCGCGTCGCCATCGGGCCGCGAATGCGAACAAACAAGAAAACGCTCTCCCTTGCGCAGCACTGCCAGAATTGCGGCAACCGGATCGGCGGAAGCTTGATCATCTTCCGTCGCGTCCGGTTCGCGCGGCTCATCTGTAGTCTGCCGCGCTCTACTGGATCGCAATTCTGGTTCCGAATTGACAGGCGGTCTAACCATATATGCGCTTATCGATTCGTTCTACTCCGCCCCAGCCTTCGCAGCAGAGGCCGCACTCTCAGGTTCTGTTGCCGGCAATTCGGCTTGAGCTTTGCGGCGCTTGCGGGAGCGGGTCATCAGTTCATCGATCCGCGCCTGGAAACGGCCCGAGCGGTCTGCAAGAAAACTAAGCTCGGGTACATGGCGAACTCCCATGCGTTCCTTTATCTCAAAACGAATAAAGCCTTTGGCAGCTTCGAGCCCGGCAATCGTGTTGATCTCGGCCTTTTCAATGTCCTTGACCGAGTTGTCAATCGCCACATAAACCCTCGCCGATCTTCCGCCCGGATTCAATACCACTTCGGTCACGTAGCAAAAATCGATGCGCGGATCAGAGAGTTCGCCCTCGATCATGATGCTGATTTCTTCTCTCAGGGTCTCAGCCACCCGGTCCTGATGATGTTTCCTTGCCCTGTGTTCCGGCATAGCGCCCTCCCTGCTCAGGTAAACCATTCAGCATATCAGAGGCACACCTTTGGCGCGTCCGGCAGTCCCTTATAATTGGACCCTGACTCAAGCAAAGGACGTGAAACCATGCGCCTTAAGAATTTCGCAATCGTCGTCGTCGCAATGTTCTCTCTCTCCGCCGCATCCCTGGCCCAGACACTCCCGAGCGGCGTCGAGAAAGTGACTTCAATTGAAGGCGTTAACGAGTACGCGTTCCCCAACGGCTTGCATGTGTTGCTGTTCCCTGACAATTCAAAGCCAAAAATCACGGTCAATGTGGTCTACAAAGTGGGTTCGCGCAATGAGGGATACGGCGAAACCGGAATGGCGCACCTGCTGGAGCACATGGTCTTCAAGACATCTAAATCCGGCCGCGAGCTCTTCAAGGAGCTAACCGACCGCAGCGGCGGCAACTTTAACGGCACCACTTCTGAAGACCAGACTATGTACTTTGAAACGTTCAACGCCGGGGATGACAATCTGCGCTGGGCGCTGCAGCTTGAATCCGACCGAATGGTCAACATGACCATGTTGAAAAAGGATCTCGACTCGGAGATGACTGTCGTTCGCAACGAAATGGAGTCCGGCGAAAACAGTCCGATGAACATACTGCACGAGCGGGTGCTTGCCGCGGCATACAACTTCCACAACTACGGAAAGACCGTGATCGGCAATCGCACTGATGTGGAGCGCGTGCCGATTACCAATCTCGCTGTCTTCTATGAGAAGTACTACCAGCCGGACAACGCTGATCTGATCATCGCAGGGCAGTTTGACGAGTCGAAAGCCCTCGCCATGGTGGCGGAAACCTTGGGCAGCATTGCGCGGCCCACGCGTGTTCTTACCCAGCCCTACACCGTCGAGCCAACGCAGGAGGGCGAGCGCTCCGTAACGCTGCGCCGTGTGGGAAACGTGCAAGGCATCATCGTGGCCTATCACATCCCCGCAGCTCTGCATCCTGACCTGGCTCCGCTTGACGTGATGGCGCAGGTGCTGGGAGCGCCGCAAACCGGCCGCCTTTACAAGGCACTCGTCGACAGTCAAAAAGCAGTGGCCGCCAGCATGAGCGCGGAAGACGAACACGATCCCGGAGTGGCGCTCGCCTATGTGCAGCTCAAGCCGGAGCAATCCATCGACGACGCGCAGCAAATTCTGGTGAAGACTATCGAAGGTCTGGCCAACGATGCTCCCACACAGGAAGAAGTAGATCGCGCCAAAGCGCGCATCCTCAAGAACGTTGAACTTGCGTTCACAAACTCGCAGTCCATGGCCATCATGCTTGGCGGCTACGTGGGCGATGGAGACTGGCGCGATTTCTTTCTGATGCGCGACGAGATCGCAAAAGTGACTCCTGCAGATGTTGCGCGCGTTGCCAAGACATATCTCAAGTCCTCGAATCGCACCCTTGGCGAGTTCATACCCACGGCGACTCCCGATCGCGCTGAGATTCCCGCAACACCCGATCCGGCCGTTCGCTTCAAGGACTACAAGGGCGGCGAAACCATTCAGCAGGGAGAAGTGTTCGATCCGACTCCGCAGAACATTGAAGCTCGCGTAATTCGCGCCACACTGCCAAACGGTCTCAAGCTAGTCATGTTTCCAAAGAAGACGCGTGGCGGCACGGTAACGGCAATCGTCAACGTGCGCTTTGGCGACGAGAAATCGCTGTTTGGCAAATCCACGGCCGCAGAGCTGGCCGGCGCCATGCTGATGCGCGGAACCAAGACCAAAAACAAGCAACAGATTCAGGACGAAACCGACCGGTTGAAGGCGCAGATCAACGTATCCGGCGATGTGCAGAACGTTTCAGCAAATGTCCGAACAGTGGAAGCGAATCTGGCTGAATCGCTGCGCTTTGCGCGCGAGCTGATGCGCGAGCCCTCGTTCCCGGCAGCCGAATTTGAACTAATCCGCCAACAGCGCCTTTCTGCCGCCGAAGCAGGCAAAACGGAACCGAACAACCTTGCCTCAATCGAACTGAGCCGGTACTTTAACGCCCGCTACCCACGCGGCGATGTGCGCTATGTGCCCACGCTCGACGAGGACATTGAAGACCTGAAGAAAGTAACGCCCGACGAAGCAAAGCAGTTTTACCAGCAGTTCTACGGGGCAGGCGAGGGCGAAATCGTCATCAGCGGCCAGTTCAATCCTGACCAAATTAAGAAACTGGTTGCCGATCTGTTCGGCGATTGGAAGAGCGCAAGCCATTATCAGCGGCTCACCAATAACTACACCAAACTTCAAGCCATCAATCGCAAAATCGAAACTCCAGATAAGCAGAACGCGATCTTTCTTATCGGCATGCCGCTCAAGATGAGTGAAGATGATCCGGATGTAGCCGCGCTCAGTATTGCCGGCATGGTCTTTGGGGGATCGCCAAACTCTCGCCTGTTCCAGCGGATTCGCGTGAAGGATGGCTTGAGTTACGGCGCCAGCGCCAACTTTTCAATGCCGGCGAAAGACGATGGCGGCCGCATGACAGGCTATGCCATTGCGGCGCCGCAAAACATGCCCAAGGTCGAAGCTGACTTCAACGAGGAACTGGCCCGCGCGCTCAAAGAAGGCTTTACTGCCGATGAGGTGGAGAAGGCGAAGAAGACCTGGCTCGATCAGCACCTGCAGGAGCGCACTGAAGAAGGACGTGTCGCCTCAATCCTGCGCGAACGCGAGCGCTGGGGACGCACGCTGCAATGGGACGCAAAACGCGAAGCCGCCGTAACTGCGCTCACTCCGCAGCAGGTCAACGATGCATTCAAGCACTTTGTCGATCCGTCAGCGGTCTCATTCGTTAAGGGGGGAGATTTCAAAAAGGTCGGCGCGTTCCAATAAATATCGGGTGGGGAACGGGCTACGGGGCCGCCCCGCCGCTCTAGACAAATCGCTTGCAAATTGCAAGTAACATGTTTTAACTTTGCTTTATGGCAAATAAGACGACCTCCGATCACCGTTCCGGATGTCCGGTAAGCGTCTCGCTTGACGTTCTGGGCGATCGCTGGTCGCTGCTCATTGTTCGCGATGTGATGGTGCGTGGGCTTCGCACCTTCCGCCAGTTTCAAAGCGCCGGCGAAGGAATCGCGTCGAATATCCTGGCCGATCGACTTCACAAGCTTGAAGCGGCCGGCATCCTCACCACCGAACCTTCTGCTGAAGACGGCCGTAGCACGTACTACCGCCTTACGCCAAAGGGCATTGCGCTCGCCCCGGTTTTGCTTGAGCTGCTCATCTGGGCCGGTAATCACGAGTCAACCGGAGCCCCGAACGCCTTCATCGCAGAGATGGAACAGAACCGTGCAGCCATCCTTGCCGAAACCTATCGTCGCTGGGAGCAGCGCGATTCCACTCCGCTGCTTCCGCTATTCACCGCGTACGGCAAGTCCTCTCACGAGGAACACTCCCCAAAAGGAAAAGCAAAAAGATGAAACTCCATACCTATGTCAACTTTCCCGGAACGTGCAAGGAAGCGTTCCATTACTACGAAACGCATTTGGGCGGCAAGACTGTCATGATTTCGACGTTCGACCAGCAGCCCGATCCGAAACACATTCCACCTGGGCTGGAGCCGAGCGGCGTTCTTCACGCGCGTATGGAGCTCGGCGAAACGTTCCTGCTTGCTAGCGACGGGCCCAAAGAGCGTGTGCAGCCAATGCGCAGCGCGTATCTCTCACTCACTGTCAACAGCGACGCCGAAGCGGAGCGCATCTACAAAGCGCTCTCTGACGGCGGCGAAGTCTTCATGCCGATGGCGGAGACGTTCTTTGCCTCGCGCTTCGCACAACTCCGCGACAAGTTCGGAATCAACTGGATGATTCTTCACGAGAAGCCGATGCAGCGTCCTGCCTGATGGAATTTCAGCCTGCCCGCTCCGATGTGGCGCGGGTCAGCTTTCCAGATACTCCCAGAACGAGTCAGCCAGCTCGGCGCCCAGCTCATTCAGCATGCGCCGGGCGGCGCGCTCAACCTCTTCGATCAGGCCATGCAGATAATCGCGAGAACGCGAGACAGCCACTACGCAAATGGTGGCTGTCTGCCACAATTTTGCGTCGTCCATCTCCGCCACTGATACGTTGAACCCTTGTTTCAGCTGGTCCTTCAAAGAGCGCACCACCTGTCTCCGATCCTTCAGCGACTGGGCGTGCTCAATGCGAACTTCAAGTGTCAACTGCGCAACAGGCATAGGCTTACTGGATTAATCACCGCCAGTGTAAGCCCGTTTGCGTTCAGACGGGCGGATTTTTTCGCGGAGTATGAAGAGCGCAACCAGTCTCACCTGCTCGAAAGTACCCAAATCGTGCAGGATTTAACGACCTTGCGCGCGCCCTGTCGATATAATCATGCGTTGCTTCCTCGGGAGGCATTGGAGGAATTGAATGGATACGCTACTGGCTATTTTCCTGGTGATTGCCGGCATCATCGCACTCACATTGATCCTGGGGAGCTTCTTCACGGTCAATACGGCCCAGGTGGCCGTCATTACACGTTTCGGGAAATTTCTACGCGTGGCCGATGCAGGCCTCAACTGGAAAGTTCCGTACATCGATTCCGTCACCGGCGTTATCAGCCTGCGCGTCAATCAAATCACGCTGACCATGGAGACCAAGACAAAGGACAACGTCTTCGTCACCATTCCCATCTCCGTGCAAAATCGTGTCAAGCCGGAGAAGGTCTTCGACGCCTATTACAAGCTTTCAGATCCAGTTGCGCAGATTAAGTCCTACGTTGAACAAGTCATCCTCGGCCACGTGCCCGGCATGACCCTCGATGAAGTCTTCGCTTCGCAATCATCCATCGCCGCCGCGGTAAAGCAGGAACTCGATGCCGATATGTCCACCTTCGGTTATGAAATCGTGAACGTACTGGTCACCGATATTATTCCCGATGCCAAAGTAAAGTCCGCTATGAACGACATCAACGCGGCACAGCGCGAGCAGGTGGCGGCCGCCGCGCGTGGAGAAGCAGAAAAGATTCTAGTCGTAAAGAAGGCAGAGGCCGAATCCGAAAGCAAGGCACTTCAGGGCCAGGGCATCGCCAATCAGCGCAAGGCCATCATCGAAGGCCTTCAGACGTCAGTCGAGCAGTTCCAAAAAGCAGTTGATGGCGCCTCGGCAATGGAAGTCATGCAACTGGTGCTGGTCACGCAGTACTTTGACACGCTTAAGGCCATCGGCGAAAACGACAAGACCAACACGCTTTTTCTGCCGCATTCACCCTCAACCGTTAGAGACGTTTCCGATCAGATCATGAACGCCATGCTCGTAGCTCAGCGCGCCAGCGCCTAACAAAAAGGGCACGGCAGTTGATCCGCCGTGCCCCTTTAATTCCGCTCCGCATTCGCTATTCGGCAAACTGCGCCAGCTGCTCTGCCCGCGGTGCTTTGGTAAACATGCTCACCACCACCATGGCGATCACGGATAAAAACAGCGCCGGAAAAATGGCATCGCGCTCCGCCAGAATTTGTGGGAATCGTTCCTTCACGCCGGGCATATCCCAAACCAGCGTCACCACAGTTCCTGCCGCAATTGCCGCCACCGCGCCCCACGCAGTCACGCGCTTTGAATAGAACGCCGCCAGCACCACCGGCGTCAACGCGGCCGAATAAATTGTGTAAGCCCACAGCATCTTTTCAAGAATACTCGGCGCATAAATCGCCTGGTATAGCGCCCACACCCCAAGCAGCACAACCGCCAGCCGCGACACAATCAGCACCCGCTTGTTTGAGGCATCCGGCGAAATGTAGCGCACAAAGATGTCATTCACCAGGTTAGTCGCCGGAGAAAAAAGAAAATTTGAAGCGGTCGACACCACCTTCGCAAACACTGCTCCCAACAGCAGTGCGCCAATCAGCGCCGGCAATCCATGCCGTGCCGTGTACGGAATAATCTCATAAGGCTGTCGAGCCACTTCACCCGTTGGATAGAGTGCCGAACCGAACACCGCTATCGATACAATCAGCGTCTCCAGCAGCAGCGTTCCCAATATCCAACCCACAACAGAGATGCGCGCGTCCTTCTCGCTCTTTGCCGAGAAAAATTTCTGGTACATCACCTGGTTACCCAGCATCAGCAACATGGTCGGCACCAGGAACTCAAGCGCCCGTACCAGCGTCAAATTGCCGAGCACCTGAAAGTGTGTCGCCGGCAGCGCCGCATGCACGCCTGCCCACCCGCCCGCTTTTCCCAGCAGCATCGGTGCGGCAATCACGCATATCACCGTCACGATAGAGCCGATCGCCACATCCATATAAGCCACGGACGACATGCCGGCCAGCGCCGTTGTCAAAATCACGAAAGCCGCAATCATGTAGGTGCCGAGTTCCGGCGAAACGGTGTCAGGGAATATGAGATGCAGCACATTGCCGCCGCCTTTGAACTGGTAGCTGGTAATGCCCACGTAGGCGAACAGAATGGCGATAGTGCCCAGTACGCGTGCAGTCTGGTTGTAGCGCGCCTCAAGCAGATCGGGCAGCGTAAACTTGGCAAACCTGCGCGCGCGCGGGGCAATAAAATAAATAAGCAGCAAACCCAGCCACCCACCCGCGGGTTGCCACAGCGCGGCAAAGCCGTTCTTGTACGCATTCTCCGCCCCGGCAAACAGTGATCCGGCGCCAATCCACGAAGTCAGCAGGGTAAGCACCAGCACCAGCGCAGGCAAAGACCGCCCGGCCACCAGGTAGTCTGCCTTGGTCTTCACCTGGGATGTGCGGTAGAGCGCTACGGCCAGCAGCGTAACTGCTATCAGGACAAGTACAACAACGTAAAGTTGCGACATCCGCAATCTTCCTCAACCGGTTTCTTGGGACGCCTTGAGTTTACTGGATGGGCGGCATACCTTGCGCGATCAATAACTTGCCTGCTGAGCGATTTGACCCCCTAATTCGCAGTTGATAGACTGTACTTGCGGGGTGGAGCAGCCCGGTAGCTCGTTGGGCTCATAACCCAAAGGTCGCTGGTTCAAATCCAGCCCCCGCAACCAAA
>Ga0265314_10004181_pt1 | contig 13569 bp, 14 predicted proteins | sample 4126metaG_FD_203106 | JGI IMG/M metagenome (GOLD analysis project Ga0265314, IMG submission 203106) | Rhizosphere microbial communities from Carex aquatilis grown in University of Washington, Seatle, WA, United States - 4-1-26 metaG | ecosystem: Host-associated > Plants > Roots > Rhizosphere >... | reverse complement strand
TCTTTTCAACACTATGTCAACTGCTAAACTTGCCTCATGAGAGTGCTTCTCAGCCTGGTTCTCGCGATTCCGCTCTCGCCTGCGATTCATGGGGCCACGGTGGACGGGGCGAAGGTCCATTGGTCGAGCAAGGGCTCCGCGAAACAGGCGGTGATTCTGGTCCACGGCTGGACCTGCGACGAATCGTCGTGGGACGCGCAGGTACCGGTGCTGAGCCAGAAATATCGAGTCATTACGCTGGATCTGCCGGGGCACGGCCATAGTGATCCGCCCAAGGACGGGAAGTTCTCGATGACCGGGTTCGCCCGCGCGGTGGAGGCGGTCCGGGCGGAGGCAAAGGTCGATAAAGTCGTCCTGGTGGGGCATAGCATGGGAACTCCGGTGATCCGCGAATACGCTCGGCTGTATCCGAAGCACGTGGTCGGGTTGGTGCCGGTGGATGGATTGGTGCTGATTTCGTCGGGTGGCCCACCTCAAGCAAATGGCCGCGGCGCTCCGAATCCGGCTGCGATGACCGGACCCGACGGCATCAAGGCTCGCGAGGCGATGATCCGGGGGATGTTTACTCCCGCGACACCGGCTGCGGTCCAGCAGCACGTGTTAAAGATGATGCTGGCTCCGCCGGAAGCCACGGCGTCGGGCGCCATGATCGCGACGTTCGACACGGCGAGCTTGAACGGCTTCGTCACGACGGTTCCGGTGTTGGGCATTTACGCTGGAACGCCGATGGCGAGTCGCGACGCCCTGAAGCAAGTCTTTCCGAATTCGGAGTACGTGCAGGTGGCCGGAACCGGTCACTTCGTGATGATGGAACGGCCTGAAGAGTTTAACCGGCTGCTCCTGGCATTTTTGGGAAAGGTCAAGTACTAGAAACAAAGTGGGTCCGGTGCCGGTTCGTAGTCGCATTGTGTTCCTGGATTGGTTGCGGGGGTTGGCGGCCGTCGTCATGATCCAGGGGCACACCTTCGATTCTTTCCTCAGGCCGGAACTGCGCACGCAGCCGGCGTTCATCTTTTCGCAATTCTTCGGCGGGCAGGCCGCCGCGATTTTCCTATTCCTGACTGGGATCACATTCGCCCTGGGCATGAACCGGCGGGACGAGTTGGATGCTTGGCAGCGAATCGCCGGCGCGCTACGACGGGCGCAGTATCTGTTTCTGCTGGCGATCGCGTTTCGGCTGCAGATGTGGATCTTCGCGTGGCCGCATCAGCCCTGGACCGATCTGCTGCACGTGGACGTGCTGAACGTGATGGGGGCCACCGCGGCGCTGTTGTCGATCACGGCGCTGGCTCGCGGGATGCAACGCGTGCGATGGGCCGTGTCGGCCGGCATCGTGCTTGCAGCGCTGGCTCCGATCATGTCGGGGCTGGATACCGGCCGGCTCGCTGGTGCTGTACGCGACTACTTCGTCCCGAGCGGCGCATCGTTCAGCATGTTCCCGTGGGGATCCTATCTGGCATTCGGACTTGCGGCGGGCAGCGCGGTTCCATTGGTGAGGCGCGCGGATTGGGCCCGTGTGATGCAGTGGGCGGCCTTGTGCGGGTTCGGACTGTTGCTCGCTGGCCAGTATTTTTCAAACCTGCCGTTTTCGCTTTACTCCAACGCGAATTTCTGGCTAAATAGCCCGGCTCTGGTCGCATGCAAGCTGGGGATCACGCTGCTGCTGGCCTCGGGCGCGTTCCTGTGGACTGAGTATTTCAGCGAAGGATGGAGCTGGGTGCGGCTGCTAGGCACGACGTCGCTGGCGGTCTACTGGGTGCACGTCGAACTGGTCTACGGGCGGTGGTTTTCGTCTTTTAAGCAAAGCCTCACGATTGGGGAATCTCTGGCGGCGTCGGTGGTGCTGGTTGTGGCGATGGTCGGTATGAGCGCGGCCATCCGTCGTTTGCGGTGGCGGATGACGGGCAAACTCACTGAAGCCAGGCGCGCGGCGGCGTAGCGGACAGTCTGATATTCTGCCATTCTAGATTCACCATGCGGACTGAAAAACTCGTTCGATTTCTTCTGCCGGGATTGATCCTGGCCAGCTGCGGCGCGGTGGCGTTGATGGCGCAGGCGGGCAAGGTCTGGACAGCGGCCGAGCTATTCACGCGCAACATCGGAACCAAGGAAGACCAGGACACGGCGTTTTCGCCGCACAAGATCATCGGGAATCTTTACTACGTCGGCACGCGCAGCCTCGGGACGTTTTTGATCGTGACGCCGCAAGGGAACATCCTGATCAACAGCGATTATGAGCGCACGGTGCCAGTGATCAAAGCGTCGGTCGAAAAGTTGGGGTTTAAGTTCACCGACATCAAGATCCTGCTCGGCAGCCACGCGCATGGGGATCATATGGAAGGCGATGCCCTGGCGGTGGAGCTAAGCGGGGCGCAGGCCTATGCGATGGCCGAGGATTTGCCGGCTCTTCAGACCATGCGGACGCCGAGCGGGAAGGCTCGTCCGCAGTACAAGGTGATTCATGACGGCGATAAAGTCACGTTAGGCGGCACGACGCTGGTGGCGCATCTCACCCCGGGACATACCCGGGGATGCACGACCTGGACGACCACCATCGAAGAAGGCGGCAGGTCGTATGACGTCGTGATCATCGGAAGCGTCGGCGTGAATCAGGGAACCAAGCTGGTGAATAACCCGCAGGTGCCGCAAATCGCCGAGGAGTACCAGCGCAGCTTCCGCATCCTGCGCGGGCTGAAGTGCGATGTACCGCTGGGTTCGCACCCGGCGATGTACAACCTAGCCGAGAAGTATCCGAAACTGGGCAAGGGGCCGAATCCGTTCATCGATCCTGAGGGGTATAAAACGGAGCTGGATATTCAGGAGACGGCGTTCAACGCGGTGCTGGACGAGCAGAAAAAGGCCGCGAATGAACGCAAATGAACGCGAATAAACTCCTGTGTTTGATGGTGCTGTTTGCGAGCGGCTTGTGTGCACAGTGGGTGAACTATCCCTCGCCGGGGACGCCTCGAACGCGTGACGGTAAACCGAATCTGACCGCACCCGCGCCCCGCGCGTCCAACGGCAAACCTGACCTGTCCGGACTTTGGCACGTCCAGCCGACGGGTGTCGAAGAAATGAAGCGACTCTTCGGGGACGACCTGATCAAGGCGGCCGATGCTACCAGCGTGCCCGGCATGGAGCTCGACACGATTTCGAAGTACGCCCTGAATATTCTTGCGGACTTTAAACCTGATGAGACGCCGATGCGTCCGGAGGCGGCGAAACTGTTCGGGCAGCGCGCTCAAGGAGCCGTGAGAGATCCGGGAGTCGATTGCCTTCCGCTCGGAATCCCGATTTCCTCGCTTGTCTCGGAGGTGCACAAGATCGTTCAGGCTCCGGGCTTGATTGTGATCCTGCTCGAAGTGGACAACGCGCATCGCCAGATCTACACCGACGGGCGCAAACTTCCTGTCGACCCTCAGCCGTCATGGCTGGGCTATTCAGTCGGTAAATGGGAGGGCGATACGTTGGTGGTGGACACCATCGGATTCAACGACAAAGCCTGGCTGGATGTACTGGGCCATCCGCGCAGCGAATCGATGCACCTGGTGGAACGTTACCATCGTCGCGATTTCGGCCATCTGGATGTGGAAATGACGTTTGACGATCCCAAGATGTACACCAAGCCGTTCACCATCAAAATCACGCACCAGCTGATTCCCGACTCTGACATTTTGGAGTATTTCTGCGCCGAGAATGAAAAGGATCGCGCTCACCAGGGAACGCACTAACTCACTGGTTCCGGCGGCGCAGCCGGTCCACGAAATGGTGACCCATCCGCTTCAGGTCTGGCCCGAATTCGGTCATGAGCGCGTCCTGAAAATACGAAGTTGCCGTAAAGCCGAAACCTTTACCTAGGTGCCCGGCAGTGAGCGGCCTCCCGTCCCAAGCCGACGTGACGGCCACTGCGCCGAGTGTTCCGGCGAAACGGCTGTAGGCGGGTCGCCACTCGCCATCCGGGCCAATCGCGAGCGGGGCGTGCAACAACGCATACGATATCCGCTGGCGAAAGCCGGATAGGTTCGACGGCCGGCGACGGAGGTCTTCGTGGAGCAGGGCTCCAGCCGCAAGTTCCATGGTCGTGCGGGCCGTTCGCCGCGTCAGGGCTCCTCCGATCTCATGCGGAAAGCAATACGGCGGCCTTCCACACTTCCGCAGCTGAAACGTCTGTTCGAACGCGGTCTCGGCTGTCACCGATGCGATCCGCTTCCAGCTAAAGGTCTTCTCGACGTAGTTGTTCCAACGTTCCTGCAGATTTTGCGGATCGGGATTCTGCTGATCGGGATTCTGCGATGCCGCGTCTTGAGGATCAGGGCTCACGTCCTGTGCGTACAACAATCCACAGGCGGACAGCAACAAGATCCCGCGCATCATGCTTGGATACGACCTTCCACCGGATGGTCGACGATTCGCTCGTTTTCGCGATCCCAGTACAGCTTCTTGCCCTCGCGCTGCGCTTGTGCCGCCATGATCACCGCCACCGAATGTGCGAAGCCATGCTCGATGGTCGCATTCGGCTGCTTGCGGCTGCGAATGCAATCGAACCAGTTCTTCATGTGGGAAGGGTTCGCGTCGGAGATGAAGGGAAGCGGTCCGTAGGTCTTCTCGACAGTACCGGTCACCAGGCGCTGCGTAAGCGGCAAGGAATGGAGCTTATCGCCCAGCTTGATGGTCTTCTGCGAACGATGAACGAACGGATTGTCCTCATGATTCCCCTTCTCCTCCACCATCTTCCAACGCTGGCTACCCTCTCCTCCGATGTTGATGAGGGTAGCCTTGGTCCCCATGATGCGCGTGGAGCTATCGGAATCGTTACCGAAGCTGGTGGCGTAACTTACCAGGAAGCCCTTCGGATACTCGAGAAGCGCATGGAAGGTGTCGGGATTTTCGCGGCCATCGTGCCAGGCATAGACGCCGCCCATGGCGACCACAGACTTCGGGAAGGGGTCTTCCAGGAAGTAGTTGACCAGATCGATACCGTGGCTCATCCATTGGTCGGGGATGCCGCTGGAGAAATCCTTGTAGAGGCGGAACTCGAAGTAGGCGCGGGGATCGAACGGCCTGTACGGCTTGTTGAGCAGCCATTTCTTCCAGTCCGTGTCTTCCTCGCGAATCTGGTCCACCTCGTCGCGGCCCCGCCAGCGGGGACCGTGATAGTTCCACACCATCTCGACTTTGCTGACGTCTCCAAGCTCCCCGCGTTGGATCGATTCCTTGGCCGCGATCTGGTAAGGCTCGCTGCGGTGCTGGGTGCCGATCTGGACGACTTGCTTTCGCGAGCGGACGGCATCGCGGACGGCCTTGGCATCCTCCAGCGCGTTGGCCATCGGCTTTTCGCAGTAGGCGTCTTTATCCGCTTCGACGACCATCTTGAGCATGGGCGCGTGCTGGAAGTCGGCCGTGGCAATAATTACTCCGTCGACATCCTTTTGCGCCAGCAGATCTTCCATCTGCATGAAGGAGCGCGGCGCTCGACCATAAACATGCGCCGCCGTTTTGGCGGCCTGCTCCCGATTTACGGTCCATAGGTCGCAAACGGCAGTCATCTCTGCGTTGTAGTCGCTTTTGACGTCCGCGACGACTGACGCAAGCTCGCGGCCTCGCCGGCCTGCACCAATCAGGCCGAGCGAAATGCGATCGTTTGCGCCGATGATTTTGCCGTAGGAGAGGGCGCTGGTGCCGATCGCGGCCGCGCCGGCGATAAGAAAAGATCGACGTTCGATCTTAGTGCTGTCCCCGTTCACTGCGATACCTCCAGCCGGGCACACGTCGCCTGTCTTGAATCGAAAGCCAAGCGGGTCAGCCGCGTTCCACTTCACCCAGAGGCGAAAACACAACCGACCATCGGCTCCTGAGCTCCACTGACGCCCCCGTTAACAGCGTCTGATACTCAGTCCGAGTGTGACCGGATATTTCTAGCTGATGGATTGTACAACAAGTGGGGTCACAATTGCACGAACAAAATTTAGCGGGCGTACCAGTCGCGCAAGCGGACTTCGATGTCGGTTCCCTTGAGCGCTGCCTCGAAGGCTTTCAAGTCCGAACCCATGTAGTGATACGGGTACACGATCTTAGGCTTGAACGCTTTGACCGCTGCGGCTGCCTCCTCCGGAGTCATCGTATAGGGCAAGTTCATCGGGATGAACGCCACATCAATATTCTTGAGTGCGCGCATCTCCGGGATGTTTTCCGTGTCGCCGGCAACATACATGCGCAAGCCGCCATAGGTGATCACGTAGCCGTTGCCGCGACCCTTATCGTGATAGAGCTGCCCAGCGGATGGGCCGCGCGTCAGGTTGTACATCGGGATGGCCTCGATGGTCCAGGCGCCGAAGGTCTTGGTTTCGCCGTTGCGAAGAACGGTCGCGCCGGCCACTGACTTGGCCACGGCCTCCGGCGCCATGATGACGGTGGATGCCTTCCTCAGCTTGGCGATGGTGGGTGGGGAAAGGTGATCGCCGTGGATGTCCGTTATCAGGATCAAGTCGGCAGTGGGGAATCCGTCATAGCTGCCCTGAGCCGGATCGATTTGCACCACCTGACCTCCCGCCTGGAGCATGAAACCGGCGTGCTGGATCGGCGTCATGGTGAGCTTGCCGGCGGATGTCTGGAATTCCTCGGGCTTGCCGGCGGCGCAGGCCACGATTGCCAACGCGAGGGCACATAAGAAAGGGGCGATTTTCATGCAGACATTGTATTGCATCCTTGCGATCGAGTGCTCGTTATGAGTCCAACCGTACTAGGACAAAACGCTAAGTTTAGTACTTTCATTACCGAACTTGGCACTGGATACTCCTTCAGGAGGTTGTCCGACAACGCGGCCCTTCTAACAGTCAAAAGGAGACTCTTCAGTGAAAACTAGCGGGTCAACCCGGATTCTGCGACTACCGCGCTGGCCTTAGTTTCAAGCGCACTACTCGTAATGCGCGGGCGGCGCAAGCAGTAGCGACTTTGGTGGTACTGGACCCCGTAAATCGAAGGTTCGGGGTCTATAACCGCACCTTGTTGAATATACTTCCTGGGTCAGTCGCCATTAACAAGGAGATCCACGATGAAACTACTGGGAAGCATGTTGCTGTTGATTGGCCTGGGAACCGTCGCTTTTGCCCAAGACGTTGATCAGGTTCCGGAAATTAATCCTGCTACGGCCGTCAATGCCGTGTGTTTGATTGCTGGCGCCGCGCTCGTATTTCGCGGCCGGCACAAGAAGTAGAAGTAGATTCACAATTCTGACGGACGCAGCCCCTGCTGCGTCCGGGGTTTTCGCTAAACTAACTCTTGCCCGACCTTACTCTAGGACGCGCGGTTGCCCTGAGCACGCCCGAGAAAGCATCCCGCCTCCCTGCCGGCTTCCAGCGTTTTGGCATTTTCTTCCGCCTACTCGCCCTGGCGATTCTTTTTGCCGGAGAACTGTTGGTCATCTCGGTCGTCGCCGATGGAGCTGCCCTTGCGAATCGGGGCGGCCTGCTGAGAGTTCTCGCCGCCTGGGGACCTTGGATCCTGCGATGCATCGTAGGTTTCGCCGCGCTCTTCGTGACGTTCGGCTATCTGAAGAGCAAAACAACGTTTGACCAGATCTCTGAAGAACTAGCCGCTTGCCCGGTCGGCAAGGGATTTCTTGCGGCCCACTTTGCCTCCATGGTTCTGGCCGGGGTTCTCACACTCGCGCTGTACAAGACCAGCGTCTCCGGCCTCCAGGCGGATCTGATCGCCGGAAGCTGGCTGGCCGTGGGCACTGCGGCGATTGCTTTCGCGGCACTTGCCGCTATCCCCCTCACGGCCTGGATACAAATGGTGCGCGGCACGGGATATCTGTGGCTCTATACGTCGACCGCTGTTGTCGCGGCCTGTGCGGCCGGAAATGCCAGCCGTTCGCTGTGGCGGCCGATGGGTCGTCTTACCTTCAGCATGGTAGAGGGATTGCTGCGCTTGGTTGCATCCGGCGTAGTTGCGGACCCGGTAAAGATGATTATCGGGACCGGCAATTTCAGGGTGGAGATTGCGGACCAGTGCTCGGGTTTTGAGGGAGCCGGGCTGATGCTGGCATTTGGCGTGGTCTGGCTGGGCCTGTTTCGGAAGGAATGCCGTTTCCCCCAGGCTTTGCTCCTCATTCCAGCCGGAGTGATCCTGATCTATCTGCTGAATGCCGTGCGAATCGCTGCCCTCGTTCTGATCGGCAGCGCCGGCGCGCGCGAGATCGCCGTCGGAGGGTTTCACTCGCAAGCGGGGTGGATCGCGTTTAACGTGGTTGCGCTGGGTTTTTCCGTAGCCGCACGGCGCATGCCATATTTCACCTTGAATCCGCCGCACGCGGAGTCTTCGGCTCGATCCACCGAGAATCCCACAACCGCGTATCTGATCCCGTTCCTGATGATTTTGGCTGCAGGAATGGTATCGGGTGCGATGAGCGGGAAATTCGAATGGTTCTATCCCCTGCGCTTCTTCGCCGCGGCAGGCGCACTATGGGTGTTCCGCAACACCTATTCGAAACTGGATTGGAGAGTGGGGTGGCTGGGACCAGCGATAGGAGCGGCCGTTTTCTTGCTTTGGATCGGTCTTGACCGCCTGATGGGCACTTCAGCGACGTCGGCTGTGCCCGGTGCGCTAGCGGAGTCGTCACCTGCCGCTAGGATCACGTGGCTGTCATTTCGAGTCCTTGCCGCTACCATCACGGTCCCGATCGCCGAGGAACTCGCGTTCCGGGGATTCCTTCTGCGACGTCTGGTTTCGCAGGATTTCGAGTCCGTTCCCTTTACACGATTCACCTGGTTCGCGCTCCTGGTTTCGTCCGTGCTGTTTGGCGCTCTGCACGGCAGCCTTTGGTTCCCGGGAATCTTGGCCGGGTTGCTGTACGCCTTCGCGGTCATCCGGCGCGGCAGAATCGGCGAAGCGGTGGCCGCGCATGCGACTACAAATGCTTTGTTAGCAGCATACGTTCTCGCGTTCGGTCAATGGCAACTCTGGTAGGCGCTCGTTCCTTTATTGAGCAGCGAGGAATGCTTTGCCGGGCGCGGTGAGTCTCTCTTGATCGTCGTAGAGGCCGTATAACCCTTTGTCGTTGAGGCCCGCAAGCGGCGGCTGGTCGAAGATTTGCCACCAGATTGCGTACGGCACGTTAGCCCGCCGCATGGTGCTGATGTTGCTCGAAGCGTGTTCCGCAGCCGATTGGTCGAGGCCGCGGTCGAAGCCAAACTCACCCACCATCGCGTGGCCCTTGAATCGTTTCTGCAACTCGTCGAGATCGCGGAAGAGCTGTTCGGGAGTGGCCCCGATGCTCTCCCATGCGGAGTAGCTGACGAAATCCGGCATCGCGATCGAGGGAATGATGTCCTCTAGCATACTCGGCAAGTGAGCTTCCTTGAGGAACCGGAACGCACTCACCTCTATTACCGAGATAACTGAGACGCCTTTGAGCCCTTCGCGAAGTGCGCGCGCCCGGCCTGCGTCGATCCCTTGTCGGCGAAGCTCGAAAAACTGCCGGTACGCCGTCAGGACGTCCATCGTGTTCCGCTTGGCTTCGCAAGACGATCGAAAGGTTGGGTTGGTGGCGAAGTAATAAGCCGAATCGCAGTACAGCTCGTTGTCGCCCTCCCAGTTGGAGATCCCGAAGACCTTCCCGCTACCGCGATACGTCTTGTAGAGCCGATACGTCAGGTCGGCATATTCGCTGCGCGTCCGGTCGCGATTGGCCGCGATCGAATAGAACGCATTGTCGAGATAGCGCTTGTGCGGGTGCTGATCCGTGCGTGGATCTCTCGCCTCACATGCATCGTAGGAGTTCGAATCGCCCCAAACTGTAAGGAAGATCGTGCGAAACGCTGGATCTCCCAGTACCTGGGCGTACGCCGGAAGCGACACCAGCGATGCCAGCGGCTGTTTTCCGTGGCACGCTGATCCGATCCCGAAATCGGTTTCGACGCTGGCTACCAGCGGCATCCGGATCGTCTGAAAGCCCGATTGTTTTGCCAGCCGCGCGCCTTCCTCCAAACGATTGCCTGGGTAGGTGCCAACCCAGCCGAGATACACGCCCACCTGCTGTGCACGTGCGTTCACGGCGAGCGTTAGCAGAATGCAGAAGCTACTTCTTGTCGGAAAGAAATGCCGCATCTGCTGCCGATACAATCAGGCGCTCCAGCGCCAAGTTCGGATACTTCTTGGTGAGTTTGGACCGGAATTCCGCGGCAGTCTTGGAAGAATCGAGATCCTCGTTGTAATCCTTGATGTACATCTTCATGAACGCCAGGGTCGAGGCGTCGCGACTTGCGTTGGCCGACTGGTGGCCCGGAATCACGGTGACAGGTTTCAATGCGGCGATCTGATCCAGGGTCTTGAGCCACTCCTGAGGCATCTTGGGCGGGGTGAAATACGATCCGCTATAGACGATGTCGCCGGCAATGACCGCGCGCAGGGACGGGATCCATACATAGGAATTATTCGGACCATCGCCGGTGACTCCGCCGACCACTTGCAGCGCCTCGCCTTCCAGATTGATCGTGTTCCCCTGAAGCTCGTCCGGCAGGATCGGACCGCTGGTAGGGAGATTGAAGCCGAATTCGGGTGTCCAGTTCTTGAGGCGCCCTTCCCAGCCGTTGTGGATGGCGGTGATGGTCGCGGGAAGCGCCACGAACTTGGCGTTGGGGAAAGCCTGTTTCAAAGCCGCGATGCCAAAATAATGATCCGGGTGGCCGTGCGTAATGTAGACGGTGGTGAGGTTTCTCTTGCTTTCGAGGATCATGGCCGCGACCCGGTACGCTTCGCTCATCACGAATTGCGTGTCGACCAGGATCGCGTCTTTTTCGCCGTAAACCAGCGTCGAATTGACCGAGAATCCGTTGGGGCTGGACGTGAAGACCCGGAGATGGAGTTTCGATTGCGCGGAAACCGCGGAGGCGGCAGCCAACAGCAGCGCGAGCAAATTCCTGATTTTCACGTACCCAGTGTACGCGACCGCTGGCTTTAGTGGGAGCTGAGAGCAACCTTACTTGCGTAACCAAATCGTGACCCATCGCGGGCGGGGTAGGCGGTGACCACCACGTAATCGCCCCGCCGGAAGGTATCCAGCCTCCAGCCGTTCTGAATCTGCAGGCTCGGGCTGCCCAGTTCGAATTCCCAGCCTGCATCCTGCCCCGCTTTGTCCTCGGCTTGAAGATACAAACGGACATGCGGGTTCTCCCAGCTGATCTTCGTGATCGTACCCTTCAGCAGGATGGACTGATGGGTGTCGTACTTCGCCCCCATGGAATGATGCGCCCAGACTGGCGCGGCAGCCAGCAGCAATACGATCCCCGCAACCGCCAGAACCTTGGTTTTCATCGCTTTTCTCATCGTGTACCCTCCCGATGACTGCCTCTAGCTATACCGAAGCAGACTGCGACAGTCAAGGCGGTCGTCTCGATCCCAACGCGCGCTTTTTAGGTCTCTGGATATCCAGCGGTAATGAAAGCAATCGGGTCCCGTCCGCATCGGCGGAATCGGGACCCGAGTCGTTTGAGATTAGCTACCTAGAAGGCCTAGTTTGCTCGGCCAGAACCTAAGACAAGTTGCGTCCCGCTGGATTGAGTAAATTGGATCACCGGCTCGGACGAATTCCCGGATTGGCTCCCCCCGGTGATAACGAAGTCAAGGGTGGCCGAGGAATTCGAAGTGGAACCGGTAGTGGTCCCGGTGCCATTTGTCGAGGTGAGGGTCAAGGTTCCGGTGCAATCGCTATTGACGGTATAAGTTCCTATAAACTGCGAGCCCGCAGAGGACTGGGTACCCGACGGGGCGAGCAGGTTGCCGCTTCCGTCGAATTGAACATGGCCAAAGATGAAGAAAGGCATTGCCGATTGCGTGGTAGTTCCAGAACTCGCAAGCGAAGTTTGCTCCGCTACAATCCACATACGGTAACCGGCCAGGGTGGAAACGTTGCAAGAAGTAGCCGCGGGCCGAACGAGCCTAATCAATATGTTTGACTGGAACACTCCGCGTGCAATGGCGCTGGTTCCCGTGCTGGTTCCAGTTCCAGTTCCAGCCGTTGTACCGTTGGGATTTTGCAAAACGCCGAGATCGATCTCGGAACCATCCCCAAGAATGACTCCCTGGAGAGTGACCTTGGTAGTGCTGGTCCCAAAGGCGTCGTTCAAGGTTACGGAAATGGTGCAATCTGAATTCAGCGTGTAGGTCCCCACCAAAGTCGATGACGTAAGCGCAAACTGGGGCGCGGAGCTGGCGCGGACATTGCCCGTACCGTCAAAGTAGAGCGTTCCCGTGGAAGCGAAGGGCACAGAACCAGTTGTGCCGCTTACCAATTGACCGATGCCAGTATTGCTAAACGGAGGTGTCGTACCGGTGGTTGTCGTCCCCGTTCCCGTCGTTCCCGTCCCGGTCGTTCCTGTCCCCGTAGTACTGCCTGATGTGAATAACGCGGTGGGAACGCCATTTCCAATCGCTGTGTAGGAATAAAAACCACTGACGCTGGACGGGCAACTACTCTGTGCCGATCCAACCGCGGCGCAAAGAATTACGCCTATAGACAGACAAATACCCGCGCGCGAAAACACCGTGTTAAACATATGCTGCTTTGATCCTCCAAATAGAAGTCGAATACCCCTTGCGATTTGCATTTAGGGGACCAATTTCATTTGGGGCATATTGCTAGGGAGCTCCCTGGAGAGAGCCGCTGGAAAGCACGGCTTCCCCTCATCGGCACTCAATAGACGCCTCTGAGCGATGCAAATTCTGCGGCGTGCCGTGCATATTCGGCAATACGGGGACGCGCGGACTAGGTTCACGCCTATCGAAACAAGTGCGAAACGTCAGGGCCAACGTAACGCTCTATAAACGATGTCTTCAATCCGGCACGTGATTTACTTTCAAGTGAACTGAAGCGGCGGAACCTTGTTCCACCCGTACGCTGGGGCGCCGCCGATACCCGCGCCGGTGACTTTGTTCACAACGACGCCTTCGATCGTGCCAGTAACTTGCGCGGTATCCTGTGCCGCCGCCAGAGCAGCGACCACGGCGCACAGGACCGCGAGTTTCATACGATGGTCGTGTTTACTTACCCGGCTTAAGCGTGAGTTTCTGGACCCGCCAGTTCAGGATCTCGGCGACGTACAACTCGTTTTCCGAGGGGCATGCCATTTCGTGGATCCAGCCGAACTCCTTGGGCTGGCGACCCGACCTGCCGAGCCATCCGAGCACTTTCCCGTCCAGCGACAGCTTGTACACGCGACCCGGGTAGGCGTCGGCGCTATAGAGGTATTGCGTGCCAGGACCGGGCGTGATGCAGACGGCCCACGGCGCGCCCGCCGTCGCCACGTCCTGCGGAGTTCCAGCGTTGCTGAACCAGGATTTGGCGTTAGGCGCCACCGGAACATCGATGGTGATGATCTTCTTGAAATTCCCGTCGTGATCGAACACCTGGATACGGCGGTTTCCGCGGTCGGCCACATAGATATTGCCTTGCGCATCGGCAGCGATGCTGTGAGGCGTGTTGAACTCGTTCGGTGCCGGCATGGCGCGATTCATGACCGGTCCGCCCCACGATTTAATCCAATCTCCATTTTTGTCGAGCTTAGCGATACG
>Ga0265314_10004180_pt1 | contig 13571 bp, 8 predicted proteins | sample 4126metaG_FD_203106 | JGI IMG/M metagenome (GOLD analysis project Ga0265314, IMG submission 203106) | Rhizosphere microbial communities from Carex aquatilis grown in University of Washington, Seatle, WA, United States - 4-1-26 metaG | ecosystem: Host-associated > Plants > Roots > Rhizosphere >... | reverse complement strand
TCACACCGGCTACATCGGCTTTCGCTTTCAGCACAGTGACAACGTCTACAACGGCTGGCTGCGAGTAGGCGTGAGCTTTGATGGAGACAATCCCGTGGGGATTTCACTGCTCTCCAAAAACAGCTCGTCGGATATTTACGGCGCGTGGTCCACGGGCGATATTCACGCGGGTGAGGTGGTCTCGGTCGCCGCCGTGCCCGAGCCCGCGCAGGTCGCCACCGGCCTCGGCCTGCTCGCGCTCGGCGCGGCGGGCGTGCGCGAGTTCCGCCGCCGGCGGATGCAGCCGCAGCCGGCGGCGACGGCCTGAGATTTTCCGCCTCAAATATCTCCGCCACACCCAACCGACCTCTGTGAAATCGCCCAAGCGCACCACCGCCTCCCGCCCGGAGTTTGACTCGCGGCTAAACTCCTATTCGAAAGCCGCCCTCGCCGTCGCCGCCGTCGGCGCGCTCACCGCCACCGACGCCGCCGCGCAGGCGATCGTGAACCTTACGCGCAGCGACATCACTTCCCCAACCGGCGATCTCGACAACATAACGGGTTTCTTTTTCAACATCGGGCCGTTCCACGGCAACCAGGTGAGCGTCGCGTTTGCACATTATAGCGGGTTTTTTAATGCCCAGATTTATAGAGTGAGATTATCCGCCGGGCCTGCGGGATTCAGACTTTACGGTAGCACCAACGGCCTGGGTACTTCTCTCGCGAGAAAGGTGTATACCCCCGCTCATACGACATGAGGCCAAACTTACGGCGCCACAACCACTCGGCATGGCTTGAGCCCGGACACCCCAGCGTCTACCTCGGCTTCAACTTACATGCCAACAATCGCACCTACAGCGGGTGGCTGCGGGTGGGGCTCACTTTCGATGGAGCCGGTAACCCCCTGGCTTTTTCACTGCTCGCGAAAGACGGCGCGCCGGACATCTATGGCGCGTGGTCCACGGGTGCGATTAGCCTGGGTGAGGTCGGCTCGGCTGCCGCCGTCCCCGAGCCCGCGCAGGTCGCCACCGGCCTCGGCCTGCTCGCGCTCGGCGCGGTGGGCGTGCGAGAGTTCCGCCGGCGGCGGCGGCAGGACGCCGCTTGAGCGAGAAGAAGCGCAAAGTCCTCCTCGTCGGTTGGGACTCGGCCGACTGGAAGGTCATCCATCCGCTGCTCGACGCCGGCAAGCTGCCGCACCTCGAGCAGCTCGTGAACGGCGGCGTCATCGGCAATCTCGCCACGCTCTACCCCGTGCTCTCGCCCATGCTCTGGACGAGCATCGGCACCGGCAAGCGCCCCTACAAACACGGCATCCACGGCTTCGCCGAGCCCGACCCGCATACCGGCGGCGTGCGCCCGATCACGAACCTCTCGCGGAAAACCAAGGCCGTCTGGAACATCCTTTCGCAGGCCGGAAAAAAGTGTGTCGTCGTCTGGTGGCCGTCGCATCCGGCGGAGCCGCTCCCCGACGGCGTGATGGTCTCGAATCATTTTCAGCGCGCGGCGAACCCCGACCCGGCGCAGCCGTGGCCGTTGCCCGCCGGCGCGGTGTATCCGGCGCGGCTTGCGAAGACGCTCGCCGAGGGCCGCGTGCACCCGCACGAACTCGTGGCGGAGATGATCCTGCCCTTCGTCCCGAAGGCCGCCGAGATCGACCAGAAGAAGGACCGCCGCCTCGAAGGCCTCGCGAAGACCATCGCCGACTGCTCCACGATCCAGGCGGTGGCGACGCAGCTCATCCGGAGCGAGCCGTGGGATTTCATGGCGGTTTACTTCGATGCCATCGACCACTTCGGCCACGGCTTCATGAAGTATCACCCGCCGCGCCAGCCGTGGGTGCCGGAAAAGGATTTCGAGCTCTACAGCGGCGTGATCGAGGCCGGCTATCGTTACCACGACATGATGCTCGGCGTGCTCATGGCGATGGCCGGGCCGGACACCACGGTGCTGCTGATGTCCGACCACGGTTTCCATCCCGACAACCTCCGCCCGAGCAGCATCCCGTTGGAGCCTGCGGGTCCGGCGGTCGAGCACCGCCACTACGGCATCTTCGCACTCAAAGGCCCCGGCGTGAAAAAAGACGAGCGCGTCACCGGCGCGACCGTCCTCGACATCACGCCCACGCTGCTCGCGCTCTTCGACCTGCCCGTCGGCCGCGACATGGACGGCAAGCCGCTCGTCAACGTCTTCGCCGAAACGCCGAAGCTGGAGACGATTCCTTCGTGGGACGAAGTGCCTGGCACCGACGGCTCGCATCCGTCCGGCGCCAAACTCGACGCCGCCGACGCGAAGGAAGCGCTCAAGCAGCTCGAAGCGCTCGGCTACATCTCGCCGCTGCCCGAGGACGCGGCGAAGGCCGTCGGCGAGACGCAGGCCGAGCTCGACTACAACCTCGCGTGCTCGCTCACCGACACGAACCGGCACGCGCAGGCCGCGGAAATTTTCGCGCGCCTGTGGGCCGCGCGGCCCGACGAGCATCGTTACGGCGGCAAACTTCTTTCGTGCCAGCTCGCGCTCGGCGCCTTCGAGCTCGCGCGCGAGACGCTCGACCGCCTGCGCGCGAACCGCCGAAAATACGGCGCCGAGGCCGCCGCGGAGTTGAAGCGAAGGAAAGAAGAGCTGACGGACAAAAAGCCCGAGGACCTTGCGCCCGCGCAGCAGGAAGAGCTGCGCCGGCTCGCCGCGAAGGCGCGCCCTGCCACCGCTGCGATGCGCCACATGGAGGCGACGCTGCTTTTCGCCGAGGGCAAGGCCGCCGAAGCCGTCGAAGTGCTGCAATCGCTCGAAAAATCCGGCGGCACCGATCCCGGTTTCCTGGTGCAGCTTGGTCAGGGCTTCCTCGCGCTGAAGCGTTGGGACGAGGCCGAGAAATCGTTCAAGCGCGCCCTCGAACTCGATCCCGACAACGCACATGTCTCCGGGCTGCCGCGTTCGGGGACTTCGCTGATGATGCAGATGCTCGCGGCCGGCGGGCTGCCGCCGTTGCACGACGGCCACCGGCCGGCGGACACGGACAACCCGCGCGGCTACTTCGAATTCGCTTCGGCGAAAAACATCCGCGCCGACGCGTCGTGGCTGCCGCAAGCGCAGGGCCGCGCGGTGAAGCTCGTGGCGCAGTTGCTACCGTTTCTGCCGGGAGGGCCGGCGCCAGCCGCCGCGCCGCGGCCTGCCGACGAGTGCCAGCCCTACGATTACCGCATCGTCTGGATGGAGCGCTCGCTCGACGAGGTGCTCGCCTCGCAAAGGGCGATGCTCGACCGCCACGGCCACGCCGGCGCGGCGCTCGCGCCGGAAAAATTGCGCGCCGTTTACGAGCAGCAGCTCGCGCGTGTCGCCGAAAATCTCGAACGGCGCAAACTCGCCGTGCTGCGCATCGCGCACCGCGACGCGATCCGCGATCCGGCTGGCTCCGCCGCGCGTGTCGCCAAATTTCTTGGGTTGCCGCTGAACACAGCGGCGATGATCGCCGCCGTCGATCCGACGCTGCACCGGCAGAAAAAGGGCCGACCGGCGGGTTCGGTGGGACACGTGGCCGTTGAAGTGTCTCCCGCCGGCGCCGGAAGCTCCCGGCGGCATTAGGTTTGGCTGGAGGCTGCTTTTTCCACTGCCGGGCTTGCCGCGTGCGTGTCGAATCCTACTGTCAGCACCTCACCTGCATGAAAAAAGCTCTGATCACCGGCATCACCGGCCAGGACGGGTCCTACTTGGTCGAGTTGCTGCTCGCCAAGGGTTACGAGGTTCACGGTGTCATCCGCCGCGCCTCGACGTTCAACACCGGGCGCATCGACCACCTCTATGGCGACACAGCGGTTTACGGGAAAAAACTCTTCCTGCACTACGGCGATCTCGCGGACTCGGTGCAGATGGTGAAGCTCCTCTACGAACTCCAGCCCGACGAAATCTACAACCTCGGCGCGCAGTCGCACGTGCGCGTGTCGTTCGACATCCCGGAATACACCGGCGATGTCGATGGACTCGGCGCGCAGCGCATCCTCGAGGCGATCCGCGAGACGGGGCTGGTGAAAAAAGTGCGTTACTACCAGGCGTCGTCGTCCGAGATGTTCGGCAAGGCCCAGCAGGTGCCGCAGACGGAAGCGACGCCGTTTTGGCCGCGCTCGCCCTACGGCTGTGCGAAAGTCTATGCCTACTGGCTCACGGTGAACTACCGCGAGAGCTACAACCTTCACGCGAGCAACGGCATCCTTTTCAACCACGAGTCGCCCCGTCGCGGCGAGACGTTCGTGACGCGGAAAATCACGCGCGCCGCCACGCGCATCAAGCTCGGCCTGCAAACCGAGCTCGTGCTCGGCAATCTCGACGCGCGCCGCGACTGGGGCTTTGCGAAGGAATACGTCGAGATGATGTGGCTCATGCTCCAGCAGGACAAACCCGACGACTACGTGGTCGCGACGAACGAGACACACAGCGTCCGGGAATTCTGCCAGGAAGCGTTCGGCCTGCTCGATCTCGACTGGGAGAAATACGTGAAATACGACGGGCGCTACGAGCGGCCCGCGGAGGTGGACCTGCTCATCGGCGATCCGGCGAAGGCGCGGCGCCAGCTTGGTTGGGAGCCGAAGGTGCGGTTCAAGGAATTGGTGGAAATCATGGTCCTCGCGGACCTCGAGCTGGCGAAACGCGAACACCAGATCAGCCAGCTCCCGAACCTGTGAGTTTTTTTGAGCGAAAGACTCGAATCGAGCTTTTTGCCTCCGGGCGCCCGGTGAATTCCGTGATCAAGAACTCATGAAACTCTACATCGCCGGGCATCAGGGCATGGTCGGCTCCGCGCTCGCGCGGCGCTTCGCGCGCGAGCCGGATGTCACGCTCGTCCACCGCACGCGCCGCGAACTCGAACTGACCGACCAGGCCGGCGTCGAGGCGTTTTTCGCCGCCGAAAAACCCGACGTCGCGATTATCGCCGCCGCAAAAGTCGGCGGGATTCACGCGAACAACACCTATCCCGGCGAGTTTCTCTACGACAACCTCGTCGTCGCCACCAACACGATTCACGCTGCCTACCGCCACGGCGTGAAGCGGCTGCTGTTCCTCGGCAGCTCGTGCATTTACCCGAAGTTTGCGCCGCAACCGATGCCCGAGGAAAGCCTGCTGACCGGCCCGCTCGAGCCGACGAACGAAGCCTACGCCATCGCCAAGATCGCCGGCCTCAAGCTCTGCCAATACTACCGCAAGCAATACGGCGTCCTCTTTCACTCCGCGATGCCGACAAATCTTTACGGCCCCGGCGACAACTACCACCTGCAAAACTCGCACGTCCTCCCCGCGCTCATCCGCAAATTCCACGAGGCGCGCGAGGCCGGCCGCGCCGAGGTCGTCGCGTGGGGCACCGGCGCGCCGCGCCGCGAATTCCTGCACGTGGACGACCTCGCCGACGCCTGCGCGTTTCTTCTGCGGCTCGACAATCCGCCCGACTGGATCAACGTCGGCACCGGCACCGACGTGACGATCAAGGAACTCACCGAGACCGTCGCCGCAGTCACCGGCTTCACCGGCCGGATCGTTTGGGACACTTCGAAACCTGATGGCACCCCGCGCAAACTCATGGACGGCTCCCGCCTCGCGAAACTCGGCTGGCGCGCAAAGCTCGGCCTGCGCGAAGGCGTGGCGCGGGCCTACGCGTCGTTCCTCGCCGAGAAGGCCGCCGGCACGCTGCGCGCGTGACGTGCATGTGGCCCTCGTCGCGGCGACGCTGGCGCTCGCGCCCGCGCGGCCCGATCCGCTTCCGCACCCATGACTGACGCCGACGGCCTGCCCGAGTCGGACGACGATTCGTCCGGCGAAAAAAAATCCTTCTGGGATCATCTGCGCGATTTGCGCAAGGCGCTCCTGCGCTCTGCGATCGCGATCGGCCTCGCGCTGATCGTGTGCCTGCTGTTGGCCGACAAACTCGTCTCGATCCTGGAATACCCGCTGCAACGCATGGCGGCGTTCCAGACGCCGAAGCCCACGGTCGCCTTCAAGATCGGCGGCGCGCAACTCGGCCCCTACGAAGTCACGCGCGAACAATTCCCCGCCTTGCCCGCGGGCGCCGCGCCGCACGTCGTCTATGAAATCGGCGCGACGCAGATCGGCCAGCAGCAAGTTCTCACGCTCAAGCCGACGCCGGACACCTCGGCCGACGCGGGCGTGCTGCGCATCCGCCTGCACAACCTCAGCCCGGGCGACGCGTTTTTCGTGGCGTTTCGGATCGCGCTCTACGGCGCGCTCGTCGTCGCCGCGCCGTTCTGGATTTTTTTCATGGGCCAGTTTTTTCTGCCGGCGCTCAGCATCCGCGAGCGCGGGATTTTTTTCCAATGGCTTTGCTGGGGCGTGCTGCTGTTTTTCGCTGGCGTGGTGCTCACGTATTTCATGCTGCTGCCGCTCGCGCTGCGCGCCTCCGTGGAATATTCGCACCTGATGGGTTTCGAGGCGTCCGACTGGCGGGCCGACGCCTACATCGGGTTCGTGACGAAATTCATCGTCGGCATGGGCATCGGGTTTCAGTTTCCGATCGTCACGCTCCTGCTCGTGAAACTCGGTTTGCTCACGCACCGGCAGCTCGCCCACTACCGCCGCCACGTGATCGTGCTCACGCTGATCCTCGGCGCACTGCTCACGACGCCCGAGGTGATTACGCAGATCGCGATGGCCGTGCCGCTCTACATTCTTTACGAAATCAGCATCTGGATCGCGTGGTATTGGGACTGGAAAAAACGCCGCGCCGGGGCGCTGGCGGCATGAGGTCGTTTGCGTTGTCCGCCTTTGCGCCTTGCGCGGCGGTTTGCCGCCATGCACCTTCACCTTCCGAACATGATCGCACCCGAAACCTTTTCCCACATCGAGCACATCAAGAAACGCGCCGGCCATTTGTGGAGGTTTCTTTGACGTCGAACAAAAACAGCGCGAGATCGAGGCGCTCGAGGCCCAGATGGGCGCGCCGACGTTTTGGGACAACACCGAGCGCGCGCAAAAGCACATCGCCAAGCTCAACGTCCTGAAGCGTTCCGTCCTGCCCGTCGTCGCGTTTCAAAAAAAAGTCGATGACCTCGGCGTGATGCTCGAACTCGTCGAGGCGGCGTCCGACGGCGAGCGCGAGAGTTATGCGAAGGAGCTCGACGCGCAGGCGGCAGCGATGATGGGCGAACTCGACGCGCTCGAGATCGCGTCGTTCCTCACCGGCCAGTTCGACAAGAACAACGCCATCCTCTCGATCCAGTCCGGCGCCGGCGGCACCGAGTCGAACGACTGGGCCGACATGCTTTTTCGCATGTATAACCGCTGGGCCGAGCGCCGTGGCTTCATTGTCGAGGTGCAGGACGTGCAGGTGGGCGATCAGGCCGGCATCTCGAAAGCGACGATGCTCATCAAGGGCGAAAACGCCTACGGCTACGTGAAGGCCGAGCGCGGCGTGCACCGGCTCGTCCGCATCAGCCCGTTCGACGCGAACAAGCGCCGGCACACGTCGTTCTGCGCCATCGACGTCGTCGCCGAGATCAACGAGGACATCGCGATCGAAATCCCCGAGGACGAAATCCGCACCGATGTTTATCGCTCGTCCGGCAAGGGCGGTCAGGGCGTCAACACGACCGATTCCGCCGTGCGCCTGACGCACATCCCGACCGGCATCGTCGTCGTCTGCCAGAACGAGCGCTCGCAGATCAAGAACCGCGCCGCGGCGTTGAACGTGCTCAAGGCGCGCCTCTACGAAAAGAAACTCGACGAGCAACGCAGCGAGATGGAGCGCTTCTACGGCGAGAAAGGCGAGATCGGCTGGGGCAGCCAGATTCGCAGCTACGTCTTGCAGCCCTACCAAATGGTGAAGGATCTGCGCACCGGCCTCAGCACGAGCGACACGCAGGGCGTGCTCGACGGCGACCTCGACCGCTTCATCAACGCTTGGCTCCGCGCCGGCAGCCCGCGGCACCGGAACAAGGAAATTCAGATGGAGGAATAGGCCGCGAATTTCGTTCGCTGATCCATGTCACTTTCCTACGACCAACTCCGCAGCGCGTTCGCGGCCCAGCCGCTGTTCGAGGACAAAACCTGGCGGCTCTCGCCCGACGCATGGCCGCTGACACGCGAGCAGCTCGCGCAACTCGAGGCGATCGGCGCCGCGTGCCTCGAATTTCACCAGGCGCTCGAGACGCTTTATCTCCGCTCCGTCGCCGGGAAAAATCTGCTTCGCAACAAGCCGCTCGTCGCGCCGTGGGTCGCCGATTACCTCGACCGCGGCAAACCCGCGCAGCTCATCGCGCACGCGCGCGACCCGCGCAACCGCGGCGCGTTTCCGACCGTGCTGCGCCCCGATCTGCTTCTCACCGACGACGGCTTTGCGCTCACCGAACTCGATTCCGTGCCCGGCGGCATCGGCCTCACCGCGTTCCTGAATCGCCTCTACGCGGACGCCGGCGCCGGCGGCATTCTCGGCGCGGGCGGTGCGATGATCCAAAATTTCCATGCGTCGCTCGCCGCGCTCCGGCCCGAGTTGGCGAACCCGCTCATCGTGCTCGCCGTGAGCGACGAGGCCGCGACCTACCGGCCGGAGATGCAGTGGGTCGCGCACCAGCTCCAGCTTCTCGGCAAGCGCGTGTTTTGCCTGCGCCCCGACGACATTTTTCCGCTTGGCTCGTCGCTCTGTTTCGACGCCGACGGCAACCCGGAAAAAATCGACGTTCTCTACCGCTTCTTCGAACTCTTCGACCTCGCAAACATCCGCACGACGAAATTCATTTTCGAATCCTGGGCCGCCGGCGAAGTCGCGCTCGCGCCGCCGATGCGACATTTTCAAGAGGAGAAACTCGCGCTCGCGCTTTTCCATCATCACCTCCTGCAGGATTACTGGGCCGAAGCGCTGGGTTCGCGCGCCGTGAAACTTCTCCGGGCGCTGATCCCGCCGTCGTGGGTCATCGATCCCGCGCCGCTGCCGCCGGGCGCCGTGCTCGACGGCCCACGCGTGGGCGGCCGCGCGCTCAACGACTGGCGCGAGCTCGCCGGCGCGTCGCAGAAGGAGCGCGACCTCATCCTCAAGATCAGTGGCTATCACGAAACCGCGTGGGGCGCGCGCAGCGTCCTGCTCGGCAGCGATTGTTCGCGCGAAGAGTGGCAGCACGGCGTCGAGCGCGCGATCGAGCTCGCTCCGACGAACCTGCACCTCCTGCAAACCTACAAAAAACCCCGCCGCCTCGAGCATCCGCTTTACGAAGCCGCCGCGACGGGTGCGCCCGGCGACCCGTCCGCCGTCGCTTCGGCGAAGGACGGCCGCCTCCGCCTTTGCCCTTACTATTTTGTGATCGGCGGCCAGGCCCGGCTCTCGGGCGCGCTCGCAACGTTCTGCCCGCCCGACAAAAAAATCATCCACGGCATGCAGGACGCCGCGCTCCTCCCGAGCCGCATCGTCGATTGAGCGCCGTCGAATCGCCCTCGATTTGCCACCTCGATCGTGACTCGGGGGCGCTGCGCTGGTAAGAGGCCTGTTGCGATTTTTTTCATCGTCGCCTTGCTCCGGGCTAGGGTTTTCTCCTTAACGACAACGTGCGCAGTCCCGCCACTCCGACTCATCGATTTTTTCTGTCTTGGAAACAGCGCTCGCTGCTGTTGGCGGCGCTTCTCACTCTCGGCCCGGTTGTCCGCGCGGCCCCGGCCGAGATCAGCCTCGATGAACTGCGCGCCCGCGCCGACAGCGGCGACGCCGAGGCGCTGAACGCCCTCGGCAACCTCTACGCCAACGGCCAGGGCGTCCCGCAGGATTTCGCCGCCGCGATCCGCTACTACACGCAAGCCGCCGCGCGCGGCCACGCCCCCGCGCAGTTCAACCTCGGCATGATGGCCGAGCTCGGCCGCGGCATCCCGGTCGATATCGCGACCGCTTTCGGCTTCTACCGCAAGGCCGCCGAGCAGGGCTTCGCGCCCGCGCAGTTCAACATTGGCAACATGTATGCCAACGGCATCGGGGTAAAACAGGATTACTTCGAGGCCGCGCTCTGGTTTCGCCAGGCCGCCGACCGCGGCGTGGTCGAGGCGCAATACAACCTCGCGCTCGCCTATGAACTCGGCCGCGGCGTGTCGAAGGACGAGGCGCAGGCGCAAAAATGGTATCGCGAAGCCGCCGGGCGCGGCTACGCCCGGGCCGGCTACAACCTTGCGCTCATGCTCGAGGAAGGCCGCGGCTCCGCCGTGGACAACACAACCGCCGCTGCGCTCTACCACGCTGCCGCCGAACAGGGCTTCGGCCTCGCGCAGAACAACTACGGCATCATGCTCGCCGAGGGGCGCGCCGGCGCGCCGGCGAATTTTGTCGAAGCCTACGCCTGGCTCTCCCTCGCCGTCGAAAACGGCGCGAAGCCCGACGGCCGCGACCTCGTCGCGCGCAAGCTCGACTCCACGCAACTCGCCGCCGCGAACGAGCGCGTGGCCGCGCTGCGCGCGAAGTTCGCCGCCGCGAACGCACCGGCGCCTGCGGAAGTCGCATCCGCCAAGCCTGCCGCCCCGCCGGCGTCGGCACCGGCGGAAAATCCCGCCGCGCTCGCCGCGCTGATCACCCGCCTGAAGGCAACCGAGGACGACCTCGCCGCGCTGCGGCAGGAACACTCGCGCCTCGTGGATTTTTCCCGCGACCTCGCCCGCGACAAAACCGGCTTCGAACAACGCCTCGCCCAAGCGACCGCCGACGCCGGCGCCGCTGACGCGCACGTGCGATCGCTGCTCGCGGACAATCGCCGGCTCGACGACGAGGTCAGGCGTTCGACGGTGCAGTTGAGCGAACTTTACCGCCAGCTCCGCCTCGCGCAGCGGAAACTGTCCGGCCTCGGCGACACCTCCAGCATCACTCCCGCCGCGACGGAAGCCGATCCCGCGATCGCCGCGCTCAACGCCGAACTGAAGGAACAGCGCGCCCTCAACCAGAAACTCGCCGACGAGAACAACCGGCTGACCGCCGCTCCCGCCGGTTCCGCCGACCTTGACAAACTCCAGACGCAATTCGCCGCCGCCAACACCGAGCTTGCCGCGCTGAAAGCCGACAACGAGCGCCTGCAAAAATCCGCCATGACGGGCACCGCCGACCTCCGCGACTTGCAGGCCCGCGCCAGCGAAGCGGCCAAGCTGCGCGAGGCGCTGGACGCCGCCGAGCAGAAGCTGCGCGAGAGCGCGCTGGCCGTCACCGCGGCGGACGGCAAATCGGCCGGGGAACTTGCGCACGTGAAACAAGAGCAGGCGGAGACCCAGCAGGCGCTGGTCGCCGCCCGGCGCGAAACCGAGGAAGTGCGGGCGCAGGCTGAGAGCGCACAGAGCGAGCTGCGCATCCAGGCCAAGAAATTCGAGGCGCAGCTTGCCGCGACCCGGCAGGCGCCGGCGGATACCGCCGTCTCCGCGCAACTCGCCGCCGCGCAAGCGAAGCTCGATGAGCTGACGAAATCCGCCGGCGAACTCGCCGCGAAAAACGGCGAGCTGACCGCGACGCTGCAAAAGACGACCGTGGATCTCGACACCGCACGGGCCGCCGCCGCGAAAGGCGCCGATTCCGCCGCCGCCGTCCAGGCGTTGAACCGCGAGGTCGTGGCCGCCCGCGAATCCGCCGCTGCCGCGGAAACCCGCGCCCGCGCCGCCGCCGCCACGAATCAGGAGCTGGTTTCGCAACTCGAGAAAGCGAAAGCCGTCGCCACCCAATCCAGCGCGGGTGCCGCTGCCCAGACGGCCGCCCGGGAAGCCGTGGCGGATCTCACGAAGCAACTCACCGACGCCAGGACCGCGCTTGCCAATGCGGAACAACAAGCCAAGGCCGCCGCGACCGCCCGCGGAGAAATTGCTATCCAACTTGCCGAAACGCGCGCGACCGCGAAGGAGTCGGCCGCGAAGATTGCGGATTTGACGGCGGCGCTCGACAAGGCCCAGCAGGCCGGTAAGCAGACGGCTGAGTTACAGGCTGCGCTCGAAGCGGCGCGGCACGACGAGGCGGGGTCGAAAAACAGGATCGCGCAGCTGACGAAAGAACTCGAGGACGTGAAGCGCGTCGCCGCCGAACAGGCGCAGCGCGCGGGCGCGGTCGAGGGGTTGACGAAGCAGCTGGCCGACGCGCAGGCGGCGCTCGCGAATGCGGACAAACAGACGAAGGCGTCGGCGACGGCGCGCGATGCGGTCGCCGCCCAACTCACCGAGGCGCGGGCGGCGGCGAAGCAGTCGAGTGCGAAAGTCGAGGATTTGACGGCGGCGTTGGAGAGGGCGCGGCAGGACGGCGCGCAGACGGCGGGCGCGCAAGCCGCTCTGGAAGCGGCGCGGCGCGATCAGGCGGCGTTGAAGGAAACGGTCGCGCAGTTGACCAAGCAGGCGGCGGATGCAAAAGACGCGCTGGCGAACGCGACGGAGGAGGCCAAGGCGTCGGCGACGGCCCAGGCGGCGGCGAAGGACAAGATCGCGCAGCTGACGAAAGAACTCGAGGACGTGAAGCGCGTCGCCGCCGAACAGGCGCAGCGCGCGGGCGCGGTCGAGGGGTTGACGAAGCAGCTGGCCGACGCGCAGGCGGCGCTGGCGAATGCGGACAAACAGACGAAGGCGTCGGCGACGGCGCGCGATGCGGTCGCCGCGCAACTCACCGAGGCGCGGGCGGCGGCGAAGCAGTCGGGTGCGAAAGTCGAGGATTTGACGGCGGCGTTGGAGAGGGCGCGGCAGGACGGCGCGCAGACGGCGGGCGCGCAAGCCGCTCTGGAAGCGGCGCGGCGCGAGCAGGCGACCGCGAAGGACATGATCGCGCAGTTGACCAAACAGGCGGCGGATGCAAAAGACGCGCTGGCGAACGCGGACAAGCAGGCGAAAGCCGCGACGATTGCGCGTGGCGAACTCGCCCAGCAACTGGCCGAAACGAATGCGACCGCGAAGCAGTCGGCGGTGAAGATCGCGGACCTGACCGCGGCGCTGGACAAGGCCCAGCAGGCCGGCGTGCAGACGGCGGAGTTGCAGGCTGCGCTCGAAGCGGCGCGGCACGACGAGGCGGGGTCGAAAAACAGGATCGCGGAGCTGACGAAAGAACTCGAGGACGTGAAGCACGTCGCCGCCGAACAGGCGCAGCGCGCGGGCGCGGTCGAGGGCTTGATGAAGCAGCTGGCCGACGCGCAGGCGGCGCTCGCGAATGCGGACAAACAGGCGAAGGCGTCGGCGACGGCGCGCGATGCGGTCGCCGCCCAACTCACCGAGGCGCGGGCGGCGGCGAAGCAGTCGGGTGCGAAAGTCGAGGATTTGACGGCGGCGCTGGAGAGGGCGCGGCAGGACGGCGCGCAGACGGCTGGCGCGCAAGCCGCTCTGGAAGCGGCGCGGCGCGATCAGGCGACCGCGAAGGACATGATCGCGCAGCTGACGAAAGAACTCGAGGACGTGAAGCGCGTCGCCGCCGAACAGGCGCAGCGCGCGGGCGCGGTCGAGGGGTTGACGAAGCAGCTGGCCGACGCGCAGGCGGCGCTCGCGAATGCGGACAAACAGACGAAGGCGTCGGCGACGGCGCGCGATGCGGTCGCCGCCCAACTCACCGAGGCGCGGGCGGCGGCGAAGCAGTCGAGTGCGAAAGTCGAGGATTTGACGGCGGCGTTGGAGAGGGCGCGGCAGGA
>Ga0265314_10004179_pt1 | contig 13574 bp, 8 predicted proteins | sample 4126metaG_FD_203106 | JGI IMG/M metagenome (GOLD analysis project Ga0265314, IMG submission 203106) | Rhizosphere microbial communities from Carex aquatilis grown in University of Washington, Seatle, WA, United States - 4-1-26 metaG | ecosystem: Host-associated > Plants > Roots > Rhizosphere >... | reverse complement strand
CAGATCGACGTGAGCGGCCGTACTGAGACAGAACCCGCTGCCGAGATTCTGGCACGCAACCTCGTCACCTACATCGCCAATTGGAAAGCCGCGCCGCAGCGCCGCGCGCTTTACGCCGGCGATCCCGAAGGCCTCGCGCATTTGCAGAAAGACGGCGTAGCGGCCGATGCGTTCGACGGCGGAGCGCTCGCGCCGGACCAGGTTCTCATCGCGGGTCCCGGCAGCGGAGCAAAATTGTCAGCCGCCGCCGGGCCGGTCGGCGAATGGCTCAAAAATGGCGGCCGCGTCCTGGCGGTCGGCCTCGACGAAAGCGACGCGAACGCGTTTCTTCCCGAGAAAGTGAAGATGAAAAAGGCCGAACACATCGCGTCGTTCTTTTCGCCCTCGGGAGCAACATCGGCATTGGCCGGCATCTCGTCCGCTGATGTTCACAACCGCGATCCGCGTGTCGTGCCGCTGCTGACGGGCGGAGCGACCGTGATCGGCGACGGTGTGCTCGGCACATCCAAAAACGAGGATGTCGTTTTCTGCCAACTCGCGCCGTGGCAGTTTAAATACACAGTGCCGCAAGACACCAAGCGCACGTTCCGCCGCGTCTCGTTCCTGCTCTCGAGATTGATGGGAAATCTCGGGGTGAAGTCGAGCACCCCGTTACTGGAGCGCTTCCATTCGCCCGTTGACGGAGCAAAAGCCGAGAAACGCTGGCTCGACGGATTTTATCTCGATCAGCCCGAAGAATGGGACGATCCGTATCGATTCTTCCGCTGGTGATGTTGGAAAATTCAGTCTTCGATCGTGTGCAGATGCTGCTCGAATTCCTGGCGCACCTGGGTGGGCGTTTCTTTCGGCAGCAGCGCGAGCGCTTTTTTCTGCGCCGCGATGGCATCGGTTTTCCGGCCGCTCTGAAAAAGCGCCATCGCGTACGTGTCCATGATTCCGGGATTGCGCCCCTGAGTCAGCGAGTTCGCCTTCTCCGCGAGCGGCAACGCAGCCGTCGGGTTGCGCAGGGATTCATCTTTCGAAGTCAGCAGTTCCCACGCGACGGCGTTCAATGCTTCCGGATGCGCCGGCTGCGCCTTCAGCCATTTCTGGTAGTACTCGAGCTTCCCGCGGTTGTCGCCTTCCTGCCCGGCGAGTTCCGCCATCGCCGCGTAGATGCCCTTCTCCACCAATCCCGCATCGCGTTCGACCGCCGATTCGTAGTCCGAAAGTGCTTCGCGGAAGTGTTTCTGCTTGAGCCTGAACTGCGCGCGCGCCAGAAATTCTTCTGACGTCTGCGGCTGCTTGCCTTCCAGGCTCTGCCCGGCCGTTTCCCGCTTTACCTTTTTCGCACTCGCATCGATCAGGGCCGCGATCTGAGCCTTTTGCGGCGCCACAAGCACCGCCTGATCCACGGCAGCATTGTAGTCCTCTTCCTTGCCCAGCGCGGCGCAGGCAATGGCCTTCACGGCCCACGCATTCCAGAAGTTTTTCAGCGCCAGCGCCGCGTCGGCATCCGCCAACGCGCCCTGGAAATCGCTCATCGAAAGTTTGATGTTGCCGCGATTGCTGTAAATCTCGGCGTAGTTGGGGCTCAGCTTGATGCCCTTGTCGTACGCGGCGAGCGCGCCGGGCATATCGCCGTTCCGTTCCATTTCCAGAGCCCGCTGCATCAGGCCTTCGAGATCTTCCGACGCATTTGGAGAAACCGGCCTGGCCGGATCCATTTTTCGCTGTGCCGGCCGCGGACTTGTGCCGCTGTGCGGCGCCGATGTTTCGTTGCCGCCAAATTGCAGTGAAAAAAGCGAGCCCCCTCCCACTTTCTCGTCGCGCCGCGGCGGGGCATCGGCCACAACAGGCGCAGCAGATGCGGCAGGCGGCGGCGGAGCGGGCGCGGACGGCGTGTCTGCCGCGCGAGCCGGTTCCGACACCGCTAACCGCGAGGATTCATTATCGTTGGACATCACTACAATTTGCGCGGGTTCCGGACGAGCCCGCGTTAAGAACGCGGCGCCCAATCCAAATAAGGCCAGCGCCAGCGCGCCGGTATAATACGGCCAGGCCGGCATAGATGGAGAACCCGTCCCGCGCACCGAAGGCCGCACGGGAATCATGGTTGTCGTGCGACGCGGCGGCTGAATGTTTCGCGACGAAGAACCGGCGCGTTTGAGCCCGCCATTCAAACACGCTGAGCAGCAGACGCCGTGCGCTTCAGTCTCTGCAGCTTTGCCGCCGGCCAGATCATCATCTGTGATTCGCGTGCCGCATTTCTCGCAAAACCAGAATTTCATGGCGCTGTTCCGAGTGTGTCGAAGCTACAATGAGCACACGACGTGCCGCTGTTTTTGATTGAAAAGCCCGCTTAAAACGTTCGCATCGATAAAAAAGCATCACAAGCACAAGCGCACCGTGAGCGAGTCGGTTTAAATACAGCAATGTGCTCTCGCCGGATTGATGTGATCAAAAATCGGATTATTCTGTTATATCTTCAGAATTGTACAGACTTTGGGCGGACAGCGTGTCAAGACATCTAGTGCAGTGGCTCGCACTACTTTTTATAATACTCGCGTGACAATGCCCACAGTTCGTTCGTAATTGCGCTGAGTTTTTCGTCGCTGCCGCCACTGCTGAGCGTGGATAGTTTCTGCAGCACGACCTTCTCGTACGCCGCGCGTTTTTCTTCGCGCGCTCCGCTGGGATCGGAAACCCGGAACGACGCCTGGAACGCCGTTCCGTCGACCATGCCCTTGGGCGCGCCCAAACGCGGAAAGAGCGGCACAGGCAGATTGAACAACGGCGAGCCCAGCGTCACCAGCGCATAACTGGGATAGCCGGTCGCGCCGAGCACCGCGACGAAACTCGCGCGCGTCTCCGCGTCGCAAACACCCTTTTCCGAGCCTGCTTTTTTGTCGATTCGCGCGCCGGCCAGAAAGCGGTACAGATCCGGAGGCGTTGCAGCGAAATGTTCGCGCAGGCAACGCTGGCGGAAGGGTTCGATGCTCGTCTGCGCCGGATTGCCGAGCTGGAATTTATTCGCCGCGATCAAAAAGCCGTTCGAGACACGCCGGTGCTGAAAGCGCGTGGCGCTGGCTTCAAGCAGGGTCATCTCGCCCGAACCATCCGCAAAAATATAAACCACGCCGCGCTTGTCCGGCGTCGCCGGGCCCATGCGTTTCTGAATCGATTGAAATTCTTCCACCGCCTGCATGCAGCTCGTCGCGCGCTCGCAGATCTGCCGCAACACCAACGTCGGCTGCATCGACGTATTCGTGTAATCGTCAACCGGCGGACCCATATGGAACGTTCCGGCCATCCCCGCCTCGTTGACGAACGCTTTGATGCCGATATCGGCCGCTTCGCTCAGCGCAATGTACGCCAGCGTGCCCGGCGATGAGGCGCGGCTGATCACGTGATGAACAATGTCCGGACCGTCGCAATTCTCGAGAAAAAGAGTGCGCGACGCCGGGTCCTGCGTGCACGCCGCCGCAGCCGTCGAATCGTTCGCGCGCTTGGGCAGCAGGCAGGGCTGTACTTTTTCGGGCGGGTAGGTAATGGCCATGAACGAGGCGGCCGGAACTTGCGCCGCAGCCGCCGTGGCGCGGGCTTCGATCAGCCATTCCTGGCCAAGCACATTGAGCACCGTCGTGATCTGGCGCGCGCGGTCGGGAAGTTCGAGCGGGCCGCAGTTCTGTTTGTCACAAAGTGCTTTGAAATCAGTAACGCGCTGTTTGAGTAAATTCTTCTGGCAAAGACCGAGCAGCTCACCACGCGGTGCCGGATTATCTTGGAGCAGGATCAGTTCATCCATGTTGTCTGACATACTCCGCAGCCCTGCAATTTGTGCATTCTAAGCAAACTCAACATTTTTAAAGCTCAGTTTCTGAAAATCGTAACGCACGGTGCGCAATTTTGTTGTTACCAAAGCCAGTGTCGGTTGCGCCGTTTTTCGTTTGTATTATTTTACGGACAGGCAACCGGGGTTCGCACCGAAATGGCTGATCTTAAAAAAGGCAAAACCGTCTGGATCGCGCGCCACGGCAATCGTGCGGATTTTGTCGATCGTTCCTGGCCGATGACCGCCGCCCGCCCGCACGATCCGCCCCTCTCAGCCGACGGCAACGTTCAGGCTCAGCTTCTGGGCAAGCGCATGAAAGGCCAGCCGGTCCGGCACCTGTTTGCGTCGCCATTTCTGCGCACGATGGAGACCGCTTCGCATGTCGCCGAGCACCTCGATCTGCCGATCAAGCTTGAACATGGCGCCGGGGAATATTTGAATCCGGACTGGTTCAAACGGGCGCCTGATTTTCTTTCGCACGACGAAATCCGCAGCCGTTTTCCGCGCGTCGACCTGACGTACACGTCGCGCGGTGTTTCAAAATACCCTGAACATGACGAACAGACGCACTGCTGGCCGCGAGCTGGAAAAACCGTGCGCAAATTGGTCGAAGATTTCGACGGCGATCTCATGATTGTCTGCCACGGCGCGACGATGCTGGGACTGTCGTACGGTCTGGTCGAAAATTACCTGCCGATTCACTGCGGGTTGACGTGCCTTGTGAAAATTGTCTGGAACGGGGAGAAATGGGTGCTGGAACTTAACGGGTGCGCTGAACACCTCGCGACTTCAACTCAACCCAAATCGCCACGATGAACGGTATCACTCCCAGAGTCATCAGTACCGCACCGTTCATCCAATCGATTTTCATAAATGGCATGATGCGCAGCATCCAAAGCTCAAACGAGCCAGTTTGCAGATAAACGATAAAGGTCGCACCGAGGAACAAAAGGAACACAGCGGGTGTAATTAACCAGCCAAGAATCAACATCCGAAGTCGCGGCCATGTTGCGTCTTCGTTTTTGCGTCGCGCCACCGACAAACCCCAGAGCGAGCCGCCGAACAGCATCATCATTGGAAAAAGCCCGGCAAGGATTGCTTTCACCCGGTCAAACGCTTCGGGACGGTTAACCTCGCGCAAGGCCATCATGAGTAGACCGAGCGGCATTGTTGAAACAACCAACGTCAGCATAAATTCATGAATGCGCGCTTGGACCCGAAAATATAAAGCATACGCTAAATAGGCCAAAATTGGAATAATGACGACACAAATACTAATGACCAGCCCAAGATCTTCGTCCATGGCCATTTCCTACTTTGATTATTCTCAAAAAATAATACCAAATCTTAACTTAATTAGAAGAACTTCCCGCGTGAAACGTATTATAATCAGATACGTTACATGAAGAGGTTGTTGCGTGGACGTTGCACATTGTTCAATATGCGGCCAATTGATGAGCCTGCCTGTGCTTAAGGCAGAGCCCGCTCACGTGTCGGCGCACACAAACCACCACGCCAGTTCAACCATCTGCACGATCTGTCTGCAGAAGCTCAGTTCCGATGGCGCCACCGATCGCACGACCATTATGCGGCCCATCGCCACACTGCCAGTCACCAATGACGAAGGCGGAAAAACAAGCCGCCGCGTCATCATCGCGCACTCGGAACCTGAACCCGTATCGGCCATCACCGAAACGCGCGGCCAGGGACCGGTGCTGAAAAACGATTCGATCGACCACAAATCCGGCAGTTCGCGCACCGCAGACGGCTCACCCAAGCAGTTCGGCAGCTACGAAATCCTGTGCGAGATCAGCCGCGGTAGTTTTGGCGTCGTTTACAAAGCCAAGCAGGCTGGACTCGACCGCATCGTCGCGTTGAAAGTGCTGCTCGCAGGACCGCACGCCTCGGGAGAAGCGGTCGAACGCTTCAAGCGTGAAGCAAAGTCCGTCGCGCGCCTGAAGCACAACAACATCGTTCCCGTATACGACATCGGCACGAACGAAGAACACCATTATTTCGCGATGGAGTTCGTCGAAGGAGAATCGCTCTCGGCGCGCATCGGGGCAAAGAAGCTGACGATCTCCGATGCGCTCGCGATTGCCGAAGATCTCGCCGACGCGCTCGAAACGGCGCACCAGGCCGGAGTCATCCACCGCGACATCAAACCGTCCAACATTCTCGTCGACAAAAGCGGCGATCCGCACATCACCGATTTCGGCCTCGCCAAACAGGTCGATCTCGATACGAAATACACGATGTCCGGCACCACGCTTGGCACGCCCGCCTACATGCCGCCGGAACAGGCGCGCGGCGAGATCGAACGCATTGATGCGCGCAGCGACGTCTACGCCGTCGGCGCGGTGCTCTACGAAATGCTGACGGGACAGACGCCCTTCGCGGGCCGTTCGGTGCTGGAAGTCGTCGTCGCCGTCATCAACGAACCGGTTCGCCCGCCGCGCCAGCTCAATCCCAAGATTCACCGCGACGTTCAGACGATCGTGCTGAAGTGCCTCGAAAAAGACCCGCGCCAGCGCTACGACTCGGCCGCCGAACTGCGCGACGACCTGAGCCGCTTCCGCAACGGTGAAACGATCAAGGCGCGTCCGGCCGGAATGTTGCGCCTGACCGGGCGCTTCATCAAGCGTCATTACGTGCTGCTCGGAGCGGTCGCCGCGATCATGTTCGCGTTTGGCGTCTCGCTGAAGCTGAAGAAAGAACAGGTCGAAGCAGTCAACGAAAACAAGCAGCTTCAACAGAAACTGAAAGACAAGACCAGCAGCGAAGCCGCGTGGCGCCCTGAATGGTGGTTCCCGCCGCTCACCGAGTCCGAAATCGAAAAGAACGACGAGAAAGCCAAGCTGCACAAGATTCCCGACGGCAAGAACCCGATCTTCCAGGGCATGGTGAAGAGCAACAAAGAAGTCTGGGACCTCCACACGCGGAAAGTAAAGAGCAAGGACGGCAAGTCCGACGTTTATCTCGAAGAGACCGCGCGTGTTCCGGGCGCAAAAATTCTGGTCAGTCCCGATGAACTGCGCTTTTACGGCGACGTGGACATCGACGTCACGTTTTCGCTCAACGACGTCCCATCTCCAGATAAAGGCGAAGCGCCACGCATTCGCATCGGCCTGCAAAGCGTCGGAAGTTCCAAAGGGTTCGACGGCATCCCCTTCATCGCCGAATTTACCTCGGGCAACGTGCGTGTCATCGGGCCCGCCGATCTGTACGGCCACACCGGCCCCGGCGACGGCAGCAGCGGCAAAGGCCCGCCCAAGCTCGAAGTGAAAGCCGAAAAGATCGCGCCGGATCTCGTGCCCGGCGAATACACGCTGAACATTCACCGCGACGGCACGCAGCTGAGTTTCCGCCTCTCCGGTCCCGCGCCGCACCCGGGCTGCAGCATCGAATTCAAAGACGCCAACTTGAGCAACTGGGTATTCAAAAATACGCAGCTCGTTGTGCACGATCCCCCGCCCTCGCTGCTCGTCACCGCGGCTGAAGTGCGACGCAAATACGGCGACGACGACGACCGCGCCTTCAGTTTCTTCCGCGCAGGCGATTACAACGTTGCAGAAGCCGAACTGAAAGTGCTCGCAACCGGCGAAGACCCGTTCAAACGCGCGCGCGCCAAGTACCAGCTCGGCATGATCCAGGAAATCTGCCAGCCGCAGTCGGGCCACGAATTAGCGCTGTACACCGATGCGCTCGAAGACCTCGATCGTGTCGAATCCGACGATCCGCGCCTGCGCGAGCGCTCGCGCCTGGCCACCGAGCTGCATCTGCGAAAAATGGTGCGCTTTGCCAAGATCAAGCAGTGGAATGGCGTGATCGACGAATTGAATGAAGGCTGGAGCGGCGGCGCGACGGTCGGGGAACCGCTCGCCTGGGAACTGCACTCGGTTCTTGAAATGATTCTGAAGCAAAGCGAGCCCGACGCGGCCGTAAAGGAGATCGCCGCGCTCGCGATTTTCCAGCGCATGGGCATCGAACCCGGGTCGGTGCGCATGGGCCGCTGGGCCGAGGAACTCGCGGGGCTGCTTATCGCCGAGCGCCGCTTCGACGATCTCATCACGCTGCACAAATCGTTTCCGACGCCAATGCTGACCGATGAATTCTTCACTTCGGCGCGCAAGGCTCTCGAAAAGAACCAGTTCGACACCGCGATGCAGTTGCTCGCATACATCACGCCCAATTGCCGCACCGACTCTGAATTGAAGCAGCTTGCCGCGGCCGGCTGCGACGTTCTTTCGGCCGCGATGAAAACCAAGCATTGGGTCGAAGCCTCGCGGATCTTCGCGTCCATGCCCGCAATGCCCGAATTGAAAGTCTTCGCCGCCGAAGTCGAATTGCAGGCCAAGGAACTCGCCGATAGCGATTTCGCCGCGTTTCAGACGAAGCTGCTTCCGGTCGTGATTTTCAATCTGCCCGACGATCCCACTGCTTCCAAGCTTCTCGACAACGCTCTCGACAAAGTCTGCAACGAAATCATCGCGCTGGGCGAGACGAGCAAATTGCAGAAGCTGCATGAAGCCCTTCGCGGCCCGCGCGTAAAAGCCGAGCCGCGCCTGGCCTCATCGTTCGCGCGCGCCGTGCAGAAATTGGCGCAGGCCAACGACGCAGTCGCCGACGGCAAGGCGCTCACGCTGCTGAAATACTGCGCGGCGCATGTGGCGAAGGGCGATCCGGATTTGAACCGCGCCGCTTTTGCGCTCGCCAAGCCCAAGGCCAAGGTCGACGAAAAGGACAGCTACTTCTCAATTCTGACGATTCAGAAGGAGTACCCGACGCCCGATCTGCTCAATCTGGCGCGCGACGTGATGCTGGAGTTGAACCATCCACAGCGCCAGCGCTACCCGGACGCGGTGATGTTCTACAGCCAGGCGCGCGTCGACTTCGGCTCCGATGCGCGCTCGCTGATTCCACTCTGCCTGGGCGCGCTCGAAAAAGTACGCTCGGCCGAACAGCGCGCGCAGCTCCTGACTTCCATCTGGATGACCGTCAACGGCCAGTTGGAACAGCAGCACAGCGCCGCCGCCGACCGGTTGCTCGAACAGCAGCAGATCGCGGCGGCCGACCGCGAATTCCGCCTCGAATACGGCGACATGGAACTGGCGCTAAGTTTCTGGGACCGGGCGCGCGAAACCTACCGCGCGCTGCTCGATCCGCCCAAGGCGCCGCTCTGGTCGCTCAAGAGTGTCGAACCCGAACTGCGCGCGCGCGCCGGCCTGCGGCTGGGTGTGCTGAGTCTCGCGCGTGCGGGCAACGGCAGCGCCAACGATTCGCTGCTGCCGGTGCTGGCGCTCGACAACATCGCCGACGAATACAAACTCGCCGCACGTTTCCTCGCCGCGCCCGATCAGGTTCCGATGAGCGAACTTGAAAAGCAGATGAAAGCCGTGAAGGCGCCGCTGCAGCTGAGCGAAGCGGAATGGGACCTGCTGCGCGGACTTCGCCTGCGCATGGACGGCAGCCAGGCCGCCGCTGCCGAAGCGTTCCGCGCAGCCGAATCGAAATCGAGTTCCTCGCGCGCGTGGGTTCTGCCGGTCGCCTCGCTGCTCACTCACCCCGGCAGCCGCAGCCCCGACGAAGACACCAAGACCGACGTTGATCCGTCCGACAAGACGCTGCCCAAGCCGCCCGCCAACAACTCCAGCCCGACATTCCCAAAGCTCGCTGCACCCAAGTGACTTTGGGGGCGCGGGCGTTGCGCCCGCTGGCTGCAGAGAAGCGCGCTGCGTTTCAATTGTCATTGTTCAACAAAGATGCTATTTTAGCATGTGGAATTCAGATCGGAGACCCACGACGTGGCCAGTGTTGCAGACAAATATACCGACAACGTATCCGGCAAGTTCTACACCGATTCGCAGTGCATCGATTGCGACCTTTGCCGCCAGACCGCACCGGATTTTTTTGACCGCAACGCCGCAAAGGGCTACTCGTTCGTCAGCAAGCAGCCAAAAACGCCCGAAGAAATCGCGCTCTGCCAGCAGGCGGTCGATGAATGTCCGGTGGAAGCGATTGGGAATAATGGGGAGTAAAATTACAACGACCGCCCCTTCAACCCCATCGTCTCATCCAGCCCGCACATGAGATTCAAATTCTGCAGCGCCTGACCGGCCGCGCCTTTCACCAGATTGTCGAGCGATGATGCGATCACCATTTGATTGCTGCGTTCAACGACTTGCACCGCCACATCGCAATAGTTGCTGCGCACGACATTGCTCACCGCGACTTCGTCAACGCCGATCAAAACGCGCACGAACGGCGCCGCGCGCTTCTGATAAAACGCGCGCAAGGCCTCCTGCGCTTTCTCCGTCGTGACACCGGCTTTCGGCCGCGCAAAAACCGTGGTAAGAATTCCGCGATCCATCGGGACGACGTGCGGCACAAACGTCAGCGCGATCGGTTTCCCGGCGACGATCGACAGCGCCTGCTCGATCTCGGGCGTGTGGCGATGCACGCCGACATTGTAGGCTTTCATGTTGCCGTCAATGTCGACGAAGAGATTGCTCATCTTCTGATTGAACTGCCGCCCAGCGCCGCTCATTCCAGAGAACGAATCGATGATGATGTTTTCCTTTTCGATCAAGTCCGCGTCGAGAAATGGCGCAATCGCGAGAATCGCCGACGTCACATAGCAACCCGGGTTGCCGATCAACTTTGCCGATTTGATCTGCTCCTTATTGAGTTCCGGCAGGCCGTAGACCGTCTGCTCGAGCAGTTCCTTGCAACCGTGCGGCTCCTTGTACCACTTCTCGTAGACCGCCGGATCCTTGAAGCGGAATTCACCGCCAATGTCGATGACTTTCGCGCCACCTTTGAGCAGGCCGGGCACGACCGCGAACGTCTCGCTGCCTTTTTTCGCGGTGAAAACAACGTCGCTTTGCTTCGCGATTTCTTCCGGCGTCGCGCTGACTGTCGCCATGTCGATGTCGCCGCGCAGCGACGGCAGCAGATCGCCGATCTTCTTGCCGGCCGCGTGATCCGAAACGAGCAGCGAAATTTTGCACTGCGGATGGCCGAGCAGCGCCCGGATCAGGCATTCGCCGACCAGTCCCGTCGCACCGATGATTGAAACACGAACCATTTTCTCATTCTCCGAGCGTTCTCAACAAAACGGCAGCGATTTTACGCCATGTTGTTGAGATTATTATGTTTTCTTCATTTAGATTTGATTCGAATTTCGTGCCTCGAAATTCGAATTTATCCGATCGAGTGTTCGCCAGCCTTCAACACCACAGTCTTCCGGTCCAGTTCCGAAAATTCCGCCTCGCATCCTTCGGGCACGGTCAATTCCACCTTCGGCGGCCTCTCGCTTTCGCGTTTCCAGCGGATCGAAATCTCGCCGTGTGGCGTCGGCACTTTGCCCTCGGCACTCGTCAGGTCAAAAGCATGCGGCTCCACGCGGAAGCGCTTCCATCCAGCCGCTGTCGGCGATAGGCCGAGTACGTGGCGCGACAAAAACGTCACCGGATGCACCGACCACGCGTGGCAGCGGCTCGAACCCGGCTTGATCGGCAGGCGCTCCCAGAATGTCGTCGCGCCCTGGTCGAGCATGTAGCCCCATGTGCGGCGAATGTCGTCGAGCGCCACGTGGCCGTGGCCGAGAATCGAGAGCGCTTCGTGAACGTACGCGCGAAAAAACAGATTCGCGCGCACAGGCCCCTGCGTTGTGTCCGATCCTGGCGGCGGCAGAAAATCTTTCAACACATCCGACGCCGGCCCCGTGCGGTCGTAGTCGCGCTTGCCTAATACTCCCGCGAGCACCGCCAGCGCCGTCGCGTGCTGGCTGACCAGATCGCCCGGCTCGCCGGTGCGCATCTCCACCGTTTCCACGAGCAAACTCCGGCGGCTCGATGCAAAAACCATGAACACGCGATCGGAGAGCGATTTCGCGTTGCGGTCGCAATGGCTCGCGAGTCCCGTTTCGCCGAGCGCGCGGCCGATCTGCGTCGCCGCGTGCAGCGCCTGCAGGTACAGAAGGTTAAACGTCGCCGACAAATTTCCGCGATCCAGGCCCGGCGCAGTATCGAGGAAAAGCGAATAATTTGCGGTCGGTCCGAGCAGCCCGCGCTCTCCGGCGTGAATCGAGAAGAAACCGAGGATTTTTTCCAGCGCCGGGCGATGCTCCTTCAAAATCGAAATGTCGCCCGTGAATTGATACAATTCCTGCAGCGCCAGAACCCAATGCAGGCAGTAATCCAGAATCACGCAATCCGGCCGTTCGCTGGGAATCACTCCGAGCATCAAACCGTCGGGGACAAACTGAGAACTCTGCGCCATCAATTGCAGCCCGCGCCGGTACAACGCCGTATCGCCCAGCGCGTACATCGACGCCAGCCCCGCCACGCGCGTCGCGGCCCAACCCTGCTCCTGCCGCCGCGGACAATCCATGTACGCGTCGGCCATGCAGCGGCGCAGCGTGCGAACACCTGTTTCCCAGATCGTGTTCAGCCGCGCGTCGGAACACGAAAACTGCCCGCGCTGCACGACCGGGTACGTCGCTTCCTGCAGGCCGAGCAGCGTCAGCGTCACCGGGCGGCGAATATTTCGTGCCGTCAACATCAGGTATCGAAAGCCGCGCGGTTGCAATGATTCAAACGCGCCGATCCCCGGCTTGCAGATCAGCCGGTCGCCGAGGCAGAAGTCGCCGGCCGCGCACGGTGTCGGCGTCGAGAGCGCCTCCAATCCCGAATCGCTGGTCTGTTCATCGTACGTCAGATCGAATATTTCGCCGCCGACGGTGCCTTCGACTTTTAACGCCGGATGCCCGTAGCGCGTCTCTCCAAAATCCACGACGAGCGACGCGCATCGCCCCGCCACGAGCGGGAGAATTTTCGCCGCGCCGCCACCGAGCAGCGCTTCGGGTTTCTCAAATCCCGCCGTGCCTCGGACACGCTGTTCGCGCGCCGCGATCGCGGTGACATTTCCGAGTTCCTCGGTTGAGGCCGAAGGAAGCAGGTCCGCCGCTTCGTATTGCCCGGCAATGGCCGTGGGCGCCAGCAGTTTTATTTCGAGCAATGCAATCGAGCGCGGTTGCATCGCGCGCCAGGGCAGTACGCCCGCGGCGCCAAGCAGATGCGGTTTCTGCCAGCGCGAGTCGTCAAAATCCACTGCGCGCCAATCACCCTCGCAGTCGTCGTGCGCGGCGTCGAGATGTTCCTGGTATCCAAGCTGCGAAGCGCTGCGGCTGACGAAACGCCGGTAAGCGCACGCTTCGTGGTAGCGCCACGTGTGATTTGTTTCGATCTCCACGCCCGTGCCGCCGGCGCAGCGTACGCTGCCTTCGACAAAAAGCCCCGCGCGGTCGCGAAATACGTTCAACCCGGTCGAAACGCCGAACGAAAGCACGTGAACGGCGAGCACGTTCGTCCCCGCCTTCAGATGCGCCGCAATGTCGATTTCGTCGAGCGGCAGGGCGTGCGGATACCCGCGCATCGGCCCGCGCAGAACGCTTTTGCCATTCACATAAAGATGGAAGCGCGTGTCCGCGGCGATGCGCAACAGCGCCGCTTCAGGAGCGGCGCTGAGCTCAAATCGCTTGCGGAAGTAAACGTGCTGATTGACGTACTCGCGCCGCGGAGTCCAAATCCACCGTGCCGATGACGACATAGCTGGGCTCCAGACCTCAACTTACTTGGCGGCGCTTTTTTTCAATACCACCGGCGGTTCCGCGGCCCAGTTGATCTTGGGCGCGTCGCCCCACATCGATTCCAGCGCGTAGTAATCCCGCAACTCGGGCGAGAAAATGTGAATCACG
>Ga0265314_10004178_pt1 | contig 13574 bp, 13 predicted proteins | sample 4126metaG_FD_203106 | JGI IMG/M metagenome (GOLD analysis project Ga0265314, IMG submission 203106) | Rhizosphere microbial communities from Carex aquatilis grown in University of Washington, Seatle, WA, United States - 4-1-26 metaG | ecosystem: Host-associated > Plants > Roots > Rhizosphere >... | reverse complement strand
TCGACCTCGGCTCCAGCTGGTTCTACACCGATTCGTATAGCGACCTGCCGATGCTGGAGCGGGTCGGGCATGGCGTGGTGGTCAACCCGGACCCGCGCCTCAAGCGCGCGGCCAAACGGCGCGGCTGGCCAGTGCAAAACTGGCAGGAGGCACACGTATGAGCGTCTATTCGGCCCCTTGGTATACGCCGGCGGTTCAGCGCCTGCTCGATCTCGCACTGGAAGAGGACGTCGGCCGCGGTGACGTGACCACCGCGTCCGTGATCGACGAGTCCCAGGAGGCGGAGGGCGACATCACCGCCGGCGAGCGCCTGGTCGTGTGCGGCCTGGGCGTCGTCGAGGCGGTCTTCACCCGGTTCGACTGGCGGACGCGCGTGCGCATGAAGGTCGCCGACGGCGACCCGGTGGCGCCGACCACGACGGTCGCGACCGTGCGCGGGCCGGCGGCGGCGTTGCTGGCGGGTGAGCGGACCGCGCTCAACTTCCTGCAGCGCCTGTCCGGCATCGCGACGCTGACCCAGGCGTTCGTGGGGGCGGTCGAGGGCGCCAAGCTGCGCATCACCGACACGCGCAAGACCATGCCGGGCGCCCGCGCGCTGGAAAAGTACGCCGTGCGTATCGGCGGCGGCGGCAATCACCGCGCGGATCTGTCATCCGGGATCCTGATCAAGGACAACCACGTCGCGCTCTGCGGCTCGGTGCGCGAAGCCGTGCGCCGCGCGCGCGCGGTGGCCCCGCACAGCCTGCGCATCGGCGTCGAGGTCGACACGCTCGCGCAGCTCGAGGAGGCGGTCGAGGCCGGGGCCGAGGTCGTGCTGCTCGACAACTTCTCGACCCGCGACCTCAGCGAAGCGGTGCGCCGCGTGCGCGACCGTGCGCCGCGCATCGTGCTGGAGGCGTCGGGCGGCGTGACCCTCGACCGCATCCGCGAGATCGCCAAGACCGGCGTCGACGTGATCTCGATCGGCGCGATCACCCACTCGGCGCGCGCGGTCGACTTCTCGTTCTCGGTGCGGCCGGCCGAAGCCGGACGCGGCTCCGGGGACCGCTAGACACCCGCGACATTGGCTGGGTCGTTCGAGCCGCTCGACGCCGCGCGGATCGCGCGGGCGCTGACCACGCGGTGGCTCGGGCGGCCGTGCGAGTGTCTGGCGTCGTGCGGATCGACCAACGACGTGGCGGCGGCGCGCGGCCGGGCGGGCGCCGCCGAAGGCTTGGTGGTCATCACCGACGAGCAGACCGGCGGGCGCGGGCGGCTCGGACGCGCGTGGCACGCGACGCCGGGCGCGAACCTCACGTTTTCGGTTCTCCTGAAGCCCGCGAGGCCGCCGGTCGAGGTGCCACCCCTGACGCTGCTGGCGGGGGCGGCGGTCGCGGGGGCGCTCGAAGCCCTCGGCGTGCATCCGCAGCTGAAATGGCCCAACGACGTGCAGCTGGTGACCCACGGCGCTCCTCGAGGCACTCCCCAACCGGAGCCCCCGAAGAAGATCGCGGGCATCTTGACCGAGATGGCGAGCGAAGGCGATCGCGTCAGTCACGTCGTGGTCGGCATCGGGCTCAATGTCAATGAGACGGCGCTGCCATCCGATCTGGCCGACCGCGCGACTTCGCTGGCGCTGGCGACCGGGCGCGCCTTCGACCGGGTCGAGGTGCTCTCGGAGATCCTGGAGGTGCTCGAGCTCGCGTATGACGATTTTCGGAGGCGCGGCACCGAGGCGGCGGTGGACTGGTGGTCGCGCTACGGCGCCATCGGCACGCGCGCGCGCGTCCGTGTCGGCGAGCACGATCTCGAAGGCGTGGTCCAGGGCCTGGACCCCGACGGCGCGCTCCGCATCGCTGCCGATGACGGCCGCGTCCATCGCGTGGTATCAGGGGAAATCACATGAACGCGTTCCAAGCGGCGATTCTGGGGTTGGTCCAGGGCGTGACCGAGTTCTTGCCGATCTCGTCGACCGCCCATCTGCGCATCGTGCCCGCCATCGCGGGCTGGGACGACCCGGGCGCGGCGTTCACCGCCGTTCTGCAGCTGGGGACGCTGGCCGCGGTGATCGTGTTCTTCCTGGGTGAGCTCGTCCGCATGCTGCGCGCCGCGCTCGAGGCGCTACGAGCGCCGTCGGGCACCCGCCCCAACGTCGACGCGCGCCACCTGGGCTACCTCATCGTGGGCACGATCCCGATCGGCGTGGTTGGTTTGCTGCTGCGCCACGCGGTCGAGGGCGCATTCCGGTCCTTGTGGGTCGTCGCCATCGCGCTCATCGTCGTGGCGCTGGCGCTGGCCTGGGTCGAGCGCCGGCGGCACGGGCAGGGACGCGACCTCGACACCATCGATCTGCGCGACGCGATCCTCATCGGCTGCGCGCAGGCGCTGGCGCTGGTGCCGGGCGTGTCGCGCTCGGGCATCACGATCCTGGCGGCGATGGCGCTGGGGATCCGGCGCGACGCCGCCGCGCGCTTCTCGTTCTTGCTGTCGATCCCGGCGGTCGGCGCGGCCGGCATCTTCGAGCTCCCCAAGATCCTGCGCGCGCGCGACATCGGCGGCACGCCGCTGGCCGTCGGGCTGATCGTCGCCGCGGTCTCCGGCTACGCCAGCATCGCCTGGCTGCTCAAGTTCCTGCGCACGCGCAGCACGATGCCGTTCGTGATCTACCGCGTGGCGCTGGGCGTGCTGATCATCGCGATGCTGTCGTCGGGACGCCTGGGCTAGGGCCAGCGCCGGCGCGGACGAGCCACGGCGATCAGCGCACCACCGAGCGCGATCGCGAACAGCGGCGCGGAGTCGCGCCCGGACGGCGCCGCCGCGCACGAACAACCGGCGCTCGAGCGACTGTGGACGCTGGCGTCCGCAGCCGCGTCCTCGGGCGTCCGCCCGTTCTTGCCGCCGGTCCCCGCGGCATCGCCGCCGTCGGAGCTCGGGGCATCGTCGGCCGCGTCGGCGTCATCGCCGCCATCGACGAGCGGCGCGCCGGCCTCCGACCTCGAACCGCCGTCGGGCGCCGACGTCGCGCATCCGGTGAGGCCGTCGTCGATGACCCCGTTGCAATCGTCGTCGCGTCCGTTGCAGATCTCGACGTTCACCGGCGTGGTCTCGACGCACTTCAGGCTGTTGAGGCCGACGCACGTGTAGACCCCTTCCTGGCAGAGATCGGCGTCGTCGCCGTCGCAGGTTGCGGAGACGAAGTTCAGGAGCGTGCAGACCCCGCCACAGCCGTTCGTGCCCTGATCGACGACGCCGTCACAGTCGTCATCCTGGTTGTTGCACGTCTCGGGTGACGGATTCACCACGCCCGCGCACGCGCTCCAGCTTCCCGGCGCGACGCAGGTGCGCGTTCCCGGCGTGCACGGCCCGAGATTGTAACCCGGGCAGGGGTGCACGAGACCATCGGCGGTGCACGCGGACGTCGTGAAGGTCCGCGTCTCCGACGTCGCGATCTCCCCGCACTGGTCGACGGCGACCACGTACCAGGAGTGCTGGCCGATCGAAAAGTCGGTTCTTGGCAACCAGGCCTGCGCGTCGGGGCCCAGCGTGGCGACCACGCCGCCGTCGACGAAGACCTGATACTTGCCGATGCCACCCGCGTCGGTAGCGGCGCTCCAGGCAAACATCGGCGGATCGGGGCTGGACGCCGCGTTCAGCGGCGACGTCAGGGACGGCGCCGATGGGGCTCGGTAGTCGATCAGGATCTGGAACGTCTCCATCGACTGCCGCGCGTTCCCCACGCGATCGGTCGCCACGACGTACCAGCCGTGGATCCCCGGCGACAGCGCCGTTGGCGGCGTCGCGCAGGTCTCGGTGGGATCGCTGGCCACGAGCGCGAGGGCGCCATCGATCCAGAGCTGGTAGCCTCCGACACCGCCGGCATCGTTGGCGGAAACCCAGCAGAGATTCGGCGTGGGCGTCATCGAGCAAGTGCCGTTGCCGGGCGTGCTGAGCCGGAATGGGTCGGGCCGGGTCGTGTCGACCGTGAACGTGCGCGTCGGCGAATCGGTGAAGTTACCCACGGCGTCGCGCGCGCGCACGCGCCACACATGATCGCCGTCGGGCAAGAGCGCGGCGATCGTGTACGACGTATCGGTGATCGCTTGATCGCTCGCGGGTGCAGCCGAACCGTCGATGTAGACCGCGTACGTCACGCCACCCGCGCCCTGATCCGTCGCGGCTTGCCAGGAGAACGCCGGCGATGGCTGATTGATCACCGCGTTCGCCGCCGGGCTCGTGAGATCGAACGTGCCGCCGTCGCCGGCCGACGGACCGGTGTCGTCGATCTTGATCACCCAGCCGCCCACGCCGCCGGGCGCCTGGGTGCACCAGCGAATGTTGCCGGTCGCGTCCTCCGCCGAGACCGCCCAGGTGTGAGGCCCTTCGCCGAGGTTGCACGTGCCCGTCGACAGCGTGAATCCGGCGGTGAGCGAGTCGCCGCAGCGGACGCCGTCGAGATAGAGGTGGTACGTCGCGAGGCCGCTGCCGGCATCGGTCGCCGGGTCCCATCTGAGACGGCCGACGCTGCGACTGAAGCCACCGTCGGCGGGCGCCGCCAGCCCAAAGGGCAAGGGCGGCGTGGTGTCGACGAAGAACGACCAGGTGTTGCTGTCGGTGCTGTTGCCCGCGCTGTCGCGCGCGGTCACCCGCCAGGTGTAGGGCCCCGCGGCCTCCGTGAGCGCGGCGGCGCCCGCGATCGCATAGGACAGCCCGGTGAGCCCCGCCTGCAGGAAGGGCGCTCCCGTGGTGGGCGTGATCGTCACCGTGTACGACGCCGCGTTGCTCGACGCTTGCCACGACAGCGTCGGCGTTTCCGTCACGAACGCTCCGTTCGCCGGGCTGGAGATCAGGAACGCGCCCGGCGCCGCCTGGGCGGTGCGCGATTCGACGGCGAGGACGGCTGACAGCAACCCGGCGGCCGCGATCCGCGTGCGAGGCGACATGAGGCGCGGATGTTACGCGGACCCGGTCACCGGAATTGCAACAGCACCGCAAATGCGTGCGAGAGGCAATCCGCTTCAGACCAGCGAGCGGTCCGCGAGCGGCGCGCCGCCGAGGCGCGCGAGCAGGGTCGCCACGTCGCTCTTCACGCCGGTCGCGATCTTCACGGTGAACAGGCTCGTGGCCGCGCCCGCGCGCGTGATGTCGCAAGGCGCGCCGAAGAGCTCGCGGCAGAATCCGTCGAGCTCCGGCTTGAGCGCGGCGAAGGTCGCGTCGTCGTTGGGCGCCGCGAGGCGGTCGTTGACGCGCAGCTGCACTTCGTCGGTACGGAAGCGCACCTTGGCGCCGCCGGCGGCCAGCGCGGCGTCGCCTTCGAGCAACGACGCCGCGTACAGCGTGCGCCGGAAGGCATCGGCGATCCGCTGGCCGGCGTCGGGCGCGCCGCGCTTGCGGCTGTAGAGCAAACCCAGCCGCCCATCGCCCTCGTCGATGAAGTAGTCGTTGCCGTGGCCGATGAGCGCCACGCCCGGCCCCTTGGGCACGTGGGCGTAGTTGGCGACGTCGATCATCAGCTCGGGCAGGAGCTTTTTCTTGATCCAGCCGTGAAAGACGACGACGAACGCCTCGGGCGAGATGCCGGTCGCGCGATCGGTGTAGAGCTTGATCTGCAGCTTTTGCGGTTGCATGACGCTTTCTTCAGGACGGTCCGACGCCGGCGCCGAGCGCGGGCGCGCCCAGCGACGAGCCGAGCCGGGTGTAGCACTGGTGGGCGGCGTCGACGAACAGCGTCGCCTCTTCGATCAGCTGGTGCGCCGCCTCGACGGTCGACGCGTTGTCGTGCTCCTCGTGGGCGCGGAACAGGTACTGCGCGAACTTGCCGCCCGCGTAGGGGTCGAAGAACAGCTGCGTGTCATAGAAGTGCTTGCGGAATTCGCCGACCACCTCGTCGGGCGCCGCGCTCAGGTTCGGGCTCTTCTCGCGCGTGAGCGAGCGCGCCGCCTCGAGCATCGCGCTGTACGCGCGCGACACCGCGTCCTTGATCTTGCCGTCGTCGAGCAGCACCTGCGCCTCGAAGATCTCGCGCTCGCTGGCCGCCAGGCCCATCTCGACGATCGGCACGACCTCGCCGGCGCACTCGCCGACGCCCATGTCGTCGATGGTGTACTCGCGCGGGTCGCCCCAGTCGGAGTAGTAGCTCGGGTCCTGCTCGTAGCTCGGCAAGATCTGGAGCTCCTCGACCATCGCGCGGATCGTCTTCTTGCCGATGCGGGTCACGAACGCCGCGAAGCCCTCGCCAGGCTGCTTCTCGGCTGCGTAGCGCGCCGTGAGCCGCTTGACCACGTCGGGCACGCGCTTCGACGGCACCGCGCCGATCGCCAGGCCATAGGCGCCGCCGTTCTTGGTCCACTGCCCGCCGACGACGAGCTGGAAGTGCGGCACGCGGCGCCCGTTGACGTTACGACTCACGCCCAGGAAGCCGAGATCGGCCACGTGGTGCTGGCCGCACGAATTGAAGCACCCGCTGGTCTTGATGTGCAGGCCGCGCGCGTTGGGATCGTCGGCGATGCCGCTGTCCTTGAGCTGGCGCGACAGCTCGGCCGCCAGCGAGCGCGACGACGAGATGCCGAGCTTGCACGTGTCGGTGCCGGGGCAAGCGACGATGTCGCCGATGGTGCTGGCCCCGGGCGACCCGAGGTCGATCGCCACCAGCGCGTCGTAGAGCGCCGGCAAGTCCGCTTCGCTGACCCAGCGCAGGAGCATGTTCTGCTCGACGGTGGTGCGGATCGCGTCGCCGGTGAAGCGGCGCGCGATGTCGGCCAGACCGCGCCCCTGGTCCGACGTCATGTCACCGAGCGGCAGCGTCACCGTCGCCATCACGTAGCCCGGCTGGCGCTGCGCGATCGCGTTGCTGGCGCGCCAGGTGTCGAACCCGGCGGCGTGCGGGCCCGGCGGCAGCGCGCCAGCGGGACGGATGGGCTTCTCGTCGGTGACGTGCAGGTCGGACAGGAACGCCGTCCAGCGCGGGTCGGGGCGCAGCGTGGCGCGCTCCTCGAGCACCAGGCGCTTGAACTCTTCCAGGCCCAGCTTCTTGATCAGGAACTTGAGGCGCGCCTTGGCGCGGTTCGCCTTCTCGCCGAGGCGCGCGAACACGCGGCTCACCGCCTGGGTCATCGGCAACAGCTCTTCCTCGGGCAGGAAGTCGTCGAGGAGCTGCGCGTTCTGCGGCACGGAGCCGAGGCCGCCGCCGACGTAGTACTCGAAGCCGCGCTTTTCCTTTCCGTCGACGACGCGCGTGCGCGCGATGCAGCCGACGTCGTGAAAGTTCGTGAGCCCGCACGGGTTGTCGGCGCAGCCCGAGAACGCGACCTTGAACTTGCGGCCGAAGTTCTGCGTGTCGTCGTGGCCGAGCAGGAAGAACGTGATCGCGTGCGCGTAGGGCGCAGTGTCGAACGCCTCGGTCTGGCACACGCCGATCTGCGGGCAACCGGTGACGTTGCGGACGGTGTTGCCACACGCCTCGCGCGTGGTGATGCCCACTGCCGCCAGCCGGCGCATCAGATCGGGCGTGTCGTCGATGTGCACGAAGTGCAGCTGGAAATCCTGGCGCGTGGTGACGTGCAGGATGCGGTCAGAGTACTCCTCGGCCAGCGCCGCGAGCACATCGAGCTGGTCGGCGGTCATGCGCCCGAACGGGATCTTGATCCGCTGCATGCCGGGCGCGTCCCACAACGTCACCGGGCCCTTGGTGATCTCGCCCGACGGATAGCGCAGGGTCTGCGTGGTCTCGCCGTCGTGGCGCTGGCCGTTGTCGTAGCGCTGGCCGTAAGCGCCGCGGCGCAGCCGGGTCTCCGCGAAGAGCTTCTCCTCGATCTTCCCCTTCTTGCGCAGCTCGATCTGCGTCTCGAAGATGTCGATCTCTCGGCCCCACGCCTCGGGAATCGCCGGCCCCAGGGTCTCCTTCCAAGTCTTTGCCGCGTCCTTGCTCATGGCTGTGCGTCGCTCCTCGGGCGTGTCTGTGGTCGAAGACAGTGTTCTATCTGGTCCGGAGCGGATGGCAAGGGGGCTGTCGATGGCCCGCGGGCCAAGCGGGGAACGACGTCAAAACGCGAACGCGGCGCCGGCGGCGGCCGAGCGCTCGCCGACCGGGATCCCTTCCGCGAAGACGCTGAAGCGATGCGCCACAACGAGCGTGAGGCCCGCGCCCAGCTGGTAGTGGTGGGCATCGGTGCCGGTGACGCTGCTCCCCTGATACGTCCAGTAGACCGGCCCACCAAAAACCCGGGCCACGGCGTACGGGCTCAGCATCTTCCACAGCGTGGTTCCGACGAGCGCGCCGGCGCGCACATCGAACGCCTCGTAGCTCGCCGAGACGTCGGGCATGCCGTTCATTCCAGCCAGGGTCGTGCGCTCACGCGAGAAAGACAGATTGGCGGTGAGCACGGTGAAGAGGGCCGGCGTGCTGACGATGCGGTAAGACGCGCCCGTGGCAGCGGTGACACCCGACGAGAAGTCCTGCGCACCGAGCGGCGTCTGCAGCCGCCCGCCCAGCGTGCCGCCGGCGGCGAGCTGATACGTGAGCCGCGCCGTGGGATGGTAGGCGAGCGAGGCGACCAGCGACGAGCGGGTCTCGCCCATGCGCAGGTTGTTGGAGAAGTCGATCGCCGTCGATGTGTAGATCCCGGAGGCGCCGACGTGCCAGCGCGGGCGCGTCTCCTCCTGATGCTCGGAGAAGCTGCAGGCCGACAGACCGTCGGCCGTGGAGACACCTCACGCGTGCGCGGTGCCCGGCGCTGCGATCCACGTCAAGATCGAGAGCGCGCCGGTCAGGCTCAGCGCGACCACAAGCCGTCTGTCGGTCGAGGTTGCCATGGCACCTACCCTACCAGACAAAACCGATCCGGCGACGCGCCGCGCGCGAATCGAGAAGATCGTCGCGGAATATGAAGCGAGTCCCGCGTTACTTCTATGCCTGTAAACGCCGCACCCCGCAGGTGCAGGATTGGGGGGGACCGCGGGTCAAGATTGGGGCGAATGGAACGACGATAGGCAGGGGGGGCGGGGTCGGCGGTTGCGGGCCCGCCCGTTCGTCTAAGCTTCGTCGCGGATGCCGATCCGGACCAAGCGCTGGAACGACGCACCGGAGCCCGGCGACGGCCTGCGTGTGCTGGTCTGCCGCTACCGGCCGCGTGGCGTGCGCAAGGACCAGGAGCCGTGGGACGCCTGGATGGAGGATCTGGGACCGAGCCGCGAGCTCCATGCCGCGTTCTACGGCAAAGAAGAGGCGCCGATCACCTGGCTGGAATATCGCCAGCGCTATCTCGATGAGATCATGCGGCCGAGCGGCCGCTGCGCCGTGATGCTGGGCGCGCTCGCGGTGCGCGTCGCGGCGGGCGAGACCATCACCCTGCTCTGCTCGTCGGCTTGCGTCGACGCGGAACGGTGCCACCGGACGCTGCTGGCGGAGCTGATCGAGCGAGCGGCCCAGCATGCAAAGAGAACGCGATAGGCGGCGCCTGCGCCCTGCCCTCGACCTCGACCTGTTGCAAAGTTGCGGGTCGATGTGCGTAATGGCCGATCTCAAGAGGGGGATCGCGATGCTGAATGAGCCTGGTTCGGTGAGAGGGTCCTGGTCGGTTGCGCTCGTTGCGTTTGGCTTCTCGATGATACCCGCGGTCGCGCATGCGTCGCCGGTCGGTACGATCTCGACGTTCGGCCCGGCGCTCGCGGGCACCGTGTGCGCGAACCCGGAAGGCCTGGCGATGGACAGCCACGGCAACTTCTACACGGCGTCAGACGTCGATGGGGCCACCACGGGGACGATCTGTGTGTTCAGCCCCACCGGGACGTTCACGCGCGCGATCTCGATCGCGCCCGGACCGGCCGGCGTCGCTCCGCTGGTGGGGATGCTGTTCGAGGAGCCCCATACCCTGTTCGTGGCCGACACCGCCGACGGCAACGCTCCCAATGGGCGCCTCCTGCGCGTCGACATCCCCACAGGCGCCGTGACGGTCGTGGCGTCCGGCTTCGCGTTTCCAAACTCCATCGCCGAGGACAGGTCGGGGAACCTCTACGTCTCCGATTCGGCGCTCGGGACCATCAACCGCATTCGCCAGGACGGCACCCACAACGTGGTCTGGGCCGCGAGCCCGCTCTTCCAGACCACGGGATTTCCGCCGGTCGGCGTGAATGACCTCGCGTTCGATCGCACGAACAACAACCTGTACGCGACCAACACCGGCGACAGCCGGATCCTGCGGATTCCGGTCTTGCAGAACGGCAACGCGGGTCCGGTCCAGATCTTCGCCGACGGCGCGACGATCGACGCCAACCAGCACACGACGGACGCGCTGCACGGCGCGGACGGGCTGGCGATCGACATCGCAGGGAACTTCTACGTGGCCGCCAACCAGGTCGGCGAGATCCAGGTCATCTCGCCGGCGGGGCATCTCATCGCGCGTTACGCGGGGTCGGGGGCCGCGACGCTGGATTTCCCGGCGACCCTCCTCTTCAAGGGATCGCAGGTGTACCTGACCAATGCCTCGCTGTTCGACGACGGCGTGAACTCGCGGATCCTGGTGCTTCAGGCCGCGCTGCCGGGCCTGCCGCTCAACTGAGCGATCGTCCGAACAGACCGTGTGCGGCTCAGCGCAGGCCGTGCGTCCATCGCCCGCAGTAATCGGTTGGACCGCTGTCGTCAGGACGAAGCCGAAACCATCTCGCTGAAGAGCGGCGTGCTCACGTAGCGCTCGCCGGTGTCGGGGAGCATCACCACGATCACCTTCCTGGCGTTTTCGGGGCGGCGCGCGATGATCAGCGCCGCCGCCAGAGCGGCGCCGCTCGAGATGCCGGCCAGGATCCCCTCTTCGCGCGCCAGCCGGCGCGCGCACGTCATGGCGTCGTCCTCGGTGACCGGAACCACTTCATCCAGGATGTCGCGGTTCAAGACCTGAGGCACGAAGCCCGCGCCGATGCCCTGGATCATGTGATTGCCCGGGCGCGCGCCCGCGAGCACCGCCGCCTTGGCCGGCTCGACCGCGATCACCTTCACGCCGGGCTTCTTCTGCTTCAGCACCTCGCCGACGCCGGTGATCGTGCCGCCGGTGCCAACGCCAGCGACGAAGATGTCGACGGCGCCGTCGGTGTCCTCCCAGATCTCCGGGCCGGTGGCGCGCCGATGCGCCTCGGGGTTCGCGGGGTTCTTGAACTGCTCGAGCATCACCGCGCGCGGGAGCTCCTTGACCAGCTCGGCGGCGCGCGCGACCGCGTCGCGCATCAACGAGCCCGGCGTCATCACCACCTCGGCGCCCAGGTAGCGCAGCAGCGCCACGCGCTCCTTCGACATGCGCTCGGGCATGGTGACCATCAACTTGTAGCCGCGCGACGCCGCCACGAACGCCAGGGCCACACCGGTGTTGCCGGTCGTCGGCTCGATCAGCGTCGAGCCCGGCTCGAGCAGGCCGCGCCGCTCGGCGTCCTCGACCATCGCGATGCCGATGCGGTCCTTGACGCTGCCGCAGGGGTTGCGCGACTCGATCTTGCCCAGCAGCCGCGCCGTCAGCGGGGGCCGGCTCGCGGCGGCGATGCGTACCAGGTCGACCAGCGGCGTCCGCCCCACCGTCTCGGTGATGCTGCCGTAGACGCGCATCAGATCGAGTAGTCCTCGACGAAGACCTTGGCCTCGCGCAGGTTCGCCATCACCAGATCGCCCTCGCGGATCGCCAGCGCTTCGACCTCGGTCTTCGACATCTCGACGGTCATCGGCGCGCCGTCGGACAGCTTGAGCGCGACTTTGACGTAGCCGCCCAGCCAGGTCAGGCGCTCGACGCGCGCGACCGAGACCTCGGGCACGCCGTCGCCCGCCTTCGTCTTGGTCAGCGTCACGTCGTGCGGGCGCACGAACGCGTTGACCGCGGTGCCGTCGGGCGCCTGCGTCCCGTCGGGCACGTTCACCACGAACGACCCGACGCTGGCGCGGTCACCGACGCTGGCGCGGCCTTCGCGCATGTGGCCGTGCAGCACGTTGGCGCCGCCGACGAACGAGGCCACGAACGGCGTGGCTGGATTGTCGTAGACCTCCTGCGGCTGCCCGACCTGCGCGACGCGGCCCTCGTGCATGACCACCACGTGGTCCGAGACCTCCATCGCCTCTTCCTGATCGTGCGTCACCAGCAGCGTGGTGACGTGGCGCTTGTCGTGAAAGCGCCGCAACCACTCGCGCAGCTCGAGGCGCACCTGGGCGTCCAGCGCGCCGAACGGCTCGTCGAGCAACAGCAGCTGCGGCGAGATCGCCAGGGCCCGCGCGAACGCCACGCGCTGGCGCTGTCCGCCCGAGAGCTGGCCGGGGTAGCGTTCGCCCAGGCCCTCGAGCTGCACCAGCGACAGGAGCTCGTCGACGCGCGCGTTCATTTGCTCGTCCGGCATCTTGCGCACGCGGAGGCCGAACGCGATGTTCTTGCGCACGTTCATGTGCTTGAAGAGCGCGTAGCTCTGGAAGACGAAGCCGATCCCGCGTCGCTGCGCCGGCACCGTCGTGAAGTCGCGGTCGCCGAACAAGACCGTGCCGCTGTCGGGCTGCTCCAGGCCCGCGACCATGCGCAGCACCGTCGACTTGCCCGAGCCCGACGGACCGAGCAGCGTGGTGATGCCGCCGGTCGGCGCCGCGAATGAGACATCGGCCACCGCCGGCGTGCCGCGGGCGGTGAAGCGCTTGGTGAGATTGCGGACGACCAGGCTCATGCCACCTCCCCCCTCAGCCCGACGTGCCTCGCGACGTTCGCTCCTGCGTCGCCGCCACACGGCTCATGATCCGTTCGGACAGCGACACGACCTCGCCGATGACCAGCATGCCCGGTGCGTCCGACGACGCCGCCGGGATCTCGACCGCGCCGAGCGCGTCGAGCGGCCCGATCCAGCGCCACGCCTTGTCGGTGGCGGCGCCCATCACCAGCGCGGCCGGCGTCGAGGGCGCCCAGCCACCCGCGATCAGGCGCGCGGCGATCGGTCCCCGCTTGCGCACGCCCATCAGCACCACCAGCGTGAGCGCGCCCGGCGCGAAGCCGTCGAGCAGCGGGCCGTATGTGTGCTCGTGGTGGCCGGTGATCACCGCAAAGCTCGACGCGATCCCGCGGTGGGTGATCGGAATGCCGGCCAGCGCCGGCGCCGCAAGCGCGCTCGACAACCCGGGCACGACCTCGACGGGGATGCCGGCCGCGCCGAGCGCCAGAACCTCCTCACCGCCGCGCCCGAACACGAACGGGTCGCCGCACTTCAGGCGCACGACGTGGCGCCCGCGCAGCGCGTGCTTGATCATGAGCCGGTTGAGGACGTCCTGATCGATCGAGTTGCGGCAGGCGCGCTTGCCCACGTAAAACCAGCGCGCGTTCGGCGCCAGATCCCGCATCCCCTCCGACGAGAGCGCGTCATAGAGCACGAGCTCCGCCTCACCGAGCCGGCGCGCGCCGCGCACGGTGAGCAGGTCCGGATCGCCGGGGCCGGCCCCGACCAGCGTCACCCGGCCAGGCGCCGTCATTTGTCGTCCTCGCTGTCGCGAGCGTAAAGGCGGTTCAACGCGCGCAGCAGGAGCGGCCGTCGCTCGCCAATCGGCACGCCCGCGGCGCGCCAGAGCGGGCGCTGGGCATTCGCCGCGGCGACCCAGG
>Ga0265314_10004176_pt1 | contig 13577 bp, 11 predicted proteins | sample 4126metaG_FD_203106 | JGI IMG/M metagenome (GOLD analysis project Ga0265314, IMG submission 203106) | Rhizosphere microbial communities from Carex aquatilis grown in University of Washington, Seatle, WA, United States - 4-1-26 metaG | ecosystem: Host-associated > Plants > Roots > Rhizosphere >... | reverse complement strand
CAGGAAAATGTGACCGCTCTCCTTGAATGCAGGTGATTCAAGGAGGAGGCCACGCTATGAAACGATCGCCGCCGGAAATTCTCAACAAGGAAAAACTGCTCTTTCTCGTGTTCGCGCTGGTTTTCGGCGTGGGATTGTATCGCCTGCTTTCCAGCGCGCCGCTGCCGCTCGAACCGGGCAAGCCGATGACTGAAAAGTCCGTGCCCGAAGAGTTGCACGTTGCCGCTGTGAGTCCGACGCTGGCCGAGCGCGATTATCTTCGCGGCTCGCGCAATCCGATGCTTAAGCCGAAGCCGCCGCCAGTGGCGCTGCAGAAATTGCAGTCGATTGATATTCCATCGCCGCCGTCGCAGCCCAATGAGCCCGGCGACGGTGTCGCAATCGTAAAGAGAATTTTGGACCCCGCTTCGCTGGATCTGGAATACATGGGCATTGTCATCGCCGACGGAAAATCGTGCGCTCTATTGCGTTCAAAGAAGAGTTCCATCACACAGCGTGTTTTGCCCGGGCAGAGTGTGGCCGGCACGAACGTCTCGGTCACGAAAATCGAACCGTGGGGAGTCTGGCTGAGCGACGGACAAGGCGTGGGCGTTCTGAAAAACGAACGCTTCGACGCGCCAAAACCCGAATCCGCTTCACGCGCCGCCAAGTTGCGCAACCGCGAACCGAGTGTCTTCTTTTGATGGAGTCCTGAATTCTGCGTAAAAAAGCGCGCAGCGCTTCGCCGCTGTTTTACTCAGCACTCAGCACTCAGCACTCAGCACTCAGCACTCAGCACTCAGCACTCAGCACTCAGCACTCAGCACTCAGCACTCAGCACTCAGCACTAAGCACTAAGCACTCAGCCCCGTTCTGTCCTCTGGACGCGCGGCGGCGAAGACTCTAGACTGCGCGCATGTTCTGCATTTTTCTCGCGCGGTGGGTGGCATGATCGGTTACTTGCGCCTGGTCCGGCTTCCCAATGTATTCACGGCATTCGCCGACATCCTCGCCGGTTACGCGATCATGCACGCGCTTTATCCGGAGAGCGACCCCGGGTTCAAACCGCTGCTCTTGCTCTGCGGGGCGTCGGCGTCGCTGTATCTGGCCGGGATGGCGTTCAATGACATCGCCGATCGCGACGAGGACGCCGAAGTGCGCCCGAATCGCCCGATTCCATCCGGCCAGGTTTCACTGAATGGCGCGCTCGCCTGCGCGCTGCTCTTGATGGCGCTGGGCGTCGGGTTGTCATACGGCGTAAGCGCTTGGTCGCTGAAATTATCGATCATGCTGTCCGCGGCGATTCTACAGTACGATTTCAATTCGAAGCGTAGCGTGAAAACCGGCGCATTCATGGGGCCGCTGGTGCTGGGCATCTGCCGCTTTCTAAATATGCACCTGGGCCTGAGCGTCAATCCCGCGTATGGAACCATTTTCGAGACGTCGTCGTTCATGAACGTGCCGTGGGCGCCGGCGTTCGCGATGGGAATCTACGCCGCGGGCCTCACCGCGTTTTCGACGCAGGAAGAAGAAGTCAAGAAGAACAGCGCGATTCTGATCGGCTGGGTGCTCTGTTTCGCCGGCATTCTCATCGCCGCGCTGAGCAGCTCGCGGCTGGCGTGGATCACGCTTTCGCCGCTGGCGCTGCTGCTGCTGTTTCTGACGCGCCGCCTGCGAACTCTCGGCACGCCCAACGCCGCGCGCGACCTGGTGCGCGCCGGAGTCATGGGAATATGCGTGCTCGACGCGGGAATGATCCTCGGTTTCGCGTCGTCCACGGAAGCGTACTCAAAGGCGTTCAGCGATTTATGGCCGTGGGCGGCGGGTTGTGTGGGACTTCTGATTCCGGGATTGCTGCTCGGGAAATTATTGCGGCAAAAGGAAGCCTGAGTTTTCGACGACGGAATCAATCGTTCTTTGAGATCAATGGATCTCGGTCAGAGTTCAACCCAATCCGCAATGTCTTCCGCAAACTGCGAGGGCGACCCGCAAGTTTTCAATGCGAGGACGCCGTCGCCGACTCGGTTTCGCGCGAACGAGAGGAAATCCAGCAGCGGTTCGATGTCGGAATGGAACGCGCCGCGGCCGTGCAGCGGATTGCAGCACGGATGCGGAGTGGCTGCATCGAGAAAAAGTCCGTCCCACGGCAGCGCGGCGAGAACGGTTTCGACGTGCGCTTTCAAGAAATCGAACCAACCGCTTTTTAGGCACATCAGCGCGCCGCTTTCACCGCTTCCTGTGAAGTTGTGAATCAGACCGAGCGACGGCGCTGCCTGGTGCATCCATGCGCGCGATTGCGTTGCGAATGCCGGGACATCCGGGTGCAATTCTTTCAGTGAAATCGCCGGCACGATTTTCAAGCCGCGGCGGTGCGCGGTCTCGATGATGCGCGCGAGCTCGCTCATGCCCGATTCGTCGTAGGGCGGGTGCTGCCCGTTGCGCCAGAACGCCGTGCCTTCGCGAAACGCGTCGCTGAAGTACAGGACGTTCACGCCTTTTGCCGCGAGCGCCGCGATTTCGGAATCGCGCGTCGACGGCGAATGGATGGCGGCGACTTTTGGCCGCGCGCGGCGTTCGGAGGGGAGCACGATTCCCAATCGCAGCGCCGGCGCGCCCTGCACTTTGATTTTGTTTCGGCGAAACGCCATGCAGTACGGGCTCAGTTCCACGGTCTCGCCGGCCGCCACCCGCGAAATCGCATAATGGCCCAGTCCCGCGTCCGGTTTGAACGTCGTGTCCCACTGCGCCAGGTCTGAGCCGGGAAAGAGATCGATGCCGCCGCCGGACTGCCGCAGCGAAAGTTGCAGCGGCGTGAATCGGGACATAAAAGGCGTCGGGTTGCCGGCCTGAGTCAGGTCATATCTGCCGCGGCCGCCAAGAAGATCCGCGCCGCCGGCCTGCGTCGGGTGAAAGCGCGCGAACGCCTCATTCCAGCCGGCAGTCAGCGGCAATTCAAACGCGCGGACGTCGACGATTTCGTCGCAACCGGAGTCCGACAGGATTTCGAGCGTCGTCCAGATCAGCCCGTGAGCGTGGTAATCAGTGCGGCGCCGGTAGCCGACCGGAATGGATTTTCCCTGCGCGTCGCGAAAGGTGCCTTCCGCTATGACCGAGACGACGCCGGCCGCGCTGGTTTCGCTGCGCAAGCGCGGAGCGCTCTCGTTCGATTCGCTGAACGCCGAAAAATTTCCTGTGATCGAGCCCGGAGCAGACTGGACAAAGCGAAGAGAGCCGCCGGCGGCACCACGCAGCCATTCTTTGCCGCCGACAAGCAGAGAGGCCCAGCAGCCGCCGTTTTTCGCGCGATGTTCGATCGTACAGAGGCCGCTGACGACGCGAATTCCCTCTGCGTGTTCTTCAACGCGAACCGCCGCCATGCCGTTCTCCCGATTTCCGACAGTGCTCACAGATTTAACGCCGGACGTTGCGATTTACAGTGCAGGAACAATGTGAAGGGATAAAGCTGGTGGGACTTTCTATTAAGTATATATTACCTGTGACTCTTCTACACGCACTTTGGTGTATGTAAGTAGGCACGACACACGGGTTTCAGAAGGCAGAGGCATGTCGGTAGACACGGCTCCAAAACGTTTTGCTCTGACGCGGCGAATCGGCGTTGTCGCGGTGTTGTTTATTGCACTTTTGGCGCTCGTTTATCGGCTCGCAACTCCGCATTCCACTTCCGCAGCATCGGGTTCAACACAAACGGCCGCGGGCGATTGGGTGACGCTCAAGCGCGGCGATTTTGAAGTGCTCTGCCGCGAAGAAGGCGAGTTGAAGCCCGTCAAAGTAACTTCAATGACGTTCCTGCGCTGGGGAAAAATCAGCTTCATGGCGCCGGAAGGAAGCTACGTCAAAAAAGGCGATAAAGTTGTCGCGCTCGAGACGAAAGATCTCGAAGACGAAATTTCGCATATGCAGGAAGACGTGTCTGCGGCCGAGCGCAATTTGACGCAGCTCGAACAGAACCGCGATCTTGAAATCAAACGCCTCAATACCGACTTGCAGGCCGAAAAAGAGAAAGATGCGTTCGAGGACGTGAAACTCCACGAACTTTTCGCCAAGCCGCTCCAGGTTGATAAAGACGACGCGCAGAACCAGCTCAATGCGGCGAATGCGCGGCTCGAAAACGCCGTCGCCGACCTCGCCGCGTACAAGCCGCTCGCCGACAAAGGTTTCGGCAAGGGAACGGACCTCGCTGCGAAAGAAGTCGCGATGGAGAAGGCGAAGGTCGAGAAAACGCGCAGCGAAATGAAATTCCGCATCGCGATGGATGGCGCGCTGCCCTGGGAACGCGAAAAAGGAAAGCTCGACCGCGAAAACGAAGCGCTGGCCCTGAAGATCAAGCAGATCGACGTCGACGACCAGACCGACACGCTGAACGTGAAAGTACGCGGCGCCGAACGCGCGCTGACGCATCTGAAGCGAAAGCTTGAAAAACGCGAACTCGATCTTCAGCGCAGCACGCTGCTGGCTCCGCACGATGGCATCGTCGTCTACCGCACGATCGAATGGCGTGGAAACAAGAAGGTCGAAGTGGGCGAAATGGTCGGCCCGTGGCTCAGCCCGATCGATCTTCCGCAATACGACAAGATGAAAGTGCGCACGCAGGTTCCCGAATCGTTCATCAATCGCATCAAGGCGCGGCCCTCCGTTGAGCAAACCAAGGACGGCCCGGCTGAATTGACGCCGACGCAGAAAGGCACGGGCTCGAAAGCGCGCGTGACGGTGAAGACGCTGCCCGATCGCATCTATAGCGCGGAAGTGAACTGGATTGACGGCTGGGCGCGCGACCGGAACTCAAAACTGTCCGACGCGGACATCAAGGCACAGGGTTTGTCCGGCGTGCGCGTGTTCGATGTCGAAGTGGAACTCGACGAAAGCGATACCGACCGCCTGCGCGAAGGATTTCGCGCGACCGTGGACTTTCCGGTTGAGCTGCACAAGGATGTGATCGCGATACCGATCAACGCAATTTCCAGCCGCGCAGGAACGCCGCGCGTGCAGGTGATGAAAGACGGCGTGGCCGAATGGCGCGCGATCGAACTGGGCATTCAGTCGCTCGACAAAGTGATTGTCACGGCGAATTTGGCTGACGGCGAGCAGATCTTTGTGCCGCGCACCGTGAATCAGGTTCCAGTGACGAAAAAGAAGGTGGCCGAAGACGAACCCATGCCCAAACGGCGCGGAGGCGGCATGGGCGGAGCGGGCATGGGTGGCGGCGGAGGAATGTCGCCGAGCGGCATGTCGCGCGGAAATTCGGACCGGAAAGGCGGCAGCAAATGAGCGCCGCACAGAAACGCTGGATTAAGCGCGGCGGAGTGGCTGCGGCGATGCTGATCGTCGCCATCGTCGCTGCCGTGGGATTGCGCGGCGGCCATGCGATCGCCGCGCGCGACGATTACAAGACCGCGCAGGCTGAACGCCACGATTTTAAGCAGGTCGTGCACCGCACCGGAACGCTGAAGCCGGTGAAGGAACAGCACATTTTTGCGAAAGTGGGCGGCGTGATCCTGATGATGGCGCCGCAGGGAAAAATCGTTGAAAAAGGTGAAGTGATACTGCGCCTCGATCCTGCTCCGCACGAGGATTTGCGCGCGGCGCAGGAAGCGTTGATGGTGCAGGAAGAAGCGGAATTCAAGAAGCTTGACCAGGACGCGGCGAAGCTGCTGAACCAGGCGAAGGAAGACGTCGCCAGCTACGATTTGCGGCTGGTGCTCGAACAGATGCGCCTGGATGAATTGAAAAAAGGCGCGACCGCGTCCGATATCATCACGACCGAAACCAACCTGAAGAACGCGAAGAACCTGATGGACGCTCGCATGGAAGAAATGCAGGTGCTGGACAGCCTGGCTTCGTCCGGTTTTGCCTCGCGCGAGGAAGTCCGGCAGAAACAGCTCGACGTGATCGAGCAGAAATTGGCGGTAGAGCAGGCGGAGATCAAATACAAGCGGCTCTCGATCCTTGATCCGGTGAAATTGGGCGAGCAGGAATTGAAAGTGAAAGAAGCGATCAAGACGCGCGACGTGGCTAAAGAAAAGACGCAGCTGATGGAGCGCAATATCCAGCGCGATCGCGACCGGCATAAAATCCGGATGGAGCGCGACGCCGAGCGACTGAAAGAATTGAACGAAAACATCGAGAAGACCGTGCACATGGCGCCTGGACCGGGCGTGGTCGTTTACCGCCGGGCGCGGTGGTACTCATTTGCGCCCGGCCGCGAAGTGTGGGACGGCCAGGAAATCATTTCGCTGCCCGACTTCACGAAGATGAAGGTCACTCTCACCGTGGATGAAGCGCGCATCGGCTACGTCGGTATGGGGCAGGAAGTCGAAGTGCGCCCCGCCGGCTGGAAGGGCGAGCCGTTCAAAGGCAAGGTCACGTTCGTGGCTGAAAAAGGCCGAGACGAATTCGAGGTCTTCCAGGACGAAACGATCGCGCTTTCAGGAACTGCGAACCGGCAGGTCTTCGAGGTCGAAGTGGAGATCGAATCCAGCGCGCCAGTCATGCGGCCGGGATTGCGCGCGGATGTCGATATCATTTTACGCACGCTGCCCAATGCAATCGTCATTCCGCGCACGGCGCTGGTTCACGACAAGGAAGGCGGAACGATCGTGCGCGTTGAAACCCCGGGCGGAACGCAGACACGTCCGGTGAAAGTCATCGCGGAAGGCGAGCGCAACGCCGCAGTGGAAGGCGTGCAGGAAAACGAACGCGTGTGGGTGATCGAGCACAACGAGTAAGAGGAGTTTTTCGGTGCTGAACGAGGCGGGCGAAGTCAAACCGAGCGCGACGAAATCGCAGACGGCGAAAGCCGTCCAGCCGTTGATTCTCGACGGCTCGAATGCGCGCCTGATGTCGCTCAGCCGGGCTCACGCGCTGCGCCGTAAACGCCAGATGTATTGGGGCATGGGCATCGCCGCTCTCGTCGTCGTTATTCTGGTCGTCGCCAACGTCGTCTTCAGCCATGTCGAAGAAACGCGCGCGTCGCGGCCGCTTTATCTGCCTGTGCAGCGGGCGAGTTTCGCCAGCGTGCTGCACGAACTGGGCAGCATCGAGGCGCTCAACGAGATTGCGGTGCTGACGCGCTTCAGCGGCGACATTGTCTGGATGACCGAGGACGGAAAGGCCGTCGAAGAAGGCGAGCCGCTCGTCAAATTCGAGACGAAAACGGTGGTCGAAGACATCGAGCAGCGCGAAAAAGACATGCTCGACAAAAAAGACGCGGTGCGCCGCGCCGAAGAGGACATCAAGACCGCGACCGAGCGCTACAAGTCGGTGATCCGCCAGGCGGAGATCACCTTCGCCGAAGCCGAGATCGACCGGAAGCGAATCTACGACGACCCCATTCCCGACGACAAACTCGACGCGGAGCTGACGCTGAAGTCCGCGGAACTTGAACTGAAGCAGGCGGAGTTGGAATTGAGCGGCTACGAAGAACTCGCCAAGCAGAGTTTCGTATCGCAGGCCGCACTGAAGAAAAAGCAGCTCGACGTGGCCACCATTCGCGTCAATCACGCCAAATCGAAAGTGCTTTACGATCTCATTCTGCAAGGCAATACGCCGGACGCGAAGCGCGTGGCGGACTTGGCCGTCTCGGATGCAAAAAAGCGCCTGAACATCGCAAAATTCAACCGCGACGCCGATCTTTCGGTCGCGAACGCCGCGCTGGAGCTGGCACGCGTGGACCTCAAAAATTTCGAGCGCGAATTGGTGCGCAAAAAAGAAGATCTGGAAGCGGCGACAGTGCGCGCGCCGAAGAAGGGCAACGTGGTCTTTACCGAGGTGATGAAGGGCTCGACGAAGAGCAAAAGTCCGATCCAGGTCGGCGAAACGCGCACGGCCGGCGGCGATCTGTGCACGCTCTGCGATACCTCGATGCTGCGCGTGAATGTGTGGATTAACGAATCCGACGTAAAGGGCCTGGGCATGGGCCAGCACGCGAGCGTGACGCTGCCGGCGTTGCCGGGGCGCACGTACGACGCGGCTGTGAGCCAGCTGGCGGTGATGGCGCAGGATAAAAACGCGGCGCTCTCGAGCCTGGCGCTGCGAAAATCGGGCGAGGCGTTTGTGAATGTGGTCCAGGTGCGGCTCGATTTTCTCAACCTGAGCGACGCGGAGCGCAAGGCAATCAAGGTCGGCTTTACCGCCGACGTTTTTATTGAGACGACGGAGAAATCTGACGCGCTGACAATTCCGTGGGCCGGTGTGCGCTACGACGAACAGCTTGCGCCGTACGCGGAGGTTGTCACCAGCGGCGGGGGGCGCGAAAAACGCGGATTGAAGCTCGGCCGCAGCAACGGCGATCGTGTCGAAGTGATCAGCGGTCTGAAAGAAGGCGAGCAGGTTTTCGATCAGACGATCGCGATCAGCGGAGGTCCGCGCTCGTGATTGAACCTCCCGTCCTGCTGATGCCCGGCAACCACGACGTCATCTCCATCAACAATCTTGTCAAAACCTACGGCATGGCCGGCGGCGCGGTGACGGCGCTGAAGGGCATTTCAATGGCCGTCAAGCGCGGTGAATACGCGTCGATCATGGGCCAGTCGGGCTCGGGAAAATCGACGCTGCTGCACGTGCTGGGCTGCCTGCATCGCTCGACGAGTGGCAGTTACAAGCTCGACGACGTGGAAGTCTCGACGCTCGACGACGACGATTTATCTGCGCTGCGAAACCAGAAAATCGGCTTCGTCTTTCAGAAATTCAATCTCCTGCCGCAGGAGAACATCGTTGAAAACGTTGCGCTGCCTCTCGTCTATGCGCACGTTCCGCGTGCTGCGCGTATGGATGCGGCCAAGCGGATGCTGACGCTCGTGGGCCTCGGCGACCGGCTTCATCACAAGCCGACGGAACTTTCGGGCGGGCAGAGCCAGCGCGTGGCGATTGCGCGGGCACTCGTCACCGAGCCTGCGGTGATCCTCGCCGACGAGCCGACCGGAAATCTCGACAGTCGCACGGGCGACGAAATCATGTCCGTCTTCCAGGCTCTGCACCGCATGGGCCGCACGATCGTCCAAGTCACCCACGACCGCGAAAAAGCAGAGTACTCCGAGCGCATCATTCATCTGAAAGACGGGATGATCGCGGAGGTGGAGATCGTGAAGAATCGAAGAATCGCGCCGGAGATTCAGTTGAACGTTGAGGCACTTGTTTAATGGTTGAATGGGCGAACGGCGTTCGAATCGGCCTCAAGGGACTTGCCGTCCACAAGTTCCGTGCGGCGTTGTCGATGCTGGGGATTATTTTCGGCGTGGCGTCGGTCGTGGCTGTGATCGCGGTCAGCGAAGGCGCGCGCGGCGAAGTGTTGAAGCAGCTCGCGGCGTTGGGTGCGAACAACATTATCGTTCGCGGACTCGATTGGCGTTCGGGTGGCAGCGAAAGCCGCGATTTGAAGAAGAAGGCGCGGCTGCACTCCAACGGCTTGACCGTGCGCGAAGCGCAGGCGGCGTGCGATACCTGTCCTCTCATTACGGATTACGCGCCGATTCGTAAAGTTCAGGCGAGCGTGCGCATTGGCGAGACGCCGGTGTCGTGCGAAGTCGTCGGGACAACGCCGTCGTTCCTGAAAGTGATCGGCTTCCGCCTGCGCGAAGGACGCTGGTTTCTGAAGCCGGACGAAGAAAATTCGCGGCGCGTGTGCGTGATCGAAGACGCGGTGCGGCAGGAGTATTTCAAGCTCGCCTCGCCGCTGGGGCGCACGCTGGTGATCGATCATGAATTTTACGAAGTCGTCGGCGTGCTGGAGAGCAAAGAAGCGTCGAGCGACCAGAAATACGAAGTGGCGGATATCAAACAGCTCAACCGGCGCGTGTATATTCCACTCTCGGCCGCGCTGGCGCGCACGACGCTGGAGCCGCTCTGCGACGATATCACGGAGATCAATTTCATGTGCCGCAGCACGACTGAAATCCGCGCGGCGTCGACGTGGCTAAACCGCTTTTTCGAGAAAAACCACAACATGGAAAATACGGCGGCCGAAGAGCGCGATTACAAGGTGCTTGTCGCGCAAGATCTGGTGAAGCAGACGGAAGAATCGCAGAACATTTTCAATTACGTAATGGCGTGCTCGGCCGGAATTTCGCTCGTGGTCGGCGGCATCGGCATCATGAACATCATGCTTGCGAACGTGACCGAACGCCGCCGCGAGATCGGCATTCGCCGCGCGGTGGGCGCGACGCAGGCCGACATCCTGCAGCAATTCCTGTTCGAGAGCCTGAGCATCTGCATGCTGGGAGGCCTGATGGGGTGCGCGCTCGGTGTGGGCTTTACGTACCTGGTGCATCAGCTCACGCAATGGCAGACGTCGCTGGCGTGGTGGAGCATGGTCATCGCGCTGATGGTGTCGCTGATGGACGGCGTGGCGTTTGGGACGTATCCGGCGTGGAAGGCCGGGCGGTTGGACCCGATTGAAGCTCTCAGGTACGAGTAATTTAGTCGACGTAACGTAAATCAAAAATAATGCATTTGGCCTGAGCCCATTTTATCCGCTCGCCGCACTGGTCTGCAAAAGGCCGCAGACCAGTGGCACCCCGCGAAAACAAGGGCTCAAGCCAAGCCTTGTACGCAGGTATTTTGCATTTCTCCTTTTTAATTTTTAATTGAAATCGGCGCGAGTATGCTCGGCGACATGGCATCCAGCGGCTCTTCTCGATTGGAAAAATTCAAAGCGCGGCTCGTGGCGGGCGACATGCTGCTGTTCGACGGCGCGTGGGGCACGCAGATGCAGAAGGCGGGCCTGCAGCTCGGCGATTGCCCGGAAGAGTGGAATCTCACGCGGCCAGACGACATCAAAAACATCGCGCGTGAGTACCTCAAAGCCGGCGCGGACATTGTTCTCACCAATACATTCGGCGGAAACAGGTATCGCCTCGTGCGGCATGGGTTTGCGGACAAGATGCGCGAATTCAACATGGCTGGCGCGAAGTTGAGCCGCGAAGTGGCGGATGAACTTGGCGGACTGGTCGCGGCGAGCGTCGGGCCGACGGGCGAGTACGTCGAGCCGGAGGGGATGCTGAAATCGAGCGAGATGCATCACGCGTATCATGAGCAGATCGCGGCGCTGAAAGAGGGCGGGGCGGACGCGATCTGCATTGAGACCATGTATGTGCTCGACGAAGCGCTGCTGGCGATCCAGGCCGCGCGCGATCTGGGCATGTACACGATGGCATGCATGACGTTCGACGCCACTCCGAAGGGATTTCAGACGATGCTCGGCACAACGGTTCAGGAAGCGAGCGAGGCGCTCGAGAAATCCGGCGCGGACGTGATCGGGACGAACTGCGGCAACGGCATCGGTGACATGGTCAAGATCGCGAAACAGATGCGCAAGTTCACGACAAAACCGCTGCTGGTGAAATCGAACGCGGGCTTGCCCGACATGTCGAGCGGCTCGCCGGTTTACAAAGAAACGCCGGAATTGATGGCGTCGCACATCCAGGAATTGAAGGCGGCGGGCGTTTCGATTGTGGGCGGTTGCTGCGGAACGACGCCGGAGCATATTCGCGCTTTTAGAAAAGCGATTTCAGCACTCTAGGAATCCAGGACTAAAAATGGCAAAGACAGCGAAGGGCAGCAAACCGGCGAAGGAACACATGGTTTTTGAAGAAGATCGCGCCGCGCATTCGCACGGACATTCGCACGGTGATGGCGAAGAGTGCTGCCACGGACCGCACCTCGTCTGCGAGATGCACCTGCGGCTCTACAAGCCGGAGGATTACAAAGGCCTGACGGCGATGTGGAAGGTGAGCGGCGTGGAGCTTGACGAGACGGACTCAGCCACGGCGATTGCGAAGAATTTGAGCGAGAACAAAAACGGTTTTCAGCTCTTTGTCGGTGAAGCGCGTCTTCTCGACGCGGAGACCGAAAAGCCTGTCAGCAAACCGACCATTGCCGGCGGGGCCATCTTGACGCGGGACGGCCGGCGGGCTCATGTATATCATTTGGCGGTGCATCCGGAATTTCGTGGCGGCGGGCTCGGAAAAGCGTTGTTGGAGCAATGTGAGCGCCAGGCAAAGTTGTGGGGTTTTAACCATTTGCGCATGAGTGTGCGTGCAAATTCGGGCACTCCGGCCGCTTATAAACTATGCGAGTCCCAGAACTGGTCGGTGGTGCGTGAGTATTCCATTTTTGAGAAATCGCTGGCGACCATGAAAAAGGTCAAGCGGACTAAAGCTTAAATAAAAAAGCGGGGTGGAAAACCCCGCTTACGTATTAATGCGTTCTAAACGCTGTTTACGAGTGACAATATTTGTTGATGACGTTCATCAAGTTGTCAACGCTGAAGGGCTTGATCACGTAATCGTCGAAGGCCTTTTGATTTGCAGCGGGCGTTTTGGGTGCGTGGCCGGTGACGGCAACAATTGCCGTATTGTCCAGATCGTGATTGCTGCGCACGCGGCGGGCGACTTCAAAGCCGTCAATTCCCGGCATGGCGATGTCTGAGAGGATCAGACGCGGCTTTTCGGAGGCGGCGATCTGCAGTCCGGTCAGGCCGTCGTAAGCGACCAACGGGATATGCCCCAGTTCGCGGCAAAGCGTTTCGATGCTTTCTGCGGCGGTCTGGTCGTCCTCAATGATAAGAATCGTTGATCTTTGTGTCATGATGTTCTCGCCTCATGAGCCTGGCGACAAACGCCGCAAGGTTTGTGCCAGACATTTTGCAACGAATTTTAGGGTATTTAGGGAACGAAGTGCGCTAATTTTACGTCTAGAATAGTGAGCAGTTCGACAGTCTATGGTTTAGGATTACAGGAACACTCTATTTCCGCGCAACGAGGCTTCGCCGGATGATTATCGAGTACTGTGAAGGTTGCGGTCTGAGAATCTCCGAGTCCGAACTCCAGGACGGACAAACCGTCAAGCTGGACGGAAAGTCGTTTCATGCCAAATGTGCGCCCGCTCAAAGTGTCAAAAAAGGATCGGGTCGAATCGGCGCGGTGGCCACTCCGGCCGGATCCGAGATCGTGTCGCCGCAGTCTGATTCGCGCGGCTCGAAAACCGGGTTGCGTCCGGCGCGTCGCGACAGCAAAGCCTCGATTCCGCGCCCGCCCACCAGCTCGATGCAATCGCCCGCGGGTTCGGCCGGCTCCGCGCAGGATGGCGACGAGGCTCCGAAAAATGCTCACTCGAAATGGATGCTGATCGGCGGCGGCGCCGCGGCGCTGATCGGAATTGGGTTGATCATCGCCTTCAGCGGCTCGCCGGAGACGCCGCCACAGAATACCCCCGCGACAGTGAAACCTGCGCCGACGCCGGCGAACACCAACGCCAGCGCGTCAGTGACGCAAACGACTCCGCCGGTGGAACTGACTCGCGATACGCCGAAGCCCGAAACAGTGACGTTGAAGTTTGATAAGACAGATAAACCCAATCCGGGCGGCACAGACAAAGAACTCGAGTCCATGCGCAACGAGCGCGCGGCGAAGTTGCTGCAGGACGCGAAAACATTTGCGAAGGATCATCCCGACGACCCGAAAAAATATTACGACAAGCTGCAGACGGTGCTGACGACGTACCGCTCGACGCCGGCCGCGGACGAAGCGTCAAAGCTGATCACAGAAGTGAAGCTTCCCGAAGTGGTGATGCTGAACGTCGATGAA
>Ga0265314_10004173_pt1 | contig 13581 bp, 9 predicted proteins | sample 4126metaG_FD_203106 | JGI IMG/M metagenome (GOLD analysis project Ga0265314, IMG submission 203106) | Rhizosphere microbial communities from Carex aquatilis grown in University of Washington, Seatle, WA, United States - 4-1-26 metaG | ecosystem: Host-associated > Plants > Roots > Rhizosphere >... | reverse complement strand
CGACATTGCGTTTCTTGCGCTGCACGGCGAATTCGGCGAAGACGGGCGCATCCAGTCGATTCTCGAAGAAGCGGATATTCCCTATACAGGCAGCGGCATCGATGCATCGTCGCAGGCTTTCGACAAAATGCTGGCGAAGCAGGCCTTCGAGCGCTGCAATGTCCGCACGCCGGCGTGGATGTGTTTGGACGTCGCGGATCTCGACAAGACCGGCGGCGCGCAGGGACTTTACCTCGTTCCGCCGCTGGTGGTGAAGCCCGCGACGGGTGGGTCGAGCCTGGGCATCACGATTGTGCGCAGCGAAAGCCAGGTTGTGCCGGCGATCAGCAAGGCCAGCGAATACGGTGACAGCATTCTGATCGAGCGCTACATCAAGGGCCGCGAATTGACCGTCGGCGTGCTCGGCGATGCGGCGCTGCCGGTGGCCGAATTGGAACTCGCGGGCGAATTTTACGATTACCACGCGAAGTACAGCGACGACCGCACGCGCATCGTCTGCCCGGCGAATCTCGATACCGAAACCGCGTTGCGCGTGCAAGCGCTGGGTCTGGCGGCGCACCGCGCGCTGGGGTGCCGCGATGTTTCGCGAACCGATGTGATTCTCGACGACGCGGGCATGGCATGGGTGCTGGAAGTGAACACGCTGCCGGGCATGACCTCGCACAGCCTGTTGCCGCGCGGCGCCGCGGCCGTTGGAAAATCCTTCGCCGAACTGTGCGAGGAACTGCTCGCGCTGTCGCTCACGCGCGCGATGAGCACACATGCCCATCCCGCGCTCTAGAAAAAGTCTTCGCCGGGAAGAGTGAAGATTTCACGACGGTCTGCCGAAAACAGATAAGGGGAAAGCGTCGTCTCATGTCGAGCCGCGGCATCGTCGCGCGGTTTCAGCGCTGTACATGTGGGGGAGAAAATGTCTCGAGCAAAAGGCGGTGAGAACAAGAAGAAGCCGGCGCGTGTCGCGGCCGGACCCGAGGCGCCGGGATTTGCGCGGTCGCTCGGCGAAAATATCGGGCGCTTCATCCGCCCGTTGATTCCGCTCGTGATTTTCTTCGTTGTCGGCGGCGGCTTTTCGGTCCTGCTGTGGCGCTCGTTTGGTGTCGTCAGCGCGGCCGGACCGGGTATTACCGATGGCAGCGGCTATCGGCTGACGGACAAAGCGTTGCGCGCGGCGGTGCTGCAGAAGCAGCGGCCGGTGTGGGTTTCGCATGAAGATTACGAGCAGATCGCGTCGCTCGGGACGTTCGCCATCAATCATTCCATCTTTGAACCGAACCTGAGCAGCACCCTGGCGATGCGCTACAAGAGCAGCCCCTGGATCGATGACGTGAAAGAAGTGCGACTGCGCTACCCGGCTCAAGTTGAAGTCGATTTTGAATGGCGCAAGCCGGCTGCGCGCGTCGACCGCGGCATGGTTCTCGACAGCAAAGGCTGGGTGCTGAATTTGATGCCGGACAACCAGGTCGTCCGCGATGTTCCGCTGATTACCGGCGTGAGCCCGGCACGGACGGAGACCGGCAGGCAGGTGCGCGAAAAAGAATTGATCGAGGCGCTCGACTTGATGGTCGTGGTGAAGGAAGCGCTGGGTCTCTCGCCGGGGCAGTTGAAAATTTCGAGCGTGATGCGCGAACCGTCGGGCATGTGGCGCGTGATCACCGACCGCGGCCCAGCGATTTACTGGGGCGCGTTCACGAACGATCCGCCGATGGACGAACCGCGCACGCAGGAAAAAGCCGATCTGCTGCGCCGCCGGCTGTGTGAAATCAAAGATCCGGCGCTGCTCGAATACGTCAAGGTGTACACGGCGCAGGCTCCGGTGAAACCGCGCTCGACGGCGCCGATTATTGAAGCTGCGCCGACCGCGACATCGACTCCCCGCGCACGACATTGATCGGGCGCCGGCACTGCGCCGGCATGACAGCGTGACTGCTTTTTTGCATCGAGGTTTCCATGAGCAACGTGAAAATTGCAGACAGCGAAATCAATCCCACGGTTACGCGCAGCCGCATGCGGCCGGTGGGCGATGACGGCGATCTGATCGTCGCGATCGATGTGGGCAGCGCGCGCGTGGCCTGCGCGGTGGCCGAAGTGGTTCACGACAAGACGATCGTGATTGCGGCGGAATCGGCGGCGAGTTTCGGCATTCGCGGCGGCGAGATTGTCGACGTCAAGCGCGCGAGCGAAGCCATCGGCATCGCGATTGAAGCCGCTGCCGACCGTGCCGAGGCGGATGTGAAAACGGTGGTCGTCGGGCTTTCGGGCGACGTGAAGCTTTCAACCTCGAAAGCGGCGATGGAACTCGATCACGAACACCGCACCGTTCACGCCGCGGACGTGGCGCGCCTGCGAAAGAGCGTGAATGCAGACATGAGCGGCGGGCGGCGCATCGTTCACCGCTTCGACGGGCCGTACAGCGTCGGCGATCTCAGCGGCGTCGAACATCCCGAAGGACTTTGCGGCGACAAGCTCGAAATGCAGGCCACGTTTCTCTCGGCCGCCGGCGACCGGCTTGATAATCTGCTGAAAGCGGTGCGCGGAACGGGCGTCGAAATCGAAGCGGTCTCGCTTGAACCGATGTCGTGCTCGCTGGGCGCGTTGTCGGAAGACGAACGGGCGCTGGGCGCGGCGGTGATTGATTTGGGCGCGGGCGCGTTTCGCGGGGCGTTGTGGGAAGGCGGGCGTTTGCGGCAGATTCACCAGATCGGGCGCGACAGCGGTCCGACGCATTCGCAATCCGGTCGCTGCATCGCGGCGGTGGGTGGAATGGAAGGCGTCGTCCTCGCGGTTGCGCGCCGTTTTCGTATCGCGCCAGCGACGGCTGAACGATTGCTGCGCACGCACGCGGCGTTGGGCGACGACGAAGTCGCGCAGATTCAGGACGCGGTCGAAGTCGCGGCAGTGGACGGTTTGGGCAGCGTTCGCGTTGAGACGCGCGAACTCTCGCGCACAGTCGAAGAACTGCTGACTCCGGTCGCGCGTTCGTTGCGAGAGGGGTTGTCAGGATTTTCGGCGGGGCACAGCGTGGGGTTGGTGATGACCGGCGGCGGTGCGCGCATCAAAGGCATGCAGAACTGGATGTCGAAGCGCTTCAGCGGCGCCACGGTGCGCGTGGGCGCGCCGCGCTGGGAAGCGGGCGACGGGATCGAGATTCCACCCGAGCTTTCGGGCAGCAGCGGCTGTTCGCTGGCCGGATTGATCGCCGTCGGCGCGCAGGGCAGAGCGGAATTGAAGTACCGGCGCAGCACTTCGTTTTTCGCGCGGCTTTCGGACAGCATGCGGCGGCTGGTGGCATCGCTGTAAACAGAGAACGGGTTTTCGTCATGGCAGATCTCTTCGATAAGCAGGGCGGCGACATTCTCGTCATTGGCGTGGGCGGCATGGGCGGCCGCGCGGCCGGTGCTGGCGCGGAGGACGCGTCGAATCCCGACAGCCCGCTGCGGGTGCGCTGGGCGGCGGCGCACGACCAGCCGGCGGAACTGATTGCAACGGGTCTCGATAAAAAGATCCTTTTCGATTCGCTGGAAGGTCCGTTTGCCGCGCAGCGTGCGACTCAAAATGTCGCGGCGCGCACGAAAGAATTGAAACGCCTGGCGGCGGGCCGCACGGTTGTGTTTCTGGCGGGATCACTGGGCGAACGCAGTGTGTGTACGTACCTGGCGGCTTTGGCGGAAGGCCTGCGGCGCGTGCAGGACGCGTTGATCTGCGCGATTGTGTGCGAACCGGCGACGGTGCTGGGGCAGGAGTCGTCGGTGGACGAGGACGCGGCTGCGGACATTGAAGCGGCGTGCGACCTGATGCTGCGCATTCCGGCGCGCACGCTTTCGGAAGGCCTGGGCGATTCGCCGCTGAGCCTGCTGAATGTGGCGGTCGAAAAGAAACTCGTGGCGGCGATCGAAGCGCTCGCGGGCGTTTTGTGCCTGCCGGATTCCGGCGGGTTCTCGGCGCTGTCGCTGCGCAAAGCGTTGAACGGAAGCGGCCCGATGCGCGCGGGATTGGGGGTGGCGCAGGGACCGGACGCGATCGCGCAGGCGACACAACAGGCCCTGGCCGGATTTTCGGAGAGCGACGCGCGCGCGTGCGGCGCAGCCGCGGCGGTGCTCGCCAATCGCGAGTTGTCTGTGACCGAGACGCTGGCTTTGGCCGAACGATTTGCGCCGCTGAGCGATGCGCCGCCGTTGTTGGGCGTGTGCGCGCAGCCGGGGTTGATTGAGGACGCGGTGTGCCTGGTTCTGCTTCGCGGGGCGGGTCGGGCGAATGTGGTTTCGATCGAAGCGGCGTCGTGAGAAAGGCCAAGAATCGCGTTTTGCACCTGTGCAATGCTTGAGCGTGGCTGCGTGGATCAGGGACTGCGGTTTTTCGAGTTATGCAAGTTAAGAAACAACAGTAAGTTATGTAAGTAAAAGGTTTTTTATAAATCTGAGTGCACTTAAAAAATCTCAATCGTCTTAGTATAGTTGAGAGGAAGGGCGTTCGAAGGCTCAACTCGGACCGCGTCAATCGAATTCTTGCACCGGGAAAAATCGGCTTCTCAGCCCTGACTGCCTTTAGTAACTTAATCCGATGAAAAGTTTGTACTCGGTTCACCTGTCGACGGCCAGGAGCTGGCGCGGCGGGGAGAATCAGATCTGGCTGCTGGCCAAGGGCCTGCTCGCGCGCGGCCAGAAAGTGTTGGTGCTTGCGCCGGAGGGAGCGCCGCTGCACGAGCGCTGCGCCGCGGCGGGAATTCCCACGCGCGTGCTGACGCTGCGCGGTTCGGTCGATCCGCTGGGGACGCTGCGGCTGTACAGGCTGCTTCGAAAGGAGCGGCCGGATGTGCTGCACCTGCACGACGGCCACGCGGTATTGGCCGGACAAATTGCGGCGCGCGGAATGAAGCGCGAGGATTTACGTGTAGTCGTACACCGCCGCACGGTGTTCGCTCTGCGTGGAAAATGGAAGTACAGCGGCCGCGTCGATCGTGTGATTGCCATCAGTTCCGCAGTGAAGGATCAGTGCGTGGCCGCCGGTCTTGCAGAGAACCAGATTCGAGTGGTGTTTAGCGGGCTGGAATTTCCGGCCCCAGCCGATCGTGAGGCAGCGGCGGAATTTCGCGCAAGATTGAAGATTTCGCCCGATGACTTTGTGATTGCGCACGCGGCGGCTCTGACGAGTGAGAAGCGGCAGATCGATATGATTCGCGCCGTGGCGGCGGTGAATGAAAAACTGAAGGCGGAGAGCCGTCCGGGCGTCCATCTTGTCTTGGCAGGAACAGGCGATCAGGAACAGGTTTTGCATCACGAGGCGAAAGCGTGTGGGCAGGAAAGTAATATTCACTTTATCGGTTTTGCAAAAGACCTGCGACCCTTGTGGGCTTCGAGTACAATTGCGTTTTACGCCAGTGAAGCCGAAGGCCTGTGTACGGCGCTGATTGAGGCGCAGGGAGCGGGCCTTCCGGCGCTGATTACGCGCGCAGGCGGCATGGTGGAAGTCGTAGAAGACGGAATCAGTGGGCTGATTGTGGAGATTGGCGACGTGCCGAAGATGGCCGCGGCAATCCAAAGTTTGCTCGAACAGCCGCAGCGCCGTGAGAAGATGGGCCTTGCCGCGGCGGCCCGGATGCGAGATAAATTCTCTGCGGCGGCGATGGTGGACGGCATTGAGCGCGTCTACCGCGAACGCGGCGGCCAGTAAGGCTTTCGATAAGGTGCAGCAGTGATCGACGGCAGTCCACGCATTCTTTTGATCCGGCTGTCGGCATTCGGCGATTGTCTGCACGCCGTGCCGGTGCTGGTCGCGCTGCGGCGGCATTACCCGAACGCGGAACTGGGCTGGGCGATCGAAGATTTGTCGTACTCACTTTTGAAAGATCACCCGATGGTCGACCGCTTCCATATTTTTCCGCGGCGGGCCTTCAAGAAGTCGCAGGGAACGTTTTTGGACCGGATGCGTTCGATGCGGCAGTTCCGCAAAGACTTGAATGGCGTGAAGTACGACATCGCGATCGATTTGCAGGGACTCACCAAGAGCGGACTGGTCTCGTGGTGGAGCGGCGCGAAGCGGCGCATCGGCTTCAAAGGCGAGGACAGCCGTGAATTCAACATCATCTTCAACAACGAGCGCATCGAGCCGACCGAAGAGGCCGTGCACGTGGTTGAGAAGAATCTGGCGCTGCTGAAGCCGTTGGGCGTCAACATTCCAGACAAGCCCGAATGGGTGATGCCCTCGTACGAGGCCGAGTTCGCCCCGGTCCGCACGTTCCTGGAAAAATGCGGACTGGTGAACAGCAACGGTTCGGTTGGGCGCTACGCCATCGTCAATCCGGGCGCGACGTGGTTTACGAAACGCTGGCCGCCGGAACTTTTCGGTGAAGTGGCGAAGCAATTGATTTCGCGGCACGATCTTCCGGTCGTGATTCCGTGGGCCGGGGCCGACGAACACAAGGCGGCGGAGACGATCCAGGGCATCGCCGGCAAGCGTTCGTTCGTCGCGCCGGACACTGATCTGCGGCAACTGGCGGCGCTGACGTCGCGCGCGATTCTTTTTGTCGGAAATGACACCGGGCCGCTGCACCTGGCCGTGGCGTTGAATGTGCACTCGGTTGCGATTTTCGGCGCGACCGATCCGCTGCGCAACGGGCCGTATGGCTCGATGCACCGCATGCAGACGGGCGGAGTGGATTGCCATCCGTGCTGGAAGACGACCTGCGAGCGCAAGGACCGCGCGTGCCTGACCTGGGTGACGCCGGAAACGGTGCTGACCAGCTGCGCGCACGTACTGAAGCGCAAAGAAAACGGGAACGCCGCCGCATGCTGAAAATCCTCCGGTCCTGGACCCTGCAGCGCTACGTACTGCGCGAATTTGCGATTTCGTTCACGCTCGCCTTGACGGCCTGCACGCTGATCATGCTGCTGGGAGTGATTTTCACCTTCGGCAATAATTTTGAGTCCTTCGGGCTGTCAACCGGCCGCATCGCGATGCTTTCGCCGTACCTGATGCCGCGCGCGTTTTGCTGGTCGATCCCGCCGGCGGCGATGATTGCTGTGATCTTCGTCTTCGGGCGACTCGCGGCAGAGAACGAAATTATCGCGGCGCAGGCGGGCGGCGCCCCGATGCGCATTCTTGCGTTTCCGATCATCCTGTGTGGGTTTGTCCTGGCGTTGTTTTGCCTGTGGTGCAATCAAGGCTTGCTGCGCTGGGGCAATTTGATGATTCGCAACGAGGTTTTTAAGGTCGATAAAAAGGAATTTTTTACCAATCTTGAAAAGCCCGGAAACAGCGCGGCCCTGCCGCTGGATGCAGGCGGCGTGGTTTATATCAACTGGCTGCCGTGGGAAAAAGATCCGGCCACCGGCGAGATCCGCAAGCCGATTCACATTGCTTATTTCCAGAACCTGGAAACCGGCCAGACCGTCATGGCCAAGGATTATACCGCCGATTATCAGAGCGGCGAAAAAGGTGCGCGCATCCTGATCCTGACGCTCCGCGACGCGCAGGTCTTTGGCGAATCGCAGCAGCAAGCGCATACGCAGCAGCAGCAAACGTCGTCCATGCAGAGCAAGCCCGCCATGTCGGATATGCAGACGTTCTGCAAGGAATTCATGCTCGAAATCACGCTGCCACAGCCGGGCAAGCTGCTCGATATCGGCGAATCGCGTGGTGAAAAAGGATGGCTGGATAACTGGCAGACGGCGGTGCTGATTAAACAAAGCTATCCGTTGCGAGAGAAATTCATGCTGGAACGCGCGGCGGAACTTGGCGCGCAGGCAGTGGCGAGCTCCGCCGCGGACCCCGCGGGATCGATGTTTTCGGCGGAATCCTGGAGCGAAACACGCATCTCATCGGAAGCTGCGTTTGGATCGGGCGGTGCGCAAGACAGAGCGAAGGCGGAAGAAGCCGAGTGCTATCGAAAAATCGGCCTCAGCCTTTTGCCGATATCGACAGTAATCCTCGGCATCGGATTGGGTTTGCTGGTGCGCAAGAGCCAGCGCCTGGTCGGATTCCTGCTCGGCATCATCGTGTATTTCATGCTGTACTATCCCATGATGATCGTCACGAAAGAACTTGCGCGCTCAAACCGCCTGCCGCTCTGGGTGATGTTCATGCCCAACCTGCTTCTACTGATGATGGGATACATGTTGTGGCGCGCCTACGAGCGCGGCTGGCTGGAAAATCTGTCCGACCAGGTTTCGCGAACGCTGAACGCCTGCTGGAGAATAATCACAGGCAGCTACACCCTGATGATGCGGCTGACTCAGCAAGTCCAGGCGCATACGTTCCAATTATTCAGGAGTAAGACTGACAGTTATGTGACCGGTTCTTTCATTGCGCCGCTCATCATCGTCTTGATTGCCATTGCGGCGCTCTTTACGGCCATGGACCTGTTTCAACACGGCGAAGACGTCATTGACGGCGTGGTGAGAGCCGGCGAACCGCTGGCCGGAAAGATCCGCACGCAACCCGAAGCGATTCTGGATGTTTTCATTTACTACGGAATCGGTTCGCTTCAGATGATCTGTGACGTGATGCCGTTGCTGATCCTGATTGCGGGAACGTTGTGTGTCACCGTCCTGGTTCGCAACAATGAACACCTGATTTTTAAATCCTCAGGCGTGCGGCTGCAGCGAGCGTTCCGCCCAATCATCATGTCGACCCTGGTCGTTTCCCTGGCGGTCGCGGCATTGCGCGAAATGGCGATGCCTTCGCTGATCCTGCTTCGCGATTATTTGAGACCCATGATCTACCACCGCAACGCATCTCCTACAGCGCTCGCGATTCATACCGTAGATGACCACGGACACGAAGTGATGTTTCAAATGAGTAAATACACATCGGCAACCCGGGAAGGGTTGAACCTGCGGGTTTATGAATTGAAAAAAGAAGGCCGCATGCCGGTCATCACAGCAGATCGCGCGGTGTGGAATGGAAGCAGCTGGTCCCTGATGGGCGATCCAAACAAGCCGCAGCCGGTCGACAAATCCGGCCCGCGCCCGGTGCCAAAAACAGGCTTTGTCGTGACTCCCGTGGCCGATGAGAAAGGCGACGCTGCGACCTCGCCAGGCGGCGATATCCGTCCGGCGCGGACGACGCGGACAGCGGTTTCGGAATGGCGTGGCGCGATTACGCCGCCGTTCCTGGAAAGCCAGCGCCTGGGAGCGGGCGTGTTGAGCCTGGACGAATTGCAATCCGCCAGCCAGATCAAGCCGGAAATCAAAGTGGAATGGTGGCGTCGAATTTCAGAATGGTCGCTCGCCATTTTCCTCCTGTGGATGACATTCCCGCTGCTGGTCAGTGAGGAGCGCAACCCGATCGTTGGCGTCGCAATCAGCATTCTCCTGGGCGCTGCGTGCTGGACCATCAACATGGCGTGCACAGAGGCCGGGCGGTCCGGTTACCTGCCGCTCTGGGCGCCGCTTTTGCCGCCTGTGCTGCTCTTCTTTACGGGCGGCTACCATTATTACCGCAAAATGGCCACGTGACACGATGACATCGAACCTGCCGCTAGAAGCTCCCGCAGTCTCCGTGCTGCTTGTTGAAATCGGCCGCCGCCTTGAACTGGGCGGTGAATCGCCCTTCAAAATCCGCGCGTATTACGTGGCGGCGGAAAATCTGGAGGTGCTCTCGGCGCCGCTGGCAGAATACGTGGCCAAGGGCAAGCTGCGCACGATCCCGGGCGTGGGCGAGGCAATCGCAGAAAAGATCATCAAGCTGCACAAGACCGGCACGCATCCGCTTCTCGATAATTTGCGCGAGCAGATGCCCTCCGGCGTGCTGGAGTTTTTCAAAATTCCCGGATTGGGCCCGAAAAAAATTCAGCTGCTCCATTCGGAATTGAAACTTCAGAGCCTCTTGGAACTCGAAGAGGCGTGCAAAGCCGGCCGGCTGAAAGATTGCAAGGGCCTTGGCGCGGCGCTGGAGAAAAAAATTCTGCAGGGCCTGGAATTCATGCGCAGAGGCCAGGGACTGCGCCGCATCGATGACGCCGATGCGGTGTTGAACGCGGCCGTCGAGCGCTTCAAAAAGGCCAATCCGAAGATGCAGCGCGTTGCGATGGCCGGACCGCTGCGTCGCGGCTGCGAAGTGGTCGATGATCTGTGTCTCGTCGCGCAGGACGGCTCGGGAGATGCCGCTGTGCCCGGCGGCCCGGACGTGCGTGTGGTCGTCGGTGATGAAAAGCATTACGGCATCAAGATGCTTTTCGCGACCGGCTCAGCGGAGCATCTTCACGCGCTTGGAACGTACGCCGCGAGCATCGGATTTAAGCTCAGTGCCGACGGCTTGTGGTACGAACGCGGAACGAAGCACGCGAAGGGCGAAGTCTTCTGCAAGGACGAAGCGGAAGTCTACGCGGCACTGGAGCTCGATTTTATTCCACCCGAATTGCGCGAAGGCCGCGCGCTGAACGGCGCGAAAGACGAAATCGAACTCGCCGCGAAACACGCGCTGCCAAAACTTGTCGAGGACAGCGACATTCGCGGCATCCTGCACAGCCACACTGTTTTTTCCGACGGCGCGGAAACGTTGGAAACAATGGCTGAGGCGGTGCGCAAGCGCGGCTATTTCTATTACGGGGTCGCCGATCATTCCAAGTCGGCGGCGTACGCGGGCGGCATGAAGGAAGACAAGATCCGCGAGCAGCACAAGCTTGCCGACGCGTTGAACGCGGGCTACGCAAAAGACAAGGTGAACTTTCGCATTTTCAAAGGGATTGAATCGGACATCCTCGACAACGGCGCACTGGATTACGCCGATGATGTGTTGAACAGCTTCGATTTCATCGTCGCCAGCGTGCACAGCCGGTTTACGCTCGATAAAGAAGCGCAGACGCAGCGATTGTTGAATGCCGTGGCGCATCCGCGCACGACGATCCTTGGCCATGCAACGGGCCGGCTGCTTTTGAAGAGGGAAGGCTACAAAGTTGATCTCGATGCAGTGCTGCAGGCGTGCGCCAAACATGGCGTCGTGGTCGAAATCAACGCTCACCCGGCGCGGCTCGACGTCGATTGGCGCTTTCATCAGCGCGCCCTCGAACTGGGCTGCATGCTGAGCATCAATCCCGACGCGCACGCGATCAGCGAAATCGATCTGACGCATTGGGGCGTGGTGGTGGCGCGCAAAGGCGGTGTGCCGAAAGAGCGCGTGCTCAATTGCCTGTCGCTGGACGAAATTGCGGCGTTTTTTGAGGCCCGAAAACGGCGCTGAATCCACCCCGTGCCGCTTGTGTATCACTCGCCGGACTATAAGCTTGGCGGCTTGATTTCCGTGAAGGACTTCCGGGCGCGGCAGTCTTTCTGATACCGCATTTTAGATCACGCTGGAGCGCGACTTGAAGACGAACGCGAAAGAGAAGCCTGTTGCGAAAATTGTCCGCGCGCGCGCCGACAATCCGGCGCTCGATTACGCGCGCGACGTAATTCGCAGCGAAGCGCAGGCGGTTTCGTCGCTTGAGAAACAACTCGGCGAATCGTTCGTCCAGGCGCACGACGCAATTCTCAGCCTTCCCACTGCCGGGCGCGTGGTCGTGACCGGCATGGGCAAAGCCGGGATCATGGCGCAGAAAATCGCGGCGACATTCGCGTCCACCGGAACGCCCGCGCTTTTCATGCATCCGGCCGAGGCCGTGCACGGCGATCTGGGCATGGTGGCCGCGCGCGACGTTGTGCTCGCGATCTCCAACTCAGGCGAGACGGAAGAATTGCTGCGCCTGTTGCCGACGCTGAAGCATATTCGCTGCAAAATCGTGGCGATCACCGCATCGCGCGATTCGTCGCTGGGCTGTGCGGCAGATTTTGTGCTCGAGATCGGAAAAATCGAAGAACCCTGTCCGCTGCGCATGGCGCCGAGCGCCTCGACGACGGCGATGGTCGCGATGGGCGACGCGCTGGCGCTGGCGGTGCTGAAAACGCGCGGCTTCACGCAGGAAGATTACGCAAAACTTCATCCCGCCGGAACGCTGGGCCGCAAAATGCTGCTCGTAGTCGATGCGATGCGCAAGGGCGAGCGTCTTGTGAAAGTGACGCGCGACGTCACCGTCGGCGAAGCGCTGGTGCTCATGGCTCGCCCGCCTCGCAATGGCGCCGCCGTCATCGTCGACGGTTCGGGAAAATTGCTCGGCATATTCACGCATGGTGATTTCGCGCGGCTGGCGCTTTCTCGGCCGCAGATCATCAGCGAAGCCATCGGCGCGCACATGACCAGCCCGTGCAAACACATCGGTTGCGACGCGCTGGTGATGGATGCGCAGGAAATCATGCATGGAAGCCGGATCAATGCGCTGCCGGTTGTGGACGATACTAAGCAAGTACTGGGCTTGCTGGACATCCAGGACCTGGTCTGACCGAAAGGAACGCGACGCTTGAATCTGGATGTGCAACCCGGCAGTCGAGGCTACCCGTCGCAGGACGTGTACCGCCAGATCAAGCTCGTGGTTTTCGATGTGGACGGCGTGCTGACGGATGCGCGCATCATCATCGATTCCAACGGCGTGGAGACGAAAAACTTCGATGTCCGCGACGGAGCGGGCATCACGTTTCTGCTCAACGCGGATTTGAAAGTAGGGCTGCTGACCGGTCGTTCGTCGCCGCTGGTTGATCTGCGTGCAAAAGAACTGCGCATTGCGCCGAACATGGTCCGTCAGGGAGCGAAAGTAAAACTACCGGTGTTTATGAAGCTGCTTGAGGAAAACGGCCTGACGCCCGCGGAGACGCTGTTCGTAGGGGACGACATCATTGATATGCCGGTGCTCGGCGGAGTTGGCCTGGCGTGTTGTCCGGCGGATGCGCATCCGGAAGTGAAAAAGATCTGCCATGTTATTTCGCCGAACCGCGGTGGCCGCGGCGGCGTGCGCGCGATCATCGAGCATTTCTTGAAGACGCGCGCCGACGGTTCGTGGGAAAAGGCCATCGGGCGTTACCTGGGGCAAGCGTGAAGAATCGCGAGTTCAATATTCTCTGGATCATGGCTGTGCTGGCGATGGTTGCGCCGGCGCGGACCGATGACGACGTCGAAGACGATCCGACGGAAGAAGCCGCACGCGTCATCTCGCTTGAAAAGCCCGATCAGTCGCTGGACACGCCGGCGCCCGCGACGCAATTCCTTGTGCCCGACGGTGAAGATTTGTGGAAGAAGGCCCGCACCCGCGCCTACGACGCCACGTCTGACCACGGCGGCGGTTATTTCAACTGGGCCGATCTGGTCGGCGAAGGTTTTCGCTCAGCGAAAAAATTTCAGACCGAACGCTACGCAGAGACCGAGTCCGGCGGGGAACTGCAATATGTGATCGCGGCGGACGAAGCCGTGAAAGACCTGACCAAGATCACGATGGTGCGAATGCGCCTGGTTTATTTCATCGGATCCGGCGTTCAGCCCAAAAATGGCGCCTCCGGCACCGCAGCAAAATCGACCGCGACAAAGAAGGATGATTCAGCGAAGCCCAAGGCGGCCGTTCATGACAAAAAGCCGGCCGAAGAGCCTAAAGCGGCGGCGCACAAGGCCCATAAGCCCAAGGATGACGCGGCCAAAAAGGACGATCCCGCCAATAAGAACGGCGCGAAAAAAGAAAAACGTCCGGCAACGCCCGGCATGGAAGCGATGCCGATCGGAGGACGC
>Ga0265314_10004172_pt1 | contig 13582 bp, 15 predicted proteins | sample 4126metaG_FD_203106 | JGI IMG/M metagenome (GOLD analysis project Ga0265314, IMG submission 203106) | Rhizosphere microbial communities from Carex aquatilis grown in University of Washington, Seatle, WA, United States - 4-1-26 metaG | ecosystem: Host-associated > Plants > Roots > Rhizosphere >... | reverse complement strand
GCCTGCCGGCTGCCGCAGGGACCGTGGCGACGCGAGGTGACGTATGAGCGGGGCAGCCAACTTGACTCCGGTCGACGTCGCCATTCTGGACGACGACGCCGATTTCCTGCGCTATATGGAGGACCTGCTCCAAGACGAGGGCCGTTTCGCCGTGCGGCCGTTCTCGCACCCGGAGGACCTGTTCGATGCCTGCGAAGAACGGGCGCCCGATATCGTTCTACTCGACATGAAGATGGGCGAGTTCAAGGGCGAGAAGGTGCTCGAGGCGCTGCAAACCAGCCACCCGGGAATCTGCGTGATCGTCATCACCGGCTACCCGTCGCTCGAAGACATGCGCGCTACGTTCAAGCTGAAGGTCTTCGACTACCTGGCCAAGCCCTTTTCGCTCTCCCAGCTTCGCCAGACGCTGGCCAACGCGGTGACCGCATACGGGCTGGGCCGGACGCCGCAGGACCGGCTGCGCGAACACCTGGGGCATCGCATCAAGATGCTGCGGGTGGAACGCAAATGGTCGCTCAAGGACCTGGCCGGATCGGCCCATCTCAGCGTCTCGCAGATCAGCTCGATCGAGCGCGGGACGCACCTGCCCTCGATCGACAGCCTCCTCGCCATCTGCCAGGCATTCGACAAGAAGCCTTCGGAGATTCTGGCGTCGATCGGGTTCTAAGTTCGGGCGCGCCGCTCCGCCAGCCAGCCTTGCCAGGCGTCGAGGCCCGCCCCGGTGGTGCAGGAAACCTCCAGGATCTCGATGCCCGGGTGGACGCGGTTCGCGCACTCGCGCGCCAGTTCGGCCTTGAATGGCACGTAAGGCAGAAGGTCGATCTTGTTGAGGATCATCAGTTCCGCCTTATGGAAGATGCCGGGATATTTCAGAGGCTTGTCTTCGCCCTCGGTGACGCTCAGGACCACGATTTTGGCGCGCTCGCCCAGATCGTAGCTGGTGGGGCAGACCAGGTTGCCCACGTTTTCGATGAACAGCAGGTCGATCTGGTCCAGATCCCACCCCTCCAGGCCGCGCTCGATCATGCGCGCGTCCAGGTGGCAGGCGCCGCCGGTCGAGATCTGGCGGACCGGAAACCCGTAGCGGGCCAGGCGCTGGGCGTCGTTATCGGTCTGAATGTCGCCCGTGAGGACGGCCACGCGCGTGCCGGCGGGGAAAGCCTCGAGCGTGCGCTCGAGCAGAGCGGTCTTGCCCGAGCCGGGCGAGCTGATGAAGTTCAGCACCAGAATGCCGCGCTGGGCGAACCGCTCGCGCAACTCCCCCGCCACGCGGTCGTTTTCACTCAGGACCTTGCGTTCCAGCGCAACCCGCTCCATCATTCCTCCATTTCGAGATAGGTGAGATCGAGCTCATCGCAGCCGGCGTCCTCGATCGCCAGAATGGCCGATTCGAGTTCGGTTTCCTTCACCAGCGCCTCAAAGCAGAACGTCAGGGACGCCGCGTCCACGCCCGCCAGCTCACCGATGCGCAAGCCAACCTTGGTCACCCGCGCGCCGGGGTGCCGGGCAGCCTCGGCCCGCACCGTCTCGATCACCGAGCTGGCGATACCCATCTCGTGCATGCTCCATTCACGAGGATATCGCGAACCGGGCGGTGGCCCCGCGGCCCGGGCTGGACCTGGAGGCGAGGCGTGGTCCTGGAGTCCCACCAACCGACGGTCAGGGAGCGGCTTCTTCGAGGGTGCGGGCACTCAGAACCCTGCCCACCATGCTCAACAGGTCGCGCGGAGAGAAGGGCTTGCCCAGATACGGGAAGCCTTTGGGAAGCTGCCCGACCGGCACGCAGCCCGAGATGAACATAATGGCGGATGAAGGCGACCGCGCTTGAATCTCGCGAGCCAGTTCCGGCCCGCACATTTCGGGCATCACCACGTCGGAGACGACCAGGTCGAACGGGTCCGCCTCCGCGATGATTGCGAGCGCCTGCCTGGCCCCGGCCGCGGGTGCGATTTCGTACTCGGCTCGCTGGAGCACGCTCGCAACGAAGCGCAGCACTTCGGGCTCGTCGTCGACAACCAGAATCCTCACTTTGGCCAAATTCCGCCCCTCGGGACACAACTACCCTTTGGCTGATTGGATTCGCGATTTCCGCGTCCGATGCGGGTATTATCTGGGCTTACGCCCCTTCGATCGACGCCAGTTCGCCGGCCTCCCCGAACCTGACCCCCTTGACGCCCGGCGCGATCGTCCGCAGCAGGCCGGTCAGGACTCCGCCCGGACCGGTCTCGATGCATTTCTCCACTCCCGCCGCCTCCAGGCGCCGCATCGATTCGGTCCACCGCACCGGGCTCGATACCTGGTCGATCAGTCCCTGCCGCGCTTCGGCTCCGGCCCGCACTTCCCGGGCCGCGACGTTGTTGATGAGCGGCACGCGCAGGTCGAGGAACTGCGTGGCGCGCAAGTCCACCGCCAGCCGCTCCTGCGCGGGTTTCATCAGGGCGCAATGGAAAGGAGCGCTCACGGGCAGCGGAACGGCGCGGCGCGCTCCGGCGGCCTTCGCCAGCTCCATGGCGCGCTGGACCGCTCCGGCGTGCCCCGCGATCACCACCTGGTCCGGAGAGTTGAAGTTGGCGGCCGATACCACCTCGCCCTGCGCCGCCTCCTCCAGAATCCCTTCCAGCTTTCCCTCGGGCAGCTTCAGCAGCGCCGCCATCGCGCCCACGCCGGCCGGTACCGCTTCCTGCATGTAGCGCCCACGCTGCCGCACCAGCCGCACCGCGTCGGAGAACTTCAGGCTGCCCGCCGCCACCAGCGCCGAATACTCGCCCAGGCTGTGGCCGGCCACGTAGTCCGGCTCGATTCCGTGCTCGCGCAGCACCGTCCAGGCCGCGGTCGAGACGGTGACCAGCGCCGGCTGCTGGTTCTCGGTCAGCCGCAGCGTCTCCTCCGGCCCGGCAAAACATAGTTCTGAGAGCGCGAATCCGAGCGCCGCATCGGCTTCCTCAAATACCGCCCGCGCCGCGGGGAACTGGTCCGCCAGGCTCTTCCCCATCCCCACAAACTGCGATCCCTGTCCCGGAAACAAGAGTGCTGTCTTCATGGCAAACGAACATTGTACGACGCCGGGCGAGCAGCGACGTGCCAGCACCGAACCGCGAGAGTAAGGGAGCGAACTTGGCGCCCCCGCGCTACGCCCAGGTCTTTCCCAGCGCCGGCAGGTTCGCCCGCACGAGATCCTCGGGTGTCATCGCAACCTGAAACTCAACCTCCGCGTTGAACGTGAGGAACCAGGGCTCCGCCAGCAGCGGCACCGCGGAAGGATCCGGAACATCGACCACCAGAATGCCGCCGCGGTGGCCGTTCTGCGGGGTGAAATAGGCGGCCTCCGGCTTAGTGGCTTCGAGAAGTCGTTGCATTTTCTGCCCTACGGATCCATCCCGAACGGCAGTGTTGAACGGTTCCACGGGCATCTTGACGTGCATCAGCATGCGCATGTGTGTGATCTCCCAGAGTCGGATGAGGTTACCCAGAGCCGCGGAGCGGCGCTGACAGAAGGATAGCATGCGCGAAGCGCCGCCCCGCTCTCTGACCGTCGCGGAGAAAGCCCAGCCGGATGTTAGACTGAAGGTCGATCGATGCAGCGGCTTGCTCCTCTTCCCGTGCTCCTGGCGCTTTCCGTCGTGCTGGCGCGCGCCGATACGGTGCTGGTGTTGCCGTTCTTCAATCAGTCTCCTTCCACGGGTCTCGACTGGATCGGCGAAAGCGTCGCCCAAACCGTGGCCGACGCGCTCAGCGCGCAAGGCATGCTGGTGCTCGGCCGGGAGGACCGGCAGGAAGCGTTCCGGCGGCTCTCCATTCGCGCCAACGCCCCGCTCACCCACGCCTCGGTCATCAAAGTCGCGGACACGCTGGATGCCACCGATGTGATCTACGGGCAGTTCGAGTTCACCCCGCCGCCCGCCGGAGCGCCCGCGGGATCGCGGGGTTCGCTCCAATTCAGCGCCTGGACGCTGAACATGCGGCGCATGCGCAGCGGGCCGCAGTTCATCGAATCGGGCCAACTCGACGACCTCGCCGCTTTGCAGACGCACCTGGCCTGGCAGTTGCTCGCCTCTCTCGATTCCGCGCACACTCCTCCGGCGTCGCAGTTCGTGAAGGACCATCCCCCGGTGCGCCTGGATGCGATGGAGAATTATACCCGCGGCCTGCTGGCCGCCGGCGCTGAACAGAAGCATCGCTACTTCACCCAGGCCGCGCGCCTGGATGAGAGCTTCTGGCAGCCGGTCTTGCAGTTGGGCCAGCTCTATTGGGGACAGAAAGAGTACCGTCTGGCCGCCGGCTGGTTCGCCAAGGTCAAGCCGGGGACGGAGCGCTATTTCGAGGCGACCTTCCTGTTGGGGCTCTGCGACTATTACACCGGCGACTACGCCGCCGCCCAGAAGGCGTTTGAGACCGTGGCGCAATCGGTGCCGCTCAACGAAGTGTTCAATAATCTGGGAGCCGCCGAATCAAGACGCGACCTTCCCAACGCCATAGCGGACCTTCGCAAGGCGCTCGATGGCGACCCGGCGGATCCCGACTACCGGTTCAATATCGGCTACGTCGAATGGAAGCGGGGCGACTTCAATAGCGCCGAGGAGAGCTTTCAGGCCGTGCTGGCTCGCAATCCCAACGATGCCCAGGCGGCCCAGTTGCTGGAACGCTGCCGGCAGAAAAACGGCCCGCGCGCGGCCGACCTCAAGCCGGGATTCGAGCGCATCAAGCTCAACTATGAAGAGGAAGCCTGGCGCCAGCTCAAGATTGCCATCGAAGGCCAGAAGGCGCCCTGACCGGCGCCCCGCCGGAGGCTACTCCAGTACCTTTACTTCCGTGACGCCCTTGCCCCACACCGTCTGGCGGCCGACGCCTACCCACCTCGCCGCGCGCAGATAAGGCATGAACTCGGTAAGGTCGCCTTCGTAGATGACCTCGCCCACGAACCCTCCCAGCGGATGCCGTTCGCCGCTTCGCGCCGAACGCCGCTCCGCCTCGCTGAAGCGAAGGTTGCACTCGGGCATCTTCACCGCGCCGGCGCGTTCGCCGATGGCCTGGAAATCGATTCCGAGTGGGCCCGCGCCGTAGAGCGCACGAAGCGTGCTGATACGGTCGCGGATGCGCCCGAACAGCACCGGGAATTCGGGCCGGGTGGCCAGCAGTTGGCCGTGTTTCAGCTCGGTGGGAGTGAGGAACCGGACCTCCACCTTTTTGGCCGGCGTCGCATCGGGGGCAAACTCGAGGTGGATCGGCGGCAACAGCTCCGCCGGCACGAAGGTCCCGTTGTAGACGCAGGCGGCGGGCTTCCCCAAGGCGTCGAGCTGGCTGGCCTGCACCAGCTTGGCCCGCCCGCGCCGCGGCCCGATCCCTTCCTTGGCCACCTGAGCGAACGCCAGAATGAAGTAGACGATGGCGGGATCCTTCATGTCGAACAGGTGGACGTCGAAGGAAAACTTGCGGCCCGGCTCGATGGTTGCGCCGTCCAGATGCGCGGCGCGAAAGACGAACGGCCGCGGCCAGTCGTGCAGTCCACTGGGCCCCTCGGCCGTCGGTGCCACGGGTTCGAAGATGCGCGCGTAGGCGCAGGTTGCGCGTTTGTCGCAGGTCCGCTCGTCGTGGCAGCGATCCACGCACACCAACTGGCGGAACATCGAGCCGAACGCGCCCCGGACGATATTGCCCGATTTTCCTGGCGGAAAGTAGACTTTGTCCTGCGCCTGGAATTCGAGGCGGAACGCGAACAGCTCGAAATCCGCCGCCGGCGCCTCTGCCACGCCACCCGCCGCGGTCTGCTCCGGCGCTTCCCGACTGGACTCAACGTCCGCCACTGAATCGGCTCCCTGAGACAACCTACCAAGAGTACCGCAAAACCGTTCGGGCCGCAGATACCGAACGAAGTGCGATACTGATCGGCGGCATGAATGACTTCCCGGATTTCATGAAGAACCCAGCGAACCGGATCGCATCGGCCGCTCAGCACACCCCCGGAGTGGAGGGCTACGTCTTCGATGGCGCCGACGGCAGCCAGATGGCGTTCTGGACCTGCCAAGAGACGGCGGCGTCCGCCGAGCATGCGCACGAATACGACGAGTACTTCACGGTCGTCGCAGGCTGCTACACCGTCGTGATCGATGGCCAGCGCACTCCGGTGAACGTCGGAGAGGAGTTCTTCATCCCTCGGGGCGTGCTGCACGGCGGCGAGGCCGTGGCCGGGACCAGGACCATCCACGCGTTCGGCGGCCACCGGGCGAACCGAGCCCGGTAAACATGCTATCGTGGCCTCTTAACCAGCACGATGAAACACGAAAGCCTCGGCGATTTTCCTCTCGTGATCAGCATCCCCGTTCAATGGGGCGAACAGGACGCGTTCGGCCACGTCAACAACACCGTCTACCTGCGCTGGTGCGAGAGCGTACGCATCGAGTACCTGCGCCGGGTCGGGCTCTGGCTGATCGGTGACGACGGCGTCGGCCCCATTCTGGCCAGCATCGCCTGCGACTATCGCAAGCCGCTGACCTATCCCGACACGGTGCACGTGGGCGTGCGCGTCGAGCGGATCGGCAACACCAGTTTCCGCATGGACCACGTGGTGGTGAGCGAGGCCCAGAAAGTGGTTGCGGCGGAAGTGCGGTCGACCATCGTGGTGGTCGATTACAAGCGCAATAAGTCCGTGCCGGTGCCGGAGCCGGTGCGAGCGGCCATCGAGAAGATCGAGGGCCGGGTGTTCGAGCAGGCGCACGCCACACGCTGATGGAAGACAGAAACTCCGCCATTTTATTGATCGATTGCCCCGACCGCAAGGGCCTCGTCGCCGCCATTGCCAACTTCCTGTATGCCCACGGCGCCAACATCCTCCACGCCGATCAGCATCAGGACCAGGATCTGGGGCTGTTCTTCATGCGCGTCGAGTGGGCGCTCGACGAGTTCGACCTGTCGCCCGAGGCACTGCGCGAGCAGTTCGCGCCTATCGCCCAGCAGCTCGACATGAACTGGCGCGTGGAGTATTCCGCACGGCGGCTGCGGACGGCGATCTTCGTCTCCGGCTACCAGCACTGCCTGGCGGACCTGCTCCATCGCCACCGCAGAGGCGAGCTGCGTTGCGAACTGCCGCTGATCGTCGGCAACCACGAGGACGCCGCGGCGCTGGCTGGGTTCTTTGGCGTTCCGTTCCACTACATCCCGGTTCCCAAAGACGGGAAGGCCGAAGCCGAGCGGCAGCAATTGGAGTTGCTCGAGCAGAACCGGATCGACCTGGTGGTGCTGGCGCGCTACATGCAGATCCTCTCGCCCGAGTTCGTGGCCCGGTACCCCCGGCGGCTGATCAACGTTCACCATTCCTTCCTGCCCGCCTTCAGTGGCGCCAAGCCCTATCACGCGGCCTTCCAGCGCGGCGTGAAGCTGATCGGAGCCACCAGCCACTACGTGACCGCGGTGCTGGACGACGGTCCCATCATCGAGCAGGACGTCGCGCGCATCTCCCACCGCGATCAGCTCGAAGACCTGGTCGAGAAGGGCCGTGACCTGGAGCGCGTCGTTCTCTCCCGCGCCGTCCGCTGGCACCTCGAGCACCGCATCCTGGTTTGCGGCAATAAGACGGTGGTCTTCGACTAGGGGACAGGGCGCGAGGCGACGGGCGAGGGTTATAATCGAATCAGAGTTTGGGGCCGCTTTGCCCATGCTAGAAGTCCAAGAACAAATCATCCAACTGCCTGCGCCCAGGTTGAAGGGGCGCATGTCGCTCGAGGAAGCGATTGCCTCCCGCCGGTCGAGGCGCGCTTACCGCGCCGATCCCGTGAAGCTCGCGGAGGCCGCCCAGTTGCTCTGGGCGGCGCAGGGCGTCACGGATCCCGAGGAAGGGAAGCGTGCCGCGCCCTCGGCGGCCGCGCTGTACCCGCTCGAAGTCTACCTGGTGGCGACCAAGGTTGACGGGCTGGCGCCGGGCGTCTATAAGTACCGGCCCGAGGAGCACGATCTGGTGTTGCACGCTGCCGGCAGTCTGCGGCGGGAACTGGCTGTCTCGACCGGCCAGGACTGCGTTCGCTTCTCGGCCTGCCTTCTCGTGTTCGCCGGCGTCTGCGACCGCACCACCGCGAAGTTCGGCGAGCGCGGCGTCTGCTTCGTCCACATGGAAGCGGCCCACGCCGCCCAGAACGTCCAACTCCAAGCCACCGCGTTGCACCTTGGATCGGTCATGGTTGGCGCGTTCAAGGCGGAGGACATCCGCCGCATCCTGGCGCTACCGGAGGGCGAGGAACCGGTGTACCTGATGGCTGTCGGCAAGGTGTAAGTCGCCCAGGCCGCGCTCCGCCGCCAGTTCCAGATACCGCAGACGGCTCTCGTCGAGCCCCCAGAATGCGCGGGCCGCGTAGGCATCCACCGCGATGGGATCGGTGCCCGCGATCACCGTCTTCCGCGGAGCGACATCTTCGGTGTTCCCGCCGCTGGGGCCGTTTCGCATGAGCACGCGATAGGCATCGAGCACCGTGAGCGTCGGGCGGACGAACGCCGCCAGGTCCGCCAGGCTTTCGTCGATGCGCTGGTGCAGCCTCATCCGCAGCCCACCCAACATGCCGTACCAGTTCTTGAGGCCGAGCGTCGCGCCGGTGAGGTCGTGATGTTTGGCGATGGGCAGGTTGATGACCTTGTCCGCCTCCAGAAACGGATCGAGCACCGGCCAGGCCCGTAGCACGGCGCCGCCCAGATTGACCTCGCGGAAGCGCGAGGCTTCGGGCAGAACGACCTGGCCGCCGGCAGCCTTCACGGCGCGCGCGATGCCGCTGCGGTCGAAGACGCGATGCGTCTCGTTGACCGGCACATCGGTCACCAGGACCTTGCGCGCTCCCGCCGCGAGCGCCAGCCGCACGACCTCGGCCACCGCGTCGGGGTTGGTGTTGGCGGCCTGCTCGGGCGTGCGGTCCCAGGCCATGTTGGGCTTGACCAGGACCACGTCGCCGCGCGCGATGAAGCGGCCCATGCCGCCCAGCTCCTCGATGGCGCGCCGGACCAGCTCGGCTGGCTCGCCGCCTTCGATGATCGCCATCTCCGGCAGGCTGGGGTCGCGTGCCACCCGCAGGTCGCGCTTGACCACTGGCGCTGCGCGGTCTTCGGGACGGCGGCTGCGGCTCGCGAGCCACGCGGCCAGGCCCGTGGCGCCAGCCGCGACTCCCCCCGCGTACAGTAGATCCCGCCTCGACGGCTTCATCGTGATAAGTTTAAACCCGTGAGTGGAACGAAGGAAGTCCGCGGCGCGCTCGTTCTTACCGGCGCTTCGGCGGTGATCGCGCAGATCGTGCTGATGCGGGAGTTGATCGTCGTCTTCCGCGGCAACGAACAGTCGCTGGGGCTCATGCTCGGGACCTGGCTGCTTTGGACCGCGGCGGGCAGCGGCATCCTCGGCCGCTTCGCGTCGCGCGCGCGCGATCCTCGCCGGGTCATCGCAGTGCTGTTCGTGCTGGCGGCGGCGGTGTTGCCGGCGACGATTTACGCCGTCCGCGCAAGCCGGGAGTTCGTCACGACGGCGCGGGGCGAAGCTCTGGGACCGGGCGCGGTGCTGGCGGTCTGCTTCGTCACACTGAGCGCGTTCTGCGTGCTGGCGGGGTGTCTGTTCGCGGCGGCCAGCCGCCTGTACGGCGTCGAATCGGGCGCCCCCGCGGGCGAATCCACGGGCACGGTGTACCTGCTGGAAGCGGCCGGCGCCGCGGTGGGCGGCCTGCTCGCCAGCCTGGTGCTGCTTCCCCGTGCCGGCGCGTTTGAGATCGCCTTCCTGGTGGCATCCTGCAACCTGATCGCGGCGGCGGCACTGGCGCTGCGGCGTCCCTATCTGCGGCTCGCCGCGGCGGTCGCGGTGCTGGCGGCGTTCGCGGGTTCGGGACCCGCCGTCGCGCGCCTGGAGCGCGGCTCGCTCGAACGGCTGTGGCGCGGCTTCCGCCTCGTCGCCACCGAGAATTCGGTCTACGGCAACCTGGCCGTGATCGCGGGAGAAGGGAGCGGCACGATCTACGAAAGCGGCGTCGCGGTGGCGACGGTCCCGGACCCGGCCGAAGCCGAGGAGGCGGTCCACTACGCGCTGCTCCAGCATCCCGCGCCGCACAGCCTGCTGCTCATCGGTGGCGGAGTCAACGGCAGCCTGGCGCAGGCTCTCCAGCACCGCACGCTCCAGCGCGTCGACTACGTGGAGCTCGATCCGGCGCTCATCGACCTGGCGCGGAAGTCCTTCCCGGCGGAGTGGAGCGTTGCGGCGTCCGATCCACGGGTCCACATACACAACCTGGACGGCCGGCTCTATCTGAAGACCACCGGGCGCGACTTCGACGTCATCATCGTCAATCTGCCCGAGCCGCGGACGGCGCAGTTGAACCGCTTCTACACGCTCGAATTCTTTCGTGAGGCGGCGCGGAGACTGACCGCGGACGGCGTGCTCTCGTTCCAGCTTCGGGCTTCGGAGAACTACATCGGCCCGGAGCTCGGCGCGCTGCTGGGCTCGATTCGCAAGACGCTCGGCGCGGTGTTTCCGGAAGTCGGGATGATGCCGGGCGAGAGCGTGCATTTCTTCGCGGCCAAGAGGGCAGGCGTTCTGGCCGGCCCGGGCTTGCTTCTCGACCGCCTGCGCGAGCGGCAACTGAAGACGCTCTACGTGCGGGAGTACTTCATTCCTTTCCGACTTACGCCGGAGCGGGTGCGCGACCTCGACGAGCAGTCGCGGCCCACCGCTGCGACTCCGCTCAATCGCGACTTCGCGCCCATCGCCTACTACTTCGCGACGACGCTCTGGGCCTCCGAGTTCAACCATGCCTGGGGCCGGGTTCTCGACGCCATCGCGCGCGTCCCGTTCGCGCAGATTTCGACGTGGTTGGCGGTGGCGTTGCTCGGTGTCGTGATCCTGATGCGACGCAGTGGGGCCAGGGGCTGCGCGTTGTTCTCGACGGGCGCGACGGGCTTCGCCATGATGGGCCTGGAGATTCTGCTGCTCCTCGGATTCCAGGCGGTTTACGGCTACGTCTATCACCAACTCGCCCTCCTCACGGCGATGTTCATGGCCGGCATGGCGCTGGGCGCCTGGCGCGGCCTGCGCGGCTCGGGCGCGCTGGGCGCTCTGGCCGGGGTTCAGGTGGCTGCCGCCGCCGCGCCGTTCCTGGCGTTCGCGTTCCTCGATTCGCTGGCGGGTATGAAGTCGCCCGCGATGCTGGCGGCCGCCAGTCAATTGCTGTTTCCCGGCCTCGCGGTGGCTTGCGGCGCGATCGGCGGATGGCAGTTCGCCGTGGCGAGCCGCCTGTACTTCGCGGGAGAGCCCGAAGGCGCCCGCAGCTTGGGAGCGCTCTATGCGATCGACCTGGCCGGCGCGTGCCTGGGCGCGCTGGCGCTCAGCACCTGCGTCATCCCGGTGTTCGGGTTTCTCAATACCGCGGCGGTCATTTCGATGATCTCGCTGGCGCCGGCGCTGGCGGCGCTGATTTGCGCTCGCTGAAGACCAGGGCGGTGAAGGAGAAGATGTCGGTGTCGCGGTCTTGCCAGGCGTTGGTTGGCAGGCCGGCCTTGTGGCAGGTTTCCTCCAGAAACGTTTTCCGGTCCCAATGTTGTTCCACCGGAACCTGGGGGAGCAGGAGGCCCAACTTGTCGCCGCGTTTCATGATCAGGCCGTCGCGGCCGACCTGGATCTGGCTGACGTCCAGGACGCGGCGTAGAGGCGAGAGCACCGAGATCTCGTACTCCAGTTGGCCCAACTCCGCGATGCTGACGGGTGCGAAGCGCGGATCCTGGACGGCTGCCTCCGCGGCCACGTCACGCACGGTCTCGGCCAGCGGCCGCACTGGAGAAATGCTGCCGATGCAGCCGCGCAGCTCGCCGTGCTCCTTGAGGGTCACGAAGGCTCCGAGCTCCCGGTTGAAGGACTCGAAGCCTAGCGGCACGTTCTCGTAGAGCTTCCGATCTTTCACCGCGGTCTCGACCGACTCGCGGGCCAGCTTCAGCAGACCGTCCTTCTCGGCGTCGCTCAGCGTAAACGCGGGGACGGCGCTGGCGCGGGCCTTCAGCGGCTTGACGAACACCCACGAGCTGTAGCCCACCACGTGGCTCTTGTCGCCCGTGACATCGCCCGAGTTGGCGTATTTCAGCAGGTGCGGCTCAGACGCGCCGAGGCGCTCGGAGGCGATCATTGCGGCCACGATCGGCGCGCCGCCGCAGGCTTCCCAGACGCGGCGCTCGAAGTTCTCGGACATGCTGAGGTAGTCCCAATCCTGGATGGCGCGCAGGGTTTTGTGGTCCAGCTTCACGGCATCGTCGTAGGGATGGTAGTGGGAGAGATCGGAGCTGGCAACGATCAGGGTGTTGCTGCCCTTGATTTCCCGGGCCAGGGCCAGGCCGAGCGTGCGGCTGGCCTCGTAGCTCTGATCGCCCATGATGATCGGCACCAGTTTGAAGTCGCCGATGGCGCGCTGGAGGAACGGGAGCTCGTCCTCGAGGGCATGCTCGCCGCGCTCGCCCGGGATCACGTGCCCGCGCGTGGAGAGCTGAACCACGTCGCCGCTCACGATCTTTTTGCAGAACGCTTTGTCGACCGGTACGGTTCCGAGCGGCGTCTGGTAGGCGTCGCCGTTGTAGACCGAGACGAAGGAGAAGCCATCGACGTGCGAGGGCGCGATGACGACGACGCGGTCGTAGTGCTTGCCTTTGACGAGCGCGTAGCCGTATGCGGCCACCGCGCCCGAGAATTGGTAGCCGGCGTGGGGAGAGACCAGCGCCTGCACCGTGCCGTCGATCGCCGGGGGCGTCGCGCGGGCGATGAAATCGTCCACCATTTTGGCGAGCTCTTTGGGATCGGCGGGGTAGAAGGAGCCGGCGACGGCGGCGGGGCGGACCTGGGCTCGGGCGCAGGCGACGGGGGAAAGAAGGGACAGGAAGAGAAGCAGAAGAAAAACGCACCGCTCCCTTGCGGTCGCGGCTCGGTTACGATGGGCGGTGAGATGCATGACAGTTCTCCTGGGCAAGCTGAAGCATGCCCTACCAGACGCCGGCTATGGGTTGGTGGCAGAACCGGCAATTGCCTCTTACGATGTCGATCGCCCCGATGGCGAAGCCCGTCCGCTCGACCACCTTGCGGCGGCAGCGCGGGCAGTAGGTGTTCTCGGCGGGATGGCCGGGAACGTTTCCGACGTACACGTAATGCAGGCCCTCGGCATCGGCGGCGGCCTTGGCGCGATCGAGAGTCGCGATCGGAGTCGGTGGCAGGTTCTTCAGCAGGTACTCGGGGTGGAATTGCGTGAAGTGGACCGGCACGTCAGGCCCCAGCTCCTGCTTCACCCATTTTGACAGGCCGGTGAATTCTTTGTCGGTGTCGTTCAGGGTTGGAATCACGAGGTAGACGATCTCGGTCCACATGCCCTGGGCGCGCAGGGTGACCAGCGTTTCGAGCACCGACTTCAGCTCGCCATTGACGATGTCCTTGTAGAATTGCGGCGTGAAGCCCTTCAGATCGATCTTGACGGCGTCCACGTGGCGGCAGAGTTTCTTGAGCGGCTCGGCCTGGATGAATCCGCCGCTGACGACCGCGCTCTTGATGCCCTGCGCGCGCGCGGTCTCGGCGACCGCGGTCATATATTCGTAAAAGACCACC
>Ga0265314_10004171_pt1 | contig 13583 bp, 12 predicted proteins | sample 4126metaG_FD_203106 | JGI IMG/M metagenome (GOLD analysis project Ga0265314, IMG submission 203106) | Rhizosphere microbial communities from Carex aquatilis grown in University of Washington, Seatle, WA, United States - 4-1-26 metaG | ecosystem: Host-associated > Plants > Roots > Rhizosphere >... | reverse complement strand
TACGTCGATGTTCCAAGCACGCGCATGCAAGGCAACCAGGCTCCTCAATCGAAGCTCACCCGATGAAACCCCGAATCCTCGTCGCTCGTGCGATCTTCCCGGAGACGCTCGAGAAGTTGTGCGCGCACTTCGACGTCGAAGACAACCAGGCCGACGAGCTGTGGAGCAAGCCCGTATTCGCCGCGCGCCTTGTGGACAAGGCCGGCGCTTTCACGACGTCGCAGCCCGTCGATGCCGAAACGCTTGCGGATGCGTCGCAGCTGAAGATCTGCGCGAACATGGCGGTGGGCTACAACAACTTCGATGTTGCCGCGATGACCGCGCGCGGCGTGCTTGGCACGAACACGCCCGACGTGCTGACCGAAACCACCGCCGACTTCGGCTTCGCGCTCATGATGGCGATTGCGCGCCGCATGACCGAGAGCGAACATTTCCTGCGTGCCGGCAAGTGGGACCGCTGGCGCTACGACATGTTCACCGGCAGCGAAGTGCACGGCAGCACGCTCGGCATCCTCGGCATGGGTCGCATCGGGCAGGGCATTGCGCGGCGCGGCGCGCTCGGCTTCGGCATGAATGTGATCTATCACAACCGCTCGCGCCTCGCGCCAGAGACCGAAGCCGCATGCAAGGCGCACTACGTCGGCAAGGAAGAGTTGCTTCGCACTGCTGATCATGTCGTGCTCGTGCTGCCGTACACGAGCGAATCGCATCACACCGTCGGCGAGCGCGAGCTTGCGATGATGAAGTCCACTGCAACGCTGACCAATGTGGCGCGCGGCGGCATCGTGGACGACGCGGCTCTTGCAAAGGCACTGCGCAACAAGACGATCGCGGGTGCGGCGCTCGATGTGTTCGAAGGCGAGCCCAAGTTGAACCCGGATCTGCTCGGGCTTTCCAACGTCGTGCTCACGCCGCACATCGCGAGCGCAACTGTGCGCACACGCCGGGCAATGGCGGAGCTCGCGGCCGACAACCTCATCGGTTTTCTCGTGCACGGAAAAGCCCTGACACCCATCAACCCCGAAGTGATGAAGAAGTAGGAATCGACTTGGAGCTCTGGATCCTCATTGCGCTGGCGATCGTGAACCTTGCGGTTGTCATCGGCGTGCTCATGCGCAAGCCGCCCGCGAACGACGGAGGGCGAGTGGAAATCCTCGCGTCCAACGAACGCATGGAGCGCGAACTGCGCCGCGAGATCAGCGAATCGCATCGCGGCGCGCGCACGGAGCTCGCACAGCATCTCGGCGTGTTCCAGCAAACGCTGGAACTGCAATTGCAGAACGTCGCAGAATCAAACGCGCGCCGCATGGGTGAAGTGCGCGACACCCTCAATGCGCAACTCGCGCAGTTGCAGCAGCAAAACAGCGCCAAGCTTGACGAGATGCGCCGCACCGTCGATGAAAAGCTCCAGACCACGCTGGAGACGCGCCTGGGCGAAAGCTTCAAGCAGGTGGCCGATCGTCTCGAGCAAGTTCACAAGGGCCTGGGCGAGATGCAGGCGCTCGCGCAAGGCGTGGGCGATTTGCAGCGCGTGCTGACGAACGTCAAGCGCCGCGGCATCTTTGGCGAAGTACAACTCGAAGCGCTGCTTGAAGACGTGTTCACGCCCGACCAGTACGCAAAGCAGATCGAAACCAAACCCAAGAGCAACCAACGGGTGGACTTCGCGGTGCGCTTGCCGGGCCGCAGCGACGACGGCCCACCGGTGTGGCTGCCGATCGACGCGAAATTTCCGCGCGACGACTACGAACGCTTGCTCGATGCGCACGAGCGCGCCGATCCTGTCGCCGCCGACATCGCGGCGCGCGCACTCGAAGCCCGCATCAAGCAGGAAGCCAGGACGATCCGTGATTGCTACGTCGCGCCGCCGCACACAACCGACTTCGCGATCCTTTTCCTGCCGGTCGAGAGTCTTTATGCGGAAGTGCTCCGCCGCCCGGGCTTGATGGATTCGCTGCAACGCGATTACAAGGTCACGCTTGCGGGGCCGACCACGCTGCTTGCCATGCTCAACAGCCTGCACATGGGCTTTCGCACGCTCGCGCTGGAAAAGCGCGCGTCGGAAGTGTGGAACGTGCTCGGCGCCGTGAAGACCGAGTTCGAGCGCTACGGCAAATGGGTCGAACAAATTCGCGAACAGGTCGATCGAGCGGCCAAGACTCTCGATAGCGCGCACACTCGCACGAACCAGATGCGGCGAGCGCTCAAAGTGGTCGAGGCTTTGCCAGAAGGGCAGGCGCAAGAGCTTCTTCCGCCAGTCGCCGATGAAGGAGACGACGCACCGGCATGACGAGCGGCGGCCTGAATCCCGGGCTGGCGCGCCTGATCGCGGGCCAGATTTGCTTGCACGCATGCATGGCGGGCACACGGCTCGCGGCGCCGCTGTTCGCGCTTCGCAACGGGCAGAGCGAAGCCGCGGTGGGCGTGTTGCTGGCGCTCTTTGCGTTGACGCAAGTGTTTCTGGCGCTGCCTGCAGGCCGCTACGCCGACCGTCATGGACTGAAGCGGCCCGTGGGTTTCGCAGTCATCGCTGCTTCGACGGGCGCGGGCCTTGCGGCACTATGGCCAAGTTTCCCGACGTTATGCATTGCCGCCTTGCTCACAGGCGGTGCCACGGGCACCGCGCAGATTGCCTTGCAGCGTCACGTCGGACGCGCAGCTGCAAACCCCACGCAATTGAAGCAAGTGTTCTCGTGGCTCGCGATCGGGCCCGCGGTGTCGAACTTCCTCGGGCCGTTCGTGGCCGGAGTGGTCATCGACCATGGCGGCTTTGTCTGGGCGTTCGTCGTGATGGCGCTGTTGCCGCTCGTCGGCTGGTCCTGGATTCACGATGCTGCCGAGCTGCCGCCCGTCGTGCGTCCCGAAGGCGATCACGGCACCGCATGGAACCTGCTGCGCGAAAAAGGCTTCCGCCGCCTGCTCATCGTGAACTGGCTGCTGTCGTCATGCTGGGATGTGCACACGTTCGTTGTGCCGGTTCTCGGCCATGAACGCGGCCTGTCGGCTTCGGTGATCGGCACGATCCTCGGCGCATTCGCGGTGGCCGCAGCCGCGGTGCGCTTCGTGATTCCCGTGTTTGCCGCCGACCTGCGCGAATGGGCCGTGATCGCAACTGCGATGGCGACGACCGCGCTCATCTTCGCGATCTACCCGTTCATGCATGCGCCGATGGCGATGGGGTTGTGTTCGGTGCTGCTCGGCCTCGCACTCGGCACTGTGCAGCCGATGGTCCTGAGCACGATGCACCAGATCACGCCGGAACACCGGCATGGCGAAGCGGTGGCGATTCGCATCATGGCGATCAACGCGTCGAGCGTCGTTATGCCGATGCTGTTTGGCCTCGCGGGCACGTTGATCGGCATCTCCGGCGTGTTCTGGATCGTGGGCGCGGTTGTGGGGGGCGGCGTGCGGCTTGCCTTCGAACTCGGCCGCGCTACAGGCGGTAGAAGCTCCTGATCGCTTCCCACGCGTCCTCGGGCTTGTCGGCGTATTGGAAAAGCTCGAGGTCCTGCGGCGAGACCACGCCTTCTTCCACCAGGAAATCGAAGTTGATGAGCTGCTTCCAATAGTCGGTGCCGAACAGCACGATCGGCACCTGCTTCGACTTGCGCGTCTGCACGAGCGTGATCACTTCGAACAATTCGTCGAGCGTGCCAAAGCCGCCGGGGAAAGCGACCAGCGCCTTCGCGCGCATCATGAAGTGCATCTTGCGCAGCGCGAAGTAGTGAAAGCGGAATGACAGCGCGGGCGTGACGTAGGGGTTGGCCTGTTCTTCCGCCGGCAACGCGATCGCCAGGCCCACGCTGATGCCGTCGCCTTCAAAAGCACCGCGATTGGCGGCTTCCATGATGCCGGGGCCGCCGCCCGTACACACGAAGAGCATGTCGCGCGGGTCCTTGCCGGTGCTGTACTGCGCGACGAGCTTGCCGAATGCACGCGACTTCTCGTAGTAGTGCGCGTTGCGCGCCAACGCCTTCGCGCGGCGGAACGTCTCGGCGTCGCCGCTTTCCTCCGCGGCCTTCAGCAGCGCGGCCGCTTCTTCCTCGCTGCGCATGCGCGCGCTGCCGAACACGACAATCGTGTTTTCGATGCCGAGCGCTTGCTGCTCCAGGTCGGCCTTGAGCAGCTCAAGCTGGAAGCGGATGCCGCGCGTATCGCGCCGCAGGAGGAATTCGGGATCGGCGAACGCAAGGCGTGTCGCTTCGGGTTCCAGCGCTTCTCCCTGGCTCGAATGCGCCTGGAGCGTTGCCCAGGCATCGGCCAGCCGCCGGTCATGAAGATTTCTTGGTGAGGCCATGGCTCCATTCTGCGTCAGAGCGAGACCGTCAATCCTTCAAGCGGCGCTCATCATGCGGAGCGATTCGCCAGCCACCCGAGAAGGCGGTCGCGCGCGGGAGCAAGCCCCTTGTATGCGAGCACGGCGTCGCTCATCGTCGCGATCGCGTCATGCAGTTTGCGCGCGGCGCCGTGCGGCGCGACGGCTTCGGGCAGGGGCTGCAGCATCACGCGGATCGTGAACACTGCCTGCCGCGTGCCTTGGACAGGAAAAAACGTCTGCCGCTCCGCGCGCAGCCACAAGCCTTGCGCGAACGCATGCGGGTCATCCTGCGGCGGCCACGGCACGCGCGCATGGCGTTTTGGATGCTGGTCGAAACGGCCGGACGGCGAGATTGTCCAGACGAAACGCTCCCAGCATTCGCCCGACGTTGCGAGCTTCACGAGCTGCGTGGACGCCGACACCAGCAGCGTGTTGTCGGCGACGGGCGCGTGAACCGCGGCGAAGTCCAGGCCAATTTTTTCTTCAGGCGCCCAATGCGACGGCACGCAAACGCAGAGCCACTTGAGCGTGCCGGTCTCGCCGTCGAGCACGGCGAAGTCTTGTTCGTATGCGATTTCCGGCGGCAAGTCGCTGGGGGCCCGCTCGCGCATCGCCGCGATTGCCGCCGATGCGTCGAACCCCGCTACTGCGTGCCGCGACTGGCCGGCCTGCATCACGGCTTGCTTTTCACGATGCAATGCGCTCGTCGCGCCCAGCAGCGTCAGCTGGGGATCGGATGCATCGAGCCGCCGCAGCCCGGGCTGCATGCGGAACGGAACCGCGATGTCGACGAGGCTGAAATCCAAATTACACGCGGCGGCGGTACTCACCGGTGCGCGTGTCGATTTCGACCTTGTCGCCTTGCGCCACGAAGATCGGCACGCCGATGTCGAAGCCGGTGGCGAGCTTCGCGGGCTTGAGCACCTTGCCGGACGTGTCGCCCTTGACGGCGGGTTCGGTCCAGGTGATTTCGCGCTCGACGCTGGTGGGGATTTCGACAGAGATGGCCTTGCCTTCGTAGAACACCACTTCGGCCGGCATACCTTCTTCGAGGTAGCTCAGGGCGTCGCCCATGTTTTCCTTTTCGACTTCGTACTGGTTGAACTCGGAGTCCATCCAGACGTACATCGGGTCGGCGAAATAGGAGTACGTGCAGTCCTTCTTGTCGAGGACGATCTGGTCCATCTTGTCGTCGGCCTTGAACACGATTTCCGTGCCCTGGTTGTTCAGAAGGCTCTTGAGCTTCATGCGCACGGTCGCGGCGTTGCGCCCGCCGCGGGCGTATTCCGCCTTCAGCACGACCCAAGGGTTGTTGATGTGCATGATCACGTTGCCGGCGCGGATTTCTTGAGCGATTTTCATGGCGATATTTGACTCTGGATTGAGCCGCGGACACGCTGCAGGAAGTCCATTGGGGCGCCCCCGGGTCGCGGCAAGATGCGCCGAATAGCGCAAAGCCGCTAATTCTAACCTCCCCAGCCATGCCGCGCTGGCAAGGCATACTCGCCGGCCATGACCTCCATCCTGCTGCGCCGGCCGGCGGTCCACACCGAGACCCTCGTCGCGTGCGCGGCCATTTTCATGCTCGCCTCGGGCAACGGCCCGTTCTGGCGCGCGGCGCTGGCGAATCGCCCATTGACCGAGCCGGGCACGTGGGTCTTCGCGGGCGCGGTGTTCGCCGCGCTCGCGTGTTTCTACTTTGCCCTCATCGCGCTGGTGTCCGCTCGCCGAACCGTGCGGCCGTTGCTTGCGCTGCTGCTTGTCGCCACGGCGCTCGCGTCGTACTACATGGACCACTACGCGGTGTACCTCGACCGCACGATGATGGCCAACGTCGTCGCCACGAACCCCAACGAGGCGCGCGAGCTGGTGGGCTTCGGCCTGATCGCGCACATCGTCGTCTGGGGCGTCCTGCCCGCGGCTGTGCTTTGGTGGCCCGAGTTGAAGACGCGGCCGTGGCGCCGGGCGGTGGTGGTTCGCATTGCGTGTGTCGTTGGCGGGCTTGTCCTGGGTGTCGCAAGCCTGCTGTCGGTGTTCGCCGACGCGGCGTCGATGACGCGCAATCACCGCGAGATGCGCTGGCTCATCACGCCGGCCAACGCGCTGGTGGCGATGGCGCAGAACGCAGCAGACAACGGTGTGGACGGCGGCCCGAAAGCGCCGATCGCAACCGACGCCAAGGTCGCGGCATCGAATCGCACGCGCCCGATCCTCTTCGTGCTCGTGGTCGGCGAGACGGCGCGCGCGCAGGAGTTTTCGCTCAACGGCTATTCGCGCGACACCAATCCGCAGCTCGCGCGCCGCAACGTCATCAACTTTCCGCACGCAACGTCGTGCGGCACATCGACCGAAGTGTCGCTGCCGTGCATGTTCTCGCAGGAGGGGCGCGCGCACTACGACGAAAGCCGCATCCAATCGCATCAATCGGTGCTGCAGGTGCTCGCGCGCGTGGGCGTGAACGTGCGCTGGCGCGACAACCAAAGCGGCTGCAAGGGCGTGTGCGATGGTCTGCAGTTCGAGCAATTCAATGCGCTCGACGAAGTGCTGCTGCAGGGCATGGATGGCATCGTCGCGATTCCGAAGGGCGACACACTCGTCGTGATGCACCAGCTGGGCAGCCACGGGCCGTCGTACTTCAAGCGCTATCCGCCGGCGTTCGAGCGCTTCGTGCCCACGTGCGACAGCGACGATCTGCGCATGTGCGACAGCGCCGCCATCGTCAACGCCTACGACAACACGATCCTCTACACGGACCATGTGCTGGGCGGCGTGATCGACTTCCTCGATGCCGCGCAGAAGACGCACGACACCGCGATGCTCTACGTGTCCGACCACGGCGAATCGCTGGGAGAAAACGGTTTGTACCTGCACGGCGTGCCGTATGCGATCGCGCCCGACGTGCAAAAGCACGTGCCGTTCGTGCTGTGGATTTCAAAATCACTCGAGACCAGCGCACGCATCGACGACGCCTGCATGCACTCGCGCTCGCAGCAGCCCGCGAGCCACGACAACCTGTTCCACACGCTGCTGGGGATTTTCTCGGTGACGACGGCGGCCTACGACCCCGCGCTCGACCTGTTCGCCGGTTGCCGCACGATGCGAAGCAACTGAGTCACGAGATCCGTCTGCATCAGCAGCCGTTCGCGCGCGGAAGCCGCGGTGTCGCGCCAGCCTTCGGCATCGAGTGCGGGCAAGGTCGCCACGACACCGTTCCATGCGCGATGAAACTCGCGTAGCGGCTGCGGCGCTTGCAGCCAATCCATGAAGGCTTCGAGCTTTGCGTGATGCGCATCGTCCTGCTGCGGATAGAGCTGCCACGCAAACGGTGCTCCGGCCCACAACGCGCGCACCAGCGAATCCTCGCCGCGCACGAAGTTGAAGTCGCACGACCACAGTAGGTGATCGAATTCGGGCTGCGGCATCAGCGGCAAGTACGTCACCGCGAGGCCGCCGCGCGATGCGTGTTGCCCCATCACCGATTGCACCGCGCCGGTTGCGCGGCCCGCGGTGACCAGCAACCGCACGGGCCGCCCCGCGTTTGCGAGCTGTTCGATGAGCTGCGGCATCGCATCGGGCTCGTAGCAGAACATGCTCACGAGCATCTCGCCCATCGCGCCGATGCCGCGCGCGGCGAGCCATCCGCCGCGATCGAACGCGGCCTGGCGCTGGAGCAAGTCATGTTCGCGGATCAGCCCGCCGGTTCGCGCGGTGAAGCCCGGATAGAAAAAGTGCTTCGTCAATCCCGTCGCGGGCCCGTTCATCACGGGCGAGGGCAGGCCGTGATTGCGCTCGGCGAACGATTCGGCCGTGAGGTATTCGAGGTTGATCCATGCAGGCTGCTGCCCATCGGTTTTCGCGCGATCGGCGATGAGCGCCTGGAAGGCTTGCGGCAATTCGCAGCCGAAGGCTTCGATCACGACATCGCCCGGCGCGGGGATCGCCGACCAGGGCAGCACTTCGACTCCTGCCATTCCCTGCGGCGCCATCCACGACAGTGCGCTGGCGTCGTCGACGCGCAGGCGCACGCGCTCACCGCGCCGAGCGAGCTCGGCAGCGAGCCGCCAACACACGCCGATGTCGCCGTGGTTGTCGATGACCTTGCAGAAGATGTCCCAGAGCATTTCAGCCTCACCGGAAATCTACACAATAGGGGCCTTCATGTCAGAAGTTCATTCAGACGAGCTGTTGGCGCAGGTTGCGGCACTGCCGCACATGCCGGGCGTGTACCGCTATTTCGATGCGCAGGATGCCGTCCTGTACGTCGGGAAGGCGCGCGACTTGCGCAAGCGCGTCTCCAGCTATTTCCAGAAGGATCACGGCGGCACGCGCATCGGCCACATGACAGCCAAGATCGTGCGGCTCGAAACGACGGTAGTGCGCTCCGAGGCCGAGGCGCTGCTGCTCGAAAACAACCTGATCAAGGCGCTCGACCCCAAGTACAACATCCTTTTTCGCGACGACAAGAGCTACCCGTACCTCAAGATCACGGGCGGAGTGAAGTTCCCTCGCGTGGCGTACTACCGCGGCGCGGTCGATCGCAAGAACAGCTACTTCGGCCCGTACCCCAACGCGTGGGCCGTCAAGGAATCGATCCAGCTGCTGCAGAAGGTGTTTCGCCTGCGCACATGCGAGGACACGGTGTTCGCCAACCGCACGCGGCCTTGCCTGCTGTACCAGATCAAGCGCTGCACGGGCCCTTGCGTGAACTTCATTTCGCCCGAGGACTACCGCCAGGACGTCGCGAACGCCGAAGCCTTCTTGCTCGGCGACACGCAAGCCGTGCTCGAACAACTGGAGCAACGCATGCTTCAGCATTCGGAGAAGCTCGAGTTCGAACAGGCCGCCGAGCTGCGCAACCAGATGACGGCGCTGTCGCGCGTGCTGCACCAGCAATCGATCGAGACGATCTCCGACAAGGACGTCGACATCCTCGCCGTGCGCGTCGAAGGCGGCCGCGCGTGCGTGAACCTCGCGATGGTCCGCGGCGGCCGGCACCTGGGCGACCGCCCGTATTTCCCGACGCACATCGAAGACGCAAGCGCCGTCGCGGAACTCGACGACGAAATCAAACCTGTCGAAGTGCAGGTGCTCGAAGCGTTCATCGCGCAGCACTACATCGGCGTGCCGGTGCCGCCTTCGCTCATCACGAGCCACGCCGCGAGCAAGGATCTGGTCGACGCGCTTTCGCAGCAGACGGGCGTGAAGATTTCGGCCGTGCACAACCCGCGCGAGCAGCGCCGCATCTGGCTGGAGATGGCCGAGAAGAACGCACAGCTTCAGCTTGCGCGCCTGCTGGCGGAAGAAGGCTCGCAGCAAGCCCGCACGCGCGCGCTGGTCGACGCGCTGGACCTCGCGCCCGACAACATCGACACGTTTCGCATCGAATGCTTCGACATCTCGCACACGGCGGGCGAGGCAACGCAGGCGTCGTGCGTGGTGTATCACCACCACAAGATGCAGAACGCCGAATATCGCCGCTACAACATCGACGGCATCACGCCAGGCGACGACTACGCGGCGATGCGCCAGGTGTTGATGCGGCGCTATGCGAAGCTCGCCGAAGCCGGCCGCGACCCGCCCGATGCGACGCCCGACGTGGCATCGAAACCATCGGGCGGCGGGGCGCAGCGCCTGCCCGATCTCGTGCTGGTCGACGGCGGCAAGGGGCAGGTGAGCATGGCGCGCGAAGTGTTTGCGGAGCTGGGGCTCGACCTGTCGGTGATCGCGGGCGTGGAGAAGGGCGAAGGGCGCAAGGTCGGCCTCGAAGAGCTTGTCTTCGCCGACGGCCGCGACAAGGCCTATCTCGGGCGCGAATCGGCGGCGCTGATGTTGGTCGCGCAAATTCGCGACGAGGCGCATCGCTTCGCGATCACGGGAATGCGCGCGCGCCGTGCGAAGGTGCGCGTCGGCGGCAGCCGGCTCGAGGAGATTCCCGGCATCGGCGCGAAAAAACGCGCGCGACTCTTGCAGCGATTCGGCGGCGTGCGCGGCGTGGCGGCGGCGGGCGTGGAGGACATCGCCAGCGTCGAAGGCATCTCGCGCGAGCTGGCCGAGGAAATCTACAAGGCGTTGCATTGATAGCACCGCACGCGCGCAACGTCCCTAGAATGCGCCCATGTTCCTCACGATCCCCACGATCCTGACCTGGACGCGCATCGTCGCGATCCCGCTGATCGTGGGCGTGTTCTACCTGCCGATCCTGCCGGCCACTCAGAACCTCACCGCGACGGTGATGTTTGTTGTTTTCGCGCTGACGGATTGGCTCGATGGCTACCTCGCGCGCAAGCTCGATCAGACGTCATCGTTCGGCGCGTTCCTCGATCCGGTCGCCGACAAGTTCCTTGTTTGCGCGTCGCTGCTGGTGCTCGTGCACTTGAATCGCACCGACGTCTTCGTCGCGCTCATCATCATCGGCCGTGAGATCGCGATCTCCGCATTGCGTGAATGGATGGCGCACATCGGCGCATCGAAGAGCGTCGCGGTGCACATGCTCGGCAAGGTGAAGACGACCGTTCAGATGATCGCGATCCCGTTCCTGCTGTTCGACGGCAAGCTGTTCGATCTGATCGACACGAACCTGTGGGGCACGTGGCTGATCTGGGCTTCGGCGATCCTCACCGTGTGGTCGATGGTGTACTACCTGCAAAAGGCGCTGCCCGAGATTCGCAGTCGCGTGAAGCGTTGATCGCGTGAGCAGTGAGTCCCGCCAAGGCGTGTTCATGCGCGCCACGCCCGCCGTGTTCGTCGCGATCTGGAGCACGGGCTTCATCGTGGCGCGGTTCGGCATGCCGTATTCGCCGCCGTTCAAGTTCCTTGCGCTGCGCTATCTGCTGTCTGGCATCTGCTTCGCGGTGTGGGCTGTGCTCGCACGCGCTGCGTGGCCGAAGTCGCGTTCACAGTGGTTGCATCTGGGCGTCACAGGCGTGCTGATGCATGCGGGCTACCTCGGCGGCGTGTGGGCGGCGGTGAAGGACGGTATGGGCGCGGGGTTGTCGGCGCTGCTTGTCGGCTTGCAACCTGTGCTGACGGCAGTGTGGATCTCCGCGCGTGGCGGCGAAGTGCGCATGCGGCAATGGGGCGGCCTTGCTCTCGGCCTTGCGGGGCTGGTGCTCGTCGTGTGGCAGAAGCTCGGGCTCGGCGAAGTGCACGCGCTCAACCTGATGCTCGCGCTGATGGCACTCGTGAGCATCACGGCAGGGACGCTGTACCAGAAGCGCTTCTTGCAACCCTGCGACGTGCGCACCGCAAATCTCGTTCAGCTTTCGGCCGCGTTCGTCGTGACGCTGCCGATCGCGCTCATGGAACCCGAAGCGATGCGATGGACCGCGCAGCTCGCGGGGTCGATGGCGTGGTCCGTGCTGGTGTTGACGCTGGGCGGCAGCTCGCTGCTGTACCTGCTCATCCAGCGCGGCGCTGCGACGTCCGTGACAAGCCTCATGTACCTTGTGCCGCCCACGACCGCGTTGATGGCGTGGGTACTTTTCGGTGAGCCGATCACGGTGCTCACCGTCGCGGGCATGGCGCTGGCCGCTGCGGGAGTGGCCCTCGTCGTGCGAAATCGCGCGTGATGTACTGCGCGCGGGCATGACAGAATCGCCGGATGCTGGAGCAGTTCGAACGCTTCGACGTCACGCATCACGGCGTGCGCATCAACGCCCGCCGTTTTGATCGTGGCGGTGGTCGCAGTGGCGGTCCCCGCGATCCGCTGCTCTTGATGCACGGCCATCCGCAGACGCATGCGATGTGGCACGGCGTCGCACCGCAACTCGCGGAGCACTTCACCGTGGTAATGATGGACCTGCGCGGCTACGGCGACTCTTCGCGGCCTCAGCCGGATGCGGACTACGCCAACTACAGCAAGCGCGAGATGGCGCTCGATGCGATGGCCGTGATGCGCCACTGCGGCTTCGAGCGGTTCAAGGTGATGGCCCACGATCGCGGCGCGCGCGTTGCGCATCGTCTTGCCGCGGACTTTCCGCAAGCCGTCGAGCGGATGGTGCTTCTGGACATCGCGCCGACGCTGGCGATGTACGAACACACGACCGAGGCTTTCGCCCGCGCGTACTGGCACTGGTTCTTCCTGGTGCAGCCGCCGCCGTTGCCCGAAGCGCTGATCGAATCCGACCCTGTGCGCTTCCTGCGCAGTTTGATGGGCAAGCGCCATGCGGGTCTTCATGCTTTCGCGCCCGAAGCGCTGGCCGAATACGAACGTTGCATCGCGATCGAAGGCTCGGCCGCCGCGATCTGCGCCGACTACCGCGCATCGGCCGGCATCGACCTCACGCACGATCGTGCCGATGTCGCAGGCACCGGGTCCTGCAGCACTCTTGCGCAGCCGCTGCTGGTGCTGTGGGGCGAACACGGCGTCGTCGGTAAATGTTTCGACGTGCTCGCGTTGTGGCGCGAGCGCGCATCAAACGTCGCGGGCCGCTCGCTGCCTTGCGGACACTACATCGCCGAGGAAGCGCCGCATGCGCTCCTCGATGCGTCGATCCCATTTCTGCTTTCATCCCATTCCTGAAGGAGACACGTTCATGAGCAAGAAGCGCATCGCGGTCATCGCCGGCGACGGCATCGGCAAGGAAGTGGTGCCAGAAGGCCTGCGAGTGCTCGACGTGGCCGCGCGCAAGTTCGGCATCGACCTGGCTTTCGATCACTTCGACTTCGGCTGCTGGGAATATTGCGAGAAGCACGGCAAGTATTTGCCCGACGACTGGAAGGACAAGATCGGCGGGCACGACGCGATCTTCTTCGGCGCGGTGGGCTGGCCCGAAAAGGTGCCCGACCATGTTTCGCTGTGGGGGTCGCTCATCCAGTTTCGCCGCGAGTTCGACCAGTACGTCAACCTGCGCCCTGCGCGGCTGATGCCGGGCATCATTTGCCCGGTGGTGCGCAAGGACGGCAGCAAGCGCGAAGCGGGCGAGATCGACATGTACATCGTGCGCGAGAACACCGAAGGCGAATACTCCGCCATCGGCGGGCGCATGTTCGGCGGCACCGAGCGTGAGGTGGTCGTGCAGGAGACCGTGATGTCGCGCATCGGTGTCGATCGCGTGCTCAAGTTTGCCTTCGAGCTCGCGAAGTCGCGGCCCAAGCAGCATTTGACGAGCGCGACCAAGTCGAACGGCATCGCGATCACCATGCCGTACTGGGACGAGCGTGTCGCCGAGATGACAAAGGGGTATCCGCAGGTCAAGGTCGACAAGTTCCACATCGACATCCTCACCGCGCATTTCGTTCAGCGCCCCGATTTCTTCGACGTGGT
>Ga0265314_10004170_pt1 | contig 13583 bp, 9 predicted proteins | sample 4126metaG_FD_203106 | JGI IMG/M metagenome (GOLD analysis project Ga0265314, IMG submission 203106) | Rhizosphere microbial communities from Carex aquatilis grown in University of Washington, Seatle, WA, United States - 4-1-26 metaG | ecosystem: Host-associated > Plants > Roots > Rhizosphere >... | reverse complement strand
TTGGCAAAGCTGGTCCGCCATGTCATCCTGATGGCATCGGCAGCTTCAATGAAAACTGCCCATCGGGAGAGACCGCCTTGCATCGCCATGCCGTGTTCCTGTGTTCGGCGCTCCTTGTCGCGTTCAGCGCTGCGTCCGCGGCCAACGCCGCGGAGTCGGAACGCTGCCGGGAATTGAGCCGCAAGTTCGAGCTCAGCAAGGCCCAGATCACGGCGATCGAAGTCTCGTTGACGCTGTTTTCCTCGGCCGACGGCAATTGCACTGGCCTCGCAACCCAATTGCTCGATCAGGGCGCATCGGTCGACGCAAGGGACCGGATCGGCGCCCGGCCGCTCAGCCATGCCGCGCGGTCCGGCCATCTCGAGATGGTCGATCTCCTGCTGGCGCGCGGCGCGCCGATCGACGCGCGCGACCTCAACGGCGCGACCGCGCTGTATTACGCCGCCGAGCGCGGCCACAATTCGGTGGTGCAGCGGCTGATCGAGCGTGGCGCCGACGTCAAGCTGACCGGCAAAAGCGGAGTTTCTCCGGTGGCCGCCGCGGCCTATGCCGGCCGCGACTCGATCGTCGCGATGTTGCTGGCGCACGGCGCCGACGGCCGCGCGCCCGACGATACCGGCAAGCCGCCGGTGATCTACGCCGCGGCCAGCGGCCGGCTCGACATCGTCAAGCAGTTGCTCGGCGATGGCGGCCTCAACGCCCGCTATGCCAACGATCTCACCTTGCTGATGTGGGCATCGGGCCCGGACGAGCAGGTGCCGGAAGCGCAGGCGATCGAGGTGGTGTCGTATCTATTGGACGCCGGCGCCCATATCGACGACCGCGACGATCGCGGCCGCACGGCACTGATGATCGCGGCCGAAGGCGGCCATGGCGAAATCGCCGATCTCCTGCTCAAGCGCGGCGCCGATCCGGCGCTAAAGGACAAGGCGGGCAAGCGCGCGGCCGATCTCACGGTGCTGACGTCGCTGCGCGAACGCCTGACGCCGCACTAAGGATTCTTCCTCTGGCGCGTTTTCTTCACGCGAACCGGTACCCACCCACGGATCAAGTCCGAGGGCATGCTTCGCTCGAAAACGCTATGTTCAAAGCCCCGCCAGATACTCCTCGAGCGCGGCGAGATCGTCGGGCGAGGTCGCGTTCATCAGGTCGGACATGCCGGGATTGTTGCCGCGTGCGTGGCTGCGGAAATCGGCGATGGTCTTGGTCAGATAGTCGCGGCCCTGCCCGGCCAGCCGCGGCACGGTGCCGTCGCCCTGGAAGTGATCGAGGTGGCAGCCGGTGCAGCCCACCGAGGCGTTGGCCTTGACGGCGCGGTCCGCGACGTCCTTGGGCGCGCTGGGCTGGCCGAGATCGGGCCACGGTTTTTTGGAAAAATAGTCGGCGATCGCCAGCATCTCGTCGCGCTCGAAGGCCGACGCGATCGGCTGCATGATGTCGCTCTTGCGGTCGCCGCGCTTGAAGTCGCGCAGCTGGATGTAGATGTAACCGTTCTGCTGGCCCCACAGCACCGGAATGGTCTTGTCGATCGGCTTGCCGTCGGCGCCGTGACAGCCGGCGCAGATCTGGACCTTGTCCTCGATGCCGTCGGCGTTCGACGGCGCCGCGCCGACTAAAATAACTAGCAGCGCAAGGGCGCCGGTAACACAGGAACTCAAGCTGACGCCCATTCATCCGATCCAGTAAAAGAAGCGGGACCTCAACCGGTCCCGCTTCGCACCCCTTATAACCTTATAATCGCCAGAGCTTCGAAGCGAAGCTCTGGATTGTTCTTTTGACGCGTTTTCTTCACGCGAACCGGTATCCACTTCGCTCGAAAACGCTTCGTCGGCTCAGTCGAGCGTGAAGGCGATAATGTTGTTGCCGCGGTGGAAATCGACCTGGGTGTTACCACCCGCGCCGACCACGATATATTGCTTGCCGCCCAGCGTGTAGCTGGAGGGCGGCGCATTGACGCCGGCGCCGGCGCGGAAGCTCCACAGTTCCTTGCCGTTCGACGAGTTGTAGGCCGCGAACTTGCCGTTGCCTTCACCGGTGAACACCAGCCCGCCCGCGGTCGCCAGAATGCCGCCGATCATCGGTTCCGGCGTCTTGACCTGCCACTTGATCTTGCCGGTGTCGTAGTTGACCGCGGTGATGTTGCCGGCCGACTTCTCGGTCGGGATCACCTTGAACGCGCCGCCGAGCCACAGCTTGCCGTTCGGATAGGGCGAGCTGTCGACGAAGTAGTTCATCGGCTGGTGCAGGTTGATGGCGTAGGCCAGTTGCTGCCCCGGATCGGTCGCGATCGGCGACCATTCGACGCCGCCATTGGCGCCCGGCAGCATGCGTGCGCCTTCCTTGGTCGGAAGCGTCCACATGTTCTCCTGCGGCACCATCGCCTCGGAGAAGCGGATCAGGCTGCAGTCCTTGCGGTTGTGGACGTAGATGTGCCCGGTCTTGCCGGCGTGGATGACGCCGGGAATGGTCTTGCCGTTCTTGTCCTTGACGTCGACCAGCACCGTCGGCGAGACCGCGTCGAGGTCCCAGACGTCGTGGGCGATGTACTGGAAGTGGCAGACGTATTTCCCGGTGTCGAGGTCGAGCGAGACCAGCGAGTCCGTGTAGAGATTGTCGCCGGGACGGCTGGCGCCGTCGAGGTCGGGCGACGGGTTGCCGACCACGAAATAGATCCGGTTGGTGGCGAGGTCGACGGACGGATTCTGCCAGACGCCGCCGCCGAGCTTGGCGAAGGGATCGCCAGTTTTGGCGAGCTGGTCCTTCTCGGCCTGGATGTCGCGATGCATGTCGCGGCCGGTGGCGTCCTTGGTGGCCCAGACGCCGACCGAATTTTCCGGAACCGTGTTGAAGGTCCAGATCAGCTTGCCGGTCTTGGCGTCATAGGCTTTCAGGAAACCGCGGATGCCGTATTCGCCGCCATTGGTTCCGATCAGGATCTTGTCCTTGACCACGGTCGGCGCCATCGTCTCGCTGTAGCCCTGTTCGGGATCGGCGATATCGGTGGTCCACACCACTTCGCCGGTCTTGGCCTTCAGCGCCACCAGCTTGGCATCGAGGGTGGCGACGTAGACGAGATCGCCGAGCACCTGCACGCCGCGATTGTTCGGGCCGCAGCAGTAGGTCGTGATCGGACCCATCTTGTGGTTATAGTGCCAGATCTGCTCGCCGGTCTTGGCGTTGAGCGCGTAGACATGGCTGAACGAGGTCGTGACATACATCACGCCGTCAACCACGATCGGCGAGGTCTCCAGTGATTCCTTGACGTCGGTCTGGAAGATCCAGGCGACATGCAGGTTCTTCACATTGTCGCGGCTGATCTGCTTGGCGGGATAAAACCGCGTTTGCGCGTAATTGCCGTTGGTCAGCAGAAAATTCTTGCTGTTCTTGTCGGCGGCGTTGAGCTGCTCCTGCGTCACAGGCGAAACCATCGCCTGCCCGGCCGTCGTCTTGGCTTCCTGTTTGGTTTCCTGTTGCGCGCTGGCGGGCCCGGTGAGCAGGCCGGCCATGCCGAATATTGCGGCGCATATAATAGAAAATCTATTCATGGTTTCCGCCCCAGCTTGTTATCGTTGATGCAACCGGCGCATTAACCGTCCGGTTCGCGGCAAATCTGGCCTTATCGGGCAAATTTGACAAGCGGAATCGGGAACACAGGCCGAGGAAAGTCGGGCAAACCGCCCGCGCAGCATTTGCCGGCGTCGTTCTGCCGCAGCGTTTTGATCGCGGCGGCGCTGCCGGAAATCACCAGTGTTCTCGACGCGGTTGCCCGGATCAGACCGGGCGGAAACATGGTTAGCAGCTTGTTAACGATTCTCGTTGACGGTCGGCGGGCCCTCGAACGGCCGGCGCTGAGCTGCGCCCAGCTCCTTGCCACCACGCGTCGGGAAGTGACCGCGGGATGAATCAACAGCTGACGTTTCACACCGCTCCCGCCGCTCCGACCAGCGACGGCGTCGCGGAGCTGTTCGCCCGCGCAAGCGCGTTTCACGGCGCCGGCGACCTGGCCCAGGCCCAGGCGGGTTACATCGCGGTCCTGAAACAACAGCCTGATCATTTCGACGCGCTGCATCGGCTCGGAGTATCCGAGCACCAGCTTGGCAACTCGGCATCGGCCGAACGGCTGCTGCGGCACTGTCTGGGGCTCGATCCAGCGTCGGCCGCGACCCGGTTTGCCCTCGGCGTCGTCCTTGCCGCGCTGCAACGCAACGACGAAGCGCTGGCTTGCTATGACGATCTGATCGCGCTCGCGCCGGATTTCGTCGACGCGCACATGAAACGGGGCGAGCTGCTGTCGCGGCTGGGGCGCTTCGCCGAGGCGGCCGCCGGCTACGGCCAACTGATCGCGCTCGATCCGCGCCATCTCGATGCCCTGCTCCACAAGGGCGAGGCGCTGCATTATCTCGGCAGGTTCAACGACGCGATCGCCTGCTACGACCGCATCCTGGCGATCCAGCCAAACCATTTTGCCGCCCTGGTCGATCGCGGCTGCGCGTTCAAGGATCTCGGCCGCGCCAACGAGGCGATCGCCGCATTCGACCGCGCGCTTGCGCTGGCGCCGGACCATACCAGCATCCTGATCAACCGCGGCGAGACCCGGCTGGCGCTGAAACAAAATGCCGCGGCGCTGGACGATTTCGACCGGGTGATCGCGATCGACCCAAACCTGGCGCTGGGCTGGCTCGGCCGCGCCAACGTCCTGATGCTGGCCAAGCAGGTGACCGAGGCGCTGGAAGCCTGCCGGCGCGCGCTCGCGATCGAGCCGAACTCGGCCAAGGCGCTGACCCAGATCGGCCAATGCCACGCGCTGCTGGGCGACGCGGAAGCCGCCGTTGCGTTCTTCGATCGCGCGCTCGCGATCAAGCCGGACGACGAGATCGCGCTGCAAAGCCGGATCTTCTCGCTGGACTTCTGCGCCGGCGATGATGCGCTGCACCAGGCGGCACGCTCGGAATGGTGGCGCCGGATCGGCCCAAAAATTTCGCCGAAACATCCGCCGCGGCACGACAACGCGCGCGACCCCGCGCGAAAAATCGTGCTGGGCTATGTCTCCGGCGATTTCAGGCATCACTCCTCGGCCCGCGTGTTCCACCCGGTGCTGCAACATCACGACAAGTCGCGCTTCGAGGTGATCTGCTATTGCAACTCGCCGACGCAGGACGACGTCACGGCCTCGTTCCGGCAAATCGCCGACCGCTGGCGCGACGTCGTGCAATGGACCGACGACCAACTCGCAAAATCCATCCGCGCCGACCAGGTCGATATCCTGATCGACCTGTCCGGCCACACAAGAGGCAACAGGCTGCGCGCCTTTGCGCAAAAACCCGCGCCGATCCAGGTCAGCGCCTGGGGGCATGGCAGCGGCACCGGCATGCCCGCGATGGATTATCTGTTCACCGATCCCGTGAGCGTCCCCCCGGAAGTCTGCGACCTGTTCGCGGAAACAATCTGCCATCTGCCGTGTTCGATCATCATCGAACCGCCGCCGCTGGAGCTGCGCGCCGCCGAGCCGCCGATGATCGCCAACGGCTATGTGACCTACGGCGTCTTTACCCGGACCAGCCGGTTGTCCGCCGCCGCCATCGAACTCTGGGCCCGGATTCTGCGCGCCGACCTCACCTCGCGGCTGATCATCAAGGATCGCCTGCTCGAGGATGCCTCGATCCAGAACCGGCTCTTGGAAAATCTTGCCGCGCACGGCGTTGCGCCGGACCGCGTGCGCCTGATGGGATCGACCTCCCGCGACGAGCATCTCGCGGCCTATCGGCTGATCGACATCGGCCTCGATCCGTTTCCGCATGGCGGCGGCGTCTCGACCTGGGAATCCCTCTACATGGGCGTGCCGGTGGTGACGAAACTCGGCAACAGCCTGTCCACCCGGATCGGGGGCGCGATTATGTCGGCGATCGACCTGACCGACTGGATCGCGCGCGACGACGACGAATATGTCGACATCGCCCTGCGATCGGCCCCCGACCGGCTCAGCGAGATCCGCGAAAAACTTCCCGACCTGATCGCCCGGCGCTGCAGCCCGGCCGCCTACACGCGGGCGGCGGAGGCGGCGTATCGGATGATGTGGGAGAAGTATTGCGGGCGGGCGGGGTAACGCTCGACATCGCTGACCCCAACGGGCGCCGCTGACGCTTTAGCGGGTCACGTCGTCATTCGCCGACTGATCGTCCTCGCAGCCTCCTCCAATTGCGCAAGGCAGCGTCCGACAATGACGGGCACCGTGGCGACCCTGGCGATCCAGGTCAGATTGACGCATCCAACGACTTCATCACCGGCATGGACCGGAACGGCGATGGAATTTCGGCCGTCGTTTGCCTTGCTTCTTGGAAGGTCATAGTCACCGCCAAAATCCCGATCGCGGGTTCCGTATCCACGCGCGCGTACTTCGGCGAGTATCTTATCCAGCTTCGAGGCGTTGTGCGCCAACGCATCGCCCGGACGGACGCTTTTCCGCAAGCGGGCAAGAATCGCAGTTCGTTCCTTCGACGAACAAAACGCGAGGTAGCTTCGCCCCGAAGCCGAGCGCAGCATGTTCACGTTAAATGCGCCAACGGGATTGGGAGAAATAATATAATCAAAATCGGACATAGGCCGGTTTGATTCAATGGTCACCATATGATCGAGCCTCGGACACAGCAAAGCCGACGGCCAGCGCACACGCTTGCAGAGGTCCGCCAGAATCGGCGCCGCGACTTCTGCAAGATGGGTCTCTTCATCAAATAATCTTGCCCGCTTCGAAACCGTATAGCTCGGAACATAAGCTCCATCCGCGATCCGCTGCCGCACCAGATCGCGGCCAATCAGCGTTTTGAGAATTCGCAGCAATGTCGCCTTTGGCAGTCGAGTGGCCAGATACAAATCATTCAGGCTTGCGGCCTTCGACTCCTGAATGATCCGCAACACGTCCAACCCACGATCCAGAGCTCGTATGGCCTTTACACTCATGCGGCGCCGCCGAAAGGTCCGTGTGCCAGTCCAAATCTCCTGCCGGGCACGACGCTGTTGGCTGCCAAAAGCCCGGCGATAACGGCTGCGGTAACCCACAGCGGCTGTGCCCAAAGCCGGCCTGTCGATAGCACGGTTTCACCTGGTGAAACAGAGGAAAGTTGGCCGAAAATCCCCTCCGAAATGTGTAAGATTTGCTGCAACGACAAAATAGAACCGGGCGGAATCGCGTGACGATGGGTATCCAACACGGCGACCAATACGTGATCGCATTCGAGCGGGCGTCAAACCACGACGTTTCGCTGATCGGCGGAAAGTGCGCCGGCCTCGCCTCGCTCGTGGCGGCTGGCGCCGCCGTGCCGCCGGGCTTTGCCGTCACAACCCGCGCTTACCTCGAAACGTTGACGGCGCGCAATCTGGGACGCGAGATCCGAACGCGCATCGAAGCCGTCACCGAGCAGGACGTCGAGGCACAAGCCGACATCGCTCGCGAGATCCAGGACCTGATCAGGTCCGAACCAATGTCTGATCGGATTACCGATGCGGTTCGGTTTGGCTATGAAAGGCTTTGCGCACTGACGGCCTGCGATTTACCGGTGGCCGTGCGCTCTTCCGGCACCTCCGAAGATATGCCTGACGCGAGTTTCGCGGGCCAGGGCGACACATATTTATGGACGGTGGGTGCGGACGCCGTCGTCGATCGGGTGCGGGATTGTTGGGCGAGCCTGTTCACCGCGCGGGCGATGGCGTATCGCGGCAAGCACAACCTGGTCCATCTCGATCAAGCCATGGCCGTGGCGGTTCAGCAAATGGTCGACGCCCGCGCGGCGGGTGTCGCCATGAGTCTCGATCCCTCGAATGGCGACCGGTCCAAGATCGTCATCGAATCCGTCTGGGGACTGGGCGAACCGCTGGTCTCCGGCCTGGCGACACCGGATTACTTTGTCGTGGACAAGGTCTTGCTGGAGCCGATCAAGCGGGTCGTTGCCAGCAAGCCCACCGAACTCGTGGCCGATATCGCCAACCAAACCACGATGTTGCGTGAGGTGGACGAAGCGCGCCGGAACGTGGCGAGCCTCACCGAAGCGCAGCTCCGTGCCGTCGCAAGGGTCGTCAAGGCGATCGATCGGTCGTTCGGTGCGCCCCAGGACGTTGAGTGGGCAATCGACCCGCGAAGGACCGACGACGAGGGCGTCGTCCTGCTTCAGTGCCGGCCGGAGACGGTATGGAGCCGAAAGGCATGCAGCCCGGTCGTATCCAAAAGCTACGCACCGGGAATTGAGGGCGTGCTGAGCACTTTGATGGCGCCCTTGGCATCGCGGAAGCACTGATCGAAAAACGGGGGAGAGAATATGAACGCGCAGGCAAAATTCCCGAGTCCCTACCAACTCAAGGCGCCCAAAGGCGCTGAGGGATGGCGCGATCTCTATCCGTATTACGCCCTGTTTCAGGACGAACGAAAGCAGCGCGACGAAAGCCAGTTTTGGTTCTGCGACGCGCAGCACTGGCCGACGCCGTTCCGGCCGTTCGACACCATCATGGCGGACTTTGCGGTCAAGTGCCTCGGTCAATACAACACGCGCCACCTCCTCGTGCCTCCAGCCAATGGCGTCGACTACCGGATACACAATGGCTATCTCTATATGAGCCCACTGGCGGTCGCGCCCGACAAGATTGCCGAACGCGTGCCGCATTTCCTGGAACGCGCGGGCTTCTATTTTCAGAACTGGAACAAGCTGCTTGACAATTGGCACGTCAAGGTGCGCGGCGTCATCGATGCGCTGGAAGCGCTCCGATATGAACCGCTGCCTGACATGGTGCCAAAGGAATGGGTGTTCGAAGGCCGTGGCCTCGACAACACTTATTACCTGCTCGAAAGCTACGAGTCCGCATTGCAGCTTTGCTACAAGGCCTGGCAGTATCATTTCGAATTTCTCAATCTCGGTTACGCGGCCTATCTTGATTTCTTCGGTTTCTGCAAAGAGCAGTTTCCCGGCATTCCGGATCAGGCAATCGCCCGAATGGTCCAGGGCATCGACGTCGACCTGTTTCGGCCCGACGACGAACTGAAGAAGCTTGCTCACCTGGCCATCGAGACCGGCGTCGACACGGCGCTGATGAGCGGCTCGGTCGAGCAGGCGCTCGCCGCGGTCGCGGCCCTCCCCAAGGGCAAGCAGTGGCTCGAGGCCTGGACCGCTGCGCAGAATCCGTGGTTCAACTTTACCTCGGGGAACGGCTTCTACTCATCCGACAAATACTGGATCGAGCACCTCGATATCCCGCTCGGCTATCTCAGGAACTACATCCTTCAACTCGGGAAAGGCGTCACGATCGAGCGGCCGACCGCGCAAGTGGCCGCCGAGCGCGAGCGCATTACGAAGGAATATGCGGAGCTTTTGAACGGTGAGGTGCGGCCGGTTTTCGAGCAAAAGCTTGGGCTCGCACGCACGGTCTTCCCCTATGTCGAAAATCACAATTTTTATATCGAGCATTGGTCGCTTGGAGTGTTCTGGCGAAAGATGAGGGAATTGAACCGGCTGTTCATTTCGGCCGGCTTTTGGTCGGACCCGGAAGGCCTCTTTTTCCTGAGCCGGAATGAAGTCCGCGACGCGCTGTGGGACTACTGCTGTGCCTGGGCCGTCGGTGGCGCCCCGACCGGCCCGCATTTCTGGCCACAGCGGATCGCGCAACGCAGGAAGACCATGGACGCCCTGGCGCAACAGCGGCCCGAACCGGCGCTTAACGAGCCGCCCGAAATTGTCACCGAGCCCTTCACGATCATGTTGTGGGGCATCACAACCGACCGCATTTCCACCTGGTTGAAAGGCCCGGCCGATAGCTCGCGGCTCGAGGGTATGGCGGCGTCGCCAGGGATCGTCGAGGGTCTGGCGCGCGTTATTCGCTCGCCCGATGAACTCGATCAGATCCAGGACGGTGAGATTCTCGTCGCGCCGGTCACCGCGCCCAGTTGGGCCCCGGTTTTCAGCAAGATCGCCGCCACCGTAACCGACATCGGCGGGATGATGTCGCACGCGGCCATTGTGTGCCGCGAATATGGACTTCCCGCCGTCACCGCGACCGGATCCGCCAGCGCGGTGATCAAAACCGGCCAAAGGCTGCGGGTCGATGGCACCGCCGGCACGGTCGAATTGCTGGCGAACTGAGCAGAGAACCGAGATGAATGCCGCCGTTCCAGCGCTTGATTTTCACGGCCGTACGGTCCTGATCACCGGCGCTGCGGGTGGGCTCGGGCTGGCGTTCGCGGAAGCATTCGCAGCGGTGGGCGCAGACCTCGTGCTCGGGGATATTGCCGTGGAGGCGGTGAAACGCGTCGCTGACGATTTGGCCAAACGCCACCGCGAGCAACGCGTCCTCGGTCTCCCGCTCGACGTGACCCAGGAAGAAAGTACGAAGCTGTTCGCCGAGAAGGCCGCGCGCATCGTGTCGGGCCGCGAGCGTATCGATGTGCTCGTCAACAACGCGGCGATTTACGCCGGACTGACCCGCGCCGGCTTCCACGAACTCGATCCGGCGGAATGGGACCGGGTGATGCTGGTGAACCTGAAGGGGCCGTTCCTGATGGCGCGCGCGGCGCGGCCATGGATGCTCAAGGAAGGCGGCCGCATCGTCAACCTTGCGTCGGCCACGGTCTTTAGCGGCACCCAACTTTGGGCGCATTACGTCGCCAGCAAGGGCGGCGTGATCGCCTTGACGCGCGTGCTCGCCACCGAGCTTGGTCCACACGGCATCACCGTCAATGCAATCGCGCCGGGAATTACGCTCACGGACGCCAGTATTGGCTTGATCCCGGATGCGGCGAACTACGGCGCGCAGCGTGGCGCGATCCGGCGCGCGGCTATGCCTGACGATGTGGTCGGCGCGGCGCTGTATCTGGCTTCGCCGCTGGCGGCGTTCGTTACCGGGCAAACGCTCGTCGTCGACGGCGGCAAGCAATACATCTAATGAGGAGGACCCTTCCATGATGCAGATCGAAACTCACGTCGACCGCTTCGTGCGCAATTGCTGGTATGTCGCCGGCTGGGCCGATGAGATTTCAGCCGACAACGTCGTTGAGCGAACGCTGCTCGGCGAATCCGTCGTCTTTTATCGCGCCGCCGACGGCCGGCTCGTTGCGCTCGAGAATCGCTGTTGCCACCGTGGCGCGCCGTTGCACGCCGGTCGACGGGAGGGTGACAGCCTGCGCTGCCCTTATCATGGCATGCTGTTCAACGCCGAGGGCCAATGCACCGAAATCCCCGGACAGGAAATCATTCCGCAGCGCGCTTGCGTGCAAAGCTATCCGGTGGTCGAGCGCGACGAATTGATCTGGATCTGGATGGGCGACCGGGCGAAGGCCGCCGCCGACAAAATCATCCGCTTCGAGTGGCACACCGACCCGGCATGGCGCAAGAAGCGTTCGTACTTGCACTATCAGGCCCCGTATACGCTGATCGTCGACAACCTGCTCGACTTTTCACACCTGACCTATGTCCATAGCACGACGATCGGAACGCCCAGCACGGCGACGACCCGTGCGCTGGTCGAGCCGATCGAAGGCGGCCTCAAGATCACGCGCCGTTATTATAACGACCAGATCCAGGCCAACCGAAGCAGCATCGCCACGTTCCAGGGGCCGGCCGACCGCTGGCAACACTACGAATGGTTCGCGCCGTCGTTTGTACGCCTGTACACCGGCTCGGCGCCCGCCGGCACCGGCGCACATGAGGGCCGGCTGGTACCCGAGGCGATGCAGTACCGGCACTGCTCGGTCCAGACACCCGAAACATCGAGCAGCACGCATTACTGGTTTACGCATGCGGCGAACTTCAAGACCGAGACTTCGGAAGTAATCGACGTCGTGTTCGACGGCGTCAGCCGCGCCTTCAAGGAGGACAAGGACATCATCGAAGTGCAGCAGAAGGCCCTGCAGAGCGGCAAGCCATTCGAGCCGATGATCATCGCGCACGACCAGGCGCTGGTGCTGGCGCGGCGGCTGATCCAGCGGATGCTCGACGAGGAAGCGATCGCCGCGGCGCAGAAATCGGCGCCGGCCGCGCTCGAGCTTGCCCAGTAATCGCGCTTTCCCGGAACCGCCTCATGACGTCGCCTGAACTGCCGATCGCGCTTGTGCTGGATTACGGCGGCGTCATCTGCCGAACCACCTTCGAACGTCAGCCCCAAATTGAGCGCAAGCTCGGTCTCGCACCCGGCACCTTGCGCTGGCGCGGACCGTTCGATCCCGACAACGACGAGCTATGGCGCGACATGCTCGCCGACCGCATCAGCGAGCGTGACTATTGGAATCTTCGCGCGGCTGAAGTCGGCCGCCTGATCGGCGAGGATTGGACCAGTCCGCGCATGATGATGGCCGCCGGGCCAAACGATTCGATCGACTCCACGACGCGCCCGGAGGCGCTCGCCGTTGTGCGCGCGGTTGGTCACGCCGGGCGAAAAGTCGGCGTGTTGTCCAATGAGTTGGACCTGTTCAACGGCCCTGGCTTCGGCGCCAAACTACATATCATGAAACTCATGCACGCCATCGTCGACGCCACCTATACGGGTATCCTGAAGCCCGACCCACGAGCCTATCAAACGGCGGCAGACGCGCTCCGCACCCCCATCGAACGTTGCCTGATGGTTGATGACCAGCCGCGCAACATCGCCGGCGCGCTCGCCGCGGGCATGCAAGCCGAGTGGTTCGACGTCACGCGACCGGCGGAAACCTATTCGCGCGTGCTTGCGCGGATGGATATCGGGGCCGCGGAAAGCGTCGGTCAAAGAGCTTACGGGTTGTGAAAGCCCTGACATCCTCCACGCATGATCTTGACTATACAACCAAACAACCGGCGGCCTCGCTTCTCCAACTCCTTATCCGGCCTATTATTTTCTGTTTTACAGAAATTTCCTTGACTTCATCCCAAATCACCCGCATAATCCCCCCGTCCTGTCCCGCTAGAGGGGCGTCTCGCGAATCGTCACGAACGTTGGGATCAGGATGGGATGGACGCGGCAGCGTTGTCGCGCGCGTGGACGAGCGACATTGTTGCGTACGGCGAAGTCGTGTGGTCCTGACGCCCGGATTGCTGGCGTCAAGTCCTTGAGAGGCCAACGCCTCCCGGGGGCGATGGTGGCAAGAGGCTCCGATTCACCAGGGAGAGCACGGTATAAACCGTAGAGCCATTGCGCAGGGAAGGCCGGAATGCTCCCGCTTCACCTGTATGCTCGTGTGCGCATTTCTTTGTGCATCAATGCACACGAGACCGCGGGTGCAGCGCGCACCCGGTCTTCCCCGCGCCCTCTCTTGAGAGGGTGCGTGCCTGCTCTCACTTTGAGGGCGAAATAATTTGCAAACCTCGGGCGCGGTGCGTCGCGAGAATGCGGAAGTATGTCGCCGTCATTGCGAGGAGCACTTGCGACGAAGCAATCCAGGGCTCCACGTGTGGCCCTGGATTGCTTCGTCGCTTCGCTTCTCGCAATGACGGCCAGGAGTTCCCGCGCTCGCGGGAACGACGAAAACTGGCTGGGGCGGGAGGGATCGAACCTCCGGCCGAACTGCCCATAACCTATTGAAATCATATGCGATCTGCACGCCTCACCTGCGCGAGTGATACAGCTTTGTGCTACGGGTC
>Ga0265314_10004168_pt1 | contig 13596 bp, 12 predicted proteins | sample 4126metaG_FD_203106 | JGI IMG/M metagenome (GOLD analysis project Ga0265314, IMG submission 203106) | Rhizosphere microbial communities from Carex aquatilis grown in University of Washington, Seatle, WA, United States - 4-1-26 metaG | ecosystem: Host-associated > Plants > Roots > Rhizosphere >... | reverse complement strand
CGGCAAGGCCGATTTCGTCCACCGCCGCCGGCCGTTGCTGCCGCGGCGTCAGCGCCGGAGCACCGCAGGTGCGACTGCGCCTTGTGAACTGACTCACGGGCGAGTGTTTGAACGGAGAGTTGGTCCGCAGGCCAACTCGCAGTGAGTTCGACCGTGCTAGCCGCGGCAGCTGTAGGCCGGCGGGAACAGAACGCGAAAGCGTTCTGCGGTGACGTATGAGGCCTTGCCGGATATCGGCCGTCGCGAGCGGAGCGGGCCGTAACAACCAGAGTGCAAGCACAGCGGCCGACGACCCCGGATCAAGTCCGGGGTGACAACGTTGGGGTCCGGAGTGGCAACACAAGGGCTCGGGATGACAAAGCAACCCCATCACACGCCAGCTAGTAGCTCCGCCCGCCCCGATACATGCCGCTGGTCTTTCGCGTGAGTTGCGCGGCTTGCTCCAGCTTTGCTTGCGATGCGCCCACATGCGCATGCGTGATTGCGATGCCCAGCGCATCCGATGCATCCTTGCCCGGCGCCTTGGGCAGCCTGAGCAGGCGCTTGACCATCTCCTGCACCTGCGTCTTCGCAGCCCGGCCGTGACCGGCGACCGCTTGCTTCATCTGCAGCGCGGTGTATTCGGCGACGGCGAGATTGCACGTCACAAGCGCCGTCACACATGCGCCGCGCGCTTGCCCAAGCAAGAGCGTCGATTGCGGATTGACGTTGACGAACACGATCTCGATCGCGGCGACGTCGGGGTCGTAGCGCGACTTCACTTCGGCGATGCCGTCGAAGAGCACCTTCAGGCGCGCGGGCAGGTCGCCGCGTTCGATGTGCGCGGTGGTGATCGTGCCGCTTGCGACATAAGTGAGTGATGGGCCCTGGACGTCGATCACGCCGAAGCCCGTGGTCTGCAAGCCGGGGTCGATGCCGAGGATTCTCATTGCTTTCTCAATCGTGCACGCATCATGCGCCGAAATACCAGCGGACCGCGTGGAAGAAGATCGGCGCGGCAAAACACAGCGCATCGACACGATCGAGCAGGCCATTGGCGCCGGTCACGGAGATTTCCTTTGCGCCCCACGCTGTCACACCGCGATCGCGCTTGAGTGCTTTCATCACGAGATGGCCCATCGACCCGGCCACGCACGCGATGAATGCGAGCGCCACCGCTTGCCATGCGCGAAACGGCGTGATGAACGAAAAGAGCGCGCCGACGATGCTCCCCAGCAGCATTCCGAGCAACCACGTAAACCAGTTGAAGCTGCTGCTGACCGCGGGGATGCTCGGCGCGCGCTTGAGCCGGCGCGTGAGCAAGTGCTGAACGAGCATGCACGACTGCACGACGATCGCGAGGAAGAACACCATGAACGCGCCCTTGCCTTCGTAGTCGCGAAACTCCAGCAGCATCAGCGCGGGAACATGCGACAAGCCGTACACGCAAACGACGATGCCCCATTGCAGCTTGGCGTTGCGCTCGAGAAAGCGCTGCGTGTCGCCGCCGAGCGCGCTTGCCACCGGGATCGCGAGGAAGACATACACAGGAATGAAAACGGTGAACAGATCGAAGTGCCGCGTGGCAACGAGCCAATATTGCACGGGGAGCACGACGAAGAATGCGAGGACCAGGCTGTTGTGGTCGCCGCGCCGCGTGGGCGACAGGGTGATGAATTCGCGCAGCGCAAAAAACGAGATCACGGCGAAGAGCACGTCGGCGACGACCGCGCCCGCAACCCACGCCACCCAGAACACCACGACCATCAGCCACGACGTGCCGAGCACGCGCTGGAAATCGCGCAACTCTTCGTGCCAACGTTCGCTGCGCGCCGCGCCGCGTTGGCGAAACGTCATGAAAAATGCGGTGACGCTTGCAACGGTGAGGATGCCGAAGACGATGATGAACAGCGCCGCGACTTGCTGCGTGGGCGAGAGGCTGCGCAGGAATGGGCTCATCCGGTCACACGTCCCTCAGCGCGATGACGGCTGCCCGCGCGCGATCGAGGAAGCCGTGCAGCTCTTCGTCCGGGCCCAGTGTGATCGGCGTGCCGAACGTGACCGAGCACAAGATCGGCACGGGCACGACTTCGCCTTTGGGCATCACGCGCTGAATGTTGTCGATCCATGCGGGCACGAGCACGACGTGCGGAAACCTCAGCGCAAGGTTGTACAGGCCCGACTTGAACGGCTGCGGCTCTTCGGCGTTGCCGCGTGTGCCTTCGGGAAAGATGATGAGCGAATCGCCGTGGTCGAGCGCTTCGATGAGAGGCTGCAGCGGGTCTTCGCCTTCTTTTTTCTCGCGTTCGACATAGACCGCGTTGAACACCGCCGTGGTGATCCACTGCTTGAAACGCGATCGTGTCCAGTAGTCTTTCGCGGCGATGGGCCGCGTGATCGAACGCAGCTCTTCGGGCAACGCGGCCCAGATCATCACGAGGTCCGCGTGGCTTTGGTGATTGGCGAAGTAGATGCGCTGTTCGGCTTTGGGCGGGCAGCCATACCAGCGCGCCTGCGCACCCGTGAGCGCACGCACGATCCCGAGCAGCAACAGGCCCATGAATTTCGCGGCGTATTTTTTCGCGATCATGGGCGCTGTCATGGGTGCGGTTACGGCAGCTCCGCCGAATGCATGCGGCCTTCGATCACCGATGCGCGCGACGCGAGATAGCCCGAGTTGGGAACCTTCTCGAAATACTTCGGGCGCGGCAACATGACCGCAAGGCGCGCGGCTTCGTAGGGCGTGAGTTGCGACGCGCTTTTGCGAAAGTAGTGGCGCGACGCGGCTTCGGCGCCGAACACTCCCTCGCCCCATTCGACGCTGTTGAGATAAATCTCGAGGATGCGCTCCTTGCTCATCAACTTTTCGATGGCGAAGGTGAGCACGATCTCCTGGCCCTTGCGCAGCAGCGTGCGCTCGCCGGAGAGCAGCAGGTTCTTCGCGAGCTGCTGCGTGATGGTGGAGCCGCCGACAACCTTCGCGGGCTTGGGCTGCGGCGTGGGCCTGGACGTGGCCTTCGTTGCTGTGTTCACTCGCGCCTGCTGCTTTGCGGCGCGCTCTTCGGCTTTCTGGTTTTTGTCCCACGCTTTTTCGAGCGCTTCCCAATCGACGCCATCGTGATTGACGAACGAATCGTCTTCCGACGCGATCACGGCGCGTTTGAGGTTGTCGGAAATCTGCGCATACGGCACCCACTCCTGCGACCAGCGCAGCTGGCCTTTGTCGCGCTCGATGCGCACGGCTTCCGAGCGCTGGAAAGTGGTCGACTCCGGGTTCAATGTCGCGGCCAACGCGATGCGCGCGATGAAGAACACTTCGAGCGCGCAGCCCGCAAGCACGAAGAGGGCGATCCAGCGCGCGAAGGTCTTCATGCGAGCATTTTCACGAAAGGGTTCGGCGCAATTCGGCGAGGACTTCTGCGCTGGGCGGCCGCACGCCGCGCCACACGAGGAACGCTTCGGCCGCCTGTTCGACAAGCATGCCCAGGCCGTCGCGCGCCACGGCGCCATGTTCACCGGCCCATGCAACGAACGGCGCCGCGGCGGGGCCGTACATCATGTCGATCGCCAGTGCTCGCGGCTTGAGCACCGATGCCGAGAACGGTACGCCCGAGCCGGTCATGCTCGCCGCGGTGGCGTTGATGACGATGTCGAAGACGCCATTGATTGCCGCAAGCTCGCAGCTTTCCACTTGCACGCTGTGCTGTGCGGCAAGAGGCATGTGTCGTTTGACGAGCACGCGCGCTTTGCCGAGCGTGCGATTCGCAACCACGATGCGCCGCGCGCCCGCTTCGATCAGCGGCCCCAGCACGCCGGATGCCGCGCCGCCCGCGCCGGCCAGCAGCACATCGCGCCCGCGAATCGCAACGCCCGCATTGCGTTCGATGTCGCTCACGAGCCCGATGCCGTCAGTGTTGTCGCCAAGGATTTCGCTGCCGTCGAAACGCATTGTGTTGCTCGCCTGCGCAAGCTGCGCGCGCGGCGTGAGCTTCGTTGCGATCGCGGGCGATTCGAATTTGAACGGCACGGTGACGTTGCAGCCCTTGCCGCCTTCGCGCTGGAAAGCGCGCACGGCGTCGGCAAAGCCGCCGATCGGCACGAGGCGTTTTTCGTAACGCAACTCGTGTCCCATGATCTGCGCGAAGCGTGCATGGATCCACGGCGACTTGCTGTGTTCCACCGGGTTGCCCATGACGCAGTAGAGATCCATCATCAGTCCGTCATCTGTCCACAAGGTGTGTCTCAAGCGTGCCGTCGCGCGCGAAGGTGAAAGTCTGGATGAACGCGAGCCGGTTGTAGCCCTTGCGCATCAGATCGTTCTGCACCTTGGCCGGCACGACGCCGAAGGGCCCGGCGCTGCGGGCGATCGCCTGCGCACGGCGGTCGAGCGTGGCGCTGCCCGATGAATGCTCGACGATCGCTTCGGTCACGTTGCCATCGACGCCCACGGTGAGTTGAAGCACGAGCTGGCCGTAAAGCGGCCGGCCCGCGAGCTGCGGAAAGTTGCGCGTGCCTTTGTCTTCGATCTTGCGGCGCAGGGCGTCGTAGTAGATCGCGAAGACTTCTTCGCGCGTGGAAGGCGTGACGTAGCGTTTGCGCGGGCGCGCGTTTTCTTCGTTGATGCGCCGCTCGATCTCCGCGAGGATCTTCAGCTGCTGCCGGCGCCTTTCTTCGAACGCCGCGCGTTCGTTGGGCGTGGACTGCGCGACCTCCGGCGGCTTCATGCTGCTGACTTCCTGGCGCTTGATCGCGAGCAGCACGGTTTGCTGCTGCAGAAGCTCGAGTTCGGCCTGACGCCGCATGTCGTCGGCGGAATCGCCGAATTGCGTCAGTGCCGAAGGCGGCAGCGGTGATGTCGCGCGGCCCTTGGCGGCGTCGCCGCCGCCCGCAAGCGATGCCTGCGCGATGGCGCGGGCCTTGTCGGGCTTTTCGTTGAGGTTGACGTTGACGAGCACGACGTCGAGCGGCGTGTCCTCGAAGACGCGGTTGAAGCCTTCGGGATCGACAAAACGGAAAGTGAGGAGCGCCCCATGCACGGCCAGCGAGATGCCGAGCGCGATCTGCAACGTACTGAATTGACGCAGGTTCACGAACCCGAATTGTCGCTCGGCGCGGCGGCGCTGTCTTCTGTTTCGTTGACGTCCACTGCAATGGCGATCGGGCCGGCGATGGGTTCGTCCTCGCCGTCTTCCCCCGCTTCCTCCATGGCTTCGGCGGGCAGATCGATGCGCTCGACGATCGTGCCCTTCACGTCCAGCGTGATCGGGTCGATTTCGCCGAGCTTCACGCGCACGTGCGCGCCCCGGGGCAGGTCGTTGCCGCCCAGCACCGGCAGCACGAGCGGAACGGCGTCCGCCCGCACGAGCCCTTCGCGAAAGAGCGTGCCCACGATTTCGGCGAGGCCCTGATCCTGGAGCGACTTGAGCGTCCAGAAACGCTCCATCGTCGCCTGGTGGCCGTTGTATGCGGTGTACGCGGCGTCGAACGCGGAGATGATCGAGAACAGCTCGGCGTCCTTCGGCTTGAACGGCGCGGCCAGTGCGGCCGTGCGCCCATGCCGCGCCGCAGCGATGATCTGCCATTGATTGGCAAGGTCGGTATAGCGGCGCAGCGGCGAGGTGCTCCACGCGTAACTCTTCACGCCGATTCCCGCATGCGGCAGCGCCTTCGTGCCCATTCGCACTTTCACGCCGGGCAAAAGGCTGGCCTGGCTGCGATAGATCGCGGGCACGCCGAGTTCGGATAGCCACGTGCCCCAGGTGCTGTTGGCGAGGATCATCGCTTCGGCGACGATCAGGTCCAGCGGCGCGCCGCGGCGGCGCACGGTGATCTCGACGCTTTCGTCGCCCGTGGGCTCCTTGCCATCGTTGCCTACGAGGCGGAAGTTGTAATCGGGGCGATTGAAGTTTTCGGGCTTGCCGCGCACGACTTCGCGCTGCTTCTTGAGCTGCTGCGCAAGCCTGTGCAGGAAAGCCAGCGGCGCATGCAAGTTCGCCACCGGGTGCCCTTCGCCGGGATCGGATGCGGTGAGCCATTCTTCGCTCACCGACGCGTCGAGCACGTCGTGCCGAAGGTTGATCGCGATCGGCACGCGTTCGATTTTCGTCTCGGTGCTTTTCAGCGCGAGCGTGCCTTCGTCGAACGTCGCATACAGCGACACGGCCGGGCATTGCACGCCTTCCTTGAGCGTGTATGCATCGACGACATCGTCCGGCAGCATCGTGATCTTGTAGCCGGGCATGTACACCGTGGACAACCGCTGCCGCGCGACGGCATCGATCGGCGATGCAGGCTGGATCGCCAGGCCCGGCGCGGCGATGTGAATGCCGACGATGACCGTGCCCGTGCCGAGGCCTTGCACGGACAGCGCGTCGTCGATCTCGGTCGTGCTGGAGTCGTCGATGGAGAACGCCTGCACGTTCGCGACCGGCAGGTCGTCCTTGATCTGCGGCGCAGCCAGCGGTGGGAAGGCCGTGCCCTTCGGGAAGTTATCGAAGAGGAAGCGCTTGAAGTGGAATTGGTACGCCGACGTGATCGCGCCTGCGCGTTGCAGCAGCGCGAGCGGCGACATCTGCGTGCTGCGCGACGCATCGACGACGGCCTTGTATTCCGGCGCGTTCTTGTCGGGCTTGAACAGGATGCGATAGAGCTGGTCGCGAATCGGCTGCGGGCAGGCGCCGCCTGCAAGCTCCTGCGCCCACCCTTCGATCTGCGATTGCACCTGCTTTTTCTTTTCGATGGCGAGCAGGGCCTGTTGCAGGATTTCCGCCGATGCTTTTCGAAAGCGCCCCTTGCCCGAGCGGCGAAAGTAATGCGGCGCATCGAACAGTCGAAAGAGCGCGGCGGCTTGCTGCGCTGTCGTGGCCTTGGCGCTGAAGTAGTCGCGTGCAAGATCGGCAAAGCCGAACTCTTCTTCGGGCGCGAATTCCCACGCAAGGTCGAGCTCGATCGACGGCGCGAGCGATTGCGCTTCACGCACGAGTTCTTCGGGCGAAGGCTGCTCGAACTTGAGCAGGATGTTCGCGCTCTTCACCTTGACGCGCTTGCCGGTGGCGAGCTCCACTTGTGCGGACGATTCGGCTTCGGACATCACGCGGCCGGCCTGGAATTTTCCCGCTTCTTCGAACAGAACAAACATGGGCGCGATTGTCCCATGCGCGCATGCATCAATTCAGACCGAGAAACGCGAAGACTTCGGCCATGTGCAAGCCGAAATCGGTGAGCGCGTGGTCGCTGCCTTCGAGCAGCTTGATCGTGCAGCCCGCGTAGCGAGCGCTCATCTCGCGCCAGTCGAGCACTTCGTCGCCTTTGGCGATGATTGCAAAGAACTTCGCGGGATCGCGAATCTTCCCGGCCTCTTGCGCACGCAGCTCATCGACGAAACGCGGCTCGAAGTAGAAACGCTCGTTCGGGTCGTGCCACGCGGTCAGCTCGCCGATGTATTTGGCGAGGTCGCGCGCCGGGTCCACGGCGGGATTGAGCAGCACAGCGCGGCAATCGTGCGCCTGCGCAACATATGTTGCATAGAACCCGCCGAGCGACGAGCCGATCACGCCCATCGATGCGCGCGGCCATCCGGCGATGCCGTCCGTCACGAGTTGCATCGCTTGCTTGGGTGACGGCGGCAGCTGCGGGCACCACCAGGTGACTTCGGGATGATGGCGCGCGACCCAATCCGCCACCATTCGCGCCTTCGCCGATTTCGGCGACGAGCGAAAGCCGTGCAGGTAAAGCAGGTGTGTCACTGGAGAAGACATGGCGAATGATCATGCCACCGGGCGATAATGCCGAGCCATGTCCGCAGTCTTCGAACAGCCCTCGGTCGGCCGCCGCCTCGCGCCCTTGCTTGACGGCTTCGACGGCCCGCTGGCTTTCGCCGCCTTCATGCTCGCGTGCGCCGGCCTGCTTACGATGTATTCGGCGGGCTCGGACTTCGGCACTCGCTTTGCCGACCATGCGCGGAACATGGCGGTCGCGGGCTTCATCATGTTCGTGGTCGCGCAGATTCCGCCGCAGAAATTGATGCGCTTCGCAATCCCTGCATACACGATCGGCGTCGCGCTGCTCATTGCGGTCGCGGTGTTCGGCGTCACCAAGAAAGGCGCCAAGCGCTGGGTGAACATCGGCGTGGTGATCCAGCCTAGCGAAATCCTCAAGATCGCCATGCCGCTGATGCTCGCGTGGTGGTTTCAGAAGCGCGAAGGGCAATTGCGCCCGCTCGACTTCGCGGTGGCCGCGCTGCTGCTCGCGATTCCAGTCGGCCTGATCGTGAAGCAGCCCGATCTCGGCACCGCGATCCTCGTGCTGGTTGCGGGGCTGTCGGTGATCTTCTTCGCGGGCCTGTCGTGGAAGCTCATCCTGCCGCCCGTGATGCTCGGCCTCGTGGCCGTGGTGCTGATCGTGGTGTTCGAAGGTCGCATCTGCGCGGACGGCGTGCGCTGGCCCGTGCTGCACGACTACCAGCAGCAACGCATCTGCACATTGCTCGACCCCACCACCGACCCGCTCGGCAAGGGCTTTCACATCATCCAGGGAATGATCGCCATCGGCTCGGGCGGCTTCCTTGGCAAGGGCTTCATGCAGGGCACGCAGACGCACCTGGACTTCATCCCCGAACGCACGACGGATTTCATCTTCGCGGGTTTCTCAGAGGAGTTCGGCCTGATCGGCAACCTGGTGCTCATCGCAGCTTTCGCGTTTCTCATCCTGCGCGGATTGCAGATCGCTCTTGAAGCCTCCAACCTGTTTTCGCGCCTGCTTGCGGGCTCGATCACGATGATCCTCTTCACGTATGCGTTCGTGAACATGGGGATGGTCAGCGGCATCCTGCCCGTGGTGGGCGTGCCGCTGCCTTTCATCAGCTACGGCGGCACGGCGATGGCGACGCTCGGCATGGGCCTGGGCATGCTGATGTCCATCGCGAAGAGCAAGCGGCTCGTGCAGTCATAGCGCAAAGCAGGCCCGCACCATGCACACGGTTGGCACGGTCGGAATCATCGGAGTGGGCAACATGGGCGCAGGCATGGCGGCGAACCTGCTCTCGCAAGGCTGGGCGGTGCGCGTGCACGACATCGATCGCGCCAAGGTCGAAGCGATGCGAATGCTCGGTGCGGCTGCGTGCGCAAGTGCCGCGGATGTTGCGCGGGATCTTTCCGCGCTGATCGTGTGCGTGGTCGATGCGGACCAGACGTGCGACGTGCTCTTCGGCACGGATGGAGCCGCAGAAACACTCGCGGGTGGCGCAGCGGTGATGCTCTGCCCGACCATCGCGCCGGGCGACACCGAGCAGATCGCCGCACAACTGGCCCAGCAAGGCATTGCAACGATCGATGCGCCGATGTCGGGCGGGCCCGCCCGCGCGCGCGACGGATCGATGAGCCTGATGGTGGCGTGCGCCGAATCGGTGTTCGAAGCGCATCGCACGCTGATCGAAGCGTTGTCGCGCAAAGTGTTTCGCATCGGCGAGCGTGTGGGCGACGGCGCGCGCACGAAGCTCGTGAACAACATGCTCGCCGCGATCAACCTTGTCGGCGCGGCGGAGGCAATGGCGCTGGCGCAGCGCCTCGGGCTCGATCTCGAAACCACGCTCGACGTGATCGAGCAATCAAGCGGCCAAAGCTGGATCGGCGCCGATCGCATGCGCCGCGCGATCGAGGGCGACTACGCGCCGCGCGCGCACATGACGCTGCTTGCGAAAGACACGCGGCTTGCGATCGAAGCCGCAGTGGCCGCGGGCTTCGAAGGGCCGCTCGGCGCGAGCGCGCGCGACGTCTTCGCGCGTGCCGTCGATGAGGGCCTTACCGAGCTGGACGACGCGGCGATCTTTAAACTCCTGTCGTCATGACCACGATCCTGGTCGTCGAGGACGACGACGCCATCCGCAACAACGTCATCCGGCTGCTCAAGCTGGAGGGCTACGAAATCGAATCGGCCACGAACGGGCGGCAGGGGCTGGAGCGCGCGCGTGAAGTGCGGCCGCACGTGATCATCTCCGACATCGGCATGCCGGAGATGGACGGCTTCGAGATGCTCGAAGCCATCCGCGCCGACCGCGACATCGGCGCGACGACGTCGGTGATGTTGCTCACGGCGCTGGACGATCGCGCGAGCATGCGGCGCGGCATGACGGCGGGCGCGGACGACTATCTCGCGAAGCCTTTCACTCGCGGCGAACTGCTCGATGCGCTCGACGGGCTGCTCAAGAAGCGCGGCCGCATCGAAGCCATCATCGAATTGGCCGTGCGTACGCGCGAAGAACACTTGAGGCGCGCCTTCCACGAAAGCCTCGGCGGGCGCGAGCTGGCCGACAAGTTCTCGCTGGAGCCGCCAAGCGGCGCGATCACCGACACAGTCGTCGATGCGACGGTGCTCTTCTCCGACATTCGCGGCTTTACGTCGCTCGCGGAAAAACTCAGTTCGCGCGAAGTGGCCGAGCTGCTCACCGAATATTTCGATCGTGTGTGCCAGCCGGTTCTCAAGAACGGCGGGAAGTATCTGCGCTTCATCGGCGACGGGCTCACGGCGGTGTTCGACGATCAGGCGGCCAGCGAATCCGCGCCGCCCGCTGCGCGGCGCGCAATCTCGGGCGCACTTGGCATGGCGCTGGCCACGCATGAATTCCGCTCGTGGCTCGCGCAGCGTTTCGCGCAGCGCGGCCTGCCGCCGTTCGCGGTGGGCATCGGCCTGCACTTCGGCGAAGTGACGATCGCGCGGCTCGGCACGACGCAGATGAAGGAGGTCACGCCCATCGGCGACACCGTGAACATGGCCGCGCGTCTCGAGGCCGCGAGCAAGGAACTGGGCTGGACAGTGGTCGCGAGCACAACGGTGCTCGACCGCGCGGGCCCGGGCGTGCTCACAGGCGGCATCACGTCGCTCGAAGTGCGCGCGAAGAACGTGTACATGGACGTCGCCGAAATCGTCGGGCTCGAAGTGAATCCCGGCGATCGCATCCAGGGCATGTCGACACTGGTGGAGCGCGCGGACGAAGTGCGCGAAGCGGTGCAGATCAATTCCGAGATCACGGCGCGCGCGGTCAAGGGAGCCCTGCGCTCGAAGCTTTCGGAGTTCAAGGATTTCCAGTTCGAAGGCGGCGAGCCGCTGCGCCTGAAGGGCTACCGCCTCACGCGCAAGATTGCGTCGGGCGGCATGACGGAGGTGTTCCTCGCCGAGCGCGAATCGGATCGCTTGCCAGTGGTGCTCAAGGTGCTCGATGCCAGCGGCAAGGCGACGAGCGAACATCTGTCGCGCTTCATCCAGGAGTACGCGCTGCTGTCGGGCATCGAGCATCCGCACGTGATCCGAATCTACGACCAGGGCTTCACCGACGATCACGCCTACATCGCGATGGAGTATTTCGAACAAGGCGACCTGCGCGCGGAGATCAAGGCGGGCATGACGCAAGGGCGCGTTCTGGAGATCATCCGACAGGTGACGCAGGCGCTCGATGCGATTCACTCGCAAGGCATCATCCACCGCGACCTCAAACCCGAGAACATCATGCGCAGACCCGACGGCAGCGTGGCGCTCGCGGACTTCGGCATCGCGAAGTCGATGATGCAGCAGGAGAACTTCGACCTGACGCAGACGCGCCACGGCGACGTGGTGGGCACGCCGTTCTACCTGAGCCCCGAGCAGGCATCGGGACAAGCGATCACGACGCTGTCCGACCTGTACAGCCTGGGCGTGATGATGTTCGAGATGCTCGCGGGCGAGCGGCCTTTCCGCGCGGAATCGCTGGACATCTTGCTGGCCCGCCACCTTTCGGCACCGACGCCGAGCCTGCCTGCAGCTCATGCTGCGTTGCAGCCGATGGTTGAACGGCTCATGGAGAAAAAGGCTGCGGACCGGTATGCGTCCGCGCGTGCGCTGCTCGATGCGCTGGGCGAGCCTAGAATGAATCCATGATCTCCCGCGAACCCACTCTCGAGCGCCTGGCGACGGCGCAGCGCCTGTTGCTTGAGCCCTTCGGTCTTGACGAGTCGCATCTCACGAAGGCGCTCGCGGAAATCGCAACCCACAAAGTCGACGACGCCGACTTGTATTTTCAATACACGCGCAGCGAAGGCTGGAGCCTGGAAGAGGGCATCGTCAAGACGGGCAGCTTCAGCATCGACACGGGCGTGGGCGTGCGCGCGATCAGCGGCGAGAAGACGGCCTTCGCGTATTCGGACGACATCTCCGAAGCGTCGCTGCTCGATGCAGCGCGGACGGTGCGCACGATCGGCGCGTCGGGCGGGCAGGGGCGTGCGCGCGTGGGCAAAAAGAAAATCGCGGGCGGCCGTTCGCTCTACAGCCCGATCGACCCGATCTCCACGCTCGACAGCACGGCGAAAGTGCAACTGCTCGAACGCACCGAAAAGCGCGCTCGCGCGAAAGACCCGCGCATCGTGCAAGTGATGGCGGGCCTTGCGAGCGAGTACGACGTGGTGATGGTCGCGCGCGCCGATGGCACGCTGTCGGCCGACGTGCGTCCGCTCGCGCGTTTGTCGGTGACCGTGATCGCCGAACAGAACGGGCGCCGCGAAGTCGGCACAGGCGGCGGCGGCGGGCGCTTCGGCCTTGCATACTTCGACGACGCAATCATTGACGGATACGTGAACGATGCGGTGAGCGCCGCGCTGACGAATCTCGAATCGCGCCCGGCACCGGCCGGCGAAATGACGGTGGTGCTCGGCCCCGGCTGGCCGGGCGTGCTGCTGCACGAGGCGATCGGCCACGGCCTCGAAGGCGATTTCAACCGAAAAGGATCGAGTGCGTTCTCGGGCCGCGTGGGCAAGCGCGTCGCGGCCAAGGGCGTGACGGTGCTCGACGACGGCACGATCGCCGATCGCCGCGGCTCGCTCAACGTCGACGACGAAGGCAACACGACGCAGCGCACGGTGCTGATCGAAGACGGCATCCTGCGCGGCTACATGCAGGATTCGCTGAACGCGCGCCTGATGGGCGTCGCGCCCACGGGCAATGGCCGTCGCGAAAGCTATGCACACATCCCGATGCCGCGCATGACGAACACCTACATGCTGGGCGGCGACAAGGCCCCGCAAGAAATCGTCGCGAGCATCAAGAAGGGCTTGTATGCAACGAACTTCGGCGGCGGGCAGGTGGACATCACGTCGGGCAAGTTCGTCTTCTCCGCGAGCGAAGCGTTCTGGGTCGAAAACGGCAAGATCCTTTATCCGGTGAAGGGCGCCACGATCGTGGGCAACGGCCCCGATGCGCTCACGCGCGTGACCATGATCGGCAACGACATGGCGCTCGACTCCGGCGTGGGCACGTGCGGCAAGGAAGGCCAGAGCATTCCCGTTGGCGTCGGCCAGCCCACACTGCGTATCGACGGGCTCACGGTCGGCGGCACCGCCTGAGGCTTGCGATGCCTGCGGCCGACAGCCAGACAGTTCCGAACTCGCGCCTGAGGCGCGACCCGAACACCGCGCTGCCAAGCATCAACACGTTCGGCGACCTGTCGAACTTTCTTCGCGGCGCGGTCGCCGACGAAGACAGCCGCGTGCTATCGGAAAGCATGGCCGAGATGTCGGTGCATCTTGAAGCCGTGATCGCGTCGCTGCGCGTCAATCGCAACCGCACGACGGTCGCGCCGATGCTCGTCGACCTGCT